>Ga0134128_10003061_pt1 | contig 20459 bp, 38 predicted proteins | sample KB31754_FD_96462 | JGI IMG/M metagenome (GOLD analysis project Ga0134128, IMG submission 96462) | Terrestrial soil microbial communities with excess Nitrogen fertilizer from Kellogg Biological Station, Michigan, USA - KB3-175-4 | ecosystem: Environmental > Terrestrial > Soil > Unclassified ...
CAAATTCTGAGATATAATGAAGCAGGGAGGGTCCGTGACGCCCTCTTGAAGCTCAAGTACACCGCCCAGGAAGCAGTGAATGTGGCTTTCTTACTACGACTGCCTCAGTGGGGAGAAGAAGCACAGTTCGTGGAGTTTAAGAAGATGCTTGTTCGTACTTCCCTGGACAAAAAGGTGATCTTCCACCACGCGAACCTTGTCGCCGAAGACATTACTCTGGAGATGCTCAGCGCCCCCTACCCAACAGTAAGGGGTGATGATGTCATGGCAGAGACTGGCTTGGACGGCAAGGCTCTGGGTGACGAGATGCTACGTCGGGAAATCGAAAACTTCAAGGCTTGGCGGGTGCCAGCCCTTTAAGGACTTCGATTTCTTGTGCAAGACCAGCCTTCTCCATGAGGGCGACGATTCTATCAAGGCTCTGCTGGCTACAAGCTTCACAGAGTCCATGAGGTTTGAAGTCTTCATCTAGGTTGGTCTTGCACCAGTAGTCATTCCCACACCTGTCACAATAGGCGTGTTCATACCAGACGAGACTTTTGCGGTAGACTCTCATATGCCTCCTTCCACGGACCCTTCCGCATAAGGTATGTAGGGAGGGTGAACTCCGATAGGAGGCTCTTTTGTACTGAGGAGATAAGATGAGATTGCAACTTCTTGCAGCGTCGTGTGTTACGTTGGTGGCTTTGATCGTTGGCTGCTCTGAGGAGCGGAGGACCAGGGAAAGTAACAAGGTTCGATGGGGTGCCGATGAGAGCGTCCTTCCTGAACTGACCGTTGACCGCTGCTTGAAGGAAATGCCGGGTCAGAAGCTGCTGTTCAATAAGTCTATCTGGCACTTCGACAAGAGCGATAAGAACACGGTCAAGGTCTTGAAGAGGGTTCACTGGTCGGGCGGTGGTGCCACCGTTGTCGCCTATATTGAGTCTCGTAAGAGCGATGATATGTTGGCTGGTTGCGTGGAGTTCAATTACAACGAGAAGAACGGCACCTTCCAACTTTACGAGATTCGCAACGAGAACGCGGACATCAGGAAAGAGTACAAATGAGGCAGATTGCACACTACGAGAAGGTCGAAGGCGTTGACATTGAGAGGGTCAAGGAAGACCTTTCCGTGGTCCCGCAACTGGAGGAGGTTGCTTTTGGTATAGACACCTTCCTCATCAAGTTGGGGTGGATAGATGGTAAGGTGCTTTCCTTTCCTAGCATGGGCGGCTATGTAGCAAACAACGACTACTCCGTTTTGGAGATGGTCGATAAGTATCGTAGCCTTCATCTGAGGAAGCCATTAGGTAACTTCGCCAGGGTGCTTTGGGGTTCTCATTCCCACTTCGGCTCTAAGCACGATTACTATGTCGAACTCAGCGTAAACATCTTCGACTACTGTGAAGCGAATGAAATCCCCATTAAGGTTGTTGAGGATGAGTCTAAGTTCCCGCCTCTGGAACCAAGGGGCAGCAACCTGTTCTGTAAGTTGGGCTGGCATACCTGGGAGAAAGAGCCGGTCAGAGACTATGTTAAACACTCTGGCATCGACTTCTTGTTCTCCTCTAGCGGCGTACAGAAAGCCATCAGGCGTTGTGTCTGCTGTGGAAAACGCAAGAAGGTTTACAGAAGGGGTTGGATTGGTTTTGGTGGTCCTTTGAGTCCTGCCGAGTCTACCGGCTGGAAAACCCTTACTCCAGAGATCGAGAAAGAGATCGATGCCCTAGCGAGGATGTAGTGTGAGTGAAGAGAAAAAGGTCGAGGAATTTGATGCCTTGGCGGACTACTTCGCCCAGCCTCGCTATGATGTCTCCTTGCAAAAACCCGATGACCTGTGCTGCTACAAAAACTTCTTCAGCACCGAGAAGGTAACTGAAGCAAAAGAAGTGGCTGAACTCAAAGCGGCTGAAACTGGCAGGGCAGTCATTGTTTATGATCGCAGGGAATTTAACATCATCCACAAGATACCTGCGGTCGCCCAGCCGCAACCGGAGGTAAAGAAGCCAGAGCCAATTAAAAGAAGAGGGAGACGATAATGCCAAAGCAATTCGGAGAGGAAGCACAGAGGGTGACAACTCTTGAAATGGAGAAGATCCATGAGGAGTTGTACTACAAGGTCGGCAGCAGGTTCTGCGCCTTTGAGTTGACCCTCACCCTGGAGGAGAAGCAGGACCACGGTGACATTGACATCCTTGTCCTGCTCCACCCGGATCAGAACCCCAAGCCGATCATCAACAGCCTCAAACCATTGAAGTCCAGCAAGAACGGCTATGTCCACAGCTTCCTTTATCAAGCGGAGACTGTGGACAAGAAGGTGCATGTGGACTTCCTTGTATCCAATGATCCGATTCCTCATGCCGTTAAGAAGCAATACTATGCCTTTAACGACCTGAGTGCCGTTGTTGGAGTCATGGCAAAGGCGTTGCACTTTAAGTACGGCTCCGAGGGCTTCTTCAAACGGTATGAGGATAAGCGTGGCAACTGGCATGATATCCTTGTTAGCATTAACCTCAACCCAGGACTTCAATGTCTGGGATTGGAACCCAAGCCGCTGTGGATCAGGAAGTATCAGGACATCGTAAACTACGTCTCCAGTAGCTTGATGTTCGATTCCAGCATGTACGCCTTCGCCCTGGAGGAAACCGACGAAGAACACAAGCGTAGCAAACAGCATGAACTCTTTGTTGCGCTTGCCAAGTTGGAGAAGAAGGCTGTCATTCTTGACGAGGATTACTTCCTCAAGCGCAGCTTCCCATCTCAGTATGAGGAAGTGGAGAGCCGTAAGAAGGAGATCGAGGACAAGGCTTATGCGCAGTCTAAATATAACGGCACCTGGCTCATGGAGAAATTCAACATGAAGCCTGGACCCAAGCTGGGCAAGATGTTAAAACTGATCAGCGACTCTTTTGGCGACCTTCTCGGTACTGTCGAGGAAGAGTTAGTGGAAGCGTTTGTGAGGGAGCAGTTGGAGGATGGAAGTGGAAATTAAAGTTGAGGGAACCGTTAGCGACGACCTTAAGAAGTTCCTGATTGAGTTGGAGTTCATCTCTGACAACATGGGCATTTACCCCGCTGCTATGAAAGGCTGCGGTGAAGAACACGACTACGAACAGAGGGACGGCTATAAAAATGGCTGGAATGCTTGTGTGATGGAGTACGGTAGTAAAATATCTGCTGCTGTGTATTCCGCCCAGGAGAAGTGGTCAGAAGAGGAACACTTGTTCGCGGCAGACACAAGCGTCTTTCACAGAATGGGTGATCAGTGGGGAGTATTCCTCAACGACACTTGGTACTACGCCTGTGCTGATTGGGAGCCGATCCCAAAAGAGAAGTACAATGAAGTTGCTAAGTGGTATAAGGATTGGGGCTGGGGTGGGTTGCTCTATTGGGTTTATCTTCAGAGGAAACATGAACCCCAGGTGAAGTCTGCCCTTAAAAGGTTCAGGGTGGTTCAAGGATATGTCGAAGGGAAAAATGAAGTACCAAGTGGTAGTCCCGCCGCCCAAGGCTAAGAGGATGATGGAGAACGCCAAGTTGGTAGTCATCCTCCATGATGGCTGGGAGGGCGAGCAGTTGGTGCAGGTGGACTTGGAACGTAAAGAAAGTAAACTGGAGAAGTCTGGCGCGGTTGAGTTTGAAGTTCCTGATCGTTACGAGTACATCTATTCATCTTCGGTGAGTGATGGCTGGACCTTTGATGTGCAGGTGGAATACCAAAACTCCACCGGCAGCAGAAAAGAAATCATCCGTCTAGTGCCAGAAAAGGTGAACGCGGCATGAAATGTTACTACTGTGGACAACTCGGTGTGGAAACCGACTGTCTTGACAACCTTTGCTGTGTTGATTGCTGGGGAGATATGAAGGATTGGACCCTTGAAGATCAAGCCAGGTTGGATAAACTAAGCAAAGAAGTCAGTCGGAAGATGAAAATTAGTCATGCTGAGATCCTACAGGAGAATGGCTTGCCTGCTGATTTTCGTGGCATCTTATGTCATGTCTGTAGGAAGCCGGTTCAGTCCAGGGAGAAAGACGGCTCGCTTCATTGTGACTGCACCGATGAACGCCGTGGGACTAACAATCCCCATGTTGTGCCCATCCCGTCAAGATTTTTAATGAAGGAGTGAATGTGATGGCAGAACTACTGAACAGAATTAAAGCTGATATTAAATGGGCGATGATGAACAAGGACGAAAGCAAAAAGAACGTCCTGCGTGTTGTCGTTGGTGAAGTTCAGCGCAAGTTTGGTGCCGAGGGCGATGAGGATGTGCAGCGGGTGATCAAGAAGATCATCGAGGGCAACAGTGAGACTTTGAAGTCCCTGCCCCACGATGGCGGTGATCCCAGAGTGGCAATTCTCACCAAGGAAAATGAAATCCTGAATGAGTACCTGCCGCAATTTTGGAACTTCATGCAGGTTGAGGCTTTCTTCCTCAACAGCAATGGACCGGAGTTTGAGCAGATCGCTAATGCTAAATCGGACGGTCAAGCAACCGGCATCGCCATGAAGGCGCTAAAGGCTGCTGGTGCCCCGGTGGACGGCAAAGTGGTTGGCGAAGTCGTTAAGAAGATCAGGAGCAAAGAAGAATGATCGGCAAGAGATACAAATCGGTACTGGCGATGGTGAAGGATTTATCATCTCCAGAGTTCGCCAAGGAGTTTGAGGAGAGACTCAAGAAGGAGACGGTCTACGTCTACTCCAATATGGATGATGGAGATGTTCAGGTCTTCTCCTCTCTGAAACTGGCGAAGAAGTGGGCTGGGGGTCGAATGGGTGAAAAGATCAAATGGGAAGGCAATGCGCTCAAGGGCGTGTGGCAATACGAATATGCTTTCATCCACAGGAGAAAAATCATCCGTGTATGATTGTGATTTAGGTACGAAAAGACTTGCCAAAGCTACTCAGATAAACTCTAGTATGGCTGGGTTCCAAACTTGGAGGCAAGCCATGCATCTGTTGTCCACGAAGCAGATAGAGAATCGCGAGCAGTTAGAGAATCTTTTCAAAGAAGCCAACTTCCTAAGACATGACCCTTGGTCTTGTGGTGTTGATCCGGTCACTTTAGCACGCGGGCTGGTGCTAGGCATCATTAAAGATGAAGGCAGCACCAGAACCCGCGTGTCTTTTGAAGTTGCCATGAAGAAGCTAGGCGGCGACACGGTACTCTTGGAGTTAGACAAGAACAGTAGCATTTCCAAGGGCGAAACCATCGAAGACACCGTTCGCACCATGAGCGAGTATGTAGACGCCATTGTGATGCGTCACTCCAAGAAGGGCATGGTACAACACTGTGCTAACTACTCCTCTGTCCCAATCATCAATGCTGGTGACGGTGATGGCGAGCATCCTACTCAAGCACTTCTCGACGCCTACACTATCTGGCGGGAAGCAGGCAAGCTCGACAATCTCAACGTGATGCTCGCTGGCGATCTTAAGTGTAGCCGCACCGTCCATTCCCTTATTCACCTTTTGTCACTCTACCCCGGAAACAGGTTTTACCTAATCTCCCCAGAAGATATGCAATTGCCGCAGGAATACAAGTATCTCGGCATGTGGTATAAAGAACACAAGGAGATGGGAGACGTATTGGAAGATGTCAACATTGACATCTTATATATGACCAGGCTTCAAAAGGAAAGATATCTTTCTAGTGGGGAAGTTGCAGAACTCATCAAGGAAGGTAAAACTTGGTACGAAGTGCCTGATAAAAAGGTGCCTTACTACACCCTCACCAAGAATGATGTCTTTCACCTCCCTCCCCATTGCAAAGTATTACACCCACTGCCTCGCAATAATGAAATTCCCGTAAGCTTCGACAGCGACCCCAGAGCGACGTACTTCAGACAGGCAAAAAATGGTCTGTTTGTTCGTATGGCACTTTTGAGTAATCTTTTTCACAAGAAGGATTTCTTTGCGCGTACACTTACAAGAGTGTGACAGGAGTCTGTCATAGAGAACTTGATGTGAGTGAATTCCGCACTTGCACAGCTAGATAAAGTATGATGTTCAAGGAATGGCTATTCAGTGAAATGCGTCACGTTCTGTTCGAGGAACACCCCATCCGTCTACGCATCAACGGCACAGACAAAATGGTAACGGGTATTGACTTTAAGTGGGAAGACTTCGGACAACAGAAGTTTGCCGCAAAGCATTTTGTTCAGGAGTTCCCTGATGACGTTGGTGAGCCTGGACAGGTTTTCGTCAACGGAGGATTCTGGGACGGCTATTGGGTAGAAAATCTTGACCCAGGCGAGTTGCATAAGCTACGACACAAGGACAAGGTGTTCGGAGATGCGGAGTTCAAGAAGTTGCTATTTGGTGAATCCCCTCCCCTTGGTGCTGGTAAGGCTCCCGTCCTTTTTGACGTAAATCCGTTGGATCAATTTAAGAGCATTGACCCCGACTCCATTAAAGAGCCTGACGGCTCCCCGGCGCAATTTCGTCCGCCCTATGACAGAAAGAAAACCCTCAGTTGGTGGGATTTTGCTGAGGTTCTAAATGGTCACGACATATTGAAGCCGCCTGCAAGAATTCGTTGACTTTTGTTTTGTTTTCGCCCTAAATAGGAACATTCGCCTGGTCCTCACGGAAAAGGGGGTTCTCATGTACCTCGCGGCTGTGTTGTCGAACGGTCACGTTGCCACTGGCAGGCATCATGGTGAAGCGTTCTCTAAACTATCTAGCACTGAGCAAGAAGCAGGCTTGGTCAGTGGTCACGTCAATCCTGACGGGACTTTTACTACGGAAATGGAGTTCATCGATAAGGAAGTCATCTTGGTACGTCACGCCGAAAGTGAGTGGAACGCCCACTTGAGTGACAGCCTGGACAGCACTTTAACCTTCAAGGGAGTCTCCCAAGCTCAACGCCTCGCCAGTTTCATCCGTAAAAACATCGACTGTCGAGGTATGGTTGGTTTCACCAGCCCCCTTGATCGTTGTTTGTTGACCTCCCTGCCGATTCGCAGGCAGACTGGTGTTCGTTTCTTTGTCAGACACGAACTGTCCGAGTTGAGCAATCACTTCCCCGCCGAGGGTGTTGAGGTTCCTTGTCGCAAGGATGAGTATCTGGATATCGAGTGGGGCAACTACCACACGACCACTTTCTGTAAAGAGCCGCCTGAAGCATTTCTTGGGCGGCTCCGTGCATTTCTGGAGTCCATCCCCAATCATTCGATCATCGTCACCCACGGCAGTTGTGTTCAGACGATGATCGAGATGGCTCTGGGCGTTAAGATGTCTCAGGTGCCCGCCTGGGATAACTCCATTGGTAACGCCTCTATCACGCACATCAAAGCTGGTACGGTGTCTCTCCTTGCCAAGCGAGTTGAAAGCCTCGCCGCTTGAAAAACTGTTGGACTATGCTATGATGAGCATAGAAGGGGAAACACACACGCAAAGGCTAAAATGAGCTATGTAGAGGTAATTGACAGCTTCTCTGGGGAATATCGATTCCTGTCCAATTTCTTTCCTACGAAAGTCAACTTGGAGGGAATCGAGTTTCCCACTTTAGAGAACGCCTACCAAGCGGCGAAGAACTTCGATTGGGAGCGTAGAAAGATGTTCACCACCCTCAGCGCTGGACAAGCGAAGCGTGAGGGACAAAAAACAATGATGCGACCAGATTGGGAGCAGGTGAAAGTCTTGATTATGACCAGCCTGGTGCGTGATAAGTTCACCAGAAACCCCGAACTCGGTCAAAGACTTCTGGAGACAGGAGATGCTATGTTGATCGAAGGGAACCATTGGGGTGATACCTTCTGGGGAGTCTGCAAGGGCAAGGGTGAAAATCACCTTGGCAAAGTCCTTATGAAGGTACGCGAGGAGTTGAAACGTGGCGAAGAAAAGTCATCCGGTTGATGTACGTTGGGTGGAGGAACGTGCCAAGACCTTCAGGAAGAGGTTTGACGCCGAAGCCGAGAACTTCATGTGGATCATAAAGCACGGTGGCGGTATGGACAACATCCATATACTCCAAACAATACGCAATCTTCACACGTTATATCTTGAAACCGCAGCGCACGAAGAGGTTGCGCGTTCCGCAGCAGGGAAAACATGATAGATACAAGCGACCTTGCCTTCTACGTTGTACAAAATAGTGAAGGTAAGTTCTTCCGACGCAAAGGCTACGGTGGTAGTGGTGATACCTGGGTTGAAGGTCTTGGCACTGCGAGAATCTGGGCGAAGATAGGTGCCGCCAGATCACAAGTGACTTATTTCGCCAACCACTATCCTAGTTATCCGCCGCCCAAAATCGTCAAGCTAACGGTAACGGCTACCGAAGTCATTGACGAGACGGAGCGGATTGCCGCCGTCCGCGAGAAGAAAAGTAGGCAGAAAGAGAAACGAGAAGTATGGGTGGCTCAGCAGCGCCTTAAGCAAGCCCAGAGTGACTTGAAGAAGGCACAAGATGACTACGACCGTGAACAGAGAAAGCAAAAAGGCAAAGTATGATTCCAAACCAGTATGTCGGAGAGATGGCTGAGAGTGTTGACTTTGAAGTCTTCCAGAAAAGCGTTAAGGAAGATGTACGTCATGCCAAAATCTCCCCCGACGATATCAAAATGCAAGACAAGGAGGGCTTGCTTATGGTAACTTGTACAGGAGATGTTGCAAACATCATTAGGAAGCGTAAGGAAGTGCTGCGCTTCCGATGCGATAGGATTGGTGCAGAGAAGAAAGAAAAGGAGAAGGAGAAGGAGAAGGGCGATGAATGAGGTAGAGGAGAACGAACTGAACTTCCTTTGAAACAAGACGTGGAAGCCCGGTCGGGCTGCATCAGGTTTACAAGAACACCTTTGGGAGCATCATGGAGTTGATGCAATTAAAGTCAAAGGTATGTCATGGCAGGAGTTGGACGACCTGCACACCAAGTTGCATGGAGGCTAAGTGGAATGCTCTGCGTGAGGATGCCTAAGTATTCCGTATGAGGAGTATATGTTAACCGTCGAGGAACACCTAGACAACCTAGTCAGGCACATTGACTTGGTTCGTCAAGCCGGTCTGCTTCTTGGTAAACGCCTTATGGCGCAAGGCAGGAAGGATTTTGGACGGCTGCTAATCGCCAGGTGTTACGAACATGATGTTAGTAAGTTCAAGGGCATCGAATGGCGATTCCTCCACGCGGGGAAAGATGTGCCCAAAGAAGACCTACAGCGTGCCATCCAACAACACCAAGAAACCAACTCACACCATCCAGAATATCACGGCGGGTTTGAGAACATGGGCGAACTAGATGTCGCTGAAATGGTATGCGATTGGTATGCTCGCTCCCAGGAGTTCGGCACCGGCTTGCGAGACTGGATCAAAAACACAGCCATTGAAAGATTTCACATCGACACCACTAGCGAGAAATACGCCTGGGTCGAGAGCTTCGTCAACACCATGTTGGAAGACTCGTTTGCGAGACACTGAAAGTGAGGGGTTGAAGATGGACGGTGTTTACCTTACCAAAGAAGAAGCGAGCGCGGTCTTTGATTGGTTAGATAGTCTTTCAGGTTGTTCTCCAGAGAACATCTTTGCTTGGGATGGCACAGATAGCATGGATGATCCCTCTACCTCTGCCGCCTATAAGATTTTCAAAGCATGTAAACGAGGCGTGCCTGAAAATCTTGATGGAGAGCAGAAGTAACCATGATATAATGGAGATGACGATGAGTTGTAAATGCATCGTGATTGCCGAAGGCGATTATGAGGGAACCCATGAGTTCAACACCCAGGTAGAGTATGATGCTTTCTGTGAAGGCGTAAGTACGGGTGTCAATCTCTTCGGCGGTGGCAGTTGCATTGTTGTCACCAAAGAGAACATCGGGGAGTACGGAAAGAAAGTTGATGCCTTGATTCAAGAATACCTGGAGGAAGAATGAGGTGTCTTATATGTGGCTCCAGGGGTATCAACGACTACGAAGTTCTCAAACAAGCGATAAAAGAATCGGGGTTTGAAATCACTGAAGTAGTCTCTGGTTGTGCCCCTGGTGCTGATCGCCTAGGAGAGCGCTGGGCAAAGGAAAACAATATCCCACTGCACGCAAAACCGGCTGACTGGAACCGCTATGGAAAAGCTGCCGGCTTTAAGCGTAATAAGGAGATGATCGAATTCATCTCCCCACCTGAATGCCAAGATGGATGTGTTATTGCTCTCTGGGACGGCGTGTCCAGGGGCACCCAACACACGATCACAATGGCAAAAGCGGCGAAGATCAAACTTTTCGTTAAGGAAGTGGAATGAAGAAGATCCTATGCTCAATCCTCGCTGTCGCCTTGTTGATGTTCAGCGGCACCGATGCTTTCGCTGGAAGGGGCGGTGGTAGCAGGAGTTACTCCAGCGGCAGTCGGAGTTACTCTAGTGGAAGTCGGAGCAGTTTCAGCAGGAGTCCTTCGGTAAGCCGAACGCCGTCAATAAGTCGAACACCATCGGTAAGTCGAACACCATCGGTAACTCCCGGCAGGAGTTATTCTTCTGGCAACAAGAAGAGTTATTCCAATACTAACTCGACACACCAGCACACAGGACCGCCGAGCAAAACCAATGGCAACAAAGGTTATAATCAAGGTAGTTCTTCCTACAGCCGGAAACCGAGTGGCAATTTCCAGTCCCTTGCCGCATCTGAGCAAAGGAAAGCTGAGTCGCGCGCTCATTATCAAAGGGCTACGGCTCCAAAGGAGACTTACACCACCCCCAAGGGCAACAAGGTGACGATCAAGAAGGACGACGCCAGGGTTGCCAGTGTCAGAAAGATGCCCGAAGAGAAGTGGGTGCATCGTGAAGACAGGGTGAGAACCTTCTACCATGATTATTACGTCCACCCGCCGACCACGGTGGTCCACTACAACGACCCCTATAGTACGTTCTTTTGGCTGTGGATGTGGGACAGATGTAGCTTCGATAATCGGGCGTATTGGGCTTACTGTCACGCCCCCGGTACTCCCTATGCGATGGATGATGCAAGATACCATGATCTCCTCGCCAGGGACAAGAAGCTGGAATCGCGTATCAAGCAGTTGGAAGCGGAGAAGAAGGCACGCGACCCAAACTACGTCCCTCCGGGGGTTGACGAAGACCTTCAGTACACCGATGACTTCGTGAATGCATCCGTTAACCCAACTGCCAAGCCGTACAATGGACCCACTTTTGGTGGATTCCTTCACGGATTGTGGGTGTTCATCAAGTGGTGTTTCTACATCGCATTGACTGCCCTGGTGGTCTGGCTCTTGTTCTGGTTCGTGTTCATCAAACGGTGGGATTGATGTCTGACTTGAAAGAAATCCTTATGAAGCTTGGCAACAAGCTGGTTCTTGAACGCGGCTACAAGCCCGCGACCGACAGTATCCTTTCGCCCAAGAGTACGCACATGATCAAGGACTTCACCAACTGGATCAATGAACATCCAGAGGCTCAGGAAGTTCTTGAGGAACTTGGTTTCAACTGGTCTATGCCATATAGAAAGGGGTTAAAATGAACCTTCCTGCGCATCTTTTGAGTGACGTTGTGGTCACTTTCATCTTCGGTGCTATTGCTATTGCCTTGCTCTTGGGAGCGTACAAAGCTTGGGACTGGATGACGACGAAGGTTGACGAACAAGAGGAACTCAAGAAGGGCAACATCTCTGTTGCACTCACAATGGTTGGTTACATGCTGAGTGTAGCCTACATCATCGGTCAGGTGGTGGCTCACGTCCTAGGGGGCTGACGTGGCAAAAACATTTAGCAACGATGTGGAGATGTACGAAGCCCTGGAATTGGATACGTTAGATGGTAAACGTATCCCCTTGCTGGTGGTCGATAAGACCAACAACGGTGTTGTGGTCATTGACCTAGAAGGCAGGAGAATCTTTCTCAAGGATGAGAACGTGGAGAAATAACATGGCAGAGGGAAAAACCCTGTGGGAGATGTTCACGGGCTGGTGGAAGCGGACCTTCAATCCTGATCCACCCGTCAAGCCTGTTGAGGAACAGCACTACAACCCCCTCAACGCCAAGTTGAGGGAAACGAGTACGGTTACGATTGACACTCTGGACCTTCGGAAGTATACTTTCGTTGTACAGAAAATCGTGACGTACAAGCTGGATTACGGCAAAAAGGCGTTCGCTTTCACGGACTACTACTGCCGATCCACTTTGCAAGAGGGCGATCCGATCAACATAAAGATCCGGGTTTACCCTCACGATACTCCTGGGCGTCAACTGCAAGCCCTTGTCTTCAAGCAGTGGGACGAACTGGACTACGACGAGAACTTCAAGATTCTCCTCGATGACCAGCAGTTCAACACCGAGATTGATGGCGAGGTTGAAGCAGAGTTCTGGAGGATCAATGATGTAAAGACACCCTATCAAGCTAAGACAACAGAGCTTAGCAAGAATGGTGATGCTGTGGATTCCAGCACCGGGGAGACTTGGTATTGGGACTACTGGCGTGAAACAAAGGACGAAGCTGGAACGGACTTCAAGGAGTTCCTCTTCGTGGAGTGGGACAAGGGTGACACCGGAAGGTTCACCATTTGGCGCGGCGAAGAGATTCCTCAAAGCCGCATCTTCGTTTAGGAAGGAGAAAAGATGCTTTTCGCATTCAGTTTGATCAACACGTTGGGTTGGGTGTTTGTTGCCGCTGTTATCTTGTTGGGGGTGGTCTGGCTCGTCAACAGAAGGGCGTTCCGCGACTTCATGGCTGCTGGACGTGCCCAGGTCGGCAAGGCTGGTCATGCGGCGGTTACGGCTGATCCCAAGGCTGTCTGGGAGCAGGAAATCCGCGATGCGCGCGATGAGTTGAACCGCTCTATTACCGACCTTGAGGAATCAAAGGGTCTGGTGACAGAGTTGCAGGAGCATGTCAAGGTGAGTCAGCGTGAGGCTGTGTTACTTGACAGTAAAGTGAAGAACAGCCTTACCGATGATCCTGACGACAAGGGCGGCAAAGCGGCTGAGTACGTCGTCCAGCTTGAGACGGCTCAGAGCAACCTCACCCGCAATCAGGATCAGTTGACCAAAGCCCAGACGCTCTATGCCAACAACTTGAAGAAATACCAGTTGGCGCAGAAGAAGATTCGCCAGAAGGAAGAGGCTGGTCGTCAGCTTGGTCAGGAAGTCAAGAGTAGCGAGACGAACGCTCGTCTGGCGAAGCTCGCCCAGAAGTTCAACGTGGATGTCGGCGCTCTGGACAGCCGCCTCAACGAGGCGGAAGAGGAGATGCGTCGTCAGATCGCTCGCAACAACGCGGTAAGCGAGGTTCAGGTGGACTTAGGCATCAGCGGTCTGGCGGAAGCGGAGGAAGAGGATCGCCTCGCCAAGGCTTCTGCGAAGAACAAGCTGGAAGAGTACCGCAAGAAGATGGGTCTGACCCCGCAGGCGTAAAAACTTCAATGAGGGCTGAGGGGAGGGGGGCAGGTGGCAACACCTGCCCTCTTTTTTGGAGGTTATATGAGTTACGAAGAACGCGCCGTGAAGTCCGTTGTCTTTCCTTATCGATTGCTGGAAAAGATGAGGCAGTACCCAGAGGTTGATTGGGATCAAGTTTACAGTGACGCCATTGAAGCCAAGCTGCGGCAGATAGAAAAGGAGGGTGACAAGTGAAGTGGCTTTGGAAGTGTGTTTGTTTCTTTTGCTGGTTGCCGATTGCTCTGTTCTTCCTGGCTCTTGAGTGTGCCAGCAACTTTCTTATGCAATTGACTGGTGGCGCACCACAGTCACAAAACCTCGCAGTAATCCGCTACCGCTGGAAGGACTTGTGGGGCATCAAAGAAGTAAAGATGGAGTTTGATTGCGTGAACGGCTACCTATATCAGAAAGTCACTTTTAGTGATGGTAGCCAACTGCTGTTCCGCGACTGACGTTGACAAAAGGCGCGATTTCCGGGTAAATAGGGGTATGAAGACCATTGTAACTTTGTCTTTCTCGATTCTCTTTGCCGCCTTGTGTTCATTGCCCTTGGCTCAAAAATCAGAGAAGCATCGCCAGAAGTTCGTCTTGGTCGGCGGTGGTACTATCCCCGATAGTGTAAGGAAGCAGTTTGTTAATCTCGCTGGTGGCAAGGACGCCCATCTTGTCATTATCCCTTCCGCCAGCGAGAAAGCCGATTATCCTCTTCTTTACAAAGGAATGTGGGTTGAAGAGAACGTCGCTTCAATCGACGTTCTCCACGCCCATAGTCGCGAGGAAGCAGGAAGCCCTTCCTTCTACGATCACATCAGATACGCCACTGGTGTATGGATCTCCGGTGGCGACCAAGCTCGCCTAATTGATCTTTATGGAGGAACACCTGTTGTTAGGGAGTTAAGGGCACTCCTGCAACGTGGTGGTGTAGTCGGTGGAACATCAGCGGGTGCCTCCATTGTTGGCAAGATCATGCCCTATACTGATGGGGAAATGACTGGATTTGGGCTTCTCGACCACTTCATCATCGACCAACACTTCAAAAACCGCCACCGAGAAGAAAGGTTGAAGAGGTTGGTTGGGCATCACCCTGGAATGTTGGGTGTCGGCATTGACGAGAGTACCGCAATCATTATTGACGATGCGACTGTGACGGTACTTGGCGAAGGCACTGTTAACTTGATCGGAGGATGATGAATCTCAACTTGGATCTTAGTGTTCCGGCGCTCATGCGGGACAAGGAACTGTTGATGGTCTTCTCATTGGTGTATTCAAAGGGCTGTAAGTCTTGTTTGGAGATAGGAAGTTGGTGGGGCGGCTCAGCACACATCATTTACCAAGCGTTAGAGGCGAATGGTTCTGGCAAATTGGTATGTCTGGATGCAATCCATCAAGCAAATGAAGAATTGCGTAAAAAGATGAGCAACCGAGTCACCTTCTTGAGAGGTATTTCACCAAGGGACATAGGTAAGGCTGTAGACATCCTTGGAAGCCCCATCGACTTTGCGTTTATTGACGGGGATCATAGTTACGAAAGTGTTCTTGCCGACTGTCGAGGGGTTGAACCTCATTTGTCTCATGATGCACTACTGTTGTTCCATGACATCTCAATGGAATCCGTGAAGGAAGCCATACTTGATTGGATGGGGGAGGTTAAGATGGCTTACTGCGGTGGTTTGTCGGAAGTGTACACATCTACTTTTGGCGGGTATGGTTTAGGATTGGTGTCTTGGAGTGCTGGTAAGCCACTCAATAAAACACCATCCACGATCAAGCTGATGTGACGAGTCTTCATGCCTGAATAGCACATGATGTAACCATCTTTGCACATTTGCTCACGCAACATAGGATTTGTGTCTTCGTACATCTTCCCGAAATTCCTCCTCTGTCTTGCTATAGTACGCAAGAGTCGGCACCTTGAACTTGTTTATGTAGGGTCCGAGTTGTTCGTCTTCTACTAGGGTGCCAGAGAAAGCCTCGATCAGTTCATTGTAGTTAATTCTCTTGGCTTGCCGACATTCATCACAAAGCCAACGAGAATAGGGTGCGTGCGGGGCAGGCACACACCCTTTGGTTTTCTTTGAGCAAACTACGCAGCTATCCACTGACTCCTCCTAGTCCCAATCTGGCGGCTCATGAACCATGATTCCCTCGAAATTAGGGCGAAGACGCTTTAGCACATGAGCGTGAGCGCGAAAATGAGGGATATGTTCTTCGCGATCTTCCCACATCTCAATCCAATCGACTTCTGGAAAGTCACCGAATAACTCCGTGAGTCTTTCTAGTTTGCCCTCTAGGGTCTTGCCACCACTGATAAAGACAAAGTGTTTGCTTTCCTCCACCAGTCGTTCGCAATCCTCCTTGGTGCAAAGATCGAAACCACGCATAATGTTCATGACATGGCGACGTAAGCCCCAATGCCGCCCCGTCATCATCACCGTATGAGTATCTGGGCAAGCCTTGCTCTCAAGGTAAGCTTCAACCACCTTTTTGTTCAGGAGATGTTCGCCCTTTTCTTTGAGATCAAAGTGGTTTGGCATGAAGGGAGGAAGTAGGGAGTGATCCCTACCCCACCAGCCTCCCTTCCAACCTTGGGGCTTTAACGGCGTATTAACGAGGGTGCCGTCGAAGTCGAAAACGTGAATTCTCTTGATGCCCATTCTTGCAATTCTCCACAATGTAATGTGCCACCTGTAGGACAGGTGGTGTTCCCTCTTCGTGAGTTTCCTCCCCTTTTTCCGGCTGAAAAGCCTGATGCTGGGGAACAGCGGCTTGAGGGACTGGAGTTTGCGGCTTGCTCAAGGGGCGTTTGGAGTTCTTGATGACAGAAACGATCCAATCGCCGTTCTTAAGGTGATTTGCCTTAACAAACTGCTCAATAGCCCGCTCAGACAACCCCGTATGCAGACGATCAGCACGCAAGGACTCTTCGTCGGCGTAGTGGGGTAGCCTCATCAAGAAGATTATATCATGAATCTCACGCGGAGTAAACTCCAATTCTCGCAAAACCTCAGCAACGTGCCCAAGATTATTCCAATTCGGCTCAAGAAGCTGTGCCATCACCTGTGGAAACATGGTCATTTCCCCCAAGGGTGCGTCATAGTCCACCTTTAGACTTGGGAATACCTGTTTCAAGATACCTAAATCGTGTAGCAGCTTGAGGTATTTGCTCTTGTCAAGCGATTCCTTAATACCTTTTTGAAGCTCATCGTGAACAGCACGACGGTCGATATTGTAAGGTAGAATGATTTTGTTCAATTCAGCCTTGATCTTTTTATCGATGTCGTTTTTACTATTCATGCGGGAATGAAGTCGGGCATACACCATCGGACTGAGAATGTCCTCGCCATCCTTAGCTTTACTTTTTACCCTGCCAATGAACTGAGGCGTCCTGCGGTAAATGTCGGCAATGCCGGTGTGGAAGTCGTATATCTTCTTCTCATCAATTGAGTAGTACAGGGCATTGACGTTGAAGTTCCTTCTCATTGAATCAAGGTACATGCGCGGAGCGTCTGAGTACCCGGTAAATGGGAAGGTGGTTATGTCGTAAGTCTTACCAGAGATTGTGATCTGGACGTTGCCGAACTTCTTGTTGTGAACGCTGATGGCGGTGTCGTCTGGCAAGAGTTTCTTATCGATACCGGCGTGTATGATTAACCTAAGAGCATCAATACCAGCATCTGTTGCTAGGTGCCAGTCACCAGGCGGATAGGCAATACCGTGGAAGTGGTTGATAAGCCAATCGCGCACCACGCCCCCAACTACATACAATTTCCTGCCAGTGACCTGTAGGACACCCTTCTTCTTCAAATCCTGACGTGTTTTAGCTGTCATGTCGGCGATCTTCCTGCCGACCTTGTGTCTATTGGGTTTGCCGGGACTTTGGATTTCGTGTTGGATGTCTTTCAGAGAGTCAATCTTGAAAGCTTCCGATAGGCGCTCAATCTCTGATGGGATCACCATGTCCACGTTCTCAATGACAGTGGGAGTGACCGTAGGGAATAGGTTTTTGTGTTCTTCTTCTCTGAACAAGTCAAGCATGGTTGGTTCTTCCCTTTAGATAGCCTAACCTATCTAGGGCGCGATTCGGCTATTTAGAATGGTTCTGGTACATGAACACCGCCCAGACCAATCCTCGCCAAAATGTAGGCGGCAATGACGATCCAAGCGAGTTTGAAAGACCAGTCTCCAACCCAGGCGATCCAGCCCTGCCACGTTTTGACAGTTCTGCCCTGTTCCTTCTGTTCGCCCTCCATCTTGTTAATCCTATCTGACAGCTTATTCAAAGCCTCAAGAGATTGGTCAACGATCTTCAAAGCATAGGGTGTACTCGACTCCACGGCAGCGATCCTGTTGGCGACGCTCTTTTGTTCCCCCTTAATTTGATCCAAATGGGACTCAATTCTTTCGCCAGTCCAAGTGCTGCCCTCAAGACGAGTAACACGCTCAGACAGTACCGTATGTTTTTCCATGAATGTATCAAACCTCTGGGTGATCTTTTCATGGCTTTCGGCAATGTTAGTCACTCTCTCGTCAATACGAGATGTCATTTCGAGAACGCGCTTTATTTCCCGCAGCATTTCTTGATCGTGAATGGCGTTTGACATATTGCTCCCCATGTTCAATGATGTGGTATTTATTCCATGTGAGACGAAATAATTGGTGTAGATTGTACTAATAACACACACTTTTTAATGCGCCAGATATTGTCCTCACCCAAGGAGAAAGGAAGTAAGACAGATATATAGTTTGTGATTTCACGAAAGATCGAGGTTGCATGACGAATCATACTAAAACTGTTGACAAAGTAGAACTGGAACTAGAACCAGAGGTGGAGGACGTTCTTCGCCCTTCGGAACTCCCCATACCAGCCATGAATGTTGGCGTCCCACAACAGGTATCCACCAAAGACGAAAAACCACTTGTTACTAACGACGAGATGGTCGATATCTACAAGAAGATCATCGGTCACTGCGAGGAGGACCGCAACGAAGCCAATGATTTATTCCAGTGCCTGAAGGACATGGTGATTAACGACGGTGATGCAAATCACTCCACCAAGGAAGCAATGATCCAGGCACTTAGAATCCGTTGCGAGGCAGCAGATAAAGAAACAAAGGTCATGGACTTACTAATGAGGTATATCTTAAAAGACCGTGACACCTTCCCTAGATACCTTGCAGCCAATCAAGAGAACAACATCATCTTCAAGGGCGGCAGCAAGCGCAGCTTCCTTGAGAAGCTTGAGAAACAAAAGGCTAGAAAAGTAGAGGGTAAATGAGCAGAAACAGTTGGTATTATTGGGAAGCAGAACAACCAGCGGCAGGGCAAGCCCCCACGGGCACTCCTGATACGCCAGGAGGCATTGGTGCCCCTGGACAACAAGCTGGCGCGCCTGTGCCCCAGCAGCCGCCTCAGCAGTCCAATGCTCAAGTTCAAGACCCGAACGCCAAGCCCGACATCACACAAGATCCTCAGCACCCGGATATGACCGATCACGGCAAGGGCGTAGATGATAAGGACTTCGAGGAATGGCGTACTGAATACTTTGAACTTGCCATTAAAGCTGACACCGAGGAGATGCTTCAGTCCTTGAACCAAATGGATAAGCGCGACTTGGATGCTACTCAGAACAAGTTCGTCAAGGATAACATCCAGATCATGTTCATCCGCGAAGACTCCAATGTCGAAAAGGCTTCCAATGAGATTCGTAAGATGATCAAGCAGAGCCTTGATGAAAATTACCCTGCGACCACCCTGATGCAACACATCAGTGCCGCCCTTGACAATCTCCCGGTCCTAAACAAGGTCTTCTACAAGCTCCTGGGCTGTGGCGGTGGCAAGGGTGATGATCATCGTAAGTTCCTTGCCGCCCTGTTATGTGCGGTTCAGACGGGCGGTGGCGGTACGCGCGAGGACATTGTATACAGCGAAAAGGACTATTCCATCAACGTCTCGACCAGATTTTCCTCAGAGTGGGGTGAGCTTCCTCTTGGTAAGTGGAGCATGAAGGCTGACGATCCGCAGCGTTATCTTGAGGAACCTGAAGTTGCACGACTGAAGGATGGTTCTCCAGAAGAACGCACGGTGCTTCGTCACCGAATCGTGCTGGCTTCCATTGCTGAACAATTCCAAGAGAGAGCCTTCTTAATCCATGTCGCCAGTCCAGATGGTAGATTGTACGCTATGGGCTGGGATGTGGGTGAAAGCATTAAAGCCGGGTATGTTGATGGAAAGTTGGTGGTTCGCTCCAAGGCTGGCGATTCTGTTGAAGCATTCCTTGACGACAGCGGCAACGTGATACAAATTCCAGACTTGCATGTAAAGTTCGTCAAGGATACGGGTAAAACCGACGAGCGCGGTAAGCCCATGACGAGAGAATACCCCTTCATGGAGAGGGTGAATGGTATGCTATATTTCGTAGCCGGACTTAATACGATCCGTGATTTGTCCGGCTCCATGAGCGGCGTGTTCTTCAAGGAAATACCTTACAATGGGAATCCTTCCGACATCAAGGAGTTCATGAGGTCGGTTCCATCGGTGGCTGACATCATTCTAAGGAAGCAATAATGATGACCTTTGGGGAATGGCTAAAAGTACAGGAAATGTTCACCACGCAACCTCCTTCGACTACTAATATGTCACCGAAGATTCGTGCTGATTTGAAACAGGTCACTGCTGTTCCTACTGGTCGTGCTAAGCTCCCCCGATGGAGAAAGGTCTTGCATAACATGATGTGGTGGAAGAGAGATCAATGAGGTTAACATGGGATCACCTTTGAATTACTCAAACTCGATTGTTGATCACAGGCTTCGGCAGCTTGCTGAAGCCATTGAATCCAATGGTCTGAGTCTGTACTCCGTACTGTTGAAGGCTGCGATGAAAACCGATTTGGTTGCATCCACTTTTAATGCCATCAATGAGGACTATACCCGTAAACAGGTTATGGATAAATGGAAACATCTAACACAGGACGACGATGAGCCAGTCAGTAGACCACAGGCACCTGCCGGCGTGAGTGATTTGACCGCTACGCTGAAAAACATTGTTGGTCAACTGGCTACCAAATACGGCATGGACGATCACAAGATCAATACCCTTGTTTCTCAAGCTG
>Ga0134128_10003062_pt1 | contig 20459 bp, 21 predicted proteins | sample KB31754_FD_96462 | JGI IMG/M metagenome (GOLD analysis project Ga0134128, IMG submission 96462) | Terrestrial soil microbial communities with excess Nitrogen fertilizer from Kellogg Biological Station, Michigan, USA - KB3-175-4 | ecosystem: Environmental > Terrestrial > Soil > Unclassified ...
CACCATCCATCCCGGCGCGGGCGGCACCGAGAGCCAGGACTGGGCGGAGATGCTGCTGCGCATGTACACGCGCTGGGCCGAGCGGCACGGTTTCCGGGTGGTGGTCAATGACCGCCAGGAGGGCGAAGAGGCGGGCATCAAGAGCGCCACCCTGACCATCGAGGGCGAGTACGCCTACGGACTGCTGCAGTCGGAGACGGGCGTGCACCGGCTGGTGCGCATCTCGCCCTTCGATCAGGCCAAGCGGCGGCACACCTCGTTTGCCAGCGTGTTCGTCAGCCCGGAGATTGACGACCGCATCGAGATCAACATCCGCGACGAGGATTTGCGCATTGACACCTTCCGCGCCGGCGGCAAGGGCGGACAGCATGTCAACATGACCGACTCGGCGGTGCGCATCGTCCACCTGCCGACCAACATCGTGGTGCAGTGCCAGAACGAGCGCAGCCAGCACAAGAACAAGGACATGGCGATGAAGATTCTGCGCTCCCGTCTGTACGAGCATGAGTTGGAAAAGAAGCGGGCGGAGGCGCGCAAGGTGGAGGACGCCAAGCTCGACATTGACTTCGGCAGCCAGATCCGCAGCTACGTGCTGCAGCCCTACCAGATGTGCAAGGACACCCGCACCAAGCTGGAGGTGGGCGACGTCAACCGCGTGCTCGACGGCGACCTGGACGCGCTGCAACGCGCCTGGCTGGTGGAGCGGCGCAAGGGACAGTCGGTGGCCACCTAGGCGCGCCATGCTGACCCGCCAACTCATCCTCACCCACCTGGAGGAGGCCCCGGACCGGCGGGTGACGCTCAAGCAATTGCTGCGCACGCTGAACGTGCGCGGAGGGGAGCGGGCGACGCTGCGGCGGCTGCTGCAGGATCTGGTGCGCGAGGGCAGGCTGCGCGAGCGGCGGCACATGTTCGAGTTGCAGGCGGGGGCGCGGGCACCGGAGGCGCCGGCCCGGGGCGCGGCGGCGGCACGGGGCCAGGCCCCGGGGGCACGTGGCGCGGGCGAGATCGAGGGGCGGATGGCGCTGCACCGCGACGGTTTCGGGTTTGTGCGGCCGGAGCCGGCGCTCGCCTCCGGGGAGGATGTGTTCATTCCGCCGTCGAGCACCGGCGGGGCCATGCCGGGCGACCAGGTGGCGGTGCGGCTGGTGCGCGGCGAGCGCGGCGGGGGGCGCATTCAGGGGCAGGTGTTGCGGGTGTTGCGGCGCGCCCACGCGACGCTGGTGGGCACCTACCACCGCGATGCGCGCGGGAATTATGTGACGCCGCTCGATGAGCGGGTGAAGGGGCGGGTGCGCATCCCCGACGGCGCCGAGCGCCCGCGGGGGAGCGGCCGGGACCGGGTGGTGGGCGAGCAGGCGGCGCGGCATACCGAAGGCGATCTCGACGGCCTGGTGGTCGAGGTCGAGATCGAGAAGTTCGCGACGGCGGAGGCGGCGGCGGTGGGGCGGGTGAGCGAGGTGCTGGGGCGGCGGGACGATTTCGGCGTGGACGTCGAGATCATCATCCGCAAGCACTATCTGCCGCACCGCTTTCCGGCGGCGGCACTGGCCGAGGCGGCGGCCATGCCCGGCGCGCCGGCGGAGGCCGACCGGGCCGGGCGGCGGGATTTCCGCCATCTGCCCATCGTCACCATCGACGGCGAGACGGCGCGGGACTTCGACGACGCGGTGCTGGTGGAGCGGCGCGGCGAGGGCGGTTTCGGTTTGCAGGTGCACATCGCCGATGTGGCCCATTATGTGCGGCCGGGTTCGGCCATTGACGCGGCGGCGCGGGAGCGCGGCACCTCCGTGTACTTCCCCGACCGCGCCGTGCCCATGCTGCCGCTGGAGCTCTCGACCGGATTGTGCAGCCTGCGGCCCCAGGAAGACCGGCTGGTGATGTCGTGCCTGATGGAGATTGACGCGCGCGGCCGGGTGACGAAGCATGAGCTGACGGCGGGGGTGATCCGCTCGGCGGCGCGCATGACCTACACCCAGGTGAACGCCATTCTCGAAGGCGAGGCAGGGGCGCGGGAACAGTTCGCCGCCCTGGTGCCGGGTTTCGAGGCCATGGCCGACCTGCAGCGCGTCCTGTACGCGGCGCGCATGCGGCGCGGCTCGATTGATTTTGATCTGCCCGAGCCGGAGATTGGCTTTGACGAGTTCGGGCTGATGCGCTCCATCGTCAAGTCGGAGCGCAACATCGCCCACCGGCTGATCGAGGAGTTCATGCTGTCGGCGGCGGAGACGGTGGCGCGGCATATCCAGGCGGCGGGGCGGGCCTCGGTGTACCGCATCCATGAACCGCCGGAGGTGAAGAAGGTGGCCGAGTTCGAGGAGGTGGCGGCGGGCTTCGGGTACTCGCTGGGGACCGGGCCGCTGCCCATCGAGCGGCGGCGGGTGCGGGGGCGGGTGGTGGAGGTGGCGCAGCCGGGGAAGTTTCAGATTTCACCGCGTCAATACCAGAAGCTGGCCGAGAAGTTGGCGGGCAAACCGGAGGAGCGGATGCTGTCCTTCCTGATGCTGCGCTCGCTCAAGCAGGCGCGCTATTCGGCCCACAACGCCGGCCACTTCGCCCTGGCCACCGACTGCTATACCCACTTCACCTCGCCCATCCGCCGCTACCCGGACCTGCTGGTGCACCGCATTCTGAAGGCGCTATTGGCGCAAGAGGCGCCGCCCGAGGGGCTGGGGAAGGAAGAGAGCATCGAACCCACCACGCGCCGGGCCAGCGAGCAGGAGCGGGGGCGGACGAGGCGGAGCGGGAGTTGATGGACTGGAAGAAGGTGCGCTTCATGGAGGCGCGGGTGGGGGAGGAGTTTCCCGCCATGATCCTGCACGTGCACCGCGACGGCTTTTTCGTCGAGCTCGAGGACCTGTTCATCGAGGGTCTGGTGCCCGCCGACACGCTCGACGACGACCACTACCTCTTCCGCTCGACCACGCGCGAGTGGGTGGGTGAACGCACCCACCGGCGGTATCGCCTGGGACAGAAGCTGACCGTGCGGGTGGAGCGCATTGACCCGGTAAGGATGCAAATTTTATTTGCTCCGGTCGTGGCCACGCCGAAAAAAAAGACGCGCAGCCGGTAGACAATCCCCGCTATTCTGCTCCTCAATATGCGTTCAGGGTGGACACCATGGCGGGCGGTGTTGGCGACGCTGGCGGTGCTGACGGTGGGGGCCAGCGTGGCGGCGGGGGTTTTGCTGGCGCGCGGGTTCCGCGCCACCAGCCGGCCATCGGCGGCCGAGGCGTGGGCGGCGCGGCGGGTGCGCGACTGGGCCATACCTGACCATGAGGCGGCGCGGCGCAACCCGCTGGCGGTGACCGGCGAAGCGCTGCAACAGGGACGCACCTTGTTCGAGGCGCGCTGCTCGAGCTGCCATGGCGTGGACGCCGGCGGGCGAACCCAGGTGGGCACGCATCTCTACCCCCGGGTTCCCGACCTGCGCTCGGCGGCGACACAGGCGCTCAGCGACGGAGAACTGCGCTACATCATTGCGAACGGAGTGCAGCGCACCGGCATGCCCGGATGGGGAGCGCCCCACGGCGAGACCGACGCCGACATATGGAAACTGGTGGGCTACATCCGCAGCCTGGGCGCGCCGAGGGCGGCCGCGCCTTCGGCCTCCCCCCGCACGGCGGCGGTGTACGTTGGCTCGGCCGCCTGCCAGAGCTGCCACGCGGAAATTTTCAACCGCTGGCGCCGGACGCCCATGGCCAACATCGTGCGCGATCCCAAGGTTCATCCCGAGGCCATCCTGCCCCGGCTCTCCGGCCAGGCGCCGATTGACCTGTCCCAGGTGGCGCTGGTGTACGGCAGTTTGTGGAAGCAACGCTACTTCACCCGCATCGGCGGAAAGTTGTATCCGCTGGGGGAACAGTGGGAGGTGGGGGCCAAACAATGGAGCCGCTACCATGTGCCGGACAAAGGCGCTGACTGGTGGGCCGCCTACTACCCCAGCGACAACCTTGCCCGGCCCACCGGTCCCACTTGCGACGGCTGCCACTCGGTCGGCTACGACATCGCCGCCGGGCGCCCGGCGGAGTGGAACGTGGGCTGCGAACGCTGCCACGGGCCGGGCTCGGAGCATGTGGCGCACCCGACTGCGGCCAACATCGTCAACCCGGCGCGCATGGACACGGTGGCGGCCAACGATACCTGCATCCAGTGCCACTCCCAGGGCCGCCCGCTGACGCCGGTAATCGGCGGGCAGGCCTATGACTGGCCGGTGGGATATCAGCTGGGCGAGCCGCTGGCGGCGCACTGGAAGCTGGAGACCTGCCACCTGGGGCAGACCGACTTCCACTATTTTCCCGACTGCACCGCGCACAAGAACCGGATGCAGGGCAATGACTTCGTGCAGAGCGTGATGTACCGCCGCGGGTTGACCTGCTTCACCTGCCATGACGTGCATGGAACCGCGAATCCGGCGCAACTCATCCAGCCCCCCGCCCAACTCTGTCTCGACTGCCACGGCCCGGGCTCAGCCAACGGGCCGCGCGAGGCCACGATCGAGGCCCATACCCACCACGCCGCCGGCAGCCCGGGCAGCCAGTGCATCGCCTGCCACATGCCGGCCATCGAAAGCGAGGGCGTGCCCGGCGCCTACGTGCACGCCCACACCTTCCGTTTCGTTTCCCCGGCGATGAGCGCCCAGTACGGCATTCCCAACCCCTGCGGCGTCTGCCATCGCGACCGGAGTGTGGCGTGGGCGGCGGCGGCGCTGAAGGCCTGGGGAACGGCCTCCCCCTGGCGGCTGGGCCTGGGACGATAAACATTCCGTCAAATATATAAGTTGTGTGATAGTATTGGGCCAGTTTGTTGCCCCAAGGAGGACGACGCATGCGCATTCCATCCCTCTACCGCGGCCTGCTGGCCGCGGCCTTGCTGGCCGGCCTTTCGCTGGCCCTGACGGCCCCGGCGGCCGCCCAGGAAACCGAAACCGCGGCGGCGCCGCAGGCGGCCGCCAAGTCGCTGACCGTGCAGGGCTGTCTGGCCAAGACCGATGAGGGCGGCTTTCACCTCACCGCCGAAAACGGCCACTTCCTGCTCACCGCCGCCAGCGAGGATGTGGACTTGGCCGCCCACGATGGTCACAAGATTGAAGTGACCGGCACTTTGGGCGAAGTCGACCCGGAGGCGGGCGAGGACGCACCCAAGCCGTTGAAGGTCACGGCGGTCAAGATGCTGGCCGAAAGCTGCGGAGGATAACCCACGGACATCCGAAACTCCTTGTATCGGGCGGCCCTGGGGGCCGCCCGAATTTTTTGCGGCAACTTTGCGACAACCTGGAGCCGTGGCGGCTCATCAGCCCAAGCGTGAGTCTCACAACCGCGCGACGGGTGCTGTGGGTGGTGGCGGCAGCCCTTCTCGGGCTGTGGGCGCTGGTGTTCTTCTGGCTGCGCCTCAGCGGCAACTACATGCATGTATTTTTGGTGGCCGCGATCGGGGTGGCGCTGATGAACCTGATCGCCCATTACTGGACGCGGCCGGAGCCGGAGGACCGGGGATGAGCATTCGGACCCGGCTGGGGGTGGCGCTGGGGGCGCTGCTGACCTGCGTCTGGATATCGGCCACCTCGGTGCGGCACTTTGCCTTCACCCCCGATGGCGGGCTGGTGTGGCTGCTCGTCGCGCCTGTGGTGGGGTGCGGGCTGGCGGCATCGGGGTTGGCGTGGGAGCATGTGCAGGCGGACGGCGGCGAAGTGGAACCCTGGGGCGCGGTGTTCCCGGTAGCCCTGTGGTTTCAGGCCATCGGCTGGGGGATACTCACCTGGCGGGCCGTGTGGATGTTTTTCAGTTGGGACGGGATGTTCTACTTTGTCCCCTGGCTGCTGCTGTCGAGCGCGGTCCTGCTGCGCTGGCGACCGCGGCGGGTTCCGTGCGGCTGAGGTCCAAGTTGGCAAAGCAACGCGGGGTTCAACATAGCTGGACCCGGCAAAGCCTGTCTTTGCCGGGGCTTCGCCCCCGACGCCTCCCGTTGGTCGGCTCTTCTCGGCCTCGATCTAGAAGCGGTCTCATAATGCCGCAAGACGGCGCGGTGGGCAGTGTCGTGGGGCTTTTCCTGATGTCAAAGTCCCATGCGGGGCAGAGGGCGACACCAATTCACCATTTATGAGACCGCTTCTAGCCTCCGGAGAGTCAACTCGGTCGTTACCGCGAGGTGAACCGCCGTCGCCGCGACTCGATACCGAACCGGCAGGTCTCCACGTTTACGTAAATGTGGTTGCTATACTGGGCCCATGGCTAGGGAAACAGCGCGGCTGAGCATTGACATTCCGGTCGAAGAGCGGCGTCGCATTCGCGTGGCGGCGGCGCGGCGCGATCAGAGCATCCGCGAGTTTGTCCGCGAGGCGATTGCGGAGCGATTGCGCCGGGAGCGGCCGGGCAGCGCGGCCGGGTTGAAGGCGGCATCGGATCCGGTGCTGGCCGAGCTGTGGGACAACCCCGCGGACGCCGTCTATGACACGCTTTGAGCGCGGCGAAGTCGTTCTGGTGCAGTTTGTATTCGCCGATGAGCGGGGTCGAAAGCGTCGGCCAGGGTTGATATTATCCAGTGCTGATTACCACGCTGACCGCAATGAGGTGGTGATTGCCGCGCTCACCAGCAATACCGAACGGCTACTGTACGGCGATACCCTGCTGACGCGATGGAGCGAGGCTGGACTGCCACGGCCGTCGGTGGTGACCGCGATTGTGCGCACCGTCAAGGAATCCATGATCGCCGCGGGCGTGGGCCGGCTGCCGCAGGCGGAGATGAAGCGGGTGGAGAGCAACCTGCGCCGCTGCCTGGGCCTATAGCCGTACAGCGGGCGTTCAGCAACTCGGGCCAGGGTAGCCGCAACTAAGCCCGTGGATGTTTGGGTTGCGGGCACTGGCGGCGGTGGTGGCGGTGCTGTTCGGGGCATTCCTGTGGATGTTTTACGAGCAGAACACGCCTTTTCGGGCAGCGCCGCAGCAGCCGATCAACTTCAGCCATCAGATCCATTTTGAGCGCGGCATTCAATGCGCCTTTTGCCACATGGACGCGCCGCGCTCGACCTTTGCCGGCATCCCCAGCGTGCTCAAGTGCATGGGCTGCCACCGGGTGATCATCCCGCAGTATCCGGAGATCCAGAAGCTGCACGCCTATTGGCGCACCGGCACGCCCATTCCCTGGAAGCGGGTGTACTGGGTGCCCGACTACGTGCGCTTCACCCACCAGCCGCACATTGCCGCCGGCATTCCGTGCCAGACCTGCCACGGCAGCGTGGGGAGCATGGACCGGGTGCGGCGGGTGGTCGAGTTCAACATGGGCACCTGCCTCACCTGCCACCGCGCGCTGGGGGCGCGCACCGACTGCTTCGGCGCCTGCCACCACTGAGCCATGAAGGAAACTTTGATCCAAATCGAACCCAGCCGGCGGAGATTTCTCAAAACGCTGGGGGTGGCGGGCGCGGCGGGAGGGCTGGCGGCCTGCCGGCCGAAGGAGAACATCCTGCCGTTGCTGGTGCCGGATGCGCGGGAAGAAGCCGGGCGGCCGCAGTTTTTCGCCTCCACCTGCCGCGAGTGTCCGGCCGGGTGCGGGCTGGTGGTGCGGGTCAATACCGGGCGGCCGACCAAGGCCGAGGGGAACCCGGATCACCCGGTGAACCGGGGCAAATTGTGTTTGCGCGGACAGACGGCGGTGCAGGGGCTGTACAACCCCGACCGCTTCCGCCAGCCGATGCTGCGCGACGCGCATGGGCGGCTGCAGCCGACCGACTGGGCGACGGCGTTGGGCAAATTTGACGCCGCGGTCGAGGCGGCAGGCGGCGACATGGTGTGGCTGGGGCGGCTCGAAACCGGAACGCTCGACGGGGTGATCCGCCACTGGCTGGCGCAACAGCGGGCGCCGGCGCCGATGTACTACGAATACCTGGCTCCCGACGCGCTGCGCGCCGCCATGGCGGCCGACTATGGCCGCGCCGTGGTTCCCGCCTACCACCTGGAGAAGGCCCGCTATCTGCTCAGCTTCGGGGCCGAGTTTCTGGAGACATGGATCTCGAACGTGGAGCTTGCCGGCGACTTTGCCGCCATGCACAGCTTCGGGCACACCACGACGCCGGCCCGCTACGTGTGCTGCGGGCCGCGGCTGTCGCTGTCGGCGGCCAACGCCGACACCTGGTGGGCGGCGCGGCCGGGGACCGAAGCCCTGATTGCCGAGGCACTGGCGGGCGAGCTCGAGCGGCGGCTGGGGCGGGGCGCGGGGGCGACCGGCGGAGGGAGCGTGACCCTGGCGACGGCAGCGGCAGAAAGCGGGGTGCCGCTGGGCGAGCTGGAGCAGGCGGCGGCGGCGCTGACCGCCAGCCGTCCGTCGCTGGTGCTGGGTCCCGGCTACGGGGGCGATTCGCGCACCGCGGTGGAGTGCTGGCGGGCGGTCAACCGGCTCAACGACCTGCTGGGCAATACCGGGGTGACGGTGGATCCGCACGCCGCGCATGCGCTCTCGGCCTGCACCACGCAGGCGGAGGTGATCGCGATGTTCGCGCAGCGGCGTCCGCGGCTGCTGCTGCTGCACCACGCCAACCCGGCGTTCCACCATCCCGCCATTCTCAGCGGGTTGGCGGCGATTCCCTTCCGGGTGAGCTTCAGCAGTTGGATGGATGAAACCACCCAGTTTGCCGACCTGGTGCTGCCCGATCACCACTTCCTCGAGAGTTGGGGCGACTTCGAGCCGCGACCGGGCGTGGCCGGGCTGATGCAGCCGACCCGCATTCCCCTGTACGACACCCGCTCGACGGGCGATGTGCTGCTGGGCGGCGAGGGGCGGATGGAAGGGGCCACGCGCGACCACTGGGCCGGGATCCAAGACGGCGCCACCTGGGACGGGAGGCTGCAGAAGGGCGTGATCCGTGTGCCCACGCCGCCAGCCGCGGCGAAGGCTACCCGGGCTGCGGCGGCGGTGCCCGCGGCGCCCGCCGCGGCCCGCTTTGACGGCGACGGCGAAATGTATCTGGTCGTCTTCCCCAGCGTGCAACTGTACGACGGACGGCAGGCCAACCGCAGTTGGGCGCAGGAGATCGCCGAACCCATGTCGAAGATCGCCTGGGACGGCTGGTGCGAGCTGCACCCCGACACCGCCGCCCGGCTGGGGTTCGCCGCCAACGATGTGGTCAAGCTGCGCTCGCCCCACGGCGAGGCGTCGTTTTCGCTCTATGTCACCACCTGGATTCGCCCCGATTGCGTGGGCGTCGTGCTGGGCCAGGGGCACACCAACTTTGGCATGTGGGCCAACGAACGGGGCGAATCGCCGCTGCCGCTGGCCGGAGCGGAGGTGGAAGCCGGGCGGTGGGCGGCACAGACGGTGAAGGTGCATCTGGAAAAGACCGGGCGGTCGCGGCCGCTGGCCAACCTGCAGGCGGTGCGGCTGCAGTACGACAAGCGGGTGGCGCTGGCGGTAGACCTGACGCTGGCCGAGAGCGCGGCGGCGAAGGAACCGCCGGGGGAGGAGAGCTTCTACCATTTCCACCATCCCTATCTGAACCATCGCTGGGGGATGGCGATTGACCTGTCGAGTTGCATCGGCTGCAATGCCTGTCAGGCGGCCTGCTACGCGGAAAACAACATCGCCGTCTGGGGCCGCTCCTCGGCGCTCTCGCACCGCGAGATGACCTGGATCCGGGTGGAGCAGTACGAGGGCGAGGCGGCGCATCCGGCCACCCAGTTGAACCCCGACATCCGCTTCATGCCGATGCCCTGCCAGCAGTGCGGCAATGCGCCCTGCGAGTACGTGTGCCCGGTGTTTGCCGCCTACCACACCGACGAGGGGCTGAACGGGCAGGTCTACAACCGCTGCGTGGGCACGCGCTACTGCTCCAACAACTGCATTTACAAGGTGCGGCGCTTCAACTGGTACACGCCGCAGTGGCCCGAGCCGCTCAACCAGCAGTTGAACCCGCAGGTGACGGTGCGGGCCAAGGGGGTGATGGAGAAGTGCACCTTCTGCGTGCAGCGCATTGAGCAGGTCGAACTCGACGCGCGCAGCAACCACACCGCGATGCGCGACGGCGATATCCAGACCGCCTGCCAGCAGACCTGCCCCACCGATGCCATCGTGTTCGGCGACCTGCGCGACCCCGGCAGCCGCGTCTCGCGGCTGGCGGCCATCCCGCGCGCCTACGGATGGTTCGCCGATGAGAACACCTACCCGGCGATCCGTTATCTGAAGAAGACCAAGTTCGAGTTGAACGCACCCGGAGCCGCCAAGCACTACGACGGCCAACCGGCCTGAGACGAGCCTGCCAATGCCTCAGCGCAGCGAAATCGAGCCGGCACGATTCGAGTTGGCGGAGGTGTCGCGCGCCATCCTGCGCCCGGTGAACCAGTCGCCGGGGCTGCCCTGGCTGCTGGGCGTGGGGGCGGCGGGGCTGGCGACGCTGATCGGCGCGGTGGCCTGGGGATGGCAGATGTACCAGGGCATGGGGGTGAGCGGGCTGGCGTGGCCGGTGATGTGGGCCATGTACATCACCTGCTTCGTCTTCTGGATCGGGATCGCCCACTCGGGGACGCTGATCAGCGCCATCCTGTACCTGTTCCGGGCCAAATTCCGGCCCTCGTTCTCGCGCGCCTCGGAGGCGATGACCATCTTCGCCATCGCCACCGCCGGACTGTTCCCCATCCTGCATTTGGGGCGGTCATGGCGCTTCTACTGGGTCTTTCCCTACCCCAACGAGCGGCGCCTGTGGGTCAACTTCCGTTCGCCGCTGGTGCTCGACATCTTCGCCATCTCCACCTACCTGACCGTCAGCCTGATCTTCTGGTACCTGGGGATGGTGCCCGACTTCGCCGAGCTGCGCGATCAATCGCTCGGGTGGCGGCGCACCATTTACGGCGTGCTGTCGCTCGGCTGGGTGGGGTCGCTGCGGCAGATGAGCCCCTACCTCAAGCTCTATATTTTGCTGGCCGGGCTGGCGACGCCGCTGGTGCTGTCGGTGCACACCATGGTGTCATGGGACTTCGCCCTGTCGCTGCTGCCGGGCTGGCACGAGGAGATCTTCCCGCCCTATTTCGTCGCCGGGGCCATCTTCAGCGGCCTGGCCATGGTGCTGACCCTGGTGATTCCGTTGCGCAAGTGGTTCCACCTGGAGGAGCACATCACCATTGACCACTGCGAGGCGCTGGCCAAGCTCATCATTCTGACCTCGAGCATCGTGGCCTACAGCTACTGCAGCGAGTACTTCATCGCCTGGTACTCAGGCAACACCTACGAACAGACGGCCTACTGGCTGCGCGCCTTCGGTCATTACTGGAAGCCGTTCTGGATCATGAGCGTGTGCAACGTGCTGGTGCCACTGCTGTTTTTCTTCCGCCGCATCCGGCGCAGCCTGCTGTGGCTGTTCGTCATATCCATCCTGATCAACGTGGGGATGTTCCTCGAGCGTCTGGTGTTGATCGTCACCACGCTGGCCTACAGCTACGACCCGGGGTCATGGGGGCTGTGGCACCTGCAGTGGGTGGAGGTGGCGATCGTGGTGGGCAGCTTCGGGTGGTTCATGCTGCAGTTCCTGCTGTTTGTGCAATTTGCCCCCTCGCTGCCGGTGGCCGAGGTGAAGCGCGACGTGATCGAGGCGAGGCGGATGCTGCGCGCCTTTGAGCGCGGCGGGCTGCTGCCGCATACCACCGAGGAGGTACCGCATGCCTGAGGCGCCCGTGGGGGGATTCTGCGGCGTGGCGGCTTCGTTCGGGGAGGAACGGCCGTGGCGGCGGGCGGCGGCCGGGGTGAAGGAACAGGGGCAGGCGTTCGAGGCCTATGCGCCGTTTGCCGACGAGGAGGTGATGCGCGAGCTGCGGCCGCGCTCGCCGATCAGCGTGGTGCGGCTGTGGACGCTGCTGGGCGGCATTTTCGGGGGCGTGGTCGTGGCCTTTGCCATGGTGATCTGGATGTCGCGCAACTGGCCGCTGGTGGTGGGGGGCAAGCCCATCGTCAGTTGGCCGCCATTCATCTGCATATGTTTCGAGATGACGGTGCTCTATGCCTCCTTCGCCTGTACCGGGGCCTTCCTGGTCAAGGCGCGGCTGCCGCACCTGACGCTGGCGGCGGCCTACCGGCCCGAATTTGGCAGCGATCACTATGGGCTCTACCTGCCCTGCGCGCGCCCGGAGGCGGAAGCCTGGCGGCAGGCTTTGGAGCGTGACGGAGCCGAGCGGACCTGGCTGGTGACCAACCCCGACCGCGGGCGGCTGGCGCTGCCGCGGGAGTGGGCGGAGGAAGAGCGATGAGCACCTTCGTCGTCCCGGCGCAGATCGCCGAGCTGCGGGGCACGGCGCCGCCGCGCATACGGGCGCTGCTGTGGGTGCTGGTCATCATCGGCCTGGTGACGTTTGTCTGGTTGTGGCTGACCGACCATCGGGCGCTGTGGCTGAGCTACCTGGCCGATTTCATTTTTTTTACCGGCGTGGCGCAGGCGGCGGTGGTGTGGTCGGCGGTGACGCGGGGGTGCAACGGGCGCTGGGCGCGGCCGCTGCAGCGCATGGCGGAGGGCATGGCGGCGGTACTGCCGCTGAGCGTGCTGCTGTTCATTCCGATACTGTTCGCCCACCGGACGATCTACTCGTGGTGGGATCATCCCGTCAAGCTGCCCTGGCTCAACCACTGGTTTCTGCTGGGGCGGGACTTCGGCATCGTCATCTTCCTCGCCTGGCTGAGCGTGCACTATCTGCGCGTCTCGACGCGTCCCGACGTGCGCCGTGACGCCGAGGCGCTGACCGGCGCGGGCAGCCCGGGGGCGCTGCGGGCGCAGAAGACGCTGTCGCGGCTGTGGGTGGTGCTGGTGTTCGCCTTCTGCTACCTGTACAGCGTGCTGGGGCAGGACTTGAACGTCTCGCTCTATATCGGCTGGTACGACTACATCTACCCCTGGTTTTTCTTCATTAGCAACTGGTACGGCGGCTGCGCCCTGGTGACCCTGCTGGCGGTGATGTGGCGGCGGCGGCTGGGGGCGCGCGAGATCATCAGCGCCGACGTGCTGCACGACGCAGCCGAGATCAAGTTCGCCTTTGCCATCTTCTGGGCCTACCTGTTCTGGACCCAGTTCATGGTGCTCTGGTATGCCAACAAGCAGGACGACATCCATATCCTTATTCGGTTGTCGCAGCAGCACCCCTGGGTGACGCTCAGCTGGGTGGCGCTGTCGCTGGGCTTTTTTCTGCCCTTTGGCTTCGGGCTGAGCCGCAGCTACAAGCGGCGGGCGCCGACGGTGGCCTACATGGCCTGCCTGACGCTGGGGGCGATGTGGCTGCAACAGAACCTGATGGTGTTTGTTTCGACCTGGTACCAGGGCTTTCCGCCGCTGATTGCCTCGGCGCTGCTGAGCTGCGGCTTTCTCGGCGCCTACGGCCTCTGCTACCTGTGGGCCATGCGGCGGGTGCCCATCTTCCCGGTGCGCGACCCGCTGATGCATGAAGCCCTGGTGTGGCAACCGATGCGGCACTGATTTGCGAGCAGCCATGGCCTTCCGCTTGCCCCATAACGACAACCCGCAGGAGCGCAACCTGCGCCGCCTGGGGTGGACCACGCTGGTGGTGCTGGCCATGGCGGGCATGTTCGTCTGCTGGTGGTTGTACCAGGGGGTGGGGTACTTCCAGGACGAGATGTCGTTCAACTTCGCATTTGGTCCGCGCAAAGCGCCGCGCATCCCGCTGCCGGCCGACATTGTGCCGCGCGACGGCATGGGCTACGACCGCGCCGAGCTGGGGCTGACGCCCTTGCCGGTCACCTACGACCCGGCGCTGGGCGCCAAGCTGTACCACGACCAGTGCGAGTTCTGCCATGCCGCCTCGGGGCGCGGCGACGCGCCGGCGGGGATCGAGTACAACCCGCGGCCGCCGGACTTGAACCAGGTGGTGGGGCAGCGCAGCGACGGGCAACTGTTTGCCGCCATCAGCGACGGCATGGTCACCGAGGAGGTGGCCACCTCGCCGCCCATCGGCCCGCGCTGGCACGAGTTCCGGCTGTATCTGAGCGAAGCACAGCGGCGGCAGCTGGTGGATTTTCTGCGGGCCGAGTTTGGTTCCGGGCGCGCTCCGAGGGGGCCGCGGGCGACCGCAATCACTGACCCGGCGTACCACATCGTCGGCAACCCGCCCGCGGCGACCGTGCCGCACGGACACACGCTGCCGCCGGGAGGCGGGCATCCATGAATGACTTTCGGTTTATAGACACGAGGCCGGGCGCGACCTGCCGGCGGTTCATCATCTCCGGGGCGCTGTGGTTTCTGGTGGCCACCGGGTATGGGCTGCTGGCGGCCACCGAGCTGGTTTCGCCCGAGCTGGTGCAGGCGCGGTATCTGCTGTTTCCGCGCATCCGGCCCATCCACGTCAACACCAACGTCTTTGGATTTCTCTCCATGCTGCTGGTGGGGGCGGCCATTTATGCCGTGTGCCGGCTGTGTCGCGCGCCGCTGTACAGCGAGCGGCTGGGGAACTGGACGATGTGGCTGTGGAACGCCAGCGTCGTGCTCGGCATTCTTACCCTGGCGGCGGGCTACACCCAGAGCCACGAGTATGCCGAGTACGTGTGGCCGCTGGACGTGATCATTCTCGCCTGTCTGCTGATGCTGGCCTACAACGTCCTGCAGACGTTGCGAAGGCGGCAGCAGCAGCTTCTCTATGTGACCAACTGGTACGTCATCGGGGCGCTGGCGGCGACGCTGGTGGTCTACGTGCTGGGCAACGTGATGTGGAACCCGATGCGCGGGGCGCTCTACGGCATGACCGACGCCGAGTGGTCCTGGTTCTACGCCCACAACATCTTTGGCACCTGGATCACGCCTCTGGGGCTGGGCCTGTGCTACTTCTGGATCCCGCGCGAGAGCGACCAGCCGCTGTACAGCCACACCCTCAGCCTGATCGGCTTCTGGCCCTACTTCGCCTTCTACCTGCAGGTCGGAACCCACCACCTGATCGAAGCCCCGGCGCCCGCCTGGCTGAAGCTCATCGCCGAGGTCAACAGCGCGGGGCTGCTGATCCCGGTGTTTGCCTTTCTCACCAACCAGTGGATGACGCTGCGCGGCAAGTACTGGCGCATCCCCGACTCGGTGGTGCTGAAGTTCATCTTCGCCGGCACGGTGTTTTACTTCTTCACCTCGGTGGAGGGGACGCTGCTGGCGCTGCCCTCGGTGCAGCGCATCACCCACTTCACCAACGTGGTGGTGGGCCACAGCCATCTGGGACTGCTGGGCTTCTCCGGCTTCATCGCCTGCGGGGCGGGCTACGGGGCGCTGCGCGAAATGTACGGCGAGATCTGGAGCGAGCGGCTGGCCAACCTGCAGTACTGGCTGATGCTCATCGGCATCGTCGGCTTCACCCTGGTGCTCGATGACGCCGGCTCGATTCAGGGACATGCCTGGCGCAATGGCGAGGTGGTCTACCGCGTGTTGCCGGAGCTGATGAACGACTACGTGCTGCGCGCCATGCTGGGCTGCTTCATCGTCACCGGGGCGGCGCTGCAACTGTACAACTTCTGGCGCACCGCGCAGCGCCAGCGCCTGAATCTGGAACAGGGCCTCGGCGTGGACCCCACGCTGGCCGAATTGGAAGCGAGGTAGTGCGTCATGGCCATGTCACCCCGGGCGGTCGGAGTCGGAATCGCCATCATCGCCGCGGCGGGGGCTTCGGCGGTACTGTTTCTGCCGGCGCTGACCGCGCCCACGCTGGGCAGCGACATCTATCGCCCGCGGACGGCGCTCGAAAACCAGGGCCGGGACATTTACATCGCCAACGGCTGTATCGGCTGCCATACCCAGTACATCCGGCCCAGCGATTGGAACTACACCCACATGCGGGTTTCCCAGGCGGGTGACTACATCGCCGACAGCCCCCATCTGCTCGGCTCCGAACGCACCGGGCCGGACCTCGCCCAGGAAGGGGGCATGCACCCCGACGATTGGCACGTGGCCCACTTCACCGACCCCCGCTTCACCCGTCCGGTTTCCATCATGCCCGATTTCAGCTTCCTCACCCCTCATCAAATGACGGCGCTGATTGCCTATATCCAGTCGCTGGGGGGCAAGCTTGCCGATCAGCGCATGGCCCGCCAGCAATACTGGAAGCAGCAGTTGCTCCACGCCTACCAACAGGGGGAGGACTACAACGTCGAGTTCCTGCACTCCCACGTTCCGCCGCAGTGGCGTAACATGCCCAACCCGTATCCGCCCACGCCCGAAGAGCTGGCCCGCGGCGAGTTCGTCTACCAGCAGGAATGCATCTGGTGCCACGGGGAAGTGGGCGATGGCAATGGACCCGCGGCCGCCTATCTCAACCCCAAGCCGTTCAACTTCACCCTGCTGAAGCGGCACCCATGGTCGGGCGGACTGCTGTACTACCAGATCATGAACGGCATCACCGGCAGCGCCATGCCCTACTTCAAGGAAGACCTCGAGTCAGCCAAAATCTGGAACGTGTCGAACTATATTGCGGTGAATTTTATTGGACAGCACATCGACTCCAACGCGCCCGACGTGGGCATTGACGCCGCGCTGGAGCCGGCCCGCGTCCCCGGCCTCACCACTCCCCCCTACCTGGGGCCGATTCCGCCGCCGGTGGACGTGGTGATTGAGCGGGGCAAGGTTTGCTGTCCGCCCATTAAGAACGGTGGGCATTAGGGGCGGCGGGAGGTTGCGATGTCTTTGAAGACGTGGCTGGTATTGTTCATCCTCTCCATGGCCTTCAGCACCGAGGTGCTGGCGTGGGCGGTGCGGAATGGTCAGTTCACCCAGGTCAATCGCGGCAACGTCATGCCGTTGCGCGGTGGCGGCGCCCGCCTTGCGCCACCGCGCAAGCGGCGCCTGGGACTGTGGGTGTTTCTGCTGGGGCTGCTGATGCTGGCGATGGTCTGGGGCGACGGCATGATCGCCATTGCGCGGCTGGCGTATAGCTAAAGCAACATCGTAGTGGCACGAGTGCATCGCAAGTAGATAGAGGCGAGTCGGTGGGCCAATTTGACCATTTGGTGATCCTGCAGCGGATGGCGTTCGCGCTCCTGCTGGGTTTTACCCTGGTGGCCTTCATCAGCACCATCTACCTGAGTGGGCGCGGCCGTCAGAGTCATTACGACGGCGAAGGTATCGAGCCGCTGCACGATTACGGGGAATGGGTAAAGGAGGGTAGCGGGCGGGTTCCGATCTACCTGAAACTGTGGATCATTGCCATCGCCGCGTGGGCGGTGGCCATCACCGGGATTGTGATCCATCACGGCTACTGGTACTGAGCCATGAGCTTCGAGCGCCTACCCGACCATCGCCCCGTGTCTGAGCAGATGACCGGAATGGTGACGGTGTGGGCCTACGTCGCCGGACTTTCGACCCTGGCGGTGGTCTGGGCCTTAATAGCCTGGGCGACGGTTGGCAGCGGCACGCGCATCCTCCCTAATTACAACCTTCCGAACCCCACCCCGGCGGCGCAGAAGTTCAACACCATCCGGGAGTATCAGAGGCCACGGCGATGAACCTGCACTCCACTCCGCCCGATCCCGACGCCCCGGCCCGCGGCGAAGCGGCCACGACCATGGACATGCTGCGCGAGTTGATGCAGGAGGCGGTGGGGTATGGCCGCGACCTGGTTCAGCTTTTCAGCACCGAGTTGACCGAAAAAGCCCGCTCCATGCAGGTGCTGGCGGGGATGGTGGGCGCGGCTCTGCTCTTCCTGCTGTTCAGCTTCTGCTGGCTCAGCTTGGCGCTCATCGGCGTCATCTCCTATGGCCTCGACAGTTGGCGCTGGGCGCTGCTCATTGTCGGCGTAGGCTATGCCATCATCGGGCTGCTGCTGCTCATCCCCGTGGCGCATGGGGTGAAGAGCGGCTTGCTGCGCTTCGACAACACCCGGCGGCGGCTCAAGGAAGATACGCAGTACGTGAAGACCAAGCTGGCCGCTTAAAAGTTGCCAGTTGCCGGTTGCCAGTTGGGGTGGGGCGGCCGATCGCGGGGCCGCGCATCACTGGGCCAGCAGGCGGCGGACCAGGGCGTCGGATTCCGCCAGCAGGGCGGCGTGAAGCGGGCCGGTGGCGGGGCCGGAGAAGCCGGCGTGGATTTGCTTCACCAGGTTATCGCGGCCGATGTAGAAAGTTGTGGGCCAGCAGTTGAGATTGACGACCTGAGGAAGTTTGGCGGCGAGTTGGTCGGGGGTGCCGGCCAGCAGCACCGGGAAGGTGATGCCGCTGCGACGGATGAAGGCGCGCAAGCGGACCGGATTGGCCAGTTCCGGTGCTTCCTCGAACGACAGATCCACGATCTCGAGACCGCGGCGGTGGTACTTGCGATAAAGCGCCTCGAGGAATGGCGCCTCGTCGTGGCAGTTGGGGCACCAGCTTCCACCCACGGTGACGATCACCACCTTGCCCCGAAAGCGGCTGTCGGTGCTGCTGATCAGTTTGCCGTTTAAATCGGGGAAGGCGAAGCGGAGCGGCTGCAAGGGGTCCTGCATGGTGGTGTGCCGCAGCGGATCGTCGGTAGCGGCCGGGTCGGCGACGGTGGGGCGATGGGCGGTACTAGAGCCGACCTGCAGGCCGCCGTCCGGCAACAGCTTCAGAACGAGATCGCGGGGACCGTCGGCGGTGAAGTGGCTGAGGTGGAAGGCGGCATCGGTATCGCTGAACTCGCCGTAGAGCCTGCCGGTATCGCCGTCAATGCGCTGGATCACGGCGCTGACTTCCACGCCAGCCTGCCGCACCTCCAGCCGCCATTCGGACTCGCCCTTCGGTCCCTGCACCGGGATCTCCCACTCGCCGGAGATATCGGGAACGTGAACCATGCGCACCTCCGCCGCGCGGGCGTGGCCGCCAAACGTGCCCGTCAGCACCGCTCCGCTTACCGTGGCGGTGAGTTGATTGGCGAAGTCGTCGAACGACAGTTGCAGGTGATCGCCGGCGAAGGTGCCTGTGTAGGCGGCAGAGGTCTCCGTTCCGTTGCGAAAGCGCGCCTGAACCTGGGCGCCGGTTTGGGTGAGGTCGAGCGCCAGGGGCGTGGATTGCCCATTGCGCTGCGCGGTCCCGACCCAAAGGCCTGTAAGGGGCGATTGCGCCGAGAGCAAGCCGGAAAGTAAAACGAGGAGGATTGCGGTTTTCATGGTCTCCCTGGAAAAAGAAAAAGGCCCATCGGGTATCCGATGGGCCTTGAGTGGGTAAATGGATGTGTCTAGAAAATGGCTACGTCAGCCGCACACACCCGCCCCTGGCCCGAATGAGCCGACAACAACAGGCGCAGGTGAGTGAGCGCTGCATGAAAGATCAGAGTAGCACGAGAACGGCTTAAGATTGAGACATGCAGATGCTGGCCGACATGGCCTATGGGGAACACCCCCGGCAAAGGTTGGATTTATTTTTGCCGGAGAAGGATGGTCCGCGGCTGCTGGTGTTTATCCACGCCGGCGGATGGACGGGCGGCGACAAGGCCAACTACCGGGCACTGGGTGAAATGTTGGCGGGCTTTGGCTACGCGGTGGCGCTGCCCAACCATCGTTTGGCGCCCGAGCACCCCTATCCCGCCGCCGCCGAAGATGTGGCGGCGGCGGTGGCCTACCTGCTGCGCACCTCGCCCGAAAGCGGCATCCGCGGCGAGGGCCTGCTGCTCGGCGGACACTCCTCGGGCGCGCATCTGGCGGCGCTGACCACTCTGCATCCGCGGTATCAGCCGGAGACGGCGGTGGCGGGGGTGATCTGCATCAGCGGCGTCTATGATCTGGTGAAGTACGCCGATGCCGACGATTACCTCGGCCCGGTTTTCGGCCCCGATTTGAACGTCTGGCAGGATGCATCTCCGCAACGCCATCTCGCCCCCGGAGCGCCGCCCTTCTTCCTCGCCTGGGCGGAGCATGATTATCCCGGCGCCGGCGACCAGGCACGCACGATGGCCGCCGGCCTGAAGGCCTGTGGCAGCGGGGTCAACCTGACCGAAGTGCCGGGCCGCAACCACATCACCATCCTCACCGGCGTGCAGTCGTTTCTCGATCCGCTGGCCATCGGCCTGGCGATGTTTCTGCGCGCCGTGTAAAAGGGGTTCAGTAGCCGGGGAGGAAGCTGAACTCCCAGATGTGGCTGCGGGTGCGGTTGTTGGGGATGGCGTAGTCAATCGAAAGGACGGCGAAGCCGAGTGCGTTGACGCGCAGCGTCAGGCCCTGGCTGCTCACCAGGCGGCGGTTGCCGCCGAGGAAGTCGGGCTTGTCGAGGGCCGTCCAGGCGACGCCGGTGTCGAAGAAGGGGGCGAGTTCGACGGGCGGAATCTGCGGCGTCCGCCAGAGGCCGAGGCCGCCGAGGAGCTCGAAGCGGGCTTCGAGACTGCCGGAGGCGATCTTGCTGCCCAGCAGATGGTCAAAGGCGGGGCAGACGCCGGTGGTGGCGAAGTTGGCGCCGCAGTCGCCGGGGCTGAAGGAGTTGAACTCGTATCCGCGGACGATCGAGGGGTAGCCGAGGAAGGTGGGCTGCAGGCGGGGATCGTCGGCGCCGGCGCCATAGCGGCCAAAGTG
>Ga0134128_10003063_pt1 | contig 20454 bp, 17 predicted proteins | sample KB31754_FD_96462 | JGI IMG/M metagenome (GOLD analysis project Ga0134128, IMG submission 96462) | Terrestrial soil microbial communities with excess Nitrogen fertilizer from Kellogg Biological Station, Michigan, USA - KB3-175-4 | ecosystem: Environmental > Terrestrial > Soil > Unclassified ...
GAAATGCTTGAAAATCCTTTGTGTCATCGATTGTTTAGGTTCAGGAGGCGCTCAGCGCCAGTTGGTAGGTTTAGCGGTAGCCTTTAAAGAAAAAGGGCACGATGTAACTTTCCTGGTTTATCATGAAGACAATTTTTTTAAAGCTACTCTAGACACGGCCTATATTTCCGTTATACTAGTACAGGAATCGAATTATTGGACGCGTTTGCTGAAAATGCGTCGCTATATCAGACACGGTCAGTTTGATGTAGTAATCTCATTTCTGGATGCCGCCAACTTTATATGTGAAATGGCGGGATTTCCCTGGAAAAGATGGAAACTAGTTGTGGGAGAAAGAAGCTCCAATCCTCAAATTTTGACCTCTTTTAAATTGAGATTCTATCGTTGGATGCACCTTCTTTCGGATTATGTGGTTGCAAACTCGGAAGCAAATATTGAAATTATAAAAAGGGTAAATCCTTTAATTTCAGACAAAAAATGTAAAGTAATTTATAATTTCATTGATTTTGCTAAATGGCAAATGGCGCAAGATTACATCCCGTTGCAAAATGGCAAATTAAATTTAATTGTTGTAGCTAGTCATTCGCAGATTAAAAATGCAAAAGGATTAATAGAGGCAATTAATCATCTAAATAATGAACAAAAAAGAAAGATAAGTGTTCACTGGTATGGAAAACAATATCTAGACAATTCTTTTGAGGAGGCGAAGTATTTGATTATTCAATATTCCCTCCAGAACATTTTCACTTTTCACCTGCCAACAAAAAATATCCATGAAATAATGAAATACGCTGACGTTGTGGGGCTATTCAGCTTATTTGAAGGATTACCAAATGTAATTTGTGAGGCTATGGCTCTAAACAAACCCATAATTGCATCTTCTGTTTCAGATATTCCTAAAATGATAATGGGGAATAAAAATAATATTTTTGATCCAGAAAATCCGAAAGATATTGCTAGAACTATTACCTATTTTTTGTCATTATCCGAAACTGAATTGGTTAATTCAGCAAAAAACTATAGGAGAAGAGCATGTCTTCTTTTTTCAAAGGAGCAAATCGTAAATAAATATTTGGATTTGATGTTTGATCAAAGCTAATAATAATGTGCAAGTGGTAATATAGCAATTGCAAATCAAGGATTAAAATGTATAGAACTATAAAATTAAATAAAGGTTATTGGGGGGGAAAGCTGCCTTTTAAGAGAGGAATTATCGCTGACCCTTTGCAAGTCTTTTCCGATGATGTGGAAAAGTTTTCAATGTCTATGAAAGCTTTTAAAATAGGTCATGTTACGAAGCATACGGAGTTTAAAAGACATCAAAAAACCCAAAGATTTATAAAAGAGTGGCTTCATGATATTAGCAATCCGAATATACTAGATATAGGCGCATCAGATGGAATTACGTCTCTCGAGTTAATTAAGTCTTTGAATTCTTTTGCTAAGTATTTTGTAACAGATTACAATCTTATGTGTACTTATTTTAAGCGAAAAGGTCTTTTTTACTTTTTTAATCAACTACATGATTGTTTCCTAATTGCCAATGAAAAGTTTCTATTCTATCCCAATGATGAGTGGTTTTTTAAATTGCTTTTCGGTAATTCGATAAGAAAAATACAACGTCTTCCTCATAAAGAACTCCTTTTGGTTAATAAAGAATTGCAGAATAGGAGTAAAATTGATTCAAGAATTGAGATATTCACTTATAATGTTTTTGAAGCATGGAACAGAGAAAAGTTAGACGTAATTATTGTAGGCAATTTATTGCAACCTGGATATTTTACGCAAGAGAAAATCATAAATGGATTGACTAATAATTACAATGCATTGAAAGATCAAGGTATTTTAGTAATTATCCACAATGAGGTCACCAGAATGGGCGAAACTGAGAAGTCCACAATATATAAAAAAAACTTTTCCGAAAATCATTTGGAATTGGTAACTCATATTAATGGAGGAGTAGAAATTAATAACTTAATACTTTCATTAAAGTTTGAAAGCTAAAGTTTCGAATTAGAAGTTTAAAATTTGGATTAATATGATGAGAATCCTTCAAATAATCCCTGGAAATATAAAAAACGGAGCTGTTGTGTACTCGAATTTTATTAATAATGAAATTTTGGGCCTACAATCAATGGGTGTTGACATCGAAATTTTTTTTTTCATCTCAAGAATGTCAGTATCCGGCTTTCTAAAGGCAAAGAAAAATCTTGAAAAGTTAATAGAGTCTTATAAGCCTGATTTAATTCACGTCCATACTGGATCAACGACCACATTTTTAGTTGCTGTCGCCAAAAAAAGGGATATTCCATGGGTAATAACTTTTGGCGGCAGCGAATTACTGGGCAATCACAAAAATGGAATCAAGTGGTGGCTACGTGATTTAATTTCTGTTTTTCTAAGCAAAACTTCTGCAGTCATGTGTAATGGTATCATCTGCGTTTCAAAAAACCTTCAGAAAGCTTTGCCAAGGAAATCAAGCAAAAAATCAATCATTCTTCCAAGAGGAGTTGATATTACAATTTTCATTCCGTTAGATAAAACTAAGGCTAGGGAAGAACTAAATATTAATACCAATGAAATTATTGTTTTGTTTAGCTTGAACAGGACCAGTGCTCAAGTAAAAAATAAAAATTTAGCGGACAAGGTGGTGACTCTATTTGAAACAAAGTATAAGATTCAGATTAATCTAATCTCATTAATTGGTTATTCAGAAAAGGAAATCGTTTTATTACTGAATGCAGCGGATGCATTGCTGGTTACTTCCTTACATGAAGGCAGCCCTAATATAGTAAAAGAGGCAATGGCATGTAATCTGCCTGTAGTTTCCGTTAATTGTGGTGATGTTAATGAACGTTTGAAAAACGTAAAAAATTCGTTTGTTCATACGTATGATGCAGAATTGTTATGCGATTCATTATATAAGGTTATAAAATCGGGAATTAGATCAAATGGTAGAGAAGTATTATTAAATCAAAAACTTGACAGGCAAAGTATTTCCCTGGAAATATTAAAGCTTTACAAAGCGATTATAGATAAACAGAACGTATTTTAATTATTCAGTATATTAATCATGATTATAAAAGAAATAGAAACGCCAAAAGTAGTTTCTTTAATAATTGCCTGCAGAAATGAGGAAAAGTATATTGAAGATGTTCTGAAAAGCTTGTTAAGCCAGGACTACGATCAAGAAAAGATTGAAATATTAGTAATTGATGGAAGAAGCGATGATCGTACGGTAAATATAATAAAATCAATGCAGTTAGAATATCGGAATATCCGCTTAATTGACAATCCCTTAAAGACAGCAACTCACGCATTCAACATAGGTGTTCAAAATTCGGTTGGAGATTATATTTTTATAATTGGTTCACATTGTGAATATCCAAAAAATTATATCTCAAGGTTAGTTTCGTCAGCTGAAGTGTTTAATGCAAGTGTAACAGGAGGAGTGTTATTGACAGCTATAAAAAAAGAAAATGTAATTTCTAATGCAATTAAAAAAGTTCTTTCTAATAAATTTGGAGTTGGCAATTCCTCATTTCGGACAGGGGTAAATGAAATAAAGGAAGTTGATACTGTTCCATATGGTTGTTATAAAAGAGATCTTTTTGAGAAATATGGTTTGTTCAATGAGTTATTAATTCGAAATCAGGATATTGAGTATAATAAGAGAATTGTTAATAACCAAGGAAAGATTCTACTTGTTCCTGAAGTAATTGTTACTTATTATGCAAGAGAAAGCTTGAAAGAAGTAATAAGAAATAATTATCAAAACGGGTTTTGGAATCCTTTAACCGTCCTTTATACCAATTCTTTTAAAAGTATCTCCCTTCGTCATTATGTTCCCATGATGTTTATAATGTTTATTATACTATTTTCCTTATTATCTTTTTTATCTTTCTATTTTCTTGTGGCCTTAGTTTCTATCATTTTATTGTATTTACTTATAATTGGCATTGTAAGTTATTCAATAAAAGATGCTTCAACAAAATGGGGGCAATTATTAAAAACTTTTTTATCGGTTCATTTTTCTTACGGTGTTGGTTCTTTAGTCGGTACCTGTAAAGCAATAAAATTGGGTATAACAAAAACTATACAAAAAATTTGAATGGTAACAGATACTATATTAAATGCATTTTTGATTATTTAGTTGTAATTACTTTCCTTCCTCTTTGGCTTCCTCTAATTATTGTTTTGACAATTGTAATAAAAGTATTGGAACCTAAATATCAAATTTTTTATGTGCAAAAAAGAATTGGAAGAAATGGGAAAGGTTTTAGCATGCTTAAATTCAGATCAATGGTACCAAATACCTCTTCTCATACCATTACGTCAAAAAACGATTCAAGAATCACAAAATTGGGAAGATTTTTAAGAAAATGGAAATTAGATGAATTACCAGAGTTATTTAATATTCTTGCCGGTGATATGAGCCTCGTAGGGCCAAGACCTGATGTTCCAGGATATGCCGATAAGCTTATGGGAAAAGACCGGCTTATATTAAAACTTAAACCAGGAATTACGGGCCCTGCAAGCTTAAAATATTCAAATGAAGAAGAATTATTAGCAAAGGTGGAAGATCCAGTTAATTATAATAATAATTTTATTTACCCTGATAAAGTGAAGATAAACTTACATTATTACTATAACTACAATATTTGCATGGATTTAAATTTATTGTTTCGTACAATTTTTATCCGGAAAGAATATACTAAAAATATTCAAGATTAATCCTTAAGCATTTGTTCTGTTCAGATAAAGTTTTACTTTCATTGAAATAGGGTTACTTTGATGTGTTTATTGAATGATTGATCGGATTTCAGCAATAATATTATTCGTAACATTTTTGGCATGAGTATATATCAGGAAATTTTTTTGAAGAATTCGTGTTTGCTAATTTTATTTATATTGTTATAAGAAAGGGAAATAAAATAATAATTTAGTAAATTAAAAGTAATAATGAAAGATTTTGCGTTAATAGGTGCTGCTGGATACATTGCTCCGCGACATTTAAAGGCAATAAAAAATACGAATAATAATCTTACTGCTGCTTATGACCCGTTTGACAGTGTAGGAATAATAGATAATTATTTTCCGGAAGCTGATTTTTTTGTCGAGTTTGAGCGATTTGACCGTCATATAGATAAGTTAAGAAGGAAGCATCAATCTATTAACTATCTTTCAGTTTGCTCCCCTAATTATTTACATGACAGCCATATACGTTTCGGTTTAAGAAATAACGCAGATGTAATTTGTGAGAAACCAATAGTATTAAATCCCTGGAATATTGAAGCATTGCAGGAATTAGAAAATGAGACGGGCAAATGTATATTTTCCATTCTTCAACTGAGGCTTCATTCTTCCATAATTGCTTTAAAAGAACTAGTCTTAAATGGCCCTAAAAATAAGGTTTACGATATTGATTTAACATATCTTACATCAAGAGGTCACTGGTATTATACTTCGTGGAAAGGTGATATTAATAAATCAGGTGGTATTGCCACAAACATTGGTGTTCATTTTTTTGATATGCTCACATGGATATTTGGTTCTGTAAAAAATAATATTGTTCATGTACATTCACATGATAGGGCGGCCGGTTATCTGGAATTGGAAAAAGCGAGAGTTCGTTGGTTCTTAAGTATAAATGAAGACACAATTCCCAATGAGGTAAAAGCAATTGGGAAGAGAACGTATAGATCTATTAAGATAGAAGGAGAGGAACTTGAATTTAGTGAAGGCTTTACTGATTTGCATACAACTTCTTATGAAGCAATAATAGCAGGAAAAGGATTTAGAATTGGAGAAACAAAAACTTCGATTGAAATTGTCCATGATATCCGACATGCAACTCCAATTGGATTGAAAGGAGATTATCATCCTTTAGCTAACCTGCCTTTTTCTCAACATCCTTTTTCTGATTGGTAGCAATTGAAAGGAACATGAAATTCCTTTATTTTTTGTTTAAATTGAAAAAACGTCGTGATTCACAACAAAACCACTAAAAATTTTATACTGTGGCTTATTTAACCAGGGAACAAATAGATAAAATTGGATTTGCATCTATCGGACAAAATGTTTTCATTTCTGATAAAGCTTCCTTTTATAATCCTTCACGAATTTCAATAGGTAGTTATGTAAGAATTGATGACTTTTGTATCTTTTCTGCAGGCCTAGGAGGAATTGAGCTTGGGGATTACGTTCATATTTCTTGTTATGTTTCGCTAATAGGGGAAAGCAAAATTAAGATGGGTTCTTTTTGTGGTTTAAGTTCAAAAGTATCAGTTTATTCGAGTAGTGATGATTTTTCCGGTAATTTTTTGCCATCAGTAAAACATCTTCAAGAAAAGTACAGGAATGTCACTGACAAGCCAGTAATATTTAATGACTATTCTATAGTAGGTGCATCATGTGTAGTCCTGCCCGGAGTGGTCATAGGAGAAGGAACTATTATCGGCGCCCTTTCATTAATTCGTAAAAGCCTGCAGCCATGGAAAATATATGCGGGAAACCCATTGAGATTTGTAAAAAGCAGGAGCAAAGAAATGTTGAAATTTATTCCTGAATTAAAAAAGAATCTCGAAATATAGTTAAAATCCAAAAAGAGATTAAATGAATTCAAAAATATGGCTTTCCACACCTCATATAGGAGATAATGAAAAGAATTATGTAACTGAAGCTTTTGATACGAACTGGGTAGCTCCTTTAGGGCCTAATGTGACTGGTTTTGAAAATGATCTTGCCTCTTATTTGGATACTGAAACTCATGTTGCTGCTTTTAGCTCCGGAACTGCCGCTTTACATCTTGCTTTGATTTTGTTAAATATTCAAACCGGAGATGAAGTAATTTGTCAGAGTATGACATTTTCAGCTTCCGCCAATCCGATCAGGTATCAGAATGCGATACCGGTTTTTGTTGATAGCGAGCAGGATACCTGGAATATGGATCCGGATCTTTTGGAGGAGACCATCAAAGACCGGATTTTAAAAGGCAAAAAGCCAAAAGCGATAATTCCAGTACACCTTTATGGAATGCCGGCAAAGATGAAGGAAATTCTTTCGATAGCTGCGAAATTTGAAATACCGGTGGTGGAAGATGCGGCTGAAGCGCTCGGATCAGCTATTGATGGTCAACCGTGCGGAACTTTTGGCTTAATGGGAATTCTTTCTTTTAATGGGAATAAAATTATTACTACATCGGGGGGAGGTGCACTAGTTTCAAAAGAAGAAAAATATATTCAGCACGCTACTTTTCTGGCTACACAAGCGCGTGATCCGGCTCCTCATTACGAACATTCGCACATTGGTTATAATTACAGGCTGAGTAATATTTGTGCGGGTATTGGACGTGGGCAAATGGAGGTGTTGTCAAAAAGAATTGAGCAGAGAAGGAGGAATTTTTCTTTTTATAAAGAGTGTTTAAGGGAATTATCTGGTGTAAGTTTTATTGAAGAACCCGAAAGCTTTTTCAGTAATAGGTGGCTGACCACAATTTTGATTGATCCAAAAGAAACCAGAGGAGTTACGCGTGAAGATATTCGTTTGGCATTAGAAAAGGAGAATATTGAATCGAGGCCTTTGTGGAAACCGATGCATCTGCAACCTGTGTTTAAGGAGTATCCTTTTTATGGCGGAAAGGTATCAGAAAGTCTTTTTGAGAAGGGTTTGTGTTTACCTTCAGGGAGCAATTTGAGTGGAGATGAGTTGGAGAGAGTAGTGAAGTGTATTAAACAGGTATTTTGAAAAGAACAAATAATATTTCTTCTAATTTGAACTACAATCTTATAATATAAATGTTAAAGAATAAAATTCTGCTCATAACAGGAGGTACGGGTTCATTTGGGAACGCTGTTTTACATCGCTTTCTTGACACCGATCATTTTAAAGAAATCCGCATTTTCTCCCGTGACGAAAAAAAACAGGATGATATGCGCAATCAGTTAAAGAATGAAAAGCTGAAGTTTTATATCGGTGATGTAAGGGATTACAATAGTATTGAAGGCGCAATGCACGGCGTGGATTATGTATTTAATGCGGCGGCTTTGAAACAAGTTCCTTCCTGCGAGTTTTTTCCGATGGAAGCGGTGCGTACCAATGTGACCGGCACACAAAACACGTTGAGAGCCGCTATTGCCAACAAAGTTAAAAAAGTGATTTGTCTCAGTACGGATAAGGCTGCTTATCCGATAAATGCTATGGGAATTTCAAAAGCAATGATGGAGAAAGTAGCTATTGCCACATCACGTAATATTCCTGAAAATGAAACTACTATTTGTCTTACCCGGTATGGAAACGTAATGGCATCGCGTGGTTCCGTGATTCCATTGTTTCTGCGGCAGATAAAAGATGGACAGCCCATAACCGTTACTGATCCAAAAATGACGCGCTTTCTGATGTCGCTAACTGACGCTGTGGAGTTAGTGTTGTTTGCTTTTGAAAATGGCCACCAGGGAGATTTGTTTGTAAATAAAGCTCCTGCTGCTACCATTGGCGATCTTGCATTGGCATTGAAAGAAATTTGTAATGCGGATAATGAAATAAAAACCATCGGTACCCGTCATGGTGAAAAATTATATGAAACCCTTTGTACCCGTGAGGAAATGGCGAAGGCAGATGACATGGGGGAATTCTACCGTGTGCCTGCGGATCATCGCAATCTCAATTACAATTTATATTTCTCTGAAGGTGAAACCGATGTTTCAAAAGTAGAAGACTATCATTCTCACAATACTAAAAGGCTGAATGTGGAAGGAGTGAAGAAGTTGTTGTTGACATTGCCTTTAATAAGGAAAGAGGTGTTAGGAGAGGATGTGGTACAGATGCCTGGGTAGGTCGAAGTTCGAAGTTTCTAGTTGAAAGTTGAAGGTTGAAGGTTGAAAGTTGAAAGTTGAAGGTTGAAGGTTGAAAGTTGAAGGTTGAAAGTTGAAGGTTGAAGGTTGAAGGTTGAAAGTTGAAGGTTGAAGGTTGAAGGTTGAAAGTTGAAAGTTCAAGGTTGAAAGTTGAAAGTTCAAGGTTATGAATGAAATGGCGGATATCATTGAAGGCGGAAAATTTGAGGATGGGAGAGGAATGTTGATTTACTTCAATGAATTTGATATGAAGGGTGTGAGACGTTTTTATGTGATCTCCCATCCGGATACTTCCATTGTACGAGCATGGCAGGGGCATAAAAAAGAGCAGAAGTGGTTTTATGTTTTGAAGGGAAGTTTTAAAGTTGTTTTGGTAAAACCGGATAATTGGGAAAATCCATCGACAGATTTAAATCCTGATGAATTTATTTTAAAAGCCGAAGCAAACCACGTTTTATATATTCCCGGCAATTATGCAAACGGATTAAAAGCTCTGGAACCGGAATCACGAATTATGGTTTTTTCTTCGTTTACTGTGGATGAGTCTTCGAAAGATAATTACCGGTTTAGGCAGGATATGTGGTATGATTGGGAGTGATTTTTAGTGGCCACGGATTTCACTGATTAGCACGGATTTTTTGGGCCACGAATTACAAATTAATTTTTATTTTTATAGTGTTTCCGTCTTGGTGGACGGTCCGAAAAAATGAATTGAACCATCAGTAGACAGACCGAAATAATTACATGAAAAAGATAGGTATCACCGGACAGGAAGGTTTTATTGGGAAGCATTTGTACAATACTGTTGGATTATTTCCAAATGAATTTGAAAGAATTGATTTTAAAAAGGAATTTTTTGATAATAAAGATGCGCTTGATTCATTCGTTTCTCAGTGTGATGTGATTGTTCATCTTGCAGCTATGAACCGCCATAATGATCCGCAGGTAATCTATGAAACCAATACAGGTTTGGTAAAATCATTGATTGCATCGCTGAAACGCACATCCAGCAAGGCCCATGTACTTTTTTCATCTTCTACCCAGGAAGAAAGGGACAATCTTTATGGAAAATCAAAGAAAGAAGGCAGAGAGTTGATGGCTAAATGGGCTAAAGATTCAGGAGGTTTGTTTACCGGAATGATCATTCCCAATGTTTTTGGTCCTTTTGGAAATCCTTATTATAATTCAGTCATAGCTACTTTTTGTCATCAGCTGACCCATATCAAACGCCTAAAATTGACGTTGACGGGCAGATGAAATTGATATATGTGGGAGAGTTGGTTGAGGTTATTTTGAACGAAATCAGGAATGGAGGGGATACTCATGAACTCTTTGTTCCAAATACTTCAGAATGTAAAGTATCGGAAGTCCTTTGTTTGCTGCAAACATACCAGGCAGAATACCAGGAAAAGGGAATCATTCCACAGCTAAATAACCGTTTTGAAGTCAATCTTTTCAATACTTTCCGTTGTTATATGGATATTGAAAATCATTTTCCAATTAAATTTACTGAACATACTGATCCACGGGGCTCTTTTGTAGAAGTAATCCGTCTCAACGTTGGGGGACAAGTTTCCTTTTCAACAACGGTTCCGGGAATTACGCGCGGAAATCATTTTCATACGAGAAAAATAGAAAGATTTGCTGTGATAAAAGGAAAGGCATTGATTCAATTACGCCAGATTGGAACTGATAAGGTATTAAATTTTGAGCTGGATGGAAAAGAACCTGCTTATGTGGACATGCCTGTTTGGTACACTCATAATATTAAAAATACCGGCACTGAAGAGTTATATACCATTTTCTGGATCAATGAATTTTATGATCCGGAAGATGCTGATACTTATTTTGAGGATGTGTGAATGGGGAGTAGTGAGTGGTGAGTGGTGAATGATGTGAATGGTGAATGTGAGATTCTTATTCTTTGCTTCGCAAAAAATAATATCTTTCTCAGACTAAGCCACAAAGACCACCAAGGCTTTTTCTGAGAAAAAAGTAAGATAAACGAGTTTTACTTTAATGGCTTATTTTGAAACAATCTTTGTGCTTGTAGAGGCTTTGTGTGCAAATGTTTTTTCCTTTTGCTTTTCAAAATGCTTTTTTGCAAAACAAAAACTCACGAATTTACCCTTGCAACTATAAGACTATAAGAAAAAAATTGGGGTCAGTGGAACGAGTATTTTAATAGTTTGAATTAATAAATAATGAAAGAGAAATTGAAAGTAATGACGGTTGTAGGAACGCGGCCGGAAATTATACGTTTATCAAGAGTAATGGCTGCTTTGGATACTTCTGAGGCGATCGATCATATTATAGTACATACCGGACAGAATTATGATTACGAATTGAACCACATCTTTTTTGATGATTTGAATATCCGAAAGCCAGATCATTTTCTAAATGCAGCAGGTGCATCTGCAACCGAAACAATTGGACAGATTTTGATTAAAATTGATCCTTTATTAGAACAGGAACAACCGGATGCGTTTTTAGTTTTGGGAGATACCAACAGTTGTCTATGTGCCATTCCGGCGAAAAAGCGGCATATCCCTATTTTTCACATGGAAGCCGGCAACCGTTGTTTTGATCAGCGCGTGCCTGAAGAAACTAACCGCAAAATTGTAGATCATATTTCAGACATAAATCTTACTTACAGTGATATTGCCCGTGAGTATTTATTAAGAGAAGGCTTAAGCCCTGACAGGATCATTAAAACCGGTTCACCCATGTTTGAAGTGCTGAATCATTATCTTCCTGCTATTGAATCTTCTGATGTTTTGAGGAAATTGAAATTGAAAGAACATGAATTTTTTGTTGTCTCTGCACACAGAGAAGAAAATATCAATAGCGATAAAAATTTTAAAGGTTTAATACAAGCATTAAATCTGATTGCAGAAAAATACAAATATCCGATTATAGTAAGTACTCATCCCCGTACGCGGAAGATGATTGATTCAAAGAAAATAGAAGTGCGCCCGGAAATTCAATTTCTAAAACCGCTTGGCTTTACGGATTACAATGCTTTACAGATGAAATCGCTGGCTGTTTTATCAGATAGCGGAACTATTTCAGAAGAATCTTCTATTTTAAATTTTCCTGCACTCAACATTCGCGAAGCGCATGAGAGGCCGGAAGCAATGGAAGAAGCAGCGGTAATGATGGTTGGTTTAAATCCGGAAAGAATTATGCAAGGGCTGATTCAACTTCAAACGCAGAAAAGAGGCAAAGAGAGAAATTTCAGAAGAGTAAGTGATTATTCTGTGCCCAATGTATCTGATAAGGTAGTAAGAATTATTATTTCATATGTGGATTATGTAAGAAGAGTGGTTTGGAGTGAATAAAGCAGAAATATTTTTTTGAATTATTAAGCATTCTGTTTCTTTTTAACTTGCAATAATACCTTTTATAGACTCAATTGCCTTTCCATTCCTTGTTTATAGCAGTCTCCCGCTAATTTGTTTTAATTCATTAAGCAAAGTTCTTTATTGTAAATTACAATCAAATAATCTTTTCTTATTCTCCATCTTTGTATTTTTTTAAACCTATCTTATCTAATGTTTCTTGAATTTGTCAGCATTCAGAATTACTGAAGAGAGTTAGTTTTTTGCCTACTGTACTTTAAAAAGGCCAGGCACAGCCAGTTAAGAGTTTCATAAAAACTTCTGCCTTCATTGTGTTTGTGGATAAACTGTGCATTTCAGATCGAAATAGGAGAAATTATGAAAGCTTATTTCTCAAAAGTTTTATATTTGCAATAATCCTTTTGAGGAGGCTGGTTTTTTTAGTAAATAGTTTATGGTACACTTCTTGTTTTACTAATCTGTTTTCTTGTCTTTAAAACATGACCAATATTTGAATCTTTTAATCGTTATCTTTTGAGATGGATACCTGATTCAAACAATTGACCCCAATTGAACCTTATGCTTGAAAGCTTTTTTAAAAATAAATATGCTCCCCGCTGGATCATATTTTGCTGCGACCTTGTTTTAATTACAGTCGCTTTTTTATTTTCTTTTTTCCTGGTACGACACCTGCATATTGACCTCCCGGGAGTCATACAATTTCTACCATCTGTCTTTATCAATATTATTACTTTTGCTGCCTGTGTACTTTTTTTCCCGATTTATAAAGGAATTATCCGCTACTCGGAAATGAATGATATAATCCGGATCATTAAGTTCGCTTCCTTACAGTTTGTTTTATGGCTGCTCATCTATTCTTTTGATAACAGCGCAATTGTAACAGGGTTCTTACCTATTCCTTTATTGATGATCAACTTTTTTAGTGTTATTTTTATCCTTGTCTCTTTCCGGATATTAGTAAAGGAAATTTATTCAAGGGCAACACAATCAAAATCTTTGTTGGTTTCTAAGGCCATTATTTATGGTGCTGGGGAAATGGGGCAGGTAACCAAACAGATCCTGGAACAGGATCTTAAAAACAAAGCCATTGTTACCGGATTTATTGAAGATAGTCCTTCTAAGATCGGGAAAAACCTTGCCGGGTTACCAATCTATAATGCCGGCAGTCCCCGACTGGCGAGTTTGCTGAAGCAAAAAGAGATTACGGAATTGTATATTGCTATTGACAAATTATCCGTGGAGAAGAAAATGGCGATTTCTGATGTTTGTTCCCCTTTAAAAATAAAGATCAACCTGATCCCTCATGCAAACGAATGGAGGGGGGGGGCATTTGAAAAGAAACAGGTAAAAGAACTGAATATTGAAGATTTACTGGAGAGAGACGAGATCAGTCTGCCCTACGATATGCTGCAAAAGACCTATCAACATTCAACGATTTTGGTAACCGGGGCTGCAGGATCTATAGGGAGTGAGATTTGCCGGCAACTTTCGAAGTTTACTTTTAAAAAACTGATCCTGCTGGATCAGTCGGAATCCGGCTTATTTGACCTGGAATTTGAATTGCGGAAAAGTAACCAACGGCAATTATTGCGAATAGAAGTCGCATCTATCCGCGATGGTGCTAAGCTGAAAAAAGTTTTTGCTACTCATAAACCTGATTTTGTATTTCATGCCGCCGCCTATAAACACGTACCATTGATGGAAACATTTACGAGCGAGGCAGTGCTTACAAATATATTGGGCACTAAGCTGGTGGCGGATCTTGCGATTGTATATAAGGTGAAAAAGTTTGTGATGGTTTCTACAGATAAGGCTGTAAATCCTACTAATGTAATGGGAACGACCAAGCGGGTTTCCGAGATCTACATTCAATCATTAAGTGACCGGGCAGATTCTGAAACCGAGTTTATTACTACAAGATTTGGTAATGTATTGGGTTCTGCCGGTAGTGTGGTCAGAACTTTTGACAAACAGATCAAAGCGGGAGGTCCAATTACCATTACTCATCCGGAAATTACGCGTTATTTTATGACGATTCCGGAAGCATCGAAGCTGGTATTAGAAGCCGGAAAAATTGGTGAATCAGGCGATATCCTGTTGTTTGATATGGGCAAACCCGTGAAGATCATGGATCTTGCCAAAAGGATGATACAGCTTGCGGGGTTGAAACCAACAGATATTGCCATTATTCAAACGGGTTTAAGACCAGGTGAAAAGATGTATGAGGAATTATTTAAGGATACTGAGGAGTTTGCGGAAACATATCATCCCAGAATCTTAAGGGCAAGGAAATCTGCTAACCTGAATATTGATTTTGACCTGCTTATGTCCGAGTTGGAGGACGCGGCGTATAATCATAATAATGAGATTATTCCTTTTATTCTGAGGAAGATGGTTCCTGAATTTAATTCGAACAGTGCGTTTAATAGTGTGGAGCTGAAGGAAGAGGTGAAGAATTAAGTTCAAGATTTAAAGGTAAAGGTTGTGAGACCTATAAGGTTTGACTTCCTGTTTTTCAATAATAAATTCTAATCCAAAGCCTATAGGTCTTCATACTTTTGACAATATTTAACAATTTTAATTCGTTAGATAGAAAAATAATTACAGTATCTTTTCTCAATAAATTGAAAATGAAATAAACTTTACTTTAAAAGTCTTATTGTTTTTACTGGTTTACCTACTGGTATTATATTTGACTACTTATTTATTTATTGAGAAGTTTAAACTCCCTTCATGAAAACTATTGTTTTGCTCCTTTTGCTTTTCCTGATTGCCAATTCTATCAAAGCTCAAAACAGTTTGAATGTTGACTTCTTTTTGGGCACTTCTAACTATTCGGGAGATTTGCAGGAGAAAAGATTTACTTTCAGCCAGGCCCACCTTGCAGGAGGAGTGGGGCTTTCTTATGAAATTACCAATCAGATTTCCATTCGTACTTCATTTAAAATCGGGAAGATTTCAGCTAACGATAAATATGGAAGGAATAAAAGCAGGAATCTAAACTTCACGTCGATGATTACAGAAGGATCAATCGATGGTCAATATTTTTTTTCACCCCTTGCTGCAAACCCCTTTACTCCGTATGTGTTTATAGGTATCGCTGTTTATCATTATAACCCGTATACTTTTGATAGTGCCGGTCACAAATATTTTCTAAAGCCCTTGAGCACCGAAGGAGAAGGATTTATTCCCGGAAGATCTAACTATAGTCTCACTCAATTAGCTGTTCCTTTTGGTGGTGGCGTTAAATTATCATTAAGTGATAAGATCAATGTGGGCTTTGAAGTAGGAATCAGAAAGCTTTTTACAGATTACTTGGATGATGTAAGCACTGCTTATATTGATCCTAATTTATTGTTAGCCAATCGCGGTGCCAAAGCAGTTGAACTATCATATCGTGGTGATGAAATCAAAGGAGGATCCCAAAATTACCCAGCAGTAGGAGAAATAAGAGGAAGTCCTAATTACAAGGACTGGTATTATTTTACCGGTCTTACACTGACCTTTAGATTAGGAAATGACTTTTTAAATAAATCTGCTAAATCTGATACAAGACGGATACGCAGGCATAAACAGTGGGATTGTCCAGGAAATGTGCTATAGTTGATTTTTGTTAAAAGTAGAAGGTTTAATGCCATAGTAATCAGTTTAACATTCCATTCCGCTCTCAAAAGTAGCTAGTTATAGTTCCTCTTACTACAAAACCTTCAAAATTTAGAGGATGTGTAAGGTTGCACATTTAAACGCTTAAAGTTGAAAAATTAATAGGATTTTGCGATTTCTTTCCTGTTAAACACATTAACTTAATTAATTCTTAAAAAAATATTGGCAAAATGATATAAAAATCATTTGGTTATTGTATTTTTGACTGAATTCACCAACCTATTCATATTAAACCTACTAACATGAATCTCTTTACTAAGTGTTTTAAACCCTTTTTAAGTATTGTAATTGTTTCTTTTTTAAGTATAAATTTATACGCGCAAAGTGGTAATGTTCTTGATTTTGATGGAGTAAATGATTATGTTGAAATACCATATTCTGCTGCAATATCTGATTATACAATTTCAGTTCAGTTATGGGTTCGAATAAATAAAAATAACGGAAACGCTCAATCTATTATCACAAGTGGAGGGAATACTAATGGATATAATGGATTTGGGATTTATGCATTTCCAGATGGGAAATGGTATGTTTTTGTTGCAAAAAATGGACCTAATTATATATCAGTACCAGGTCCAAGTATTAATTATGGTGTTTGGACTAATATAGCTGTTACTTATGATCAAAGTGTACTTCGATTATATGTAAATGGAACTCTTGTTAATAGCATTGCTGTTACTGGATTAACCCCAAACACATCTCTTCCGACAAGAATTGGAGCCGGAAATTCCGAAGGAGCTCCAAATGATTTTTTTGGCGGACAAATAGATGAATTAAGCCTTTGGAGTGAAGTATTGTCGCAATCAAAAATTGCTTCTAATATGAATAGTATTTCACCGTCTGAATCTTTTTTAATTGGATATTATAATTTCAATGAAGGTATTGCAAATGGAGATAATACAAATCCTCCTATTAATACTTTAATAGATGTGAAGAATCATAAAAATGGCACCTTATTTAATTTTGCTCTTAATGGTAATACCTCTAATTGGGTAAGCCTGTCAGCTTTACCGGTTAACCTGGTTAATTTCAGTGGTACTAAAAAAGATGGGGCTAATTTATTACAGTGGTCTACTGCTTCTGAGCAAAACAGCAGCAGGTTCGAGGTACAAAGGAGTGAGAATGGTACTGACTTTTCAACTATTGGTACCGTAGCTGCAGCGGGTAACAGTGACAAAGTGATCAATTACCAATATGGGGACAACCAGCTTTCGAATGCCTCCAAATACTATTACCGCTTAAAAATGGTAGATAAGGATGGCAGTACCAAATATAGCAATGTGATCATCATTAAAAACAGTACCAGCGCACTTAGTACTATATATCCTAATCCTGCAATAGATCGTATTACTATTAATATCAGCAACAACAGTTTGCTTAATTCAAGAGCTGTGATCAGCGACTTAAATGGAAAAGTGTTGCAAACTATTACATTAACCCAGACTGCCACCCCGGTAAACATCAGCCAGTACCAGAGAGGAATGTATATTGTGAAGTTTGTGGATGGTAATAGTGTGAAGATTGTGAAGGAGTAGTTTAATTATTAAATTATTAAATTATTAAATTATTGGATTATTAAATTATTGGATTATTAAATTATTGGATTATTAAATTATTAGATTTTTAGTTGAATAAAATGTTTTTAAAAAAGTTCATTGGAGAATTTCAATGAACTTTTTTTATTAATTACCGGGACGAATTGTTGTATTTGTGAATGGCTCAATTGATAAATCTAAATACAGCTGATTTTATTATTAAAAAGAAATTCAAATATTGCCGGCTACAATGAAAGCATTTTCTTGAAATGGCAGGAGAGCCTCATCCCAACCCTTCTCCTAAAGGAGAAGGACGCGCTTTGGAAGTAAGTCATCTCAATTCTTTTGCTAAAGGAGAAAGGAAAGGAACTGAACGGATTCGTAGAAATTCGTGTAATTCGTGGCCCTCACCACAAAAAATTGTTCCACTTACTTTCTCTTTCCATAATTTAGCTTTTAATGGCGGCACAAATATTTACAAACATCAGTTTATTGGTAAATACCGGCGATGGTAATGGCTTTATCAGGGGGGAGGGACTTTCTGTTCTTCCATCGGTTAAAAATGCTTACCTGGTTGTTGAAGACGACGTTATTGCTGAGTATGGGAAGATGGAAGATTGCCATTTTAAAGAAAAAATTTCTGTTGCCGGCAACACAATTGTTTTGCCATGCTGGTGTGATAGTCATACTCACATTGTTTTTGCAGCCAGCCGTGAAGATGAATTTATTGATAAAATAAAAGGATTGACCTATGCAGAAATAGCAGCCCGTGGCGGAGGCATTTTGAGTTCGGCAAAAAAACTAAATGAAACATCTGAAGATGAACTTTTTAATACTGCCTGGAAAAGACTGGAAGAAGTAGCCAGACTTGGGACCGGCGCCATTGAAATAAAAAGTGGCTATGGTTTATCAGTGGATGGCGAATTAAAAATGCTTCGGGCCATAAAAAAATTAAAGGAAAAAAGCTCCCTCAAAATCAAATCTACCTTTCTTGGTGCCCACACTTTTCCTGTGGAATACAAAGAAAATCATAAAGGATACATTGATTGTATCATCAATGAAATGCTTCCTGTTATCGGAAAAGAAAAGCTTGCAGAGTACATCGATGTGTTTTGTGAAACAGGTTTTTTTTCAGCCGAAGAAATGAAAATAATTTGTGAGGCAGGAAAAAATTATGGACTAAAACCGAAACTTCATGTCAACCAGCTGAACCATATTGGCGGTATCGAAACAGGAGTTTCTGTTGATGCCGTTTCATTAGATCACCTGGAAACGCTCACTGAAAAAGAAATTGAAATTCTCGGAAAATATAAAGGTGCTGCAACGCTTTTGCCCTCTGCCGCATTTTTTTTAAGAATGCCCATGCCGCTTGCTCAAAGCCTTATCAATGCCGGTGCTGCGGTTACTTTAGCATCCGATTATAATCCCGGCTCTTCTCCTTCGGGCAACATGAATTTTGTAATTTCTCTTGCGTGTACCCAGATGAAAATGTTGCCTGAACAGGCCATTAATGCAGCAACGATCAATGGCGCATGTGCTATGGAAATTGAAAAGGATTATGGAAGTATTGCTATTGGAAAAAAAGCCAATCTTATTTTTACCAAACCTGTTCCTTCTCTTGCCTATCTTCCTTACTCTTTTGGAAATAATCTGATCGATAAAGTGATGATCAACGGTTCTTTTATTTAAATTGAAAATTATTAAAGAGACAACTTATGCCAGCTCATTTCAAACGGTACGATAAAAAATATATTCTTTCTCTTACACATCTTCGAAAGTATGAAACGAAGTTAGGAGAAATTGTTCTTTGCGATTCTTCCCGTGATTTTGAAAAAGTAATTGCTGCAACAGCGGCAAAGTATATTGTTTTCGGAATTCCTGAAGACATTGGAATCAAAGCAAATCTGGGAACAGGCGGCGCAGATTCGGCATGGCTTTCTTTTTTAAATTCTTTTTTAAATATTCAAAGCAATGATTTTTTGAGCGGTGAAAATATTTTTGTTGCGGGAAATTTTGATTTTTCTGATGCCGGGAAACTTATCAATGTGAATGCACAAAATGATGAAGAAAAAGTTACTGCTTACCGTTCCCTGGTTTCAAACATTGATGACGCGGTAGAGGAAGTTGTAAAAATTATCACGCAATATAAAAAAGTTCCCATCATTATTGGAGGTGGTCACAACAATGCTTATCCAGCTATAAAGGGCGCTGCCAAAGGATTGTATAAGGCTGAGCTTTTGCCTCTTGCTCAAATTAACTGTATCAATCTTGATGCTCACACCGATTACCGGCCTATAGAAGGAAGGCATTCAGGGAATGCGTTTCGATATGCAGATGAGGATGGCTATTTAAATAAATATTGTGTGATCGGTATTCATGAAAATTATTTGCAGCAAAATGTCTGGATCGATATTGTGAACAATCCGTTCATTGATTTTATTTCTTATGAAGATATTTTTATTCATGAAAAAAGAAATTTTATCCAGGCAGTTGCTCATTCAACGAGTTTTACCTCAGATAATTTTACGGGTATAGAACTGGATCTTGATTCTATCGAAAATGTGTTAACCAGTGCTTCCACACCCTGCGGCTTTCAATCTGTTCATGCAAGGCAATATCTGAATTTTGCGGCAATGGATTCAAAAGTAGCGTACCTGCATATTTGCGAAGGCGCTATCAGGCTGGATAATGACCAAACAGATCGTTCGACAGGAAAACTGATCAGTTACCTGGTAAGTGATTTTGTAAAAGCGAATTCAAGGATGAAGGAAGGAAGGTGAGCGATGTTGAAGGTTGAAAGTTGAAGGTTGAAGGTTGAAAGTTGAAGGTTGAAGGTTGAAAGTTGAAAGTTGAAGGTTGAAAGTTGAAGGTTGAAAGTTGAAGGTTGAAAGTTGAAGGTTGAAAGTTGAAGGTTGAAGGTTGAAGGTTGAAAGTTGAAGGTTGAAGGTTGAAAGTTGAAGGTTGAAGGTTGAAAGTTGAAGGTTGAAGGTTGAAGGTTGAAAGTTGAAGGTTGAAGGTTGAAGGTTGAAAGTTGAAGGTTGA
>Ga0134128_10003064_pt1 | contig 20446 bp, 20 predicted proteins | sample KB31754_FD_96462 | JGI IMG/M metagenome (GOLD analysis project Ga0134128, IMG submission 96462) | Terrestrial soil microbial communities with excess Nitrogen fertilizer from Kellogg Biological Station, Michigan, USA - KB3-175-4 | ecosystem: Environmental > Terrestrial > Soil > Unclassified ...
GTACCGCCCTGGTAGCGGCGCGTATGGCTGGGCTGCGCGGCGAAGCGCGTGAAGAAGAGCGTGCCGCCGTCGTACGCGCCATCGGACGCCTGAGCGAGCGGCACGACGGTGGGCGTGTCGTGCGTGGTGTCCAGCTCCACGAGCTGGTTCACCGGCAGGGTGGAGAATCGGAGTGTGGTGTAGAGAATGTGTCCGGTCGGCGTCCACCCCACCACGACATTCGCGCCGCCATCCCAGGTGCGGCGAGCGGGAAGTCCGCCCGTGACCGGCATGGTGTACACCTCGATGGGGCCCTCGTAGTCGGCGGAGAAGGCGATGGTGTTTCCGTCGGGCGACAGCGCCGCGAAGTCCTCCTGGCCGCGCCCGGTGGTGAGGCGGCGCGCGAGGCCGCCCCCGGTTCCGACGCTCCAGAGATCGCCTTCGGCGGTGAAGACGAGTGTGGAATCATGGATGGCGGGATAGCGGTAGTAACCCGGTTCCGGCGCGGGCGAGGACGTGGCGCCGGCGCGATGCGCCCCGGTCATGGTCGGCACGACGAGGAAGAGGCCGGCGAGGCTGAATGCGAGTCTCATGGGACGTGCGGGGCGGGCGGACGGTGGGGAAGTGCAGCGGCGGGTTGTGAAACGAGATTATCCCGGGAACGGGAAAACGGCAATCTTCCACCGCCCCGCCGCCCTTCCCCATTCCCGATTGTCGATTCCCAAGGGCGGGGTGCTGGGGCGTGGATCATTCCCAGGGGCAGGGCGGGGAAGGGCGGAATTGCTTCACCCTGCGTGATTGCGATGCCTGGCGCGCGGGGACACGCTGCCATTCTCCCTGCATGCTTGCCGCCATTCGGAGCGCCGCTGTTCACGGCATTGATGCGTACGACGTCACGGTGGAGGTGGACTGCGCGCGCGGTCTCCCACAGTGGACCATTGTCGGATTGCCGGCCGGCGCGGTCAAGGAAAGCCGCGAGCGCGTGGGGTCCGCGCTCGTGAATTCCGGTTTCGAGCTGCCCGCGCGCCGCGTGACGATCAATCTCGCCCCCGCCGATGTCCGCAAGGATGGCACGGCCTTCGATCTGCCCATCGCGCTCGGCATCCTGCTGGCCACGGGACAGCTCCACGCGGGCGCGTGCACCAACGTCGTGGCGGCGGGAGAGCTCGGCCTCGACGGGGTGCTGCGCGCGATCCGCGGCGCGCTGCCCGTAGCCAGGCGCGTGGCGGCCGCGCACCGCGAGGCCACGCTGGTGCTGCCGCGGCCCAACGTGCCTGAAGCACGCCTCGTGAGTTCAGCCAGGCTGTCCGCGCCCATGACGCTGGCCGAACTGGTGGGGGCGCTGCGCCGGCGCGTGCTGCCGGAGGCGCCCGGCACCACGATGATCGCACCGGATCCTGCACACGACGCCGATTTCTCGGATGTGGTCGGACAGGCGGGGGCCAAGCGGGCACTCGAGATCGCGGCGGCCGGAGGGCACAACGTGATCATGATCGGACCGCCGGGTGCGGGAAAGACGATGCTCGCTCGTCGTCTGCCCGGCATTTTGCCCATGCTCTCGGAAGATGAAGCGCTCGAGGTCACGGCCATCCAGTCCGTTGCGGGTCTGTTGAACGCGAACGCGCCGCTCTCGCGCGCACGGCCGTTTCGCGCGCCGCACCACAGCATTTCCGATGCGGGACTGCTGGGTGGCGGCAACCCGCCGCGTCCGGGCGAGGTGAGTCTCGCGCATCACGGTGTGCTCTTTCTCGACGAGATGCTCGAGTTCCGGCGCCACGTCGTGGAGGGACTGCGGCAACCCATGGAGGAGGGATGCATCGCGATTACGCGCGCCGCCGCGGCCGTGCTCTTCCCCGCGCGCTTTACGCTGGTGGGCGCGATGAACCCATGTCCCTGCGGGCACGCTGGCGATGCGGCGCTCACCTGTCACTGCGCCGTGAGCGACATCGTGCGCTATCGGTCCCGTCTGTCCGGTCCCATGGCGGACCGCGTCGACATGCACGTGCACGTGGGTGCCGTGCCCATTCGGGATCTGCAGGGAAACGTTCGTGGTGAAGGCTCGCGGAGCGTCAGGGATCGCGTGGCACGGGCCCGGGTATTGCAAATGGAACGATTTGCAGGGATACCTTCGGTAGCATGCAACGGGCAGGCGCCGGCGCGATGGCTCGACGAGCATGGCGTCATTGCGTCCGCTGCACGCGCGCTTCTTGCCGCCGCGGCCGAGCAGCACGGCCTCACGGCACGCGCGTACCACCGGGTGCTTCGTGTGGCCCGGACGATCGCTGATCTGGATGGAGCCGCGATCGTGGCTCCAGCGCATGTCGCGGAGGCGCTCCGCTATCGTCCTGTGGTTGCGCCACCGCAATCCTGATCGTCATCTCACGAGGTTCACTCGCGTCCCGCTCCGGGAGGTTTTCATGACCACCTGGCCCTCACGTCTCGCGTTCGCGTGCGCCTGCACCGCGCTCGGACTGCCGCTCAGCGCCAATCGATCCGTGGCGCCGCCGTCCTTCGCGAGCGCGCTACGCGCCGGCTCGGCGCAGTCGGACAGCGCCACGTCGCAGATGCGCCGTGCGCTCAAGGATGCCGCCACGGCACAGGAAGAGTTCTATACCACGCACAAAACGTACGCGACGAACGCCGCGGCGCTGGCGCGCATCATCGCGCCGCCGCCCAAGGTGACGCTCGTCATCCTGCACGCGGATGCGCGCGGCTGGACGGGCGCGGCACGGCACAGTGGCCTGCCCGGGCGGAGTTGCGTCATCTTCATTGGCCAGGCGAGCACCATCCCCGAGATGCCGGCTACCGAACGCGAGCATCATAAACCCAGCGGCGAAGGCGTGGTCGCGTGCGACTCGCCGTAGCGCCGCTCTGAACGTTTCGCCGCGCGGCCGCGATGCGAGATCGAACTCGTGAGCGTCGCACGCCACGGTCGCGGCGGCGCCGGCCCAACGGATCGTTCCTTGCACCCGAGCAGGATCAGACTTCGTCCACTCTGAATTTGGTAGTTGTCCATGCTTCCGACCAACTCCTTCCGCCGCGGCGTGCTGTTCGCGGCATTCGCGTGCGTTGCGATGGCCGCCGTTCTCGGAGCTGCTGCGCCACACCACGACATCTTCATTGAGATCGACCCCGCGGTCCGCGATTCCATGAATGCCATCTGGACGCGGTCCAACATGCACTGGAACGAACTGGCGGGAGAGAACACGTTGACGCAGATGCTCGGTGCCGGCAAACCGACGCAGCGCGAGTATCTGGGCTGCCTCCGCGGGCGGCGCTTCGGCGGAACGCTGCGCGTGTTCGCCACCGAGCCGGCGCGCGACATGAAGCAGTTGCAGTTCGCGGTTGCCGGCAACTGCAACGGGGTGCCCGACCTCGTCGGCACCTGGCATACGCATCCCTTCCGCGCCGACTCAGCCGGCCACGCGCTCAAGGAGCGCGTGCTCTCCCGTCAGGATCTCGACACGTTTCAGAGCGGTGCCGACGATGCGGTGGTCGTGGTGTGGGACGTCGACTCGCTGGATGTCGCGGTCCGCGATCTGGACGGAACGGTGATGCATCCCGTGCCCGTGCGTCACGTCATTCCCTGAGCAGCGGCACCCTTCATTCACCGGGGAACAGGAGATACGTTTCGGTCATGACCGGAACGCCTGCACTGCCCGCGCTGCTCGAGGCTCGCGCCAAGGAAGCGCGCCTCGTGACGTGGCTGAGCGCGCAGCGATCCGTGCTGCTCGGCTTCAGTGGCGGAGTGGATTCGGCGTATCTGGGCTGCGTGGCGATCGCGGCGCTGGGTCCGGAGCGTGTGCTCGCCGTCATCGGTCGCAGTCCCTCATATCCCGCGTCGCAGTGGGCGGCGGCGCGCGCGGTAGCGGATCGTTTCGGGTTGCGGGTGCTCGAAGTGGATACGCACGAGATGGACGATCCCAACTACGCAGCCAACCCGGCCAATCGCTGTTATTTCTGCAAGTCCGAGCTGTGGACGGTACTCGGTGCCATCGCGCGTGAGCGGGGCATCACGACCCTCCTCGACGGCACGAACGCCGACGATCTGGCGGACGTTCGGCCGGGACGGCGCGCGGGCACCGAGCGCGGCGTGCACTCCCCGCTCGCCAGCGTGGGCCTCACCAAGGGCGAAATTCGCATGCTGTCCGAGGAACGTGGCATTCCCACGTGGTCGCACCCCTCGTCGCCCTGCCTGTCTTCACGATTGCCCTACGGCACCGAAGTCACGATCGCGCGACTGCAGCAGGTGGAGCGCGCCGAACGCGCCCTGCGTCTGCTGGGCGTGCGCGGCGATTTGCGCGTGCGGTATCACGGCGACCTCGCTCGCGTGGAGGTGCCGGCCGCTGAGGTCAGCGCCTGGCTCACACCGGGCCGCATGAAGGCCATGCGCGTGGCGGTGAAAAGCGCCGGGTTCGCGCGCGTCGCGATCGATCTGCGCGGCTTCCGGTCCGGATCGCTCAACGTGCTGGCGGGAGTCGCGAGCGCATGAACGGTGCGCTGCTGGAGCAGCGGTTGGAGGCCATGGGCATCCAGGCGCGCGTGGAGTCGCTGGGACGCATGGCGGTGGCGCGGGTGTCCGATAGCGCAGCGCTCGCGGACGTTACCGTGCGTGGCGCCGCGGTGGCCGCGGCCGCGGAACTCGGTTTCCTCTCGCTGGCCCTCGAACTCGAGGACGACGACGCGGACCGTGCGCCTCTTCCTGGCCGTTAACCTGCCACCGGCGACTCGACGGGCCATCCACTCCGCTACGGCGCCCATGCGCGAGGCCGCCGCCCTCGTGTCCTGGGTCGCCGAACCGCGCCTGCATCTCACGGTGAAATTTCTGGGCGAGCAGCCGCAGCACGAGGCGGAGCGACTGCGGGAGACGTTGCGTCCGGCGGTCGCGACGCATCCAGCGCTCTCCCTCGCGATTGGCGGCCTGGGCGCGTTCCCGAATCTCCGGTCGCCGCGCGTCGTATGGATGGGAGTCGAACACGATCCGCGGCTGGAGCTGCTGCATCATGCCGTGGAATCGATCTGCGGCACGCTGGGTCACGAGGTGGATGGACGCGCGTTTCGCCCGCACATCACACTGGGCCGCGTGCGCGACCGGCTCGCGGCGCCCGTGGCGCGTGCCCTGTCCGGGGCCGCGCGCGGCGTGGAGTTCGCCGGACGGATGGACATGACGACCCTGGATCTCATGGAGAGTGAACTGATGCCAACCGGTCCGCGCTATCGCGTCGTGGCCGCGCTCCCCCTCGGAGCGTAGCGGCATGGGATGTCTTCGACGAGTCGGCTGTCTGGTCCTGCTGATCGTGCTCGCGGTGATCGGCTGGGCCACGCGTCGCCAGTGGCTGCCGTTACTGGAGCACAAGGTGGCCGCGGTGCGTGCGCCGGCGACACCCGCCGGCGTGGTGTGGGAGCCCATGACCGACAGCGCGGCGGCGCGCGCCAGGACGGCGATCGAGAAGCTGGGCACGCGCGCCGGACCGGTGTTCGCCAATCTCAGCGGGGGCGAGCTGGCGAGCTATCTCTACCTGCAGCTCGCCCGCCAGCTTCCGCCTTCCGCGCAGAACGTGGAAGCGGCCGTGATCGGCGACCAGCTCGTCATGCGGGCCAGTGTACAGCTCACGGACTTCGGTGGTCGGAACGCGCTCGGTCCGCTGGCCAACGTGATGGGTGCGCGTGAGACGGTGCAGTTCGGCGGTACGCTGGACGTGGTGCGCTCGGGCCTGGGCGAATTCCGCGTGCGCTCGATCAGGGTGCGTGATCTCTCGCTGCCGTCGGCCATGATCCCCAAGCTCCTCCGACAGGCGGAACACGGCGCGCGGCCCGCCGGCGTGGCCGATGATGCGCTGCCGCTCGTGATCCCCTCGTATCTGGCCGACGCGCGTATCAGCAACGGCAAGATCACGCTCTACAAGGCGGTCTCGTGAGCATCCGCATCCTCGTCGCCGACGATGAGAAGGGCATTCGCGCCGCGCTGGGCCAGCTCCTGGAGTACGAAGGCTATGACGTGCGCACCGTGGGCACGGCCCTGGACGCGATCAACGAGTACGCGGCGTGGCACCCGCATCTCGCCTTTCTCGATGTGAAGATGGGCGGCATAGATGGACTCGAAGCGCTGCGACGCATCCGCGAGAGTGATCCCGCAGCGCTTGTCGTCATGATCAGCGGGCACGGCACGATTCAGACGGCGGTGGAGGCGACGCAGGGCGGCGCGTACGATTTTCTCGAGAAGCCGCTCGACACGGATCGCATTCTCGTCACGCTGCGCAACGCGCTGCGGCACGTGCGCCTGCAGGAGGAGAACAGCCGCCTGCGCGAGACGCTCGACTCGCGCTACGAGATCGTCGGGCGCTCATTCGCCATTCGGGCGCTCATCGAAAAGATCGAGAAAGTGGCGCCGACACCGGCGCGTGTCCTGATCACGGGCGAGAACGGCACGGGCAAGGAGCTGGTCGCGCGCGCGCTGCACCGCCTGTCCGCCCGCGCGAACAATCCGTTCGTCGAAGTGAACTGCGCGGCCATTCCCACGGAGCTCATCGAGAGCGAGCTCTTCGGACACATGAAGGGCTCCTTCACCGGCGCGATCGCGGACCGCGCGGGAAAGTTCGAGCAGGCCAGCGGCGGCACGCTCTTCCTGGATGAGGTGGGCGACATGAGCCTCTCGGCGCAGGCCAAGGTGCTGCGCGTACTGGAGGACGGCGTGGTCACGCGAATTGGCGGCGCGAAGCCGGTCTCGGTGGATGTGCGGGGTATCGCGGCCACAAACAAGAACCTCGAGCAGGAGATCAGCGAAGGGCGCTTCCGTGAAGACCTGTACTATCGGCTGAATGTCGTCCCCCTGTCGGTGCCGCCGTTGCGCGACCGCCGCGAGGACATTCCGCTGCTCGCGGCGCATTTTGCGGCGCTGCTCTCACGACATGAGGGCATGGCCCCGCGCGTATTCACGCCGGACGCGCTGGAGCGGCTGGCCGCGTTCGACTGGCCGGGCAACGTCCGGGAACTGCGCAACACCGTGGAGCGCATCCTGATCCTGGCGGGGGGCGCCAGGGTGGCCGCGGCGGACGTGGACCGGCTCGTGGGACAGCGCGCCGTGGAGCAGTCGAGCATGGGCGCGCTCATGGAATCACGCACCTTCGAGGAGTTCCGCGAGGCGGCCGAGCGCGCGTTCCTGCTGGCCAAACTGCGCGAGCACGACTGGAATGTGTCCGAGACCGCGCGATTGCTCGACATGCCGCGCTCCAATCTGTACAAGAAGATCGAGCGCTACGGCCTCACCCGTGAGCACGTCTAGCCTGCCAGGAGAATGGTCATGAGCCCGCGCGACTGGGACAAGGAGATGGCGAAGATCGACAAGCAGCTCGAGTCCGTGTCCGACAAGGCGCTCACGGGAAAGGGCGATACAGCCGGGACGCGTGCGCAGCTGCCGGCCGGTCCGCTCCCGAAGGAGCCGAAGAAGACCTCCACGCTCGGCGTCTTCACACGGCTCGTGCTGGCCGTCGCGCTCGGCATCGCGATGGTATTCTGGCCCTACTCCATACGCTGTGGGGTGGGGCTCTTCGGCTACCTGTTCGCATCGGCAGTCGTCGTGGTGGCCGGCGTGTGGACCTCCGTCTGGACCTGGCGGCACCGCGCGGCGCAGGGCCACATCCTGTCGCTGCTGCTGGTCGCGTGGGGACTCATCCTCGCGGCCGAGGCCATTCTCCCACGCACCGGATACGCGAGAACAGACAGCGCGCATCCTGCCGTCTGGATGTGTCAGTAGATTCATCAGTAACGACCAACGAGCGACCAGAGATACACCATGCCCAGGACTTTCAGGAACTTCATCGCAGGCAAGTGGCGCGCGCCATCCACCGGTGCGTACTTCGACAATATCAATCCGGCGAACACGCGTGATGTGATCGGGAAATTTCCGCGGTCAGGCAAGGCGGATGTGGATCAGGCCGTGGCCGCGGCCGCACGCGGCTTCGCGCTGTGGAAGAACACGCCGGCGCCGCTGCGGGGTGACGTGCTGCGCCGGGTGGGCGATCTGCTCGTTCAGCGGAAGGACGACATCGCCGATCTCATGACGCGCGAGATGGGCAAGCCGCTGGCGGAGACGGCGGGTGACGTGCAGGAAGGCATCGATACCGCGTACTACGCCGCCACCGAGGGGCGGCGTCTGTTTGGCCATACCGTGCCCAGCGAGCTGCGGCACAAGTGGGCCATGAGCTTCCGCCGGCCGATTGGCGTCGCGGGTCTCATTACGCCCTTCAACTTCCCCATGGCGATTCCGACGTGGAAGATGTTTCCCGCGTTGCTGTGCGGGAACGCCGTCGTCTTCAAGCCAGCGGAGGATGTGCCGCATACGGGGCACGTGCTGGTGGAGATTCTGCTCGAGGCGGGACTGCCGCCCGAGGTGATTCAGCTCGTGCACGGCGCCGGCGAGGAGGCCGGAGCCGCGATCGTGGAGCATCCGGAGGTGCCGCTCATCTCGTTCACCGGGTCCACGGAGACGGGACGTATCGTTGGTGAAGTCTGTGGCCGGATGCACAAGCGGCTGTCGCTTGAAATGGGTGGGAAGAACGCGCAGATCGTCCTGGATGATGCCGATCTCGATCTCGCGCTGGAGGGCGTGCTCTGGGGCGCATTCGGCACGACGGGGCAGCGCTGCACCGCCACCAGCCGGCTCATTCTGCAGGACGGCATTCATGATGAATTTCTCGAGCGGCTCAGGCAGCGCGTGACGGCGCTCACGCTGGGCGATGGTCGCCGGAAAGGCACCGAGGTGGGGCCCATGATCAATGCGGCGGCGGTCCGGAAGGCGGAGAAGTACATCAAGGTGGGAAAGTCGGAGGGCGCCCGACTGGTGTGCGGCGGCCGCCGGGCCACCGGCAAGGGGCTGGACCACGGCTTCTTCTTCGAGCCAACGATCTTCTCCGGCGTCGCGGCCGGATCGCGCCTGGAGCAGGAGGAGATCTTCGGACCGGTGCTCTCGGTCATCCGCGTGCACACGGCCGGCGAAGCGTTCGCCGTGAACAACGACGTGCGCTACGGGCTGTCCTCGTCGCTCTACACGCGCAACGTCAACGTCGCGTTTCAGGCGTTGCACGAACTGGACAACGGAATTACGTACGTGAACGCGCCCACGATCGGTGCCGAGGCGCACCTCCCCTTCGGTGGTGTGAAGCAGACGGGGAACGGGCACCGGGAAGGGGGTTGGGAGGTTTACGAGTTCTACTCCGAGACGAAAGTCGGGTACGTGGACTTTTCCGGCACGCTCCAGCGTGCGCAACTCGATACCTATCAGGAGGCGGCGGACTGATCGCCGGGCGGTGCCACGCCTTGCCTCGTGGCGCCGCCTGCCTCTATCATTTCAACATCTTGCGAAGGTCATCCTGAGCAGTACGCAATGAGCAGCCGTCCGCACCCCCAGGGCTCCGTCCCGCGCAGTGTCACGGATGAACACCGTGCGGCCGTGCTGCGCGCCATGAATCGGCCCCGATTTCGCTGGTGGATGGCCGGCGAGTATGCCAAGCACATCCTCATTGCCATTCCGCTGTTCCTGCTGCTGCGCACCTTCATCGTCGAAGCCTTCAAGATTCCCACCGGGAGCATGAAGAACACGCTGATGGTGGGCGACTTCCTGCTCGTCAACAAGTTCGTGTACGGCGCCGAGATTCCTTACACGGACCGGCACCTCCCGGCCTTCCGCAAGCCGGAGCGCTTCGACATCATCGTGTTCAAGTATCCGCGCGACCAGACCAAGAACTACGTGAAGCGGCTCATCGGCCTGCCCGGTGATACGCTGCAGATGCGCGATGGCCGGATGATCGTGAATGGAGTTGTCCTGAACGAGCCCTATGTCGTCCATACGGATCCCTTTGCGGATCCGTCGCCCGAGGAATTTTCCTGGCAGCGCAGCTTTCTCGTTCGCAGCGCGGAAGCCAGCGATGCCTATCATCCCTCTCGTAACAACTGGGGACCGTTGGTCGTCCCGGAGAAGAATTATTTCATGCTCGGTGACAACCGGGACGACTCATCGGACAGCCGGTACTGGGGGTTCGTGCCGGAGTCGCTGGTGATGGGCGAGCCCATGATGGTCTATTACAGTTACAAGATGGATGCGCCGGACCAGCACCCCTGGATCTCCGACGTTCGCTGGGGCCGTATCGGCACGCGCGTGCACTGAGCGCGTGTCGCCATTCAGATCCTGAAGTACCCGCGCCGTCGCGCACGGGCCCGTTCGCACGCAGGAGCTGCCGCACGTATGGGAGTGCCGACCCACAAGAAGTCACCGTACGACGAGGGATCGCTCGACCAGTATCTTCGCGATATCAGCGCATATCCCCTGATCAATCGTGAAGAGGAAGTCCGTCTGGCCCAGTGCATTCACGCGGGCGATGCGGACGCGCTGGACAAGCTGGTTCGCTCGAATCTTCGCTTCGTGGTCTCCGTCGCCAAGAAGTATCAGAATCAGGGCGTGGCCCTCGCGGATCTCATCAACGAGGGCAACCTGGGCCTCATCCGCGCCGCGCACAAGTTCGATGAGACGAAGGGCATCAAGTTCATCTCGTACGCCGTGTGGTGGATCCGCCAGGCGATCCTGCAGGCCCTCGCCGAACAGTCGCGCATCGTACGCGTGCCGCTCAACCGCGCCGGCACGCTGCACCGCATTGGCAAGCGCGCCAACGCACTCCTGCAGGAACTCGGTCGCGAGCCCACGCACGAAGAGATCGCCCAGGAGATGGACATCACGGAGGACGAGGTGGCGAAGACTATCTCCATCTCGCAGACGCACCTCTCCCTCGATGCACCGCTCGCTCCCGGCGAAGACAACAAGCTGCTGGACTACCTGCCCGACAATCTCAATCCCACACCGGACGAGCAGACGTTCGAGAAGGCGCTCACCGAGGCCATCGAGGATTCGCTCTCATCGCTCAAGGAGCGCGAGGCCCGCATTCTGCGGCTGTACTTCGGATTGGACGAGCAGGAACCCATGACGCTCGAGGAGATTGGCTCGTTGCTCGGCATCACCCGCGAGCGCGTGCGGCAGATCAAGGAAAAGGCGCTCTCGCGCCTGCGCCACGTGTCGCGCGCGCGCGCCCTGGAGTCATTCCTCGGCTGAGTCGCGGCCGCCGGCGCGCCACGCGGCGCGCGCCCCTGCACCCAACCGCTCACCGACCCCGTTTCCGGCGTCCCCATGGCTCAAACCAGTTCGTTCGACGTCACCACCGGCGTGGACCTGCAGGAAGTGGACAACGCCGTCAATCAGGCGCAGAAGGAGATCGCGCAGCGCTACGACTTCAAGGGGTCGAAGTCGGGCATCGAATTTCAGCGCGCCACGGGAGTGCTCGTGCTCGTGGCGGACGACGACTACAAGATGCGCGCGCTGTTCGACGTGCTGCAGGGCAAGTTGATCAAACGCGGCGTACCTGTGAAGAATCTGGACCTGGGCGAGGTCCGGCCCGCGGGCGGCGACACGGTGCGCCGTGAGGTGAAGCTCAAGATGTCGCTCGACGGCGAGACGGCCAGGCAGGTGGCGGCGGCCATCAAGGATGCGAAGCTCAAGAAGGTGCAGGCCGCCATCCAGGGAGATCAGGTGCGCGTCTCCTCGCCATCGCGCGATGACCTGCAGGAGGCGATCACGCTGCTCAAGGCGAAGGACTTCGGAGTGGAGCTGAAGTTCGGCAACTATCGTTGAGCATCCGGCGCGCGCCGGGCGTCAGGCGCTGGATGCTGGAGCCCGGACTGGCGGTGCCAACCGCGCACCGTTGCTCCGGTCACCCGACATCCATCACCCAGCGCCCGGCCTGCGGCCTCAGTTGCTGCTCCTGCGGCTTTCCACGATGGTGATCGTGGCCTGGTGACTCAGTCCGAGCGGGGCGTCCACGTGCACCTCCGCGCCCTTCCGGTAGCCTGCCGTGATGATGCCGGTGAGGTGCGATTCGGCGTTTTCGCTGGCCGTGCCGTAGAGTTCCGCGACGAACGAGCGATCCTTGTCGGACGCGTTCACGGCCCAGCGCGTCTGCACCGGCCACACCGGCTGGCCCGCATGCTCCGGCGTACCGGTCCCCTCCAGAATGATCGTGGCGTCCTTCATGCCCAGACCGCGCATCTGTCCCTTCGCCAGCACGCGTTCCGAGCCCTTGGGCAGCGCGGCATCGGCCACCGGATCCGGCGCGGCGGTGACGACAACGGGTGCCATGATGCGCATCGTGTCCTGCGTGGCCTCCTGGGCCGAGGCCGTGCCTGGCGCGAGAGCCAGTGCTCCGGCCATGCACGCAGCCGCGAGGCCGGTGCGGTGCAACAGCAGGTAGGTATGCATTGCGAAATCCTCCTGATGGTTCGTCCTGCGGCGCAGATCGCGCCCGGCGGGCGCGGGCCGGGTTACCCGCGCCGATCGCCGCCGCCACAGTACGCGGGCGGGATCACGCGCGCGTCACGCGCGGATCACCACGGCCCGGCCTTTGGCACCCGCGCCCGGAACGCGGGCTGCTTCTCGTCCTGCGGAGTTCGGGCGACGCCGGCATCTGGAGGAGGACAGGACTTACCGGATGGAGACAAATGACAGGATGAAGAGAATTGACAGGATTGACAGGATTGTTGGGAGCCGAGACCAAAAGTTTCAGTTCGTTTGCCGAATCATGGCAAGCGCTTTGGGAACGGCTCCGTGTAAATCCTGTGAATCCGGTCAATCCTGAAATCCTGTCCCGCCGTTCGCGGGGGCACGGTACGCTGCTCGCATCCGCGGGTGAATCGTCTGCAAGGCCGATCCAGCCGTCGCCACGGTCAGCGCATTCCGTGCAGATCGCTATTTGCGTTTCATGGGCGTGATCGTGATCGATGCCCCGCGACCGAGATCGCCGTCTGTCTCGATGTGGACCGCCGAGCCGGTGCGAGGTCCCTCGGTGACGACGCCGTCCACGTAGAGCCGCCCCCGATCGCTTGCGCGCCCATACAGATCTGCCACAAAGGATTGGCTCGCGTCGTGTGCGACCACGACCCAGCGCAGCTGCACGGGCCACACGGCTTCGTCCATGCCCGCCGGCGATCCCTCGCGAACGAGAATGACCGTCACCGTGCGCTCGCCAGGGACGTCGGCCCTGCCGTAGATCCGCTCGCCCGGGCGAGGCACCGCGGCAGCGGCGATCCGCTCCGCGACCGAAGCGGCTGGCGACGCCGGAGTCGTACGAAGCAGGCTGTCGGAAGACGCGGTGGCCAGCTGCTGTGCCGGCAGCGTGCTCGCGGCGGCGAGGAGACCGGCGGCAAACAGCGCAAACAGTTCGTGGCCGGCTGCACATCGATGCATCTGGCGCATGACAACCTCCGGGTGAGGATCACAAGGGCCGCTGGGTGTGTCGACACCCCGGCGGTGTTGCAGGTGCCTGCCATCGTGCCTAGAATGGCGACAAGGCATCACCCGCGAGTCACCCCGCCATCACCATTTCGACATGCTGAAGCTCCGGACGTTTGGTGGTCTCTGGGTCGAACAGGACAACCGTCCGGCCGGGGCGGGGATCGGCGCCATGCGGCGGCGGGCGCTGGCGCTGCTGGCACTGCTCGCGACGGCGCCGGAACAGGGACTCTCGCGCGACAAGCTGCTCCCGGTGTTGTGGCCGGAAAGCGACGAGGGAAAGGCGCGGCACGTCCTGGCGCAACTGCTGTATCTGGTACGTCGCTCGCTGCATTCGGATGAGGTGATTCTGGACACGGGCACGCTGCGCCTGAATCCCGATGCCATGTGCACTGACGTCGCGGAGTTCCATGCCGCGCTGGCGGGCGGCGACGCCGAGCGTGCGGCGGCAATCCACGCTGCTCCTTTCCTGGACGGTTTCTACCTGGCTGGCGCGGCGGAATTTGAGCGCTGGGCGGAGGCCGAGCGGAGCCGCTACGCCGCGCTGGCGCGCACCGCGCTCGAAACGCTGGCGACGGCCGCTGCGGCGGCGGGCGATCATCGGGCGGCTGCAACCTGGTGGCGCCGCGTGGTGGAACTGGACCCGCTGAGCAGCAGGACGACCGTTGCGCTCATGCGGGCGCTGGCGGCGTCGGGCGACCGCGCCGCGGCGCTGCAACAGGGGCGGGTGTACGAAGCGCTCGTGCGCGAGGAGCTGGGTGACGTCGTGGATCCGGAGGTCCAGGCCGTCACTACCTGGATTCGTGCGACTGCCTCCACCGCGGGCGCGACCGCCGCGGCGCCGGAACCGCCGGCCACACTGCCTCTGCGCGAACAGCGCTATGAGGAGTACGTCGGTCGCCTGCTTGCATCGCGCTACCGCGTTGAGCGCACGATCGGCCGGCGCTCGCTCGGTACCACCTTTGAAGCGACCGCCATCGGCAGCGGCGACACCGTGCACGTACGCGTGCTGCTTCCGTCGCTGGCGGCGATAGCGGACGCGGCGTCGTTGATGGACGGCCTGCACGCGATGGCGCGCCTCCGGCATGTCGGCATTCTTCCGGTGATCGATGTCGGCCAGGTCGACGACGTCACCTTCGTCGTGACGCCGCCGCCCGCGGGCGAATCCCTGGCCGCACGGCTGGCGCGGCACCGGCACCTCGCGATTCACGAAACGCTCCGCATTGGCGCGCATGTGACGGATGCACTCGGATACGCGCACGAGGCGGGCGTGCTGCACCTCGATCTCACGCCGCGGCGCATCATGCTGGACGGAGATCGCGTCACGGTCAGCGACGTCGGTGTAATCGACGCGGTGCTGGGCGCCGTGCCGGGCGGTGGCTCACAGACCGGCGTGACGGTGGGAGCGCCGGCCTTCATGAGTCCCGAGCAACTCGAAGGCGGTACGCTCGATGGCCGCGCGGATGTGTACAGCCTGGGGTGCATTCTCTACCAGGCGCTCGCGGGCGAGTCGCCGCACACCGGCGCCAGCGCGCAGGCCATCCTGGCGCGTCGCCTGACCGAATCGCCACGCCCGCTGCGGACGCTGCGGGAGACGATCCCGGACGCGGTCGAGCGCGTCGTGATGACTGCACTCGCGCGCGTTCCGGCGGACCGGTTTGATTCGATGACGACCATGGGACTGGCCCTGCGGCGCGCAATGGCATAGCCCGCGTCGCGTCGAGGACGCCCGGCTGCCGCGCGCCGTGCGTCGTTGAGCGAACTCCACGCCGCGACTAGCTTTGATCCATGGCATTCCCCTCCCGCGGTCCCTCCTGGTGAACGTCGGATTCATCACCCTCGGCTGTGACAAGAACACGGTGGACAGCGAGCGTTATCTCGCGCTGCTCACGGACCGTGGTGCCACGCACACGCCGGATCTGGAAGAGGCCGACGTCATCATCATCAACACCTGCGGTTTCATTGATGCGGCCAAGCAGGAGTCCATTGACGCCATTCTCGAGGCCGCCCGTCTGAAGTCGGGAGGCGCGTGCCGGACGGTTGTCGCGGTGGGATGCATGGTGGAGCGGCACAAGCACGAACTGCAGGCCGAGCTGCCCGAGGTGGATGTGTTCCTTGGCGCATCCGAGATGGACCAGCTCGTGCCGGCACTGGAAGCGCGCGGCCTGCCGGGCCTCAGGGATCCGCTGGCGGGGCATCCGGGCGTGCGCCTCTACACGGGCGATCTGCCGCACGTGCGCTACCTCAAGGTGAGCGAAGGGTGTGATCACGGCTGCGCCTTCTGCGCCATTCCGCTCATGCGCGGCAGGCACCGTTCGTTCGCGCTCGATGAGATCGTGCGCGAGGCCCAACTGCTCGAGCTGCAGGGTGCGCGCGAAATCAATCTCGTGGCGCAGGACCTGGCGCATTTCGGACGCGACCGTCGCGATGGTGTCGCGCTGCCCGAGCTGCTCGAGGCGCTGCTGGCCGGAACGACGGTGCCGTGGATTCGCCTGCTCTACCTGTATTCGGCGGGCATCACCCCGCGGCTGCTGGACCTCATGGCGCGCGAATCGCGCATCGTGCCGTATCTCGACATGCCCATGCAGCACGGGTCGGATGCGGTGCTGCAGCGGATGCGGCGCCCCGAGCGCTCGCGCACGATCCGCGAACGCGTGGCGCGGGTGCGCGAGGCCGTGCCGGAGATGGCCATCCGTACCACGTGCATCGTGGGCTTCCCCGGAGAGACAGCCGACGATTTCGCGCAGTTGTGCGATCTCCTCGAGGACGTACGGTTCGAGCGCGTCGGCGCATTCACGTATTCGCCGCAGGAGGGAACGCGCGCGGCCGAGCTGGCGGATGACGTGCCGATGGCGGTGAAGCTCGAGCGGCTGGAACGGCTCACCGAGCTGCAGCGGGCGATCACGGAGGAGCGCTATGAGCGCTACGTGGGGCGCACGGTGCGCGCCATCGTGGACCGCGCGCACGCGGATGCCGCGACGTGGCAGGCCCGCCTCATCTGCCAGGCGGATGACATTGACGGCATTACCTACCTGTCGGGTAGCACGGCCCCGGGCGCAATCGTGGAATGTCGCGTGGACGGCGTCGTGGACGACTACGATTTTCGCGCCCACGTGACGCGCGTCGTGCTGCCTCCGGGTCCGACAGGCCCCGCGTCGCGATCGCGCGCGCTGCCGGTGCTCGCCGGCATCACGAGTGGAAGCTTTGGCCGGTGAGCGCATCCCGCTCCGCTGAGATCATGGCGCGTGCCGCGCAGCGCATGCCCGGAGGCGTCAGCTCGCCGGTGCGTGCATTCGGCGGCGTGGGCGGCGAGCCATTCGTCGTGTCGAGCGGCGCGGGGGCGCGGATCCGCGATGTGGATGGCCACGAATACATCGACTACGTAATGTCGTGGGGCGCACTCGCGCTCGGGCACGCGGCACCCGTGGTGCTGGACGCCGTGGAGTGCGCGATGCGGCGCGGCACCTCGTTCGGCATCCCCACCGAGCTCGAAGTGGATCTCGCGGAAGCCATCACGGAGCGCATGCCCCATGTGGAGATGCTGCGCTTCGTGTCGAGCGGGTCCGAGGCAACCATGAGCGCGGTGCGCCTGGCGCGGGCGGTCACCGGGCGCAACGCGATTCTCAAGTTCGACGGCTGCTATCACGGGCACGCGGATGGTTTCCTGGTGCGCGCTGGCTCCGGCGTGGCGACACTCGCGCTGGCCGATTCACCGGGCGTGCCACAGGCGCTGGCGTCACTTACCCTGGTCTCGCCGTTCAACGACGCGGCACGTGCCGGCGACATCGCGCGCGCCCATGCCGGGTCGCTCGCCGCGATCATTGTGGAACCGGTGGTCGGCAACGCGGGCTTCATCGCGCCCGATCCCGCCTTTCTCCCCGAGCTGCGCGCGATCGCCGACGAGAGCGGTGCGCTCCTCATCTTCGATGAGGTCATGACCGGCTTCCGCATCGCGCCCGGGGGCGCGCGGGAACGCTTCGGCGTGACGCCCGATCTCACGACGCTGGGGAAGGTGATGGGGGGTGGACTGCCGGCCGCGGCATACGGTGGGCGGCGCGAGATCATGGAGATGATCGCTCCGGCCGGCCCCGTCTATCAGGCGGGCACGCTGTCGGGCAATCCGCTCGCGATGGCCGCGGGCCTCGCGACGCTGCGCGCACTGACGCCCGCGCTGCACGAGCGCATCGCGGCACGGACGGCCCGGCTCGTGTCGGGTTTCGCCGCGTGTGCCGCGCGGCGGGGTGTCCCGTTCACGGCGGACCACGCCGGATCCATGTGGGGATATTTCTTTCGCCCGGAGCCGGTGCGCGACTTCACCCAGGCAAAGGCGACCGACACGGCGTTCTTCCGCCGCTTCTATCACGCGGCGCTCGCGCGCGGCATCTTCATGGCCCCGTCTCCCTTCGAAGCGGCATTCGTCTCCGCGGCGCACGGCGACGCGGAGATCGATGACACCATCGATCGACTGGACGGCGCGCTGCGTGCGGCTGTCGCGTCGTAACGCCGCCGCCGCCGGGGCGCTGCTGCTCGTCGTGGCGTGCGTGACGCATCCACCGCGCCCCGCGCCGCCACCGGCGCCCGTGGACACGACGCAGGCGCCGGTGCGCGCGGACACGATGCGGCCCGAGCCAATGGAGCAGGTGCCGCCACCCAGCGACAACGCGCTGCAGGGCGGGACAGTCGTGCGCATCGCGCTCGTGGCGGGCGCGCCGCATGTGACGGTCTCGGCCACGGGTGAGTGGCGGCTCTACGACTCGGGTGGGGAAAGCACGCTGCTCCGTGCGGATGAGGGTGATCTCTGGACCATCGAGTCGCGTGACGGGCAGCTGCGTGCCGTGCACGATGACGGGTCCGCGTCACCTTGGCGGCCGGCTCCCTTCGTGGCGCGCCCGGTGGCGCGCGGTGCGCTGCTCAGCGTGAACGGCAGGCACTATCGCGGCGAGGTCTGGGTGCGTCCGGTGACAGGCGGCGTGATGGTGATCAACCGGCTGTATCTCGAGGACTACCTGCGCGGCGTCGTGCCGCTCGAGATCGGCCGGCGTGCGCCCGGCGAGGAAGCGGCGGTGGCGGCGCAGGCCGTGGCCGCGCGCAGCTATGCCTACACGCATCTGCTGAACAGCCCCACGCGGCCGTATGACATGCTGGCCACGGTGATGGACCAGGTCTATGGCGGCGCGGACGCGGAGACGCCGATCAGTGACGCGGCCGTGATGGCGACGTCGGGGCTCGTGCTCCGCTATGGCGGGCGCATCGTGAACGCGCCCTACCATTCCACGTGCGGGGGACAGACCGCGGCGGCCAGCGAGATCTGGCGAACTGACGACGAACCCTATCTCGTGTCGGTGAGCGATCGCATTCCCGGTACCGACCGGTACTACTGCGACATCGCGCCGAGGTTCGAGTGGGATCGCACGTTCTCGCGCGATGTGCTGCGCGACGATCTCGACAAGTACCTGGCGACCTACGCGACGGTGCCGCGCGGCGGACCCGGCGTGCCCCGCCAGATCGAGGTGGAGCATCTCACGCCGTCCGGACGTGTGCAGTCGCTGGTGATCACGACGGATCGGGGGCGGTACGCGCTGCGGGAGAACGACATCCGCTTCGTGCTTCGCACGGCAGGTGGCGAGATTCTCAACAGCACGTATTTTTCCGTCCGCACTGAACGGGATGGCGATGGACGGGTGTCGCGCCTCGTGGTCCGGGGGCACGGATACGGGCATGGCGTGGGCATGTGCCAGTGGGGCGCGATCGGGCGTGCACGCGCGGGCCAGGACTTCCGCACCATTCTGGCGACGTACTATCCGGGCACCGAGGTGGCCCCGGCCAGTGACTAGCGTGCGCGTGGCGGCACCGTCGTGGTGCGATTCTCAACCCGGAGCGGCATGAAACCATCGGTCAAGATCGGCGTGGTGGGCGCCGGCGCCATCGCGCAGGTGGCTCACCTGCCGGCGCTCGCCCGGATGCGCGGCGCCGAGCTCGTGGCACTGTGCGACAACGACCGCGCGAAAGCACGCGCCCTGGCCGAGCGATTCGCCATTCCGGACGTCTTCACGGACATCGAGGACATGCTGGAGCTCGATCGCCTCGATGCCATTCTCGTCATGACGCCGAACCACCTGCACGAGCCGCACGTGCTGAGCGCACTGGCGGCCGACATGCACGTCCTGTGCGAACGTCCACTGGCGCTCACGGCGCGCGGCGTCGAGCGCATTCTGGCCGCGGCCGCGCGCGCCGATCGCAAGGTCGTGGTGGGAAACAACCACCGATTCCGCTCGGATGTGCAGGCGCTCAGCAGCTTCCTGCGGAATGGGGAGCTGGGAAAGCTCACCGCGGTGCGTGCGGGGCATCTGCAACCCAAGCGCGTGGCGGAGGGGTGGCGATACCGGCGCGCCGAGGCGGGCGGCGGCGCATTCATGGAGCACGGGCTGCCACTGCTCGACCTTGCCCTGTGGCTCGCGGACTTTCCCGAGCCGGTGCGCGTGACCGCGCGAATGGAGCGCGGGCGCGGTGCCAGCGCGGTGGAGGATGCGCTGGTCGCGTTCATTGAGTGCGCCCAGGGGAAGACCACGATCGTAGACACCTCGTGGGCGTATGTCGGGCAGGACGATGAGTGGTGGTTCGACCTGTACGCGACGCGTGGCAGCGCGCAGCTCGTGCCGCTGCGCGTGGTGAAGGAGCTGAATGGCGAACCGTCGGATGTGACGCCTCGCGGCGCCGCGACACGGGACAGCATCTTCATTCAGTCCTATCGCGCGGAGCTGGCACACTTCATCGCGCTCGTGCAGGGCGATGCGGCCTACGAGCCTCCCACCGACCAGATCCTCGTGCACCGGATCCTCGAAGCCATCTATCGGTCGGCAGACGAGGGGAAGGAAATTCGCCCGTGAGCCTGCGCGTGCTCGTGCCGCTCCGGCGTGAGGCGGTGGCCATCGTCATCTCGGCGGTGCTCTTCGGGATTGCGTTCCCGCCCTTCCCGCTGCTGGTGCCGGCGTTCGTGTGCCTGGTGCCCGTGACGCTGGCCGTGGTGCGCCGTGCGGACGCGCAGCAGCGCTGGCAGGGCGCCGCGCGCATCGGCTTCTGGTTCGGTCTCATTGCGTACGGCATCAATCTCTACTGGATCGCGATCGCGCTGCACATCTA
>Ga0134128_10003066_pt1 | contig 20445 bp, 14 predicted proteins | sample KB31754_FD_96462 | JGI IMG/M metagenome (GOLD analysis project Ga0134128, IMG submission 96462) | Terrestrial soil microbial communities with excess Nitrogen fertilizer from Kellogg Biological Station, Michigan, USA - KB3-175-4 | ecosystem: Environmental > Terrestrial > Soil > Unclassified ...
CGCAAGGTGAGCGCCGCCAAATCGCTCTCCCGCCAGGAAGCAAATACGTTCATCGCCGATTACGTCGCCGGCCTCGAAGGCTACACGTATCTGGAGGGGGATTAGTCGCTGGTAGCTGGTGGCGGGTAGCTGGTTTAGCGACGGTAGCGGGTGGTTGGTCGCTGGGCTCCCGCACTCAATGGGGGTCAGCGTCGATTGATCCACGCCCGATTCCCGGTTTCAATCGACTCTGACCCCTTTGACCCATGCCCCTCCTCGGCGTCCTCGTCGCCACGCTGGTCGCGACCAAACTGCTCGGCGAGCTGGCGCAACGCATTGGCCAGCCCGCGGTGCTCGGCGAGTTGCTCGCGGGCGTGCTGCTTGGCGCGTCGCTGCTCGGCGTGCTCCAGCCCAATGATCCGGTCATTCATGCATTGTCCGAGATCGGCGTGCTCGTGCTGCTGTTCGAAATCGGGCTGCACACGGACCTGCGCGCGCTGCTTGGTGTCGGCACCACCGCTGCGGTAGTGGGACTCGTCGGCGTCGTGGTGCCATTCGTGCTCGGCGCCGGCGCTGCCCACCTCATGGGTCTGGCTGCGGTGCCCGCCATTGTTTGCGGCGCGGCGCTCACCGCCACGTCGATCGGCATCTCCGCGCGGGTGCTCTCCGACCTGGGGCAACTCGAAACACGGGAAGGGCAGGTGGTGCTCGGCGCGGCCGTGCTGGATGACGTGGTGGGACTCATTATCCTGTCAGTCGTGAGCGCGCTGGCCAGCGGTGCCTCCGTGAGCGCGATGGGGGTGGGGCTCAGCACCGCGGCCGCCGTGGCGTTCATTGTCGCGGCCCTGGTCATCGGCAGCAGGATCGCGCCGCCCCTCTTTCGTGCGGCGGGTCGCCTTGAAACCGAGGGGAGCCTGGGTGTGCTGGCCCTCGCCTTTGCGTTCTTCATGGCATGGCTGGCCACGAAAGCCAATTCCGCATCGATCATCGGTGCATTCGCCGCGGGACTGGTGCTCCATCGCATCCCGCAGCGCGAAGCTATCGAGAGCAAGGTGACGACGCTGGGCCACTTCTTCGTGCCCATTTTCTTTGCGGCCGTCGGGGCAGCCGTAGATGTCCGCACGCTGGCGAGTGGACATGTGGCGCTGACCGGGGGCGCACTGATTGTCGTCGCGCTCGTCGGGAAGTTCGTGGCCGGCTATGCGCCGTGGTGGTTCCGCGGAAGCAAGGCGCTGGTTGGCGTCGCAATGATCCCGCGTGGCGAAGTCGGTCTGATCTTCGCGCAGATGGGTCTCGCAACCGGCGCGCTCGACGTGAGTCTCTTCAGCGCGATCGCCATCATGGTCATGGTGACGACGTTTATTCCGCCGCCCATTCTGACCCACCTCACCAGGCGGCGGCCGGCCGCTCCCCCCCGTTCGAGCGCCGAGGAAGGAATCGACGATCTGGTGGTTGGCGATGGGTAGGGAGTCTGCCGCTCAACCGCGGTAGCTGGTAGCTGGATGCTCGTTCCTGGAAAGGGAGTTCGGCATCCAGCTACCAGCTACCAGCTACCAGCCACCAGCCTCACTTCCCCCTCCCCTCGAACCGCTTCGCCACTTCGCCCCAGTTCACGACGTTCCACCATGCGGCGAGGTAGTCGGCACGGCGATTCTGATACTTCAGATAGTAGGCGTGCTCCCACACATCCACGCCCATGACCGGATAGCGGCCCTCCATCAGCGGATTATCCTGATTCGGCGTGCTTTCGATCTTGAGCGCGCCCGATCCGTCGGCTGTCACCCAGGCCCATCCGGAACCAAACCGGCTGGATGCCGCGGCATTGAACTGTTCCTTGAACTTCGCGACGTCGCCAAATGAACGCTTGAGCGCGTCGGCGAACGAGCCACCCGGATCGCCGCCGGCCTTGGGGGCCATGATCGTCCAGAACATGCTGTGATTCCAGTGGCCGCCGCCGTTGTTGCGTACCGCTGTGCGAATGCTCTCGGGAACGGCGCTGAGGTCGCTAATGAGCGCATCCAGCGACTTGCTCTGCAGCCCCGGCGCCTTTTCCAGGGCCGCGTTGAGATTGTTCACGTAGCCCTGATGATGCTTCGTGTGGTGAATCTCCATGGTGCGCGCGTCAATGTTCGGTTCGAGCGCGGCGTAGTCATAGGGCAGCGGCGGAAGTGTGAAAGCCATGGGTCTTTCCTCCGGAATTATCGTACGAACTTCATGGGGCGCTCCCATCGGTTGATACCGAGGGCGCGCGGCGCTGCCGCACCCAGCCAATGAGTCCTGGCAGGAGCGAGAGCAGGATCACGATAGCGATGACGATATCAATATGCTTATCGACGCCCGGGATGTAGCGGCCCAGGAAGTAGCCGATGAAGAGCATGCTCCACACCCAGCCCAGTCCGCCCACCACGTTGTACGCAATGAAGTGCCGGTAGCTCATGTCGGCAACACCCGCCACGACCGGAGCGAACGTCCGGATGATCGGCATGAACCGTGCGAGCACGATCGTCTTGCCGCCATGCTTCTCGTAGAACTGATGGGCACGGTAGAGGTGCTTCTTGTTGAAGAACCAGGAGTCTTCCCGCGTAAAGATGTGCGGCCCGGCCGCATGCCCGATCGCGTAACCCACCGAGTCCCCCACGATCGCGGCCACGGACAACACCCCGCCCAGGACGTACACGTTCAGGAATCCCCGCGATGCCAGCAGTCCGGCGGTCACCATCAGGGAGTCGCCGGGCAGGAAGAATCCGATCAACAGTCCGGTTTCCGCGAAAATGATCAGGGTGATCGCGGAGTAGCCGCCCCAGCGAATGAGAGCGGAAACGTCGGTCAGGCGATGCCACAGATCGGCGAGGCCGTGCATGGAGCTCCGTGGGAACTGAAGGTGAAGGGGCGATGCATGAACATCCCTAGCCGCGACGCGCGGGTCAACAGTGCCGGTCCGGCCTTGGCGCGCACGTGACGCCTGCGCTTACCTTGCACCGGCGCGACGGCATTCACGCTCACCTGCATACCCATGCCCGCTGACGCGGCTCACCCGTTGCACATTTGCGTGGTGGTCCACACGCACTGGGACCGCGAGTGGTACCAGCCGGTGGGACGATTCCGCCAGCGTCTCGTCGCGCTGCTGAACGAGCTGCTCGATGAGCCGGAATCACCGGGCGCCGCATTCCTGCTCGACGGACAGACGGTGCTGCTCGACGATTACCTGGCGGTGCGGCCCGAGCGGCGCGATGCGCTTCGCGATGCGTTGCAGCAGGGCGCGATCGAGGCCGGCCCGTGGTATGTACTGGGCGACGAGCTCATCCCCTCCGGCGAGGCGTTGGTGCGCAATCTGCTCGAGGGACGCCGCGTGCTCCAGCGACTGCACGCCGTCGCGCCGCCCGTACTCTATTCGCCCGACGCATTCGGCCACCCGGCGATGCTCCCGGCGCTCGCGATCGGTTTCGGCTTCCCGCTGATCATTCTCTGGCGCGGCTACGGCGGTCCCGCGTGGCCTCCCGGAGACTCCGTGCGCTGGCGCGCACCCGACGGATCGACGGTGCTGCTGTATCATCTGCCGCCCGATGGCTACGAATTCGGCGCCACGCTCCCCGAGGATGACGGCGCCGCGGCGTCGCGCTGGGCCCGCGTGCGCGCCGTGCTCGAACCACGGGCCACGCTTGGCGTCGCACTCCTGCCCAGCGGTGCCGATCATCACGCCCGGCAGCGTGGCCTGGCCGCCGCGGTCAGCGCCCTGGCGCGCGCTGCGCGCCCGGCGCTCATCAGTCGCTGCTCGCTGGCCGAATTTGCCGGGCGTGTCGTGCGGCGCGCTGCCGATGCCACGCTGCCGGTCGTGCGCGGCGAGCTGCGCGACTCGTATGGATATGCATGGACTCTCCAGGGTACGTTCGCCTCACGCGCCGCGCAGAAACGCCGCTACGTCCGGGCCGAACGCATGCTAACCCGCGACGTCGAGCCCTGGGCCGCGCTCCTCTGGGTGCGGCGCCACCTCGATCAACGCCCGCTCGTGCAGTCGGCGTGGCGCACCCTGCTCTTGTGCCAGCCTCACGATACGCTCTGCGGATGCGCATCCGATCTGGTGGCGCGCGCCATGGATGCGCGGCTGGATGACGTAGAGGTCCAGGGATGCGGTCTCCGCGAGGATGCGCTGCTGGCGCTGGCCGGTGTCGACCCTGATGCGGCGCATGGCCATCGCGCGGAGTGGCGCTCCGCGGTTCTCGTGCGCAACCGGTGCCCACGCCCGCGGAGCGGCGTCGCCGACATTGAAATCGTGAGGGTCGTGCGCCCTGCGCCCGTGGGACCCGGTTCAGCCGGATTTCGTGCGGTGGACGCACCGGACACGCCGTTCGTGCTTCGGAACGGAACGGTGCCGCTGCAACTGCTCGGCGAGTCGCGCCGCCATGACCGCGTGGAGGCGCCGCGGCATTATCCGGTCAACGATATAGTGAGGGTGACACGCGCGGTCGCCTGGGTCGATGCCGCGCCGCCATACGGGCTGACCGCGCTGAGCATCGATACGGCGAGAACGGCATCGCCCGCCATCCCCGAATCTCGTGCCGTGCTCGCGGGCACACACTGGATGGAGAACGCCGCGCTGCGCGTGGAGATTCTTCCCGAGGGTGCGGTGCGATTCGCATCGCGGGAGACGCCGTTCACCTGCGAATCGCTGATCGGATTCGAGGATGTGGGCGACGTAGGAGACCTGTACACGCATTCGCCGAAAGCGCCCGTGGTCGTGCCGGGCACGTTTCTGGGCGCGCACCTGGTGCATGCGGGCCCGCTGCGTGGCGAGTTGCGCGCATCGTGGCGGCTGCACGTTCCGGTGGACAGCTCCCCCGACGCCCGCGCGCGCGCCACGCGCGCGCTCACGGTGCACGCATCGTTGCAGCTCGATGCGGGCGCGTCGTTTCTGCGCGTGCATGTCTGGGGCGACAATGGTTGCGCCGATCACCGGTTGCGCATCGTCTTCGCCACCGGCCTCGCCGGTGCAACCGTACAGGCGGATGCCGCCTTTGCCATCGTCGAGCGGAGGATAGTGCCCGAGCGACCGGACGCTGCGGAAACGCCGCCGCCGACCGCACCGCTCGCGCGCCATGTCACGGTCGTCGCGCCGGACCGCGCGGTAACGATCTATTCGGACGGGCTCGCCGAATACGAGGTCATGCCGTCCGGTGACGTCGCCATTACACTCCTGCGCGCCGTGGGTGAGCTCTCGCGTGCGGATCTCCCCGAGCGGCCGGGTCACGCCGGCTGGCCGCTGTCCACGCCGGACGCGCAGTCGCTCGGGCCGTTCCAGGCCAGCTTTGCGGTTCTGGCGCATGCAACCGGCGACGCGGCGGTCGATCTCGTCGAACGCGTCGCGGACGATGTGCTGCTGCCGCTGGAGGGCGGCACGCTCCGCTCGCTCGTGACGGTGCCGGACGATATGATTGGCATCGCGCTCGAAGGCGACGGTCTCGTGTGCTCGTCGATCAAGCAGGCGGAAAGCGGCACGGACATCGTGCTCCGCTGCGTGAATCGCCGTCGTCACGAAGTACCGGGGAGCTGGCGCCTCGGCTTTCCCGTCGCGGTCGCGCGACGCGCGCGTCTGGATGAGACGCCGCTGCACGAACTGGAGGTGCACGGCAGTCACGTGAAGTTCCGCGCCGGCCCCGGGGAGATCGTCACGGTACTCGTGAGCCCTGAGGGCGACGCATCGCCGAACGCCGCCGTCATCCCCGTGCCCGAATCGTGATCGTCTCTTCGCCCGCCAACCGGTCGCGCAGCGCATCGCCCAGCAGCGTGCACGCCAGCACCGTCAGGATGAGCGCCACGCCTGGCGAGAGCGCCACCCAGGGAGCAGTCACGATAGCGTCGCGTCCGCCCGCGATCATGTTCCCCCAGCTTGGCTCAGGCGGTTGAATGCCAAGGCCCAGGAACGAGAGTCCGCTCTCCAGCAGAATGGCGCTGCCCACGCCAAGGGTGATGGCCACCGTGGCCGCACCGAGCGCGTTCGGCAGTACGTGTCGCCAGAGGATGCGTCCGGGCCGTGCACCCAGGGCCATCGCTGCTTCCACGTAGCTCTGTGTGCGAACGCCAAGCACCTCGGCGCGCACCAGTCGCGCCACTCCCATCCAGCCGGTCGCCATGAGCACAACGACGACCATCGTCGCGCCCGGAGCCCAGAGCGCCGCGAATACCAGCAGGAGTACCAGCCTCGGGATGGCCAGGAGTGCATCGCCAATGGCCATCGCCGTGCGATCCAGCACGCCACCACGCCACGCCGCCACGGCGCCTACGAAAATGCCGGCTCCGCCCGCCAACAGAGCGCCCAGCAGGCCGACCAGCAGCGACACACGCCCGGCGAGCATCATTCGGGTGAACAGGTCGCGTCCGAAGCGATCCGTGCCCAGCAGATGGACGTGACCGCCGCTGTCGCGCGCGAATGGTGGCAGCAGTCGCGTGACGAGCACGTCGCCAATGGCTCGCGGATCGGTGGGCGCGAGGAGCGGCACCAGCACGGCGCCGATCACGAGCGCCGCAAGCAGCGCGATCGCCCAGCGCACGCGCCACGTCGTGGGCCACCGGCGCGGCATCAGCTTCGCCGCCTCGGGTCGAGGGCCGGCAGTGCCAGATCGCCGGCAAGGTTCGCGAAAATCACGAGCGCCGCATAGAGCACCGTGGCCCCCATCACCACGGGATAGTCTCGCGCGAGAATCGAATTCACCAGCAGTCGTCCCATGCCGGGCCAGGCGAACACGGTCTCCACGAAGACCGATCCCGCGAGCACGCCCGGCAGCGCCAGGGCAAAGAGCACCACCAGCGGAGCGAGCGCGTTGCGCAGCACGTGATGCAGGTAGAGCGTCGAGCGGCTCACACCCTTCGCCCGCGCGGTCTGCACGAACGCGAGACCGGTCACGTCCGACACGAGGGTGCGCGAGTAGCGCGCAATGCCCGCGGCTCCGATCGCGGTGAGCGTACAGACCGGCAGAATCGCATGTCGCAGAAGGTCCGGCAGCGCGCGCCACCCCGATACGCCGCCGGCGGGATCGCGCATGCCGAATGCTGGCAGTCGCAGCGCGGGCGGGAATCCCCATCGCGCCGCGCCATAGGTGAACAGCGCCACCAGCGCCAGCGAGAGCCAGTAGCTTGGCGCTGCGTACACCGCTGTAGACAGCACGGTGAGCGTGGTATCCACCGGCCCACCCCGCTGCGCGGCCTGCACCGTTCCCACGAGGATGCCCAGCAGGAACGTCAGCAGCAATGACGACAGGCCGAGACCGAGCGACACGGGCAGCGCGCGCTCCAGCACGACCGACACGGGCTCGCGCGTGACGAAGCTGTCTCCCAGCTTTCCTTCCAGCAGCGCGCCTCCCCACCGCGCATATTGCACCGGCAGCGGCCGGTTCAGTCCCAGCTCCGCGCGCGCCCGGGCAACGTCCGCCGCCGAGGCGGATGGTGCGATGAGCAGCGCCGCGGGATCGCCCGGCGCGGCGCGCAACAGGACAAAGGTGAGAGTGGCGACGATCCAGAGCAGCAGAATCGACTGGGCCAGACGGCCAACGAGCACGCGCATCGCGTGATGATGCGCGGCGGGCGGATCGCGTCAACCATCGCCGGCCTCGCCGCCCTGTCGGCGTGGGGAGCGGGCGCAGGATGCTCCGCTGCCCGGCGCGATCCGGGCACCGTGGTCTATGCGTCCGGCGCCGATCTCGAGTCGGCGAATCCGCTCGTCACGGTGCATCCGCTGGCGCGCCAGATCCAGCGGTACGCGCTCTTCGTGACGCTGGCTCGATACGATGACTCGCTGCAGGCGGCACCGTATTACGCAAAGCGCTGGTGGTGGTCCGCCGACCGGCGCCAGCTTTCGTTTTCGCTCACACCCGGCCTCGCATGGCAGGACGGCGTCCCCACGACCGCGAGTGATGTCGTGTTCACGCTCGACGCGGCGCGCGATCCGGCCACAGGATACCCGCGCTACGCGGACCTGGCGGACCTGGAGCGAGTGAACGCCGTGGACGATACCACGGTGACGCTGCACTTCGCGCATGCGCAGCCGCATTTCCCGCTCGTGCTGTGCGAGCTGCCCATCGTCCCTCGTCATGTACTTGGCACGGTGCAGCATGCCGCGATGCGCCGCGCGCCATTCGGAACGCATCCCGTTGGCAACGGGCCGTTCCGGTTTGTCGAGCGTCTCCCCCGCGAGCGCTGGGTCTTTGCCCGCAATCCGGAATTCCCGGCCGCGCTGGGCGGCCCGCCGCGCATCGAGCGCCTGGTGGTGGTCGTGGTAGACGAAGCATCCACGAAGTTCGCGGGTCTGGTGAGTGGCGAGCTGGATGTGGCGGGCATCGCGCCCTTCATGGCGGAGCTCGTTGCGAGGGACCGGGCGCTGCGCGTGCTGGAGTACCCGGTTCTGCAGGCGAATGGCATCATCTTCAACGTGCTGCGCGCGCCCTTCAACGACGTGCGCGTGCGCCGGGCCATCGGCTTGGCGATCAATCGCAAGCGCGTGATCGCTGCCGCCCTGGCGGGCTATGGCACTCCTGCCACCGGACCGGTCCCGCCCGATCACCCGTATGCCCTGCCGGTGAGCGCGCTGCCGGACAGCGCCCTGCTCGATACGGCCCGCGCCGATTCGTTGCTCGACGCCGCGGGGTGGCGCCGCGATGCGACTGGAATGCGGGCGCGCAACGGCCACACGCTCTCGTTCCAGTTGCTCACGGTGGGCGGTGCCGATAACGCGGTGGAGGAACTGCTCCAGGCTGATCTCGCGGCGATCGGAATTCGCATGGAAATTCGCCAGCGGGAAATGGCATCATTCCTCGCGGAAGCGCGGGCCACGCCGCGCCACTTCGATGCCCTCTTCACGGGCATTCCGGGCGACGTGTCGCTCTCGTATCTCTCGGCCATGTACGATTCACGACAGGCTGGCGGTGTGCTCGACTACGCGGGATTTCACACTGCGGCGCTGGATTCGCTCCTGGAACGGGCACGCACCGCGCCCGAAGGCCCGGTGGCGCGCGACGCCTGGTACGCGGTGCAGCGCGAGCTCGCGCGCGACGCACCAGCCGCCTGGATCTATCACTCGCGCGGAGTGCAGGGGCTGAGCCGGCGGTTGCTTGGCGTGCGCATGGATCTGCGCGGCGAGCTGGTGACCCTGCACGACTGGCACGTGACGGACTCGACATCCGTGGCGAAAGAGCGATGACCCTGCTGCTCGACGCCGGCGCGCTCGCGCGGCGACGGATCGCGGCGCAGTCCGCACTGGCGCCGCTCACTGCGTCATTGCGGGCGGATCTGCAGCGCGTGATCGACGTGGGCATCGCCATCCCGACCCGCAAGGCGCTGCTGTCCCGCATCGGCGGCCGCTGCGCGGAGCACGGGTGCGCGCTGGAGTTCGATCCGTTCTCGCCGCAGGCGCACCGCTGCCCGGTGGGCGGCGAGCTGCAGCGCGGCGAGCTGCATGATCGCTGGTGGATCACGTTCTATCAGCTCTGGCTGGCAGAGCGCGCCGTGCACGGGGCGGCGTTGCACCTGTTGTGCGGCGACGCCAGCGCGGGTGCGCTCGCGCGTGACATTCTCGAAGGCTGCGCCGAGCAGTATCTGCGCTATCCCAATCAGGACAACGTCCTCGGGCCCAGTCGGCCGTTTTTCTCGACGTACCTGGAATCCATCTGGCTGCTGCAGCTCTGCGTTGCCCTCGATCTCCTTGAAGCGAACGGGGAGCGCGGCACCCTCGGCCCGACAGTCCGGGAACGCATTCTCCAGCCCAGCCTGCAGCTCATCACGTCGTTCGACGAGCATCTCTCCAACCGGCAGGTCTGGAACACGGCGGCAATCATCGCCGCGCGCACGCTGCTCGGCGAGCGCGACGCCGCCAGGGACGCCATCACGGCACCGACCGGTCTGCTCGCGCTGCTCGCCGGCGCCCTGCTGCCCGACGGCACGTGGTACGAAGGCGAGAACTATCACTTCTTTGCGCATCGCGGGTTGTGGTATGCGGTCGTCATGAGCGAACGGCTCGGCGTGCGCATCCCTGCGCCGCTCCAGGAGCGCTTCGAGTCGGCCTTTGCCACGCCGCTGCTCACCGCGCTGCCAGACTTCACCTTTCCGGCACGTCGCGACTCCCAGTACGCCATTTCGCTCCGCCAGTGGCGCTTTGCGGAATCGTGCGAGCTCGGACTCGCACGACATGACGATCCGCGCCTCCTTGGTGCGCTGTGGGAGCTGTACGAGCATTCACCGGTTCCGCATCGAGACACCGGCCGCTGGCGTTCCACGGCGGAGTCCGAGCGTAACGAGCCGGCGTCTGCCCTGTCGCGCGCCGACCTGGGATGGCGTTCGCTGCTCTTTGCGCGCGAAAGTCTGCCGCGTCTCGAGCCTGTGCCGATGCGCTCCGCGCTGCTCGAGTCGCAGGGCATCGCGGTACTGCGGCGCGACGCCGGTCGCATCTACACGGCGCTGGACTACGGTCACTCCGGTGGCGGCCACGGCCACCCTGATCGTCTGAATCTGCTCGTTGCGGTGGAATCCGAGCGCTGGCTCGACGACGTGGGAACAGGCTCGTATGTGGATCCCACGCTGTTCTGGTATCGGAGCACGCTCGCTCACAACGCGCCGCTCCTCGACGGCCGCTCGCAGGCCGTGGTGAACGGCACCTTGCGCGCGTACGATGAACGCGGCGCCGTCGGGTGGATCGATGCCGCCGTATCGCGGGGCGGTATCGCACCCGGTGTGGCGGTGCGCCGGTCTTTGGTGGTCATGCCGGACTATCTCGTGGATCGCATCGAATGGAGCGCCGATCATGTCGTGCGTTTCGCCCTGCCGTTGCACATCGACGCCGAGCTCGAAGGAATCCCTCCGTTGCATGACGCATCCCTGGATGGCAGCACGGTGCGCGAGGACGGATTTTCGTTCATTACGGCCTCCAGCGCCGCGCCCGTGGACGCCGCGGCGACAGTGCGCCTGCTGCGCGGCGGGACCACGCGCGCCTGGGTGACAGTGAGCCGTGCGGCGACCTGGTGGCGCCTGCGCGGTCCTGGCGCACCGGGGAGCGCCGCCGCCGACTTCGTACTCGTGTGCGCGAATGCCGCCGCCGGTGTCATCCACTCTGTCTGGGACCTGGGCGCCGACATTGCGCACGTCGAGATGATGGGCGAGGGGCTTCGTGTCGAGATGGTGCGCGGCGAGCGGCACGAACACGCTCTGCATGGCGCGCAGTGGGAGGTCGCGCTCGTCTGGGCCGGGTCGCGAAGCAGCATTACCCTTGATGGGTCGCGCACAGGCGCGGCATCCGCGCCATTTGCCCCATCCCCTGACGCGCAAGCGCCACCCATGATGCTGCCGCGTGCGACCGACACGCCGCTTCACTTCGAGCTTGGTGCGGATGCATATCGCCGTTCCGAGCAGAACTGGGTCGAGGCCGGACGCCCCGCGGCCGCGGTGCACCTGAACGTGGACGACGCGAATCTCATCGTCACCGTAGCCGTCCGGAAATCTCCACTTGCCTTCCGCGCCGCCAACACCCCCGACCCGGAGCTCGACAACGAGAATCCCGACATTCACAGCGACGGCGCGCAGCTCTATCTGGCCGCCGCGCGCTGGAGTGCGCCGGCAGGCTGGCTGGCGGTACCCGCGCCTGACGGCACCCTTCGGATGCATATCGTGGACGCCATGCGAACGGACATCCCCTGCGTCGGGTCGTGGGCACCCACCCCGGGCGGCTACACCATGCGCTTTGCGATTCCGCTCGCCGTCCTCGGCGAAGCCGTCAGCGAGGCGTTCGGCCTCGAGGTCGTGGTGAACGATATGGCACCGGGCCGCGCTCGACGGCGTGGCCAGTTGGTGCTGAGCGGGGCGAGAGGTGAAACCACCTATCTGCGCGGCGACCGCGAAGATGCAGCCCGTTTTCTCCGCTTTCGACTTCCTGATCGCTGAGCGGCATGGCTGACCCGCTACTCTCGCGCGTACGTGTCGTGTTGTGCGAGCCCCGCGATCCGGTGAACGTGGCGGCGGTCGTGCGCGCCATGAAGAACATGGGCGTGACGCAGCTCGATCTCGTACGACCCGCCGGCTATGACCCCGCGGACATCGAGCGCGTGGCACATGACACACGCGACATCGTATCGGCCATTCGCCACTTCGATGCGCTCGACGCCGCGCTTGCTGACTGTACCTATGTCGCCGCCTTCACGGCGCGGCGCCGCGCCGCCAAATGGCGCGTGCTCGAGCCCCGCAGCGTGACCACCGCCGTGCTCGCGGCGGCGCAGCAGGGGCCCGTGGCGCTGCTCTTTGGCCGCGAGGATCGCGGTCTCGCCAATGACGAGCTCGATCGTGCGCACGCGATCGTCACCATTCCCACCACGTCACACGCATCGCTCAACCTGGCGCAGGCGGTGCTGATTGCGCTCTACGAACTCCACGTCGCCGTGCCCGACGCCTCACGTGTGCTGGCCCCGCCCCGCAAGGATGCGCCGGCCGCGACTGCGGCGCAGTACGAGCGGCTCTTCCAGGATGTGGACCACGCTCTGCGGGCGCTGGATTTTTTTCGTACTCGCAATCCCGAGCTCATTCTGCGGACCGTGCGCTCGCTCGTGATGCGCGCCGCTCCGGACGCACGCGAAGTCGAGCTCGTGCGCGCCATGGCCATTGAGGTCGTGCGCACCACGGCGCGTCTGTCGCGCGGCGCGTGACTCATCGCGCGGCTCTTGACTCGCCGCGCGGTGCTCCGATACTTCGAGTCATGTCGCTCCCGTTCGCAACCCAGCGTTCCAGCGCGGACTTCCGCTCGCGTGCGGCCATGCTCATCCCCGGCGGCGCATCCACCGGCAGCAAGCGTCCCGCTGCGCTCTACGGCCCGGACACGACTTTCGGCGCCGCGCACTTTGCCAGTGCCTCGGGCTGCCGGCTCATCACGCCAGATGCCGAGGAAATCGTGGACTGCACCATGGCGCTCGGCGCGGTCGCGTTGGGCTACGCCGACGAGGCGGTGACCCAGGCGGTCACCGATGCGGTCCGCGCGGGCAACGTCGCCGGTCTCTCGCACGTGCTCGAGGTGCAAGTGGCCGAGCGGCTGCGTGATGTGATCCCGTGCGCCGAGCAGGTCCGCTTCCTCAAGAGTGGCGCCGAAGGCGTGGCGGCCGCCGTGCGCATCGCGCGCACGCACACGCGTCGTTCGACGGTGGTCGGCTGCGGCTACTTCGGCTGGCTCGATTGGTGGACGCCGGCGGCCGGCGTTCCGGCCGGCGCGCACGCGGACTTTCATGGCGTGCCCTTCGATGACATCGCCGCGCTCGACGCTGCGGCGCATGCTGCCGGCAACACCCTCGCCGCCATCGTGCTCGAGCCCGTGATCGAGCGGCTGCCGTCGGAGAGCTGGGTGCTGCGGGCGCAGGAACTGTGCGCGGAGCTTGGGGCCGTACTCATCTTCGATGAAATGAAGACTGGATTCCGGCTGCGCACGGGGGGCTACCAGGAGCTGTCGAAGATCACGCCCGATCTCGCCGTGTTCGGCAAGGCGCTCGCCAACGGCTTCCCGCTGGCCGCCGTGGTCGGGAAGGGCGCAGTGATGCGCGCCGCCGAGGACACGTGGATCTCGTCCACACTCGCGAGCGAGGCGTCGGCACTGGCCGCCGCATGGGCGGTGCTCGAATGGCACGCGCGCGGCGAAGTGTGTGAGGCGCTGGCCGGGGTGGGAGCGGACATGCGCGGCGCGGTCGAGCGGGCCATCGGCGCGTCGGCCATTCCCGGCGTGCACGTGCGCGGGCTCGATCCCATGTGGCTCATTGATTTCGATCAGGATGACCAGCGCACGCGCTTCAGCGAGCTGGCCCTGCAACGCGGCGTGCTGTTCAAGCGTGGCGCGTACAACTTCGCGAGTACGGCGCACGACGACGACGCCATTGCGGCCATCGAGACGGCGGCCAGCGAGGCGCTCGTGCAGATCCGGGACGAAGCGCGTGGAGAGTGAGCGGGCTGCGCCACTGGCTGGCGCCGGCCCGCTGGTGGACGTGCACGCGCACTTCCTGCATCGCGCCTGCGGGCGCGCAGACTGGGAGGCGCGCAACGCGGCACGCCTTCGGGCCGGCACGCGCATCGGCATTTCCGTGCACGTTGCCTCCATGCTCGGCACCTTCGGCTTCACATCGCCCACGTATTTCCCATCGCCAGGTGACGTGACGCTCGGGAATACCGAGATGCTGGCGCTGCAGGAGCGTGAGCCCGAGCGTGTGCGCAGCTACGTCACCGTGAATCCCAATGATACTGCGCACGCCCTGGAGGAAATGGCGCGCTGTGCCGAGCGCGGCGCCGTTGGTCTCAAGCTGGCGGCCAGTCGCCGTGCGGATGATCCGCTGCTCGATCCACTCGCGGCCGATGCCGGCCGGCGCGGATGGCCCATCCTGCATCACATCTGGCAGCATCGCACGCGCGAGTGGCCGGCCCAGGAGATCTCGGACGGCGTGGATCTCGGCCGGCTTGCACGACGCCATCCGGGCGTGTCGTTCATCCTGGCGCACATTGGCGGCGGCGGCGACTATCGCCACACCTTCGCGGCCGTGGAGGACATCCCCAACGTGTACCTCGATCTCTCGGGGAGTGGCGTGGATCGTGGCATGCTCGATGACGCCATCCGCGCGGTGAGTGTCGAGCGGCTGCTCTGGGGCAGCGACATCACCATGGAAACCGGACTCGCCAAGTTGCGCGCGCTGGCGGCGGCGGGCGTCACATCGGAAGGCATGGCGCACATCCGGTGGCGCAATGCCGCGCATGTGTTTCCTCCGGATGCCCTGCCGGCCCCGTCCGGCGCACTCGCCGCCGATGGTGCCGTCATGGCGGAGCGTCGCTGAATGACGACCGACGTCAACACCTTCATCGGTGGCTTCCCGTTTCGGCACGTGCCGCATCCGGAGGCCGACGTCCTGGCGCGCGTGCTGGAGCGCGAGGGCATCGCGTCCGCCTGGGTCGGCCATTTGCCGTCCGCGTACTACCGCGACCCCGACGCGGGCAACGATGCGCTGTTCACGGCGCTTGCCCCGCACCGCGGCACGCTGCACCCGGTTCCGGCGGTGCGTCCCGACTGGCCGCACTGGGAACGGACGTTGGCGGAACTGATGCAGCGCGACGCCATGGCGATTCGCGCGTATCCCGCACAGTGGGGGATGGGCCCGCACGCGTCGCCCATGATGGAGCTCGCGTCGGCCTGTGCCACACTGAACCTGCCGCTGCTGCTTACCGTTCGCTTCGAGGACCTGCGACAGCGACACTGGATGGACAGCGCAGGCGATCTTTCCGGCGCGGCCATCCGCGCGATCGTGCGCGCGGATGATCGGGTGCGTGTGCTCGTCACGTGCGCGGGGCGCGCGCTGATCGAGGAAGTACACTGGGGACTCACACCACAGGAGCAGGCCCGACTGTGGTGGGACATTTCGTGGGTCTGGGGTCCGCCCGAGGATGAGCTCGCGCATCTGTTTCGCACAATTGGTTCGCGGCGATTTGTGTACGGCAGTGCGTGGCCGTTGCGTCTCATGCAGACGCCGCGCGCGAATCTCGAGCTGCTTCCGGACGACCTGCGTGATGCTCAACTCGCTGATGTCGCATCACTGCGCGACGTGATCGCACAACGCTAGCGCGTCCCCTTGCGCCACGCGCCCGGTCGAAACAGATTCCGCCGCGTTCCGCTCTCTGCGTGTGAAGTCTCACGCGACGGGCGAAGTTCCGCCCCTATATCCCGATAGGCAGCGATGACGAAGAGGAGGAAGCGGGTTGTAGTGCCAGGGCTCGCCGCCCTGGCGGTGGTTGCAGTGCTCCTGTCCGCTTACACCGGAGCCACGCAGCAGCCTGACACCGTGATCAAGGATCGAGGATCGTGGGGGTACTCCGCCGGATCGTCGCCGCAGGGACGATCACCGATTCAGCCGATCGCCTTTCCGCACCCCACGCACGTGCAGACGCTGGGGATGAACTGTCTCTACTGTCACTTCTCCGCCAACAAGTCGCCTGATCCGGGCATGCCCGCCGTGGGAACGTGTATGGGCTGCCACCTGGTGATTGGTCCCAACCGGCCGGCCATGAATGGACGCCCGGCGCGCAAGAGTGAAGGTATTGCCACGCTGCAGAAGTACTGGGCGCAGAAGAAACCCGTCCCCTGGGTTCGGATCCATCACGTGCCGGACTACGTGAACTTCGCCCACATGCCCCACATCAACGCGGGCGTCACCTGCCAGACCTGTCACGGACAGGTGCAGCAGATGAATCGCGTCTATCAGTACGCGTCGCTCAACATGGGATGGTGCATCAACTGCCACGTGGGCAACGTGAATCCGAAGTGGAAGGCCCGCTACGACTGCAGTGTCTGTCATTACTAGGAATCGTGAATGAGTGTGAATCCCACGCCGTCGGGCGTGCGCCGACGCGAGTTTCTGAAAATCCTCGGCGCCGGTGGTGTCGCGACCGCGGCCATCGGGTGCAGCTCGGATCGCGTCGAGAAGCTGATCCCCTATCTCAATCACCCGGACGAGACCGTGCCCATGGTCTCGAACTACTACGCCTCCACCTGTCGCGAATGTTCGGCGGGGTGCGGCGTGCTGCTCGAGACGCGCGACGGCCGGACGTTCAAGCTCGAGGGCAATCCGGACCATCCGCTCAATCGCGGTGCGCTCTGCGCGCGCGGCCAGGCGGCGGTGCAGGGCCTCTACAATCCGGATCGCTATCGCGGGCCCATGGTGCGCAACGCGAGCGGCCAGCTCGTTCCCACGACGTGGGACGCGGCGCTCAAGCTCATGGCGCAGAAGCTCGGCGCGATGCAGGCCGGCGGCAGGGCGGGGAGCGCGCTGTTTCTCAATCGCCACGAGAGTGGCAGCTTCCCCGCGTTTCTTGACGAGTGGCTCGCCGCCTATGGAATGCCCGCGCACCTGAGTGTGGATCCCCTGGCGGACAACGCGGTCATCGCGGCCAATCGCCAGTCGTACGGCGTATCGTGGCCCTGGCTCGCCTTCAGTGCGGCGAAGCTCATCGTGTCCATCGGCGCGGATTTTCTGGATGCCTGGGGCGCCAATGTGCCCCAGCAGCTGGAATTCGCCGACGCGCGCGCGCGTCTTGTCGATGCGCCGCGCTTCGTCTACGTCGGACCACGCCGCTCGCTCACCGGATGCAACGCGGATCAGTGGATCGCCTGCCGCCCCGGCAGCGAGCTCGCAATTGCGAACGCGCTCTCCGGCAAGGGCTCGCTCGACGAGGCGGCGACAGCGAGTGATGTGCCCGTTGCCACGCTGCAGGCCCTCAGGGCCGAGTTGACGGGCACGCGCCCCTCGCTGGTGCTCTCGGGTGCTTCCGGCACCGATGCCATGGAGCTGGCGCTGGCGGTGAATGAGCTGAACAGGCAGCTCGGCGCCGTTGGCACGACGGTGCTCCCCGATCGCGCCATCACGAGCTTCGATGGCATCGCCACGGATGCGGATGTCAACGCGGCCATCGATGCCATGCGGGCGGGCCAGGTGCCGCTGCTCATGATCCGCGGCGCGAACCCCGTGTTCACCACGCCAAGGTATGTCGCGGTCGCTGATGCGCTCAGGAAGGTTCCATTCAAGGTGAGCTTCTCCAGCTATCCGGATGAAACGTCGGAGTTGTGCGATCTGGTCCTTCCGGATCACCACGCGATCGAGTCCTGGGGCGACGCGCAGCCCATGGCGAACGTCATCTCCGTGCAGCAGCCGGGCATGGCGCCCGTATACGACACGCGCCAGACGGCGGACGTGCTGATCACGCTGGCGAAGGCGAATCCGGGCATCGCGTCGAAGTTCGCGGCGCCGAACTACATGCGCTGGCTCATCGATCGCTATCCCGGCGGCAGCACGGCCTTCACGCTGGCGCTCGAAAAAGGAGTGGGGACGGGTACGGTTGCCGCGTCCCCGGCGCCCCGGCGCACTGCGGCGATCCCCAAGGCCGCCGCGTCGATCAGCCAGACCGCCGGCGACATGTACCTCGTCGTCTATCCGTCGGCATCACTCGGGGATGGCAGCGGCGCCAACAAGCCCTGGCTGCAGGAATTTCCCGATCCGGTCACCAAGATCTGCTGGCAGTCGTGGGTCGAGATCAATCAGCAGACGGCCGTGAAGCTGGGCGTCGATACCGGCGACATCCTCCGGGTCAAGACAGCGCAGGGCGCCGTCGAGGCACCGGCATATGTGTTCATGGGCATTCACAAGGACACGGTCGCCATACCCTTCGGCCTCGGACACACGGCGTACGGCCGATATGCCGCAGGAATTGGTGTGAACCCGGCCGACGTGCTGCCGGTTGGATTCGACGCGAAGTCCGGAGCATTTGCCTGGACCGCAACGAAGGTGACGGTGACGAAGACCGGTGCCTTCACGCCGATCGTCACGACCGAGGGATCGGCGCGCCAGCACGGCCGCGGCATCGCGCAGGCGCTCACCGTGCAGGAGCTGGCTGATCTGGCGGCCGGTCGCGAAAAGGAAAAAGTGGAAGCGATGCCCGGCATGCCCAACACGGAATATCTGCCAGGGCTGCGCTCACCCATGGCGGCGGACGCGCAGGGTGTCGTCAGTTCGGATATCAAGCACAAGGAACAGGGGATGTATTCCCCCGACCACTGGAGCGGCATGGCGAAGCGCCGGTGGGCCATGACCGTGGATCTCGCGCGCTGTACGGGGTGCCAGGCCTGTGTCACCGCCTGTTACGCGGAGAACAACATCCCCACGGTGGCTGCGCCATATCAGGAGGTCCATACCGCGTTCCTGCACGGCGTGGCGGGCGGCAACATCCTGAAGGGACGGGAGATGAACTGGATTCGTCTCGAGCGCTACTGGGAAGGCGGTGAGGATGGTGGCGACTTCGAGGCGCGCTTCGTTCCCATGTTGTGTCAGCATTGCGGCAACGCACCATGCGAACCCGTGTGCCCGGTGTACGCCACGTATCACTCGCCGGATGGACTGAATGTCCAGGTGTACAACCGTTGCGTGGGCACGCGCTACTGCTCCAACAACTGTCCGTACAAGGTTCGCTACTTCAACTGGTTCGGCTATGGCGAGCCGGCTCGGCCGCAATATGCGTGGCCGGAGCGCCTGAGCTGGCAGCTCAACCCGGATGTCACGGTGCGCGGCAAGGGCGTCATGGAGAAGTGCAGCTTCTGCGTGCAGCGTATTCGCGAGGCGGAGCATCGGGCCAAGGCCGAAGGACGCGCGGTACGGCCCGATGAATTCACGACATCGTGCGCGCAGGCGTGCCCGTCGCGCGCCATCACGTTTGGAGACGCGGCCGACAATGACTGGACGGTCGCGAAGCTGGCGCTCGATCAGCGTGGCTACCACGTCTTCCAGGAACAGCTCAATACCTTCCCAGCGGTGGTGTACTTGAAGAAGGTCAATCACCCGGCGCCCGCGGCGTCGGCCGGGGCGTAGGGGCGGCAATGGCGACTGTGACACGGCCGGATGAGGATGTCCTGCGGCTCGGTCCGAACATCCCGCACGCCAATATCCAACTGCCCGGAGTGGCGGAGTACGAGCAGGTCACCCGGGAAATCCAGCGCACTCTCTATCCCACCAAGCTCTGGTTCGCGGGGTTGTCCTTCGCGATCCTGTGCATGCTCATCGGGGCCGCCACCTGGGCGTGGCAGGTCTACATGGGGCTTGGCGTTGCCGGGTACTCGCCACCCGTCATGTGGGGCGTGTATATCGTCACCTTCGTCTTCTGGGTTGGTATCGGGCACGCCGGCACGCTCATCTCCGCCATTCTCTATCTGTTCCGCGCCGGCTTCCGGACGACGATCTACCGATGCGCGGAGGCCATGACGGTCTTCGCCATCATGACCGCGGGACTCTTCCCGATCCTGCACCTCGGCCGTCCGTGGAAATTCTTCTGGCTCATTCCGTATCCGAGCTGGCGGCTCATCTGGCCGCAGTTCAAGAGCCCGCTGGTGTGGGACGTCTTCGCGATTCTCACGTACCTCACCGTCTCCTCCACCTTTCTCTACATCGGACTGCTGCCCGATTTCGCGGCACTGCGGGATGCGGAACCGCGGCCGCTGCGCAAGCACATCTATGGAGTGCTGTCGCTCGGGTGGCGCAACTCCGAAATGGAGTGGCGGCACTTCGCGCGCGCCTATCTCTTCCTGGCCGCCTTCTCCACGCCGCTGGTGCTGTCGGTTCACTCCACGGTGTCCTTCGACTTCGCGATGGCGGACACGCCGGGATGGCACGCCACGCTCTTCGCGCCGTACTTCGTGGCGGGCGCAATCTTTTCCGGCATCGGGATGGTGTTCACGATCATCATCCCCATCCGGCGGTGGTTCCACCTCAAGCACTACGTCACGCTGAATCACCTGGATGCCGCGGCCAAGCTCTGTCTGTTCACGTCGCTCGTGGTGGGCACGGCGTATCTCACGGAATTCTTCATCGGCTGGATCGGCGGCAACTCCATCGAGCAGTCCTACTGGTGGAACCGCGTGTTCGGCCAGTGGTGGTGGGCCGC
>Ga0134128_10003067_pt1 | contig 20440 bp, 17 predicted proteins | sample KB31754_FD_96462 | JGI IMG/M metagenome (GOLD analysis project Ga0134128, IMG submission 96462) | Terrestrial soil microbial communities with excess Nitrogen fertilizer from Kellogg Biological Station, Michigan, USA - KB3-175-4 | ecosystem: Environmental > Terrestrial > Soil > Unclassified ...
CGGCGCGCACTCGCGCACATCAAGTGGTTTCCGGCCCACTGTGAACGCCAGAGAAAGGGAATTGTACCCGTCTTAGCCGATTGGCGCGATATTCGGCAAAGCCACTGTTAACCAGAAGTGATGTGAGTTCGAAACTGAGATGCTTGGCTCCCCGAACAAGACTCGAACCTGCAACCCTTCCGTTAACAGCTGAGAGAAAGCGAATGCCCGAATATTGGCCATTCCGCGCGATATTCGACGCGCCGGCCGTTAACTGAGAGGACACCCGGTTCCAAAAGGGAACGTCTGGCTCGGCGGGTCACACTCGAATCCATGATCCTCGGGTTAACGACTCCGGCGGGCGTTAACTGAACGTGCGGCCGTGTTCGAGTCCTACCTGCCGCCCCAGGCGTCCGCGATGCGGTTTGCCATGCCGCCCGCACCCTCGCTGCTGTTTCGCGAGGGATTTGTTCGCAAGTATCAAGGGTTGTGATAGCATCGGCGCGAGGTCCGGATGCTCAGGTACCTTTTGTTTTCAGTTTTCGTAAGGACGGATTTCGCGCAAGGCTTCACGGGAACGTTCGAGGCGAACGATGTGGCATTCGCGCCCTGGACATTCAACCTTCAATCGGATGGCACGAAGCTGACAGGGGCGGTGAAACAGGGCTCGTCGAGTGGCGCGGACACGACGACCTTGTCCACATTCACGGCAGTCTACGATGGGACTGTGGAGGGCCAGACGTGTTCGTTCAGGGTGAACGCTCCCGGCGGCGGCCGCACGATCGCGTTTCGCGGTGTGTTGGAAGGTGACGTTATCACGTTCGATCGCCAGGCGCTGGTGCAGGCGGGTGCGTATCCTGGATTGAACGGGATCTATGGAGCCCAAGGGGCAACGCATTTCACTGCGCGTAAGGTGAGTTCCTTGCCCGCGGCGACAGGTACGACAGCGACTAGGCGCTCGGCTGGAAATCCGGCAGCCGAGCTGAGAGGTCTGCGCGTGGTGTTGATTGGAACGGGGACGCCGAACGTGGATTTCACTCGCTCCGGCCCATCGGTAGCGGTGGTGGAGGGGTCGCAGGCGTACCTGGTAGACGCCGGTCCGGGAGTGATTCGGCGTGCGGCTGAGGCGTCATCCCGGACGGGGATCACCGCGCTGCGGCCGTCCGCGTTGACTTACCTGTTCCTGTCGCATTTGCATTCCGATCACACGCTCGGATATCCAGATCTGATCTTCACCCCGGCGGTTGTCGGACGGGGGCGGGCGCTCGAAGTGTATGGGCCGAAGGGAACACAAGAGATGACAATGCACCTTCTGGAGGCCTGGAAAAAGGATATGGATGTGCGCATCAATGGGCTGGAGCACGGGAATCCGGACGCGTATAAGGTGAACGTCCACGAGATCAAACCGGGAGTGGTGCACAAAGATGCCAATGTGACGGTGACCGCGTTTCGAGTGCAGCATGCGAGTTGGGACGAAGCATTCGGGTATCGGTTCGAGGCAGGCGGCCGCAGCGTGGTGATCTCGGGCGACACCAATCCGGGGACCGCAGTGATCGAGGCGTGCAGCGGCTGCGACGTGCTGGTTCACGAGGTTTACTGCGATCCGCCCTCCGGTCAAGCGTCGCCCTATTACAAGATCGCGCACACTTCGGCGACGGAACTGGCGGCCATCGCGGGTAAAGCCTAGCCGAAACTGCTGGTGCTGTATCACGAGTTGGGCGCGTGCGGCGAGAGTACATTGCTTGCGCAGATCGCGAAGTCATACGCCGGAGTCGTCGTATCCGCCAAGGACTTCGACGTCTACTGAGGTGGCAGAGTGGCGGCGCAGCAGGGCGGAATTACGCTTCATTCAAATTCGCCATGCGCTTGCCGCTTCTTCGAGCGAGTCGCCAACTTTTTGGTCTCAACGCGGTCGGCGCGGGTCAGGTCGTACTGAACGGAGCGAATGTAATCGGCGAAGGCGGATCGATCGAACCGGAGTTGCTTCGAGACCGTTTACGCGTTGAGGGATTCGAGACCGAGGAGCCATTCGCTGAAGATTCGGGATGGGTTGCCTATTGTAACTGGTCGGGATTTTATCCCTCGTAGCTCGTCGCATTTCTCAAGTTGAGTTCGCAGGAGCGGCGGCGAACTGTGCCTCAAAGGGCGGGAGCTAACTGGCTTTTCCGGCCCAAGCTTCACCGACCCGGGCGCAACTTCTCCCTTGGTCGCCGCATATTTTTGTAGTAGGATCGCACTAAAACGTAGTAGGGTAGAAACATGGCGACCATCCGCTTCACCCCCCTCGAGTTGCAGATCATGCAGATACTGTGGGAATGCGGCCGGATTTCCATCAGAGAAATCCAGGAGGGCTTTCCGAAGGCGAATCGCCCAGCATACACCACTGTACAGACCACGGTTTACCGGCTGGAAGCCAAAAAAGCCGTGCGGCGCGTGCGAAAGGTCTCCAATGCCCATATTTTCGAGGCAGCGGTAACCAGTGAGGCAACGCAACGGAAGTTCCTGGACGAGCTGTTGCGGCTGGTCGGCGGACGCTCTCAGCCCGTCATCGCGCAATTGATCGAATCCGGCCATCTGACGCTCGACGACGTGAAAGAGGCCGAGGGAATCATCCTGGCATCGCGCAAGGAGGCGAAAAAGCCATGATCCAACACCTCTTGCAATCGACGGTTTTCGCGGCAGCGGTCTGGCTGTTGACCCTGACGCTGCGCCGACATCAAGCGCGTGCCCGGCACGTGCTGTGGATGTCAGCTTCCGTTAAATTTCTGATTCCGTTTTCGGTGTTTGTGGCGATAGGTAGTCACGCGGCACGCCCCGCGCCCGCATCCATTCCGCCCGCGCAGATGCGCTTCGTGATGGTGGATGCCGGCCCGGCGATGTCGTACGGCGCGATCGCCGAGACGGCGCGCCCAGCGCAGCGAGTGCCGGTGCTATGGCTGTTGTGGCTCGCCGGGGCTGTCGCGGTCCTTGGGCGCTGGTACGGCTGTTCACGCCGCGCCGCGCGCATTCTGCTGGAATCCACGGAATCGGGCACGCGATTCGGCATTGCGGCCCGCATTTCCGAATCGATGCTCGAGCCTGCGGTGTTCGGAATCATTCGGCCCGTGCTGGTGATGCCAGCGGGGATGGAAGAGCGGCTTTCGGCGGAGCAACTTGAGGCGGTGTTCGCCCACGAACTCTGCCACGTGCGCCACCGCGACAATCTGGCCGCGGCAATTCACATGCTGGTGGAGACAGCATTCTGGTTCCATCCGCTGATTTGGTGGATGGGTGCGCGGCTGGTAGCGGAACGAGAGCGCGCCTGCGACGAAGAAGTGGTCCGGCTGGGCGCCGACCGCGCGGTCTATGCGGAGAGCATTCTGCGGGTTTGCGAGTTCTCGATAACCTCACCCGTCGAGTGCGTTTCAGGTATCTCAAGCGCGGATCTGAAACAGCGCATTCGCGAGATTATGACCGCCGGTGTGCGCGCACGGTTGACCACGGCTAGGAAACTGCTGCTGGCGACGCTCGCTATGGCAGCCGTTGCCGGACCGCTGGCCATCGGGCTGGCACACCCCCCGAAGATCGCGGGACAGACGGCAGCGCCGCTGAAGTTCGATGTGGCCTCGGTGAAGGTGAGCGCCGGCGATATCCTCTGGGCGCGGCCGAGGCGGTCACCCGGGCGCATCCAATGGATCACTCAAGGGACTTATCTGCTGGCTTACGCGTACGGCATGGAGTGGTGGCGGATTTCGGACGCCGGAGAATTCGGGTCCGCGATCTACGATATTGAAGCCACCACAGATCCGCACGTCACTGACGCCCAGCTGCGCCTTATGATGCAATCGCTGCTGATCGACCGCTTCGGGATGAAGGCGCACCGCGTGACCAAGGAAGGCATTCGAGGCTACGTACTGGGTGTCGGCAAAGACGGTCCGAAAATGGAGCCGGCCAAGGACGTGGAGGGTGCCGACAACGAAGGCTCAGTGTCGTCACATGGCCCTGGACAGAACATCGTGGAGATGAATGGCGATCATGCCAACATGCTGCAGTTATGCGATCATCTCCAGCGCCTGCTGCACACCTCCGTTCTCGATCAGACTGGCCTGCCTGGTAAATACAACTTTACCTTCCGGTTCATGAAAGACGAGGATCCACGGGATTTCACCGCCGTTGTGGGCGCGATAAAACAGATCGGGCTAAAGCTGGAAAAATACAAGGGCCCGGTTGAATTCCTGGTAATCGACCAGATCTCCAAGACGCCCACGGAGAACTGACACGGCAGTGCTATCCCAAGCGCGGTGCGGTTCGAAATCGCCGGGGAACGGCCAAATTCAGGCATTCGCTTTCCCTCAGCTGTTAACTGAAGGGTTGCAGTTTCGAGTCCTGTTTGGGGAGGCAAGTGTTCTTTCATGTGCCCTCCGTTCCCGTGCGGGCCTTGCTCAACGCGCCAGCGGCAAGCAAGATGATACGAAAAGTGAGTGCGGATTCCACTCTCTTCGATGCGTCTGTTTCGGCCGAATCGAGGTTTTGTCCGTGCCTGCTTACAAATGGCCAATACTCTCGGATTTCCGTATTTCTCAAAGACGGCCTCCACGGGCGGAGATGCGCGCGATGATTCGCACCGTCGTCAGATCGGCAAAGTTGGGGATATTCGGGTCGGTGGCAAGGCTGAGTAAGGCGCTACGAATCTGTACAGAACGGATTTGGATTGGCCTCTCTCAAAAGCTCCATCGCACAGCCAATTGAAACGCGCGCGGGCCGCCGGATCCAAATACCTGCGTTGCCCGGCCGGTCGGCTGCCCGAACGTCGCTCTGTTGGTCAAATCGCCGCTGTATCCTGTCAGGTTTGATTTGTTATACAGATTGAAAACCTCCCCGATGAGCGATACTCGCGAGCGTTCTCTAAACACAAAACTGCGGCTCAATCGCAAGTCGAGCGACTGCAGGTCATCGCCAAACGCATAGCTGGCTGGAAGCACAATCGGCGCAAGTTTGCCGGCGAAGGCGCTGTTGAAATCTGCCGTCAATCTTTCAAGTTCGGTGCGGCCCAATCCGCGACCGAACGCATTCACCGTCGTGCCAGGCAACAAGTCTCCTTGCGTACCGTCCCCATTGAAATCAACTGAGGCGAGATATGCACTGAAAGGGCGAGCGCTTGAATATGAGAATGTAAGGCCCAGTTGAAACCGCGCGGGCAATTGCGCAACGGCCGACACGCTCAAGATGTGCCTGATATCCGTCGCCAGCGGACCTGTATTCTGCAACCAGTTTTCGAGATTAAACCCGTTGCCGCCATTCGTCCCCGCGGTGCTTGAGTAGGCATAAGAACCTAGAACTTGAAAGCCGTTCGAGAGACGCTTCTCCGCGCGCATCAGCAACGCTTTGTAGGTAGCGCGCCCTGGACTCACATGAACACTGATCGGTCCCAAAGAACAAATTGCTTGAACATCGGTCCGCTGGACTCCTACGCACCCAGGGATCAACGGGCCCTTAGCGCTGTTGTAGTGATTGAGGTCGATTCCAGCCTGTCCCACTCCTCCTACGTCGAGGTGGAGGAAGTGCCGGTACGCGAAATCGGCGCTGATCACAAAATTCCGAACAATCTCCCGCTGAACGCCTCCGCTCGCCTCCAACGCTGACCCGGGACCTTTGTAATCGGCCGGAAACAGGCCCTGCACTGGAGCCTGCTTACTGACCTGTATCTCCTGCACCCCGGCAGCGGCGTTGGATTGGCCCTCGACCAGAGTAGTCCGAATCGAAGGTAAGAGGGACATCAGATTCGTACCAGTGAATGCCGTTGGAGCATTAGTGAAATTCAGGGGAGTCCCGACGGCAACGCCGGGGATCCCAGGCAGCGTGTTAAGCACCGAACTTCCCGCGAAGCTTTGCAGCCCGAAGGCAGGCGGCCCGAGAAGAGCGCGTTCAGGATCAAGATTTGGCGAGATCAGAGAATCGTAGAATATCCCAGCCCCTGCGCGAATCACCGTCTTGCGATCAGCTGAAGGCGCCCACGCGAATCCGAGCACGGGAGAGAGGTTTCTCCATTGCTTGCGCGTCGGTCCCAGCCCGTCAGCGCCAAGGATAGGAGCGAGCAACGCCGGTTTGCGGAGATCGTAATTGAGATCTCGATCCACGCTCCAGGCCAGCCCAAAGTTCGCCGTTACCCGTTCCGAGATTCTCCACGTGTCCTGAAAATACACGCTGGATGTATTCCAATTGCGAACCGTTCCTCCTCCTTCCTCCGGCACACGCGGGTCCCCTACTGCCACCGTGAAGCTTTGCAATGGAAGGCGCAAAAGGTCATCTACAGAATTGAAAGACGTCGGCACCGGAAGATTGTTCTGGCGTGCTTGCTGTGGGGAAAAAAGAGTGATCGATGCGGGAACGTACATCCAAACCGTGTTGCCGCCGCGGTGGTGCTCCCAATCAACTCCGAAGCGAATCCTGTGTCTGCCGTGCTGCCACGTCACGGCATCCGTGAACTGAAACTGCCGCGCGAGGCTCGTGTTGTAAGTGGAGCTTCCGACGGATAGCCCGGCCTGCGCAATGGTGATCGCCGGCGCGCCCAAGCCGAGGCAGCCCTGGCAATCCTGCTCTTGGGGAAGGCGCTCGGCGGAACTGGTGAATAGATAAGAAAAACGAAAATCATTGACCAGAGTGGGCGTGAGGACGCTGGTCAGACCGAGCAAGCTTTGGTCTGACCAAGCCGTCTCGCGAAACCATTGCGATGGATAGGCTGCCGCATTCGCCGGCGAATTCGACGAGAAGCCGCGGCTACCATCGTGGGAGTAACGAACGAACATGGTATGGGCATGGCTTAGTGCGGCATCCAACCGGATGCTCAGAAGATCTCCGAAGAGGGGCGTCGGAGTCACCCGGCTGAAATGCGCAAACTCCGGGGTCAGGAGAGTTGTCGCCGCGACGCCGCGCTGCTCGTTCCTCTCCCAATTGGCGAAAAAGAAAACCCGATCGCGCAAGATCGGCCCACCGACCGCAAGCCCGAATTGCCTGCGCTGGAAGAAAGGGTCAGGGCTGCCAGCATCACGTTGCAGGGCGGGATACGCGGCCAGGGTATGATCGCGAAAGAAGTAGAACGCGGCGCCGTGAAGGGCATTTGTCCCAGAGCGCGTGACTACGTTAATGGACCCCTGGTCGGTGATCCCGGTCGCGAGGTCGAACCCGAGGGCAGACACCTGGAATTCCTGAACTGCTTCCTCTGAAAAGCCCATCGCCGATCCCGTGTAGCCGATCGCCACGATGCTGCCGCCATCCACAGTGACGCGGGTGCCGCGACCGCTATTGCCGCTCGGGGCAGTCAGAACAGGCGCGAGAGTGCGGTTATTATTCTGCCGGGTGGGAGGCTGTCCGCCCGGTTCCAGTTTGGCCAGTTCCAGAAAACCGCGGCCGTTCAAAGATAGATTTTCGATTTGATCCCGGGTAATCAGGCCATCAACTGACGGTGAGTCGAAGTGCATCTGAGCGGAAGTAGACTCGGCGGTGACGGACTCCTTCCCGTCGCCCATTTGCAGATTCAAGTCCGTCGTTGTTGTCAGGCCGGTTTCGACAGAAGCCTTCCGCACCGCCTTTCGAAATCCCGAGAACTCGGCGCTGACTTCATATTCCCCGGCGAGCAGTGCCGGGAAGCTGTAATCTCCTGTACCGGAGCTGACAACCGTCCTCGCGGATCCTGTCGACGTGCTTTCGATCTTTACCCGGGCAGCCGGAATCGCGGCGCCCGAGGGATCACGGACCACACCGACGATCGAGCCGGTCGGAGTTTGCGCAGCGGCCAAGCCCATCCAGACGTGGAAAAGAAGAAGCCCCAGGGTGGTCCGGACAGCCAAGCTAGCTAGTTTATCCCATTCTGCGAAACTGTCACTTCACCCCCACCGTGACTTCATTACTCGACCGTCCCAGGTAGCTCAATCGGACGGGGACGGCTGGGCCCGGGGCGATGCCACTTGGCACGCGAACATTGATCTGGCCCAGTCCCGAATATCCGGGCGCTTCACCGAAGAACAGAACTTCGGCTAATCGGCCGCCGATCGACACCTGCGGAGGGATGGCGCCCCCCTCGATCAGTCCCGCACCGTACATCTCCAGGGCCTCTCCCTGAACCGCCGGATTTCCGGGAGAGACAACTTCGTGTGTTCCGGCGTGGAGGATTGCGCCTTGCGAGGCGCCCGGAAGAGAATACAAAACAGGAGAAGGCGCCGGATGCACAGGGTGATAGATTTCAGCGGTCGAAACAGAAAATCCGCAACAGATCCATCCGCCGGCCAGCAACACACTGCCATCGGGAAGCAACGTGGCGGTGTGCAACTCCTCGCGCTGTGGCGTGCCATCGACTGCCGTGAATGTGCCCGCGGCGGGATCGTAGAGTTCGGCGCTTCCGCCCCTGTGCGAAAAGTCAAAGTCCCTTCCGGCAATCAGGACGCTTCCTTCAGCCAGAAGCGTGGCCGTGGTATATCCCCGGCTAGCAGACATCCCGGCTGCTGAAGTGAAGACCCCCTTGGCAGCATCGTATAGCTCGGCGCCACTGAAGACATCGCACCCAACGTTGAGAATAGTGAGGATGTTGCCATTGGGCAGCGGGCTTGCCGAAACGGCCGACAAGCCCCCATGGGGAGGATATGTCGACGGACCGGTGAGACTAAACTGACCGGCGACCGGATCGTACAACTCCGGGGTGGGCTGCCCATCGCAGCTGGCACCGCCCTCAATCAACACTCTGCCGTTCGGGAGCAACGTGGCCACGTGCCACGCTCTGGCGGCTGCCATGCCCCCGGTAGATGTAAATGCACCGGTAAGAGGGTCGTATACTTCGGCGCTGCTTTGCAAGGTTGTCAGATCGCTGCGTTGACCACCGGTGATCAAAACCTTTCCGTTATTCAGCAGCGATGCAGTGTGCCCTTGCCGCGGAGCAGTCATCGCACCGGTCGCCGTAAATGTGCTCGTGAATGGATCATACAGTTCCGCGGTCGCGACGATATTTGCAAGCGAGCCGAGCGCATTGGAAACGAAGCCGCCGGCGATCAGGACCTTTCCATCCGGCAGCAAAGTCGCCGTGTGGCCCGCGCGCGGCGTCGTCATACTGCCAGTAAGGGCGAACTTGCCCGTGAGTGGATCATATAGCTCTGCGCTGGCCCAAACAGGAAAACCAGCGGGAACAGCATAACCTCCTGTAACCAGAACTTTGCCATTGGTAAGCAGAGTCGCGGTATGGCCCATGCGTTGGGCGGTCATGTCGCCCGTGGGAGTGAACCTATCCTGGGACTGTGCCAGAGCCATTGCGCCCCTGAAAAGGAGCGGAAGTATAAAAGCGATCTTCACCGCTGGTCTTATAAGCATTAGTTAACTCCGATGGTGACTACATTGCTCGAGCGCTCGAGGCGCTATTTCGCCTCTTACTTATCGAATCGCGATCGTAACTGCCTGCTCGATGCCCAAAGCCGGTAAAAACCCGACATAGATAGGCACAGCATCGCCCGGCGGTACGCTGTCGGGCAACTGAGCATTGATCTGGACCAGTCCGGGCACCGACCGCGCAGCGACACCGTAGTACAACACTTGAGCCGCGAAATACGGGCGTTCGTCGGACCCGTCGGAAACCAAGCGAACATAGGCCGATGAATTGAGGGTCGTTGCCCCGTCGCCGGTAATTAGATCATCGGCACCCGCAGGTTGAGTAAGGCCACCTCCGGTCGCGTAAATCGACACTACGGAGCCGCGTCTCGCTGGATTGGCTGGGGAGTTGACCGTCCCATCCTCGTTCACGACAGCGGCTTGGCCGCCGCCGGATGCGTTGAACGAAAAAATGCCCAAACGCGATTCGAAGACGGGAACATTCACCGCGCTCGATACCACCCCGTTGTACTCCACCTGAACGTGTACGCTGGTTTTGCCCGCGATATCGAAGGGAACAATCGCGCTGCTTTGCATGTCGGAGACATAGATGAGTGGCGAGGCCTCCCCATCGAAGAGAATTCTTGCCCCGGCAAGAGACGTTGGAATGTGTCCATCCGAGCTGACCTGAAGCCGCGCAAGAGTGGATGGTCCTATCCCTGAACCCAGAACCGTGACGATCTCGCCGGGGGCCACGCCGCCGCCCAGGTAACTGGCGGCATTGAGCACGCACTCCCAAAGGATTCTGGGCCGGGGATCTGCAACAGACTGGGAGGCTTTACTGATGGTGGTCAGGAAAACTCGGTTCGAGGAATCGAAACCGGTCACATCCACGCTCGAGGATCCGATCGAAATTGACGCCGGTCTTTCTGCGCCTGCCGTTCCGAACTCACGAGTCCAAATTGGATTGCCTCCGACGTCGAATCTCATCAGAAACACGTCGCCTTGCCCTGAGTAACACTGCCCCGGAAGCGCGGAATACGTTTCACCTGAAAGGTAAAAACCCGTGGAGTCCGCGACGATGGAGCCTGCCGCGTAAGAGGTCACTATCTGGCGCGTCCAGATCTCAGATCCCGTCAAATCGAGACGCCGGACGGTGGCAATAGGGCCACCTCCGTCGCGATAAAAGCTGACGTAGACGCCGTGCTCATCCGGTGCGATCCCCACGATGATGCTGAAGCGATCGAGTTGATAGGTCCAAAGATCGTTGCCGGCCGAATCGAATTTCCGAAGGACATTGTAGTTAGCCGCGGTCGTCATGCCCACGAAGTAGATTCCGGTCGAGTCGGCGGCCGCGCCAATGATGTCCACGAGATTGCCCGGATCAAACCGGCGCGTCCAAATCTCGTTGCCAGCGGCGTCGGAGCGGCGGATGAACATCGTGCCGCCAACGCCTGCGCCCGTCCCACCGACCATGTAAGTCCCATCCGGAGCTAGGACAATGTCGCTCACGAAATCGCTGTCCGGAGTGCCGAATTGCCGCGTCCAGAGGACTTTTCCATTCAGGTCATACTTAACGGCGAATGCATCGTACGACCCGACACTCGTTTGTCCGGGCAAAGTGCCATTCACCTGCCCCGCCAGATACACGCCATCGGACGCAACCGCCATACTGGCGACCCCGCCCTGCGCGGAACCGAAGTTCAGCGGTGCGCTCCACAGTTCCTTGCCGGCGGAATCGAATCTGTGCAACGAGTTCTTCGAAAAATCGAAAAAGAACATGCCCCCGGAGCCGTCGGGTGTCGCAGATTGTGCCAACTGGAAGAATGGTCGGGGGACGCCGGGGTTGCCCGGAATGCTGTAGTGCCTGAGAATATCCTGTCCGTAAGCTGCGCTTCCGGCTGTGATCGCTAGAACTCCAATTCCAACCGTTCTGCTGAACTTCATCTCTCCTCCGAATCACAAGAAACTCGCTCACCCGCAGTGTTCGATACGCACCAGATCAGTTCGTCGATACAGCGATCCAAACAACGCGCGACGCCGAGGATGAACCTCCCACTTGCAGGACGATCGCCACATATCCTCCCGGCCGCACCCCGCTTGGAATCTGCACGTTCACCTGCATCAGACCCGCGACTTGCCCCGGTGCGCTGCCCGCATACTGCACTGTTGCCGGGATCCCGCCAACGGTTACATTCACCGGAAGCCTCGGAAGCACCGGCGGGGAACCCCCGGCCTTGCCATCCGCTCCGCCCGGCGTTGTTTGCCCCTCGCCTGTGGCGTACAGCGAAATATATTCGCCGACTTTGACAGGATTTGCCGGGCTGTTGACTGCTCCATCGGCGGCGGTGATGGCGGCCGCCTGGCCCCAACCGGCCTGGTTCAACGTGAACACGCTGGGCGCTGCGATCGCCACGGGCACTGCGAAATCGGCGGAGTCCTGACCTTGGTAGCTCACCTTCACTCGTGCCGTGGACCCGCTGATTGCGTACGGAACGATCGCCCCGACCTGTGTCGCCGAAGTGTAGAGGATCGGCGCCGCAATGCCGTTAAACGACACCATAGTCCCGCTAAGTTCCGCGCCGATCACCCCATTCTTGGCCTGATTCTGGATCAGTTGAGAAGGGCCGAGGCCCGCGCCGTAGATGACCACGATCTTGCCCGGAGAGACCGGATCGCCATGCTGACTCGCTGCGTCGACAACCGCGCCAATCAGCACCGGCGAACTCGTGGGCCGCAGGATGCGGATTGCACCGTTCCGCGCGTCAGCTACATAGATGTTGCCCTCGCCGTCCACCGCGACCCCGATTGGTCCGTTGAACGCCGCTGTGATTGCCGCACCCCCATCCCCCGAGAAGGCATGGGCGCCGTTTCCAGCGACTGTAGTGATGATCCTGTCCGGTCCGACTCTACGGATGCGATGGTCAACGGAAGGATCGTCGCCGGCGTCCCCCGTTTCGAAATTGAAGCCCGGATCCGCGATGAACAGATTGCCCGCCCGGTCCACGGCCACGCCACCGCAAATCGTGTTGTCGCAATCGATACTCAGGTGCGCTCTAGTAGCAGGTCCGCCGTCGCCGGAGAAGCCTCGAGTACCGTCACCGGCCACTGTGGCGATAATACCGTCCGGGGAAATACGGCGGATTCGATCGTTGCCATATCCCACAACGAAAAGGTTACCCCTGCCGTCGACAGCTATTGCAACTGGGCCGGAAAGTTGTGCGCTGGTAGCTGGCCCGCCGTCGCCCGAAAAACCGCCGCACACGCCCGCGCCTGCCACAGTAGTCATGATCCCGTCCGGTGAAACCTTACGAATTCGGTTCGTGAGCGCGTCCGCGATAAACAGGTTGCTGTTGCGGTCAACAGCGACGCCGAGTGGATATCCTAGTTGCGCAATGCCCAGGGGCCCGTCGTCGATTGGCGGCGGAGCAAAGCGAGGTGACGTGCAATCGAAAAAGTACCTGGCGGTGCCATTGCCGGCTACGGTAGTGACAACTCCGCTGGTTGACACTCTGCGGATGCGATAGTTCGCAGTGTCGGCTATGTACAGGCTGCCCGCGCTATCCAGAGCGATCGCGAACGGGTTCATCAGTTGCGCACTCGTCGCGGGTCCTCCGTCACCGGAGAATCCAGCCTGGTCGCTCCCGGCCACGGTGCGCAAGAGAGTCCCACCGGCAGAGAACTCGAGGACGCGCCCCCGGAGTTGAAGGACAAGAAGATTTCCCGAGTCGTTCACCGCCACGCCGAAAGGTAACGATAGTTCTGCTGTCCCGGACGCAAGATAGGGTGGCCCGCTTCCGGCGAAGGTCGTGATGATTCCATCCGGAGAAACTTTGCGAACGCGGTTATTGTAAGAATCAACGATGAACAGGTTCCCGTTTGCATCTAACGTCAAGCCGGCCGGAGCTGCCAGTAACGCGCTCGTCGCCGGCCCGCCGTCTCCCGCAAAGCCTCCATTCCCGTTTCCCGCGACCGTTGTGATAATTCCGCTCGCGGCGATCTTGCGGACGCGATTGGTCCCACGCTCGGAAACGAAGAGGTTGCCCGCGTTATCCAGAGCGATACCCGCAGGCAATCTCAGTTCCGCACTGACCGCGGGACCGCCATCTCCATAGACGCCGTTCGTACCCGGTCCAGCCACCGTTGTAATCACGCCCGACGTGGACACTCTGCGGATCCGGTTGTTGCCGATATCGGCGATGAACAGGTTGCCTGCATCATCCACCGCCAGCCCGCCCGGGCTAGCTACTCCCACACTCCCCGCTAAGTTGAGTTCGGCGCTGGTCGCTTCGCCACCGTCCCCGCTGAACCCGGCGATCGTGTTCCCGGCGATACGAATGACCGTTCCATTCGCATCCAGTCTGAAGACCGAGTTGAGGTCGGCGCTGGCGAAGTAGACGTTGCCCTTTGCGTCCGTCGTCACTGATATCGGGAATCCGATGGCCGGAAAGGATGCCGGCTGCGATGTTACCGGAGGAGGCCCGCCCGCGATCGTGGAAATCGAGTACTGCTGCTCCGCCGCCAGTGAGGCGGCACTCAAGAGCCAGATTAACGTCGCACATTTTGTTCTCATAAATCACCTGCACCTTTCGACCGCATCTGCTCCGGACGGGCCCTGCCCAGTTCACTCACTGCTTTTCAAGGACCAGGCGCCAGCCCAGATTGGGACCCGGACGACGCTCTTCCGAAAAGTCGATGATCAGTTCCTTGGATGTATCCGTCTGGCGGCGGACGAGCCAAATGCTATTACTACCTCCGCAATTGCGCCGGATCTCGATCGTCCGGCCATCCAATCGCCGCGATGATTGAGCGTCGGCGCAATCGAAATCCTGAAAGTCCCGCGGCGTGTTATCGAAGTACAGGATGGTGCTGCTAGTCGTGGCGCGGCCATCTTTTTCCACTCTTTCCAGCGTGAACACCGCGCCATTCGAGTGCGGGTCGATGCGGACGGTAAGGCTCCGGGGTGCACCGCCTCCCGCAAACTTGGAGCGATTCGTATTGACTCTCCAGGTTCCGAAGGCCGGCTCGACGCAGTTACCCATGGCAATGATAGTCAAAAGGAGAATCATTCGCATATTTAGAGTCCAACTCCGGTTTCGGCGTCATTGCACGGCGATTGTGACTTCATTGCTCGATCTCCCCAGATAGGTAAGGCGCAGCGGAACGGCAGTTCCCGGCACAACACCGGCAGGGACGCTGAAGTTGACCTGGTCGAATTCGGGATATCCGGGCGCGTGTCCGAAGAATCCGATTCGCGCCGACCGTCCGCCAATGGCGACCTGAGGAGGAATGACGCCGTCGTCAAGCAATCCGCTCGTGTACATCGAAAGGATTTCTCCGGGAACCGCCGGTGAGTCGACAGAGACCGGCCGGCCTGTCGCCGCATGCCAGATCGCCGCCTGTGAGTTCCCGTCTGCCGAGGTCGAGAAAAGCTTGGGCGCACCAATCAAGACAGACGGATGAAACAGTTCGGCGCTCGATCCACCGGCGATCAGGACACTGCCGTCGGGAAGCAGCGTTGATGTTCCCGCGGCAGCGATGTTGCTTGCGGCAAAGAAGGTAGCGTTCCCCGGTGTAAAAAGTTCAGCGATATTCTGCGCATTATCAGTGGCTACGAGGCTACCGGTAATTCGGCGTCCGATGATCAGGACCGTTCCGTCAGGCAGGAGCGTGGCCGCACTGTAGCTGGGGCTCGGGGACGGACGATTTACTGCAGTAAATGTTGCGTCCGCTGGGTCAAATATCTCGGCGGCGGACGGAATTCCGTTATAGTTGTCCGTGCCGGCGAATAGGACCTTGCCACTCGGGAGCAAAGTCGCAGAGTACACGGTGTTCCACCACTTCATATCGCCGGCCAAACTAAACGTGCCGGAAACGGGATCAAAGAGTTCGACCCATGATGCGCCGGGATCCCGGCAAAGCGGCTGATAACAAATATTCACGGCGCCGGTAAGCAGGACCCGGCCGTCCGCCAATAGAGTCGCCGATTCCAGGATCGCGGGCGCTGGAGCAGCGTAAGGGCCGGTGGCAGTGAAGGCGCCGGTGGTGGGGTCATAGAGTTGCGCAGTAGGATACCCGGCGATGAAAACTCTCCCATCGGGAAGCAACGGCGCTTGTCGAACCCATGGATATTGGTGGGCGACCATATTGCCGGTAGATGTGACAGCTCCCGTGAACGGATCGTATATGGTGGCGCTTAAATCCAGGCCGGTTCCCAGGACCCTGCCGTCAGGAAGCAGAGTCACTGTGTGTCCCGCACTGATGCCGCCGGACAGTTCGAAAGTTCCAGTGGAGGGATCGTAGAGTTCATCGCCGCCGCCGCCGAGGGGAAGCTCCGTGTCTTCAGTCGCAGCGCCGCCTCCGGCGATTAGAACCTTGCCGTTGAACAACAGCGTCGCAGTATGGCCTGAGCGCGGTGTGATCATAGAGCCGGTCGGGGTAAAGGTGCCAGTGGATTGGGCGATTCCTGTCTGGCAGGCAACACCCAGAAGGAGTATAGGTAACTGGACAGTGATCCTGTTGGGGCCGCGTTTCATCGGCATCGGATCAAGCCACTCCGGAACCGATACATCTTCGACCTGAACGCAACCAGCGCTACCGCCCCCAACATCATTCCCACAGTCCCCGGCTCAGGAACGGTATTGAGCTGGAAATTAAAACCATATGCAAAGGTTCCGACGTTGCCGTCCTGAATCCAAACCGAGTACGTCCCGGGTCCGAGTGAGCCGTTGAATCCACTGGAACCCAGGTTCGATATGCTCATGGCACGAAGAAGATCAGTGTCGGTGGTTGCAGCGCCATAATGAGTCCAACCCAGAAGACCCGTAGCCGTCTGCGCATTTGTTGGCACTGTTACGGCGTTCCCCTGCTCGATCCCGATAAACGAGACTGCGTTCCCAACCGTCGTATTCGCAAGCTCCACCAGAGATGTCAGCGCAGCACCCTGAGGAACGACGAAACTGAAGTAATCCCGATCGACAATGGTTCCCAGTCCCGTCGTGCCTCTTACAAGGTTGGACCCCAGATTAAAGGCGAGAAAGGTTGGGCTCAGACCGTTGTTCGACAGGTCTCCCGACGTGCTTTCGTCGTGAAGGGTCGCGCCGAAACTTCCGGAGCTTGAAACGGCTGTTAGCAGTACGAGTGATAAAACACTTCGTCGTGACATGTAGATTCTCCTAGTATTCCTACTTAATCTGCAGATCGCAGTTCCTCCTGCGAATCCTTGGAGCGACTATGCGCTCAGTCAGTCGTGCGAACAAGTCCACTGGGGTTGAAACGAGGTATGAAACACTTGCACCCGCTTGAAAACAAGCGGTATCGTTGATGGATGCCCGCGGTCGAACCCGAGGTAAATGCCGTGAGGGGGCAATTGAGCCGCATCCTGGCAAGCCCTGGTTTTAGCCGTAATGAGCGGCTGTCCCGGTTCCTGAGATTCGTCGTAGACCACCATTTGGAGGGCAAGGGCAGCGAGATAAAGGAATCTGTTATCGCGATGGAAGTGTTCGGGCGCGGCGCGGATCACGACCCCAAACAGGACTCCATCGTACGGACAGAGGCTTCCCGGCTGCGTGCGCGACTGAATGAGTATTACCTGCGCGGAGGTAAAAGCGATCTGCTGGTGATCGATCTGCCGAAGGGGGGCTACACCCCCACTTTTCGTCAAGAAGTGAGCGAAGAGCCAACAGCCACTCTGCCCGCCGTCAGGAATTCGGCTTCCACTGGGAGACACCGGTGGTGGATTCTTGCGCTGGTTGGATGCGCGGGTGCCATAGGCGCGTTGGTCTGGTGGTGGTTACAGCGGCCCGCCGCGCCGGTCTCGATCGCGGTTTTGCCTTTCACAAACCTGAGTCAGGACTCAGCCAACGATTACTTCGCGGACGGCCTTACGGACGAGATTATCGGCAATCTGGCGATTATCGATGGGCTGGCGGTGCGCTCACAAACGTCATCGTTTGTTTTTAAGGACAAGCTGCGGAATGCGCATGAGGCAGGAAAACAACTTCAGGCTGATTACCTGGTGGAAGGCTCGGTCGGGCGCGACGGTCAGAAACTGCGGATCCACGCCCAGTTGGTTCGCGTACGCGACGACTTTCCGCTGTGGTCGGGACGGTACGATCGAGAGCTGGCCGACGTTTTGGCGATTCAGGATGAGATCTCCCGTGGCATTGTCAACAATCTGAGGTTGAAGCTGGGAAACGGGCGTCGTCGGTATGAGACCGGCTCTGAGGTTTATGATTCGTACCTTCGCGCTCGTGCGATGACCGTAGAGCGGGGGGCAGCCGGTATAAACGGAAGTATCGGCTTGCTCGAGGATGTGGTCGCCAAAGACCCCTCTTTTGCTCCAGCGTATGCAGATCTCGCCGCGGCTTACGTGTACCGCTCGGGCACATTCCAGTTCAATATTTCCAACGAGATGATGAAAATGCGGGCCGCAGCGGACAAGGCGCTCCAACTGGATCCTCTCCTGCCGCAGGCCTACTATGCGCAGGCGATGGTTTACGCCAGGCAAGCGGAGTGGGAGAAATCGGAAAAGAACTTCCGGCGCGCGATTGCGATGGCACCGAGCCGCTCTGAGTCGCACGCCGATTTCGCTAACGACCTTCTTTTGCCGCTGGGGCGTATTGATGAGGCGGTCCGCGAGGCACGCGCTGCCACTGAGGTCGACCCGCTCTCGTCGGAGAGTCACTACCGGTTGGCTCATATGCTCATCTCTGCCGGACGATATGACGAAGCTGTGACCCATTGCGAAATGATGGCAAACGACAAGGGCGCCATACTTAATGGAAAAACCTGGTGTCTGAGCAGGGCTCGACTAGGCCAGGGAAGGACGGATGAAGCGATCCGGATCCTTGAAGCCGACATGAATCGGGGCGTAGCGTCTGGCAGCCCGATTTACGGGGAACTCGGTTATGCCTATGCGCAGGCCGGCCGGCGTGACCAGGCGGAGCAAATCGCGGCCGCTACTCCGCCGGTTAATGCCTTCAATCGAGCCATGATCTATGCCGGCTTGGGTGATAAGGACCGAACGTTTGCAGCCCTTGATCTTGCGGCGGTAGCGGGTCCCTTTCGGATCGGCAGGACGCTAAACTATCCAGAATTCAAACTTCTGAAGGGTGATCCGCGGGTTAAAGCTCTACGCAAGAAAGTCGGATTACCGTAAGAAGATTACGTTCGCCGATTGACAAACTGATCTTCTACGCTCGCAGCCCTCGAAAAACGACGCCGCCGTGGATCGAATGGGCGGCAGCATTCGGGAGTTCGGTTTTAAGGTCCCGGTGCTCGCACGGAGCGACAGCGAAGTTGTGGACGGGCACCTACGACGGAAAGCCGCACGCAAGCTCGGGATCAACGAGGTGCCGGTAATCCTGTGCGACGAGTGGACGTCTCCGCGATGCCGGGACCTTCGCGATAGAGGCAACTATGCCTCCCAACGCAACGCGCGCTCAGTCACGCCAGATGATGCAAACTCTGCTGTCCGAGCGGTTCAAGTTGGCCGCCCACCGGGAAACCAGACAATTGCCCGTCTACGCGTTCAGAATTGTTGCCGGCAAATCAAACTCAAGGCATCTGATCCCGACAAAGGTCCACCAAATCGGCCGGCTTCCATCGGCTGTCCGGCGGACGACCCACGGAGCACGGAGTGTTCCATGAGAAACATTTGGCTCCTCAGGTGAGACTCGAACCTACGACCCTTCCGTTAACAGCTGAGGGAAAGCGAATGCCCAACCATTGGCCATCCGCGCGACTTCAACCAGCTCGCACGATGGTTTGCCATATCATGGGCCTCCGCTCGCAAGTTCTGATGTCCGTTAACGGAAGGGTTGCAGTTTCGAGTCTTGTTTGGTGAGCCAAATTTTTGCCCATACGCATTTTCCCTCCCCTGTAGTTCACTCCGACGCCACTCGTGCGTCTGCGCCCCCCATCGAAACATCCCAAATAGCGCCATAGACTTGCGATGAGCTGTCGTTCTGTGCGCCGGCGAGAACGCGTCCGCGGCCGCGAGCCGTGGCGCCCACTTCCCGTCTCTGCGGCCGTCTTTCTCCGGCGCGCGTCTCTCCTGGCGGGCCGCAGGGTTCGGCTCGTCTGGATTTCGAACGCCCCCTGCCCTGTTTAGCAGACCCGTCCGCATCGACCATCACGGAAGCCGCACCACTGGCGGTTTCCGACCGTCCGTTCACGTCTCCAAACTCGTGCTGCCGGTTTACCGTTTTCGCGCGCCTCGCGTATATTTACTGCGGAGAGCGCCACAGCCGCTCTCAGAGACCAGAGAATCAGCGAGACGACCGTGAAGCGGACTCTTGCTGTGGTCCCAATCCACAGCGAGGTGAACCGTCTTGCCGATCCCGCCCGAGGATCTCCAGTCCATCGCACGCATTCTCGCAGCCGGCTATCTCCGCTGCCGAGATCGCCGGCGCCCGGACATTCGACTTGATAGTCCCGCGAAGTCGAGCCCTGATGGTCGTGTGGTTAACGACCCCAAGAAGGGAGACAACAGTGGGAAACGCGATTGAAGATGAGATCGCAGAACTCGGCCGCTTGACCGTGACCCAGCTCCGCCAGAAGTACGCCGAGGTCTTCGGCGAGGAGACCCGCTCCAACAACAAGCAGTTCCTCTACCGGAGGATCGCCTGGCGGATCCAGGCCCTCGCCGAAGGCGGCCTTTCCGAACGCGCGCGCCGCCGGGCCCTTGAGATCGCAAACGACGCGGACCTCCGCTCTCGGATCGCCTGCTCATGGCACTGAGCGGAGTATTCGCACGTCGGACAGTGGTCGTTGAGCACGAGGCGCGGCTGGACGTCGCTTCCTCGCATCTGCCACAGTTCTCGGACGAGGTCCTTCGCCGTCTTCAGCCCCGGCGGAAAAATGGAGCTTCCTGCCTTTGCACGCGGCGCCGCAGTACGCGATTCCGGAGCGCGGAAGCACTCCTTGCACGTCCTCCAAGAGAAGCCCAAGGACCTCGATCACTACACGTTCGACCCGACTGGGCCGCTGATCGGCACAGAATAGGATCGGTGTGTAGTGGAATCCACCGAGTGCGGAACCGCCGCGTACTCGCTGCAATCCGGGATACTCAATCGAAGTGCCATCACTAACCAACCGCGCGCCGATGATCAGATCCTCTCCACGCACAAGC
>Ga0134128_10003069_pt1 | contig 20434 bp, 17 predicted proteins | sample KB31754_FD_96462 | JGI IMG/M metagenome (GOLD analysis project Ga0134128, IMG submission 96462) | Terrestrial soil microbial communities with excess Nitrogen fertilizer from Kellogg Biological Station, Michigan, USA - KB3-175-4 | ecosystem: Environmental > Terrestrial > Soil > Unclassified ...
CCTCTTTGCTCGCCTTCTCGTCGCCGGCGGGCACCCGGAACAGGATGTGGCGCGCATGCACTTCTTTCTCTTCGCCGACCTGCTTGACGGCATCGTCATAGACTTTGTGCATCGCTTCGTCGGTGAGCGCCTGCTTGCCGACCGATTGCAGCAATCCTTCCATCAGCAGCTTTTTTCGCGAAAATTCGAGCTTGCGCTTGAATTCGGCACTCTCGCCGAATTTCTTGTCTTCCGCGGCCTTCGAAACGAGGATCATGTCGGCCACGAACTGGACCAGATAGTCCTGTTTGGCTTCCGGCGACATCGGCGGGATCTGTCCGGCTTCGTCCTCAGCCACGGCCAGGTCGCTCTGGTGCACTTCAACGCCATTGACCTTGGCGACGAGCGGGTCCTTGTCCTGCGCGCGTACCGGACCCGATGAAATGACAAGCAGCGCCATCAGCGTGGCGCAAAAACCGGCTTGACGTGAACGGACCGGATTTCCGGCGGGAACGAAAAGCGTCATGGCGTGTCCTTAGATATGTCGGGGCCGCCTGCCGTAGCGGGCGATGGCCGGACTATTCGCCCAATGACCTTGTTTTTGCAATGGCCGAATGGCGGACCGCGCTTAACGTCCACGTGACCGGTAACGGTTAACCCGAATAACGCGCCAATTGACAACAATCCGACCCCCTCATATCTCTCGCTAAGCTTTGGCAGGTCGCTGATCGTCGGCGTGCTTCGCGTCGAATTTGCCCGAAAAGTGCCGCATTCCGGAGCGCCGGAAGCAACTCCGGTCGCTGCGGCATGATATAAGCGCCCGGTCTACTTATGGAGCTGTCAGGATGATCGGCGCTGTTGCCCGCAAGCTGTTTGGTTCCGCCAATGAAAGGCGGATTCGCAGCTATCTGCCGCGGGTACACGAGATCAATGAACTGGAAAAGGAACTTGAGGCGCTTTCAGACGATGCGTTGAAAGCGCGCACCGAGGTTTTCAAGAAGCAGGTCGCCGAAGGCACCTCCCTCGACGACATTCTGGTGCCGGCTTTTGCCACGGTGCGCGAGGCGGCCAAGCGCACCCTCGGCCAGCGTCATTTCGACGTTCAGCTGATTGGCGGGATGATCCTCCACGAAGGCAAGATTGCCGAAATGAAGACCGGTGAAGGCAAGACGCTGGTCGCGACGCTTCCTGTCTATCTCAATGCGATTTCGGGCCGCGGCGTCCACGTCGTGACCGTCAACGACTACCTGGCCAAGCGCGACGCGGAATGGATGGGCCAGATCTACAATTTCCTCGGCCTCTCCGTCGGAGTCATCGTGCACGGGCTGGACGATGAACAGCGCAAGAAATCGTACGACTGCGACATCACCTATGGCACCAATAACGAACTCGGCTTTGATTATCTTCGCGACAACATGAAATACCGCCTGGAGGACATGGTCCAGCGCGGGCACATCTACGCCATCGTTGACGAAGTCGATTCGATCCTGGTCGACGAGGCGCGCACGCCATTGATCATTTCCGGGCCGCTCGACGATCGCTCGGAATTCTACAACACGATCGACAGCTATATTCCGCAGCTCGATAAGGCCGACTACGAAGTCGACGAAAAACAACGCACCGTGACGCTGACCGAAGTCGGCATGGAGAAGCTCGAACAGAGGCTCCGCGCGGCCGGCCAGCTCAAGGGTGAATCTTTATACGATGTGGAGAACGTCTCGGTCGTTCACCACGTCAATCAGGCGCTACGAGCACACAAGCTTTTTCAGCGCGACAAGGATTACATTGTTCGCAATGGCGAGGTCGTCATCATCGACGAGTTCACGGGCCGCATGATGCCTGGCCGGCGCTATTCCGAGGGACTGCACCAGGCGCTTGAAGCGAAAGAACACCAGCCGATCCAGCCGGAAAACCAGACGCTCGCGTCGATCACATTCCAGAACTACTTCCGCATGTACGAAAAGCTTGCCGGCATGACCGGAACCGCACTTACGGAAGCCGAAGAGTTCATGGACATCTACAATCTGGAAGTGCTCGAAGTGCCAACCAACATGCCGCTGGTTCGCATCGACGACGATGACGAGGTCTATCGCACCGCGGCTGAGAAATACCGATCGATCATCACGCTGATCGAGGATTGCAAGCAGCGCGGCCAGCCGGTGCTGGTCGGCACCACGTCGATCGAGAAGTCCGAGCAGCTCGCCGAAATGCTGCGCCAGGCCGGCTGGGAGCAGCACGACTTCTCGGATCCGAACGCCTTCGCGGCGCTCTATTCCGGCGACGACGGCGCAACCAAGACCAAGGTTTTCGCCATCCTGAACGCTCGCTATCACGAGCAGGAGGCCTACATCGTTTCCCAGGCGGGCGTGCCCGGCGCGATAACGATTGCGACCAATATGGCCGGCCGCGGTACCGACATTCAGCTCGGCGGCAATGCCGACATGCGCATCCGCCAGGAAATCGACGACATTGAGGATTTCAAGGAACGAGAGAAAAGCCCGCGAGCCGCCGAGATTCGCGCGCAGGTCGCGCGGCTGAAGGAAAAGGCTCTGGCCGCGGGCGGTCTTTACGTTCTTGGAACCGAACGCCATGAAAGCCGCCGCATCGACAACCAGCTGCGTGGCCGCTCCGGCCGTCAGGGCGATCCCGGCCATTCAAAGTTTTTCCTGTCGCTCGAAGACGATCTGATGCGAATTTTCGGGTCCGACAAGCTTGATGGAATGCTGCAAAAGCTCGGGTTGAAGGAAAACGAGGCAATCGTTCACCCCTGGATCAACAAGGCGCTCGAGAAGGCGCAGCAGAAGGTCGAAGCCCGCAACTTCGATATCCGCAAGAACCTGCTGAAGTTCGACAATGTGATGAACGACCAGCGCAAGGTGATTTTCGAGCAGCGGCTTGAGCTCATGCGCGACGAAACGGTTGATGAAACCATCAACGACATGCGCCACGCGATGATCGAAGATCTGGTTGCCAAGCACATTCCCGAAAACGCTTATCCGGAACAGTGGGATGTTGTCGGTTTCAATAAGGCATTGACCGAGACCTTGACGCTTGAATTGCCGGTCCAGGATTGGGCGAAGGAAGAAGGTATCACCGTCGAGGAAGTGCGCGAGCGCATCACCCGCCGCGCCGACGAATGGATGGCGGGCAAGGTGGCCAAGTGGGGCCCCGACGTCATGCGCTATGTCGAAAAATCGATTCTGCTGCAAACGCTCGATCATCTCTGGCGCGAACATCTGGTGATGCTCGAACATCTGCGTCAGGTGATCGGCTTGCGCGGTTATGGCCAACGCGATCCGCTCAACGAATACAAGGCTGAGGCCTTCTCGCTGTTCGAAGCCATGGTTTCGCATTTGCGTGAAGCGGTGACCGCGCAATTGATGCGCGTCGAAATTGTCCAGCAGCCGCCGGCCGAAGAGTCATCCACCCTGCCGTATATGGAGGCGCACAAGGTGGATCCGGCGACGGGTGAGGACGAAATGGCGCCGGCACTGGCGCCGGCGCTGGCCGGGAACGGCAATGGCGCGCAGGTTCAACGCAATTCAAACGACCCATCGAGCTGGGGCAAGGTCGGCCGCAACGAGCCTTGTCCCTGCGGGTCGGGCAAGAAATTCAAGCACTGTCACGGCAAATTCGCGTAAATCCCGCGTTTCCCGGGTTCTTCGCGAATTCATCCTCTTTCGGCTTCTGTCGACTGACAGACGGCAGCGGGATTTTTGCGCTAAATCAATACGGCAAGGCCGTTCGGCAACCAAACTACCCTTCGTTGCATTATCAATCTGATTGGTTTGTCCCGGGCGCAAGCATGCAAATACCCCTTGAGATTGCCTTCCGAAATATTGACCCGTCCGAAGCCGTGGAATCAGACATTCGAGATCATGTGGATCGGCTCGAACGGATTTATGGCCGCATGACCACCTGCCGGGTACGGGTTGACCAGCGAAATCAGAATGCGAACGAAACCATGCCGCCGGTTGTGCATATCGAAATTTCCGTTCCCGGACACAAGGATATTGTCGTCGCGCATGAATCAGATCGACTGCAGCGAAAATATCAGTCGCCCGATTTGCGCAACGCCATCAACGAGGCATTCCGCATCGCCGAGCGGCGCCTGAGCAAATATAAGGACAAGTTGACCGACCACGGCATTGCCGAACGGGGACATGAAGCGGCCCATGAATTCCGCGGGCAGATTGCCGAACTGACACCCGAACGGGACTTCGGATACGTGATGACCAAGGAAGGCAGTCTGCTCTATTTCCACCGCAACAGCATCATCAGCGGCGACTTCGATCATCTCAGCCGCGGCGACGAGGTTACCTATGTGCAGCAGGACGGCGATACCGGTCCGACGGCTGCAAAGGTCCGGCCGATCGCGAAATAGCCGGCGTTAACGCGAGTTCTGTTTTCCGAATTGGCCGGTTGCCAGCCGCTTGCGGAATGCGCGGTCGCGCTTGAGGTGCCACTCGCGGCTCATGGCATGCCGTCTGCTAACGCAGCGTTCTGAATAGAGCAGTACCCACTTGCGGCCACGTGTCGAACGCGCGCCTTTGCCGCCATTGTGCTGCGCCAGCCGCCGCGCGACATCAAAGGTCCAACCAACATAGGTTAGATGGCGTGTGGGGGTCAGAGTACCGAGAACATAGACGTAACAGTCCATGCGAAGCTCGGTGTCGGTGAACTGTCTGCGTTCAGCGGAAACTGTTGAAGGACCCGGCCGGCACGACCGGTTGCGCGCCGACAAGCAGGCCATTGCTGCTGGCGGGCGGCGTCGAATAGGCGGTGCGAATTTCAGGTTGTTGCGGGCGCGGCGGCTCTGCCTTGGCTGTCTGCTGCGGCGCTGGTTTCGGCGCAGGTGAACGCGGAGTTTCGGCCGCTGCCTTTGGTACAGGTGCGGCCGCGGCAGATGCCGTGTGCACGGGTGCGGACGCCGTATGCGTCGGTGCGGCAGGTTTCGGCCTCGCGGCCAGTTCGGTGCTGCGCGTCGCAACTTGCTGCGGTTCCGGCGGTGGCGCCGAGGGCGCAGCCTCAGCCGTCGAGCCGCCGAACAGATTTCCGATCAGGCCGGCAATCGACGCCGGCTTTTCTTGTGCGGGCGGCGCTTCGCCTTGTTTCGGCCGCGGAGCCGGTTGTGGCAACGGTACGCTCGCCAGCACGACCGGCGCGCTGACGGAGGGCTGCGGCTTTGGAGGTTGGGTGGCTTGAGCAACTTGCGAGGGTGGGTTGGGAACGCGAGGCAATGCACCCGGCGCAACCGTATTGCCGGGGAGCTCGAAGATCCGGCCGTTATTGTCGAAACCATTATGCGTCGAAAGCTTCGCCATGAAGATCGGGTTCATGCCTCCGTCGATTCCGGTGCGGGAAGGGACTGTTTCCACTCCGCTCGCGGTATATTCGGCCATCTTGAACTGCTCTTGCCGGCGCTGATCGAGCACCGCATCCGCAATCGTCTTGTCGAGCTGGTAGGCCGGGCAGGCGCCTTTCGGATTGAACGAGAGCGGTTTGGTCGCGTTGTCGGGGGCGGCGGCATCGAAGACGTAGTGCTTTTCGCACACGGCGACTTTCGGTTCTTGGTGGGTCGCGTTGAAATGGTCGTAGCCCTCTTTCAACATTTTCCAGAACGCGAAGTTCGGATTGTTGCGGTGCTTGGCCATATTCAGCGCCGTCATGTGGAACGGAAATGCCTCAAGCTGGAACGCTTTCTGGCCGCCGAAGAACGACTCGCGTGCGAGCGCGTAGATCTCCTGGATCTGCTCGTCGGTCATCGCGTAACAGCCGCGCGAAGAGCAGTCGCCGTGCACCATTAACTCCGAGCCGGTGTAGCCCATCGCGCGGTCATAGGCGTTGGGGAATCCGGTATTGAACGCGAGGTAGTAATTCGAATTCGGATTCATCTGCCCGGGCGTGATGGTGTAGAAGCCCTCGGGCGCCTGACGATCGCCTTCTTTTTTCTTCGGACCGAGATCGCCGGACCAGCGGCAGATCGGATAGGTCTTGAGCAGCGCGTATTCACCGTCGCGGTTCTTTTTCCAGATCTCCAGCTCCGCTTCTTCCTTGAAGATGCGGGCGAGGATCGGAGAATCCTTGTCCATATTCTTCGCCGCGATATCGGCGACCATTTTTTCGGAGAGTGGAGCCTGCGCGCGGCCGGTCGGAGCAATGCTCTCGGCGTCGCAACCCGCAAGGGCAATGGCAGCGGCTATAGCCGCAGACGCCAACAAGGCGCGAGCGAAGGGTCGTTTCAAACCTGGTACTCCCCCAAGGGGCGGGCCCTCATTGAGTAATCGTTATCCTTAAGATGTGGCATCCGCAAGGCGATCTGGTCTGCTGCCCGGTACCCCTAACCCTATGGTAAATCGGAAGTAAATAGCTACCCTAGCCTAGCCGGCGACGCGTCCTATGGCGAGGAACTTGTCGCGCCGCTGTTTTTTGACGGCGTCGCGGTCGAGTCCCCGCAACTCCGCAAAGGCATGGGCTATGGCCTCGCCGGCTAGGGCGATGGCGGCCTGCGGATCGCGGTGCGCGCCGCCGCTGGGCTCCGGAACAATGGTGTCGATCACACCGAAGCGCACCATGTCCTGAGCCGTGATTTTCATGTTGGTTGCGGCTTCCTGCGCTTTGGTGGTGTCACGCCAAAGGATCGAGGCAGCACCCTCCGGGGAGATCACGCTGTAGATGGCGTGTTCGAGCATCAGAACGCGATTGGCCGTCGCGATCGCGATGGCCCCTCCGGATCCGCCTTCGCCCAGGATGACGGCGATGTTCGGCACGCCGAGCGACAGGCATATGTCGGTCGAGCGCGCGATTGCTTCGGCCTGGCCGCGCTCTTCCGCGCCAATTCCTGGATAGGCACCGGCCGTGTCCACCAACGCGATCACCGGGATGCCGAATCGGTCGGCCATTTCCATCAAGCGGGCCGCTTTGCGATATCCTTCCGGGCGCGCCATGCCGAAATTGTGCTTGAGGCGACTTTCGGTGTCGGCGCCTTTCTCATGGCCAATGACGCACACGCTCTCGCCGCGGAACCGACCGAAGCCGCCGACGATCGCCGGATCGTCGCCGAACTTGCGATCGCCCGCGAGCGGAATGAAATTCGTGACCAGTCCGGTAACGTAATCGAGGCAGTGCGGGCGTTGCGGATGACGCGCCACCTGAGTTTTCTGCCATGGCGTGAGATCTGCATACAATTCCTTCAAAGCCTGCGCGGCTTTCACCTCGAGGTGGTTGATCTCCTCACTGATTGCGACGGCGTTTCCGGTTTCGCCCATCGCGCGCAGTTCCTCGACCTTGGCCTCCAATTCGGCCACTGGTTTTTCAAAGTCGAGATAACTTCGCATCGGGTCCGCGTGGGTCTGTTTTGGGGCGAAGTGACGTGGGCAACGCCTTTAAGTCAAGCAAACGGGTTAATTTCCCTTTTACCGACGCTTTTGGCTAGCCATCGGCCAATGGATGAAGGTCGCGCACGAGTGTTTTCAGGCGTTCTTCCAGGACGTGCGTATAAATTTGTGTCGTCGAAATATCGGCATGCCCGAGAAGTGTCTGCACTACACGAAGATCCGCGCCATTGTGCAGCAGATGGCTGGCGAAGGCATGGCGCAGCACATGCGGGCTCAGGCGCGAGGGTTGAATTCCGCACGCCGTTCCGAGCGTCTTGAGGTCGCGTGCAAAATGCTGACGCGTCAGATGGCCGGTTTCTCCGAACGAGGGAAACAGCCACTTTGACTGACGGTCGCTCTCGGTCTTGCCGCGCAATTCGAGATATTCCGCCATGGTCTTTTTGGCTTGCTTGTTGAGCGGCACGAGCCGCTCCTTGCCACCCTTGCCGCGGACGACAAGCATCTGCTGATCCCGCCGCGCCGCGGCCGCGGGCAGGGCGACCAGTTCGGACACGCGCAGGCCGGTCGCGTAGACGACTTCCAGGAGACACAGAAGACGCGCCGCCCGCAACCGCTGGGCAGCGGGCTGATCGGCCTTCTCGCCGTTCGCGCGAGCCTGCTTGAGAAGCGCATCGACGTCGGCGATTGAAAGCACTTTCGGCAGAGGGCGTCCGCGTTTCGGCCCTTCCAGTACCGCGGCAGGATCATCCTTGCGTTTGCCCTCGGCATACAGGAAACGGAAAAGCTGGCGCACCGCGGATAATCGGCGCGCCAGCGATGACGACTTGAAACCACGTTCGGCAAGGCTGGCGAGAAAGTCGCGCAGGGCATCTGTCGTCGCGACGGCAATCGACTTGCCTGAGGCGCGCAGATGCGCCGACAAATCCTCGAGGTCATTGCGGTAGGCCGCGAGCGTATTCTGGCCGGCGCCGCGCTCGGCCGCCAGCATGTCGAGGAACAATTCGACCAGCGCTTCGTCGGATGCTCTTGGCCGGCGGCTCATCGCCTTGCCTCGCTCCGCTCATCAGTGATTTTTGAGGAACTTGTCAGGGGGAACCGTCACGATGATTTCGCGCGGCTTGTATTTGACAAAGGTGGCAAGCGAAAAGACCGCGCCATAGGCAAGCCCGCCGAGGAGACCGAAAAGCATCAGAAATCTGAATAGACTCGGCATGACCAATTCCGGCAGTCGTTCGATCGGCGCCACGCGGTTTCAGGCGAGTTACGACCATGTTCCGGAACCGCTGACAAGACCGCCCTTGCGGTTGCTGATATATGGAACCGAGGATTCGTTCTGGAAGATAGCATGGTTAACGGTGCTGCTCAAAAACCTGCGGAAAACAGCCCGGATTCAGCCGTGGTCCACGCGCTGGGCAGCCGCTCGGTCGTGCTCATCGGTATGATGGGCGCGGGCAAGTCGTCGATTGGCCGCAGGCTGGCTACCCGTCTCGGAATCCCTTTCGTCGATGCCGACACGGAGATCGAAAGCGCGGCAGGCATGACCATTCCGGAAATTTTCAACAAGCACGGCGAACCCTACTTTCGCGCGGGCGAAGCGCGCGTGATCGCGCGCTTGCTCGACAACGGGCCGCAGGTCCTTGCAACCGGCGGCGGCTCGGTGATGGATCCGCAAACACGTGCCCTGATCGGCGAGAAAGGCATCTCGATCTGGCTCAAGGCCGATATTGATGTTTTGCTGAAGCGGACGAAGCGCCGCAACGACCGGCCGCTGGCGGAAAGGATCAAGGATCTGTTGCCCCAGCGCGAACCCGTTTACGCCCAGGCCGATATCATTGTTCAGTCGCGCGACGAGCCGCACGAGACGATCATCAGCGAAATCATGTCGGCATTGCAGAAGTGTCTCGGTCTCGGCGCGGAGAAACAGATATGACGGCGCCGCTGCGACAGGGCGAGCCGATCATAGTGCCGGTCGCGCTTGGCGCGCGTTCCTATGACATTATTATCGGCCGCGGAATTCTTGCCAGCCTTGGCGAACGCATCAAATCCCTGCGGGCCGGAGCGCGTGTCGCCCTCGTCAGCGACGAAGGCGTTGCCGCGCACCATCTTGCGGCCGCAGAGACGGCGCTCCAGGCCGCGTCCGTTGATTGCACACGCATCGTCGTGCCCGCGGGAGAGAGTTCGAAGAGCTACGCAGTCTTTGAAAAAGTCTGCGAGGCGATCATTGCGGCGCGTATCGAACGCAATGATCTCGTCGTAGCGCTTGGAGGCGGCGTGATCGGCGATCTTGCCGGTTTCGCGGCTTCGTGCGTGCGGCGCGGTCTCGATTTTGTGCAGGTCCCTACATCGCTGCTGGCGCAAGTCGACTCATCGGTCGGCGGCAAGACCGGCATCAATTCGCGGCAGGGCAAGAATCTGATCGGTGCATTTCATCAGCCGGCACTGGTTATTGCCGATACCGCGTTGCTTGACACCTTGCCGAAGCGCGAATTCCGGGCGGGTTACGCGGAAGTCGCCAAATACGGCCTTCTGGGAGACGCGGTATTCTTCGCGTGGCTCGAAAAGAACTGGCAAGATGTCTTCGCCGGAGGGCCGGCGCGTGAACATGCCATCGCGGTGTGCTGCCGCGCCAAGGCGGGCATCGTGGCGCGTGACGAGCGCGAAACCGGCGAGCGCGCCCTGCTCAACCTCGGTCATACATTCGGCCACGCACTGGAAGCCGCCTGCGGGTTCTCCGATCGTTTGCTGCACGGAGAAGCGGTCGCTCTCGGCATGGTGTTGGCGTTCGAATTCTCGGCACGCAAAGGCTTGATTACGGCCGCCGATTCCGCCCGCGCGGCGGCGCATATTGCGGCGGTGGGTCTGCCCACCCATCTGAAGGATATGCGCGGTGGCATTCCGCCCATCGACGTGTTGATGGATCTGATCGCTCAGGACAAGAAAGTAAGGCGCGGTGCGCTCACTTTTATATTGGTGCGCGACATTGGTCGCGCGTTCGTCGAAAGCAACGTCGATGCGGCCGAGCTTCGAATGTTTCTGACCGGCAAGATGACGGGTGCATGATTTTCGGAAGAAACCATGCGCCGAAATAGAATCCCGAAATAGAATCCGATGAGCGCGAACGACTGGCTATCCCTTGTCATTGTGCTGCTCTGCCTGCTGCTTTCCGCATTTTTTGCCGGCAGCGAAACGGCGCTGACCGCTTCCTCGCGCGCCAGCATGGCGCGACTGGAGAAACACGGAAATCGCCGCGCCAGCATCGTCAACCGCCTGCTGGAGCAACGCGAGCGTCTGCTTGGCGCGCTGCTATTCGGCAATAATGCGGTCAATATTGCCGCGTCGGCCCTCGCAACCGGCGTGCTGTTGGCCTGGTTCGGCAATGCCGGCGTCGTCTACGCAACTGTGGTGATGACGATTATCGTCGTCGTGTTCTCCGAGATTCTGCCGAAGACGGCGGCGTTCAATGCGCCCGATCGCATTGCGCTGGCGGTGGCGCGCCCGATTTACTGGTTCGTCAAATTGTTTGGCCCGGTATTGATGGCTGTTGAGGCGCTGGTGCGATGGCTGCTCAAACACGTCGGCATGACGGTAGGCGACGATCAGCAGGTGCTGTCGGCGCGCGAGGAATTGCGTGGCGCCGTCGATCTGCTGCATCGTGAAGGCGATGTGGAAACACTGGACCGCGACATGTTCGGTGGCGTGCTCGATTTGCGCGAGCTCGTGGTTTCCGATGTGATGATCCATCGCACCAATATGATCACTCTCGACGCCGATGATCCGCCCGTCGATATTGTCAATGCGGTCATCGCCTCACCGGTCACGCGCCTGCCGCTGTGGCGCGGCAATCCTGAAAACATCGTCGGCATCCTGCACGTAAAGGATCTGCTGCGCGCACTGCACGCCGTCGACGGTGACGCCGAAAAGGTTGACATTGCCGCGTTGATGACGCCGCCGTGGTTCGTGCCCGATACCCGGCCCGTTTCGGAACAGCTCGAGGCCTTTCGGCGCCGCAAGACGCCGTTCGCGCTGGTGGTGGATGAATATGGCGAAGTCGAAGGGCTGGTGACGCTCGAGGATATTCTCGAGGAAATCGTTGGCGACATCACGGACGAACACGATGTCGCCATGCCAGGGGTGCGACGGCAACCCGACGGGTCGGTGAATGTCGATGGCGCGGTGCCGGTCCGCGACCTCAACCGCGTCATGGATTGGAATTTACCCGACGAAGAAGCAACGACCATTGCCGGGCTGGTTATTCACGAAGCGCGTTCGATTCCGGAAGTGGGGCAAAGCTTCACATTCCACGGATTCCGTTTCAGGGTACTACGGAGGGCGCGCAATCGCATCACGGCATTGCGCATTCAGCCCTTGCCGCGAAAACAGGCGATAAAGGCGAACTGACGTCGAGCGTTCAAGCGCGGCCTTCTCCGGGCGCGGATGCGTGAATAGCAAGCGCGTGGACACCACCCGCCAGCTCGGCCGACAACAATTGATTAATCATGCGATGACGCTCGATCCGGGTCTTCCCTTTGAACGCGTCCGACACGATATAGACGCGATAATGAGTTTGCCCGCCCGGCCTGTGTCCGGCATGACCTTCATGTTGGTGTGATTCGTCGAGGACTTCGAGGCTTTGTGGGGCGAAAGCCTCGGTCAACTTCTTTGTGATGAGATCGGCGGTGCGCATTCCGTCCGCTTAGGAGAGGCCGGCTCGGCGGTCAATGTCGGATTTATGTCCTCACACCACGATCAAGTCTTGAATGCGTCACCTGCAACAGCGCATAATATTCGGTCATGAAATTCGACTCACCCCTTTTTGACCGCATTCGGGTCAAGCCGGAAAAAGACCGCCGCCCCAAGACGGGCGGGCCCGGTTGCGAGTGGCATGGCTGTAAGGAGAAGGCAACGCACCACGCCCCCAAAGGCCGCGGCCGCGAAAAGGACTATTGGCGCTTCTGCCTGAAGCACGTGCGCGAATACAACCAGTCGTACAATTTTTTTGCCGGCATGAGCGACGCGGCGGTGATGGCGTATCAAAAAGATGCGCTGACCGGCCATCGCCCGACCTGGAAAATGGGAACCGGCAAAGGCGCGGCGCGTCCGGATTTGCGTGCGTTCGGCAACCACGCCGATCCATTCGGTCTGTTCGGTGAGGGATTGCGGTCGGAACAGCAGGCGCGCGCCGACGCGCGTCCGATTCGAAATGCCGAGCGCAAAGCGCTCGATACGCTGGGCCTCGACGTCGGCGCCACGTCGCTGCAGGTGAAGACCCGTTTTAAGGAACTAGTAAAGCGCCACCATCCCGATGCCAATGGTGGAGACCGCTCCACCGAAGACCGCCTGGTGGAAATCATTCAATCGTACAACTACCTGAAATCGGTAGGGTTTGCCTGATTGGCCGGGGATGCCGCTGCTCAACCCAGCTCCGCCTTTCGCACAGGGCTGACCGTCCCTATCTTATTGAAATAATTGATGGTGCCATTCGCGGCGGGCGGGTTTTTCGCCGCGCTGGCGTCTGCTAAGTTGCCGCCGCCATCAGCCGGACCGTACCGAATCGGACCGCATCAGGGGCTTCGGCATTCCGAAGCCACGGAGGATCAATGACCGCCGCAGTACAAGAAATTGCCGGCCTGCCCGACATGAAGGTGTCGGTCCGGCAGGTTTTCGGGATCGACAGTGACATGGAAGTGCCGGCCTACTCCAAGGCTGATGAGCACGTGCCCGAATTCGACGCCGACTATCGCTTCGATCGCCCAACGACACTCGCCATCCTTGCCGGATTTTCGAAAAACCGGCGCGTCATGGTCACGGGTTACCACGGCACCGGCAAGTCGACACACATCGAGCAGGTTGCGGCGCGGCTCAATTGGCCTTGTGTGCGCGTCAATCTCGACAGCCATATCAGCCGCATCGACCTGATCGGCAAAGACGCCATCGTGATCAAGGAAGGTCAGCAGATCACCGAATTCCGCGAAGGCATTTTGCCTTGGGCGCTGCAGAACAACGTAGCGCTTTGTTTCGACGAGTATGACGCGGGCCGACCGGACGTGATGTTCGTCATTCAACGCGTTCTGGAGGCATCGGGCCGGCTCACGCTGCTCGACCAGAGCAAAGTGATCAAGCCGCATCCGGCCTTCCGGTTGTTCGCCACCGCCAACACTGTGGGTCTCGGTGATACGTCGGGCCTGTACCATGGCACGCAGCAGATCAATCAGGGCCAGATGGACCGGTGGTCGATCGTCACCACGCTCAATTATCTGCCGCACGACAATGAAGTTGAAATCGTGCTTGCGAAGGCAAAGCACTATCGCAACGAGCAGGGTCGCGACATCGTCGGCAAGATGGTGCGCGTCGCCGACCTCACGCGTAACGCATTCATGAACGGCGACATCTCGACGGTGATGAGCCCACGCACAGTGATCACCTGGGCGGAGAATGCCGAAATCTTCAACGATATTGGTTTTGCCTTCAGGCTCACCTTTCTCAACAAGTGCGATGAGCTCGAGCGGCCGATCGTCGCTGAATTCTATCAACGCTGCTTCGGCGTCGAACTTCCGGAATCGTCCGTGAATGTAGCGCTGTCTTGAGTTTTGCCTCGTCCTAGCAGGGCGAGGGAGATGAGCAATGGCTTCCAACATCAAGACCAAGCCGTCGCCGAAAGAGTCGCCGGCCGAACCGTTCAAGCGGGCGGTGACGGGGTGTCTACGCGCGCTCGCGCGCAAGCCGGAACTCGAAGTCGCATTTGCGGCCGAACGGCCCGGGTTGATGGGCGGCAAGGTCCGCCTGCCGGAACCGCCGCGCAAACTCGGAAAGGCAGAAGCGGCAATCGTTCGCGGACATGCCGATTCGATCGCGTTGCGGTTGGCCTGCCACGATACGGCGATGCATCGCCGCCTGCAGCCGGCCGGCCAGCAGGCGCGAGCCGTGTTCGAGGCGGTGGAACAGGCGCGCGTCGAGGCGATCGGCGCGCGACGCATGGACGGCGTTGCGCAGAATCTCACGGCAATGCTCGATGAACGCTTTCATCGCGGCAAATTCGATGAGATCACCGAGCGCGCCGATGCGCCGATCGAGGACGCGCTGGCCCTCATGGTACGCGAACGGCTGACCGGCATGGCGCCGCCGCCGGCAGCCAAGCGGCTGGTCGATCTATGGCGTCCGCTGATCGAAGAGCGCGCCGGGCGCGATCTCGACCGGCTCGAGAACCTGGTCGAGGATCAACGGCAGTTTGGCGACGTCGTCCATGATCTGCTCGACGCGCTCGAAATGGGCGAAGACCGTAGCCACGACTCCGAAGACGAGGAAGACGACGGCGAGGAAGACCGCCGCAAGCAGGAATCCGGCGAGGACGGCGAGGCGGCGGATTCGGACGAGATGCAGCGCATGAGCGCGGAGGATACCGAAGTGTCCTCCGACGATATGCCTGACGCTGCTGCCGAAGCGGCCGAAGCTCCGACAGCCGATATGGCCGATGACACCGATATGGGCGATGCGGAGACGCCCGGGGAGCCGCAACGGCCGCGCCATTTCGGCGCCAACGAACCGCGCGGCCCCGATTATCGCGCTTTCACAGCCAAATTCGATGAGACCGTCGCCGCCGAGGATCTTTGCGAGGCCGAAGAACTCGACCGCCTGCGAGGCTATCTCGACAAACAACTATCTCATCTGCAGGGAGTCGTGGCACGGCTCGCGAACCGCCTGCAGCGCCGCCTGATGGCACAGCAGAACCGTTCCTGGCAGTTTGATCTTGAGGAAGGTCAGCTCGATCCGGCGCGCCTGTCTCGCGTGATTATCGATCCGCTGCATCCGCTCTCCTTCAAGGCGGAAAAGGACACTGAATTTCGCGATACTGTTGTGAGCCTGCTGCTCGACAATTCCGGCTCGATGCGTGGACGCCCGATCACGGTTGCCGCAACCTGCGCCGATATTCTTGCGCGCACCCTCGAGCGGTGCGGCGTGAAGGTCGAAATCCTCGGGTTCACGACACGGGCGTGGAAGGGCGGGCAGTCGCGCGAGCATTGGCTCACGGCCGGGAAGCCGGCCAATCCGGGCCGGCTCAATGACCTGCGGCACATCATTTATAAATCGGCCGACGCGCCGTGGCGGCGTGCGCGCAAGAATCTCGGGTTGATGATGCGAGAGGGCCTTCTGAAAGAAAACATCGACGGCGAGGCTCTCGACTGGGCGCATAAGCGTTTGCTGGCGCGCACCGAGCAGCGAAAGATTTTGATGATGATCTCCGACGGCGCGCCGGTCGACGACTCGACGCTGTCGGTGAACCCGGGCAACTATCTCGAGCGTCACTTGCGCTGGGTGATCGAGGAGATCGAAACCCGATCGCCTGTGGAATTGATTGCGATCGGCATTGGTCATGATGTGACGCGTTATTACAGGCGCGCAGTCACGATTGTCGATGCCGAGGAGCTCGGCGGGGCGATGACGGAGAAGCTTGCCGAACTGTTCGAAGAGCATGCCGCGGCCGAACGCTCAGGTCCGCGCGTCCGCAGGCGCGTCGCTTGAGTTGCGCGCGTATGCGCCGGATTTGCGCCACCGTTATTGCCTGTCTTTTCATTTTTGGCTTTATCACGCTGGCCGAGGCAGTGCGGGTCAGCAGGGCTGCCGGTCCGGTTGCGATACAAGCGACACCAATCACTTCGTTTGATAACCGCGACCCTTCCAAGACACGTTTCGGCGCACTCGAATTTCGCGGCGGCCTGGTGCTCTCCTCTAAGGACGAGGCCTTCGGCGGCATCTCCGCAATCCATATTGAACCGGACGGCGTGCATTTCCTCGCCGCCACCGACCAGGGCTCGTGGCTGCGCGGGCGGATTGAATATCGCGATGGAAGACCGGCCGCCATTGCTGATGCCGAAATGGCGCCGATCCTCGGGTCCGACGGCAAGCCATTGGCATCGCACGGCTGGTACGATGTTGAGTCGCTCGCTGAACGTGACGGCATCGTTTACATCGGCATCGAACGCGTAGAGCAGATTGTACGATTCGATTATCGTCGCGATGGTCTGCTTGCGCGCGGTCGCCCAATCAGCGTGCCTGCCGAATTCAAAACATTTACATACAACAAAAGTCTGGAATGTTTGGTGGCGCCGCGCGAAGGCGCGTTCGCGGGGGAGTTGATTGCCGTAACCGAGCACAGTCTCGACAATGCCGGAAATCTGCGTTCGTTTGTGCTCGGCGGCGAACATACCACGCATTTCAGCGCCAAACGCAGTGATGACTTTGACGTGAGCGACTGCGCGATCCTTTCCCAGGACGATCTTCTGCTGCTTGAACGCCGCTATTCGCCGGCACGAGGCGTTGCCATGCGCATTCGCCGCATTCCGCTGGCGGAAGTGAAAGCCGACGCGGTCGTCGATGGCCCCGCTTTGATCGAGGCCGACCTCGGCTTCCAGATCGACAACATGGAGGGCATTGCCATCCATCGCAATGCGGCGGGCGAGACGATCGTCACGTTGGTATCGGACGATAATTTTTCGGTGATTCAGCGCACGCTTCTGCTGCAATTCGCGGTGGTTGGGGATTGAATGCTCACAGCCAGGCAGCCATCACCGGACAAGCCCGGGCATGACAAGCCAAAAATCCGCGCTCTCTGATTAGCCCGCGGCGCCTTCGCGCTTTTTCACGATCTGGCGCTTGATTTCCAGCACCCGCGGCGCAAGTTCGTCGTCCTTGGCCTTGAGCAGAAACGCGTCAAGCCCGCCGCGGTGGTCGACAGTCTTGAGGGCATTGGCCGAAACACGCAGCCGGATCCGGCGGCCAAGCGTGTCGGAAATCAGCGTAACGTTCCGCAGGTTCGGGAGGAACCGCCGCTTGGTCTTGATGTTGGAGTGGCTCACCTTGTGGCCGACCAGTGGTTTCTTACCGGTCAGGTCGCAACGCCGTGACATGGCTCGTTCCTCAAAAAATCACCGCGCGCAGGCGCCGGCTCGGGTCAAACTTCTGGGCTAGGACGGCCGGACGTATAGAGAGCGGTGCTAAAAGCGTCAAGCCGAGCATTTTGGAAGCAAAATAGAGGTTTTCCGAGTAACGGGGCTGGCGAACACAGATTTGACCAAATCCGCGTCGACGAGATGGCCCCCAAGCCGCCTTTCACTCGTTAACTGTGCTGGTACCGTCCAGCGCATGAAAAGCTGCTCGGATGTTGGACCGCGTTACTGATGGTATGATGACGGACTGCGGAATGTCTTCTTGTGACGCCGCGCGGAAGGATCGAGTTTTGCGACACGTTGCACAATGCTTCCTGCTCGCATCGGGCGTGCTGGCCGTCGTCGCAATTGGTTCGGTCGTCCCCGCCGGTGCTCAGGGCCGCCTTGAAGCCCACTATTCGGCAAAGCTTGCCGGCATTCAGATCGGGAAAGGCAGCTGGACTATCGACGTTTCCGACACGCAGTACGTCGCCTCGGTCAATGGGGCGACATCGGGGCTATTGCGTGCATTCACCGGCGGTGAAGGCAACGCCACAGCGCGTAGTACGTTGAACGGGGGACGCGTCGTGTCCTCGACATATGTGTCGACCATCAGCAGCCGCAAGAAAACCGATTCGATCCACATCACGTTCAACAACGGCGACGTGAAAGAACTCAAGGTCGATCCGCCGCAGGATACCGACCCTGAACGGGTGCCGATCACCGAAGCACACCAACATAGCGTTCTTGATCCGATGACGGCGTCGATTGTACGTGTGCCGGGCAATGGAGACGTGCTCTCGCCAGAGGCTTGCCATCGCACCCTGGCAGTCTTCGACGGCCGCTTGCGCTACGACTTGCAATACGCCTTCAAGCGGATGGACAAGGTCAAGGCTGCCAAAGGCTATGCCGGACCGGTCGTGGTCTGCGCGGCATATTTCTCGCCGGTCGCCGGCTATATTCCGTCACGCGCGGCGATGAAATACCTCTCCAAACAGCGCGAGATGGAAGTATGGCTCGCACCGGTCGCCGGCACGCGCGTTTTGGTGCCATTTCGCGCACAGGGACCCACGCCAGTCGGACAAGCGGTTCTTGAGGCATCCGAATTCACGTCGGTTTCGGTTCCGAACCGGGCGTCGGTCAACGGTACCAAGACGCAGTGACACGCAATCGTCCTTGACTCTTCGGCTGCGAACGTGTCTGCCGCGCTGTTAACGTTTGAGAGGATAAAAACAGGCTTGAATCATATCCGCGCTACTCCATCTTGTAGCTGCAGGTGAAACGCTTCCCAGATGTCGCCGTGAACGAATCCATACAGGCCCTGAGTCAGTGATTCGGGCGCGATTCGTTCCAGAGTCGTTCTAATGCTTAACCACAGCCATGTTGATCGTCGCATTGTGATACAGAAAGAGCCCGCGGCGGAGCTTATTGAGGGCTCTGTCGCCGGTCCGGACGTGTAATGGCCATTAGTTTTTCCCCGCAGCCTGCCCGAACATCCCGAGTCCGAGGGGCAGGCGTGACGGCGGTCCTGGGACCCACCAATACCGGCAAAACCCATCTCGCCATTGAGCGCATGCTCGCCCATTCGTCGGGCATGATCGGGCTGCCGCTGCGGCTGCTCGCGCGCGAGGTCTACAACAAGGTCGCCGATCGGGTGGGCAAGGATGCGGTCGCGCTTATCACCGGCGAGGAGAAGATCAAGCCATCGAATCCGCGGTTCTGGGTGTCGACCGTCGAGGCAATGCCCCGCGATCTTGATGTCGCATTCCTGGCCATCGATGAGGTCCAGCTCGGCGCCGATTTCGAGCGTGGACACGTCTTTACGGATCGCATGCTCAACGCGCGCGCGCGTGAAGAAACGCTGGTGCTGGGCGCTGCCACGGTGCGTCCGATCGTTGAAAGGCTGCTGCCGGGCGCGCATGTCATCAGCCGGCCGCGGCTGTCGACGCTCACCTATGCCGGAGAGAAAAAGCTCACGCGGCTTCCGCCGCGGTCGGCAATCGTCGCGTTTTCCGCCGATGAAGTTTACGCGATCGCCGAGCTGATCCGCCGGCAGCGCGGGGGTGCCGCCGTCGTGCTCGGAGCGCTCTCTCCGCGCACGCGCAATGCGCAAGTAGCGCTGTACCAATCCGGCGACGTCGACTATCTCGTGGCAACCGACGCGATCGGGATGGGGCTCAATCTCGATGTCGACCACGTCGCCTTTGCCTCGGATAGGAAGTTCGACGGCTATCAATTTCGCAAGCTCAACCCTGCCGAACTGGCGCAGATTGCAGGGCGCGCCGGGCGCGCGACGCGCGACGGCACCTTTGGCACGACGGGGCGGTGTGACCCCTTCGAACTGGATCTGGTGCAAGCGCTCGAAAGCCATACTTTCGAGCCGATCAGGCTCCTGCAGTGGCGCAATGCCGATCTTGATTTTGCGTCGATCGGCGCATTGCAGGCTTCGCTTGCTGCTACGCCGAACGAACAGGGTTTAACGCGCGCGCCGACCGGCGAGGACATTCTGGTCCTGGAACATGCCGCACGCGACGAAGATGTGCGCGGGATGGCGCGCAACGCGGCGGACATTTCGCGTTTATGGGAGATCTGCCAGGTTCCCGACTATCGCAAAATCGCGCCCGCAACACATGCCGAATTGGTCGTAACCCTCTATGGATTCCTGATGCGAGAGGGTAACATCCCTACCGATTGGTTCGCTCGTCAGGTTTCTCTTGCCGACCGTACCGAAGGCGACATCGATACCCTCTCCAATCGGATCGCGCATGTCAGGACCTGGACTTACGTTGCTAACCGGCCCGATTGGCTTGCCGATCCGGACCATTGGCAGGATGTCACGCGGACTGTCGAAGACAGACTGTCGGATGCACTGCATGAGCGTTTGGCGGAGCGTTTCGTCGACCAGCGCACCAGCGTGTTAATGCGGCGGCTCCGAGAAAACGCAATGCTTGAAACCGAAATTGGAAAGTCTGGCGAGGTCAAGGTCGAAGGCCACGTCATCGGACGGCTCGATGGCTTTATGTTTGCGCCGGATGCATCGGCTGCGGGGTCCGAGGCCAAGGCGCTCAATGCGGCTGCGCAAAAGGCCCTTGCCGGCGAGATAGAAGCGCGCGCGATAAAACTCTCGCAGGCATCGAACGATCAAATTGTGCTGGCAGCTGACGGCGCATTGCGCTGGACCGGCGATCTCGTCGGCAA
>Ga0134128_10003070_pt1 | contig 20434 bp, 20 predicted proteins | sample KB31754_FD_96462 | JGI IMG/M metagenome (GOLD analysis project Ga0134128, IMG submission 96462) | Terrestrial soil microbial communities with excess Nitrogen fertilizer from Kellogg Biological Station, Michigan, USA - KB3-175-4 | ecosystem: Environmental > Terrestrial > Soil > Unclassified ...
AAGTTAGGAAGCCATATGTTTCTTTATGGTAAGGTAATTAACGAGAAAAAAATAAAGAATGAAATTGCTCCAATGCAGCATGTCCATTTTTTTGAGTTTCAAAATTCACAATATGCTGAAATATAAATTTTAGATGACTTTATTAGGCAAAGTAAAAAGAAGAATATCTAGATATTTGTTTCCGGTAAAAGAAACCGATCCTGAAGCTGCATACGATCTATGGTCGCAAAGTTATGATGCCCAACCTGATAACCTGATGCTTGCGCTTGATGAAGCTGTCTTTTCGGCACTTATTGGTAAATCATCTTTTCAAGGAAAAGTTATTGCAGATGTTGGATGTGGCACGGGAAGGCATTGGAAGAAGATCCTGGAGAAAAGGCCATCCAGGCTATTGGGATTTGATGTTTCGGAGGGAATGCTGCAAATGCTGAAGCAGAAATTTCTGAATGCAGAAACCTATCAGCTAAAAGATAATCATTTGCCAGGACTTGAAAATAATAGTTGTGATATTATTATCTCAACTCTTGCATTGGCTCATATAATGGAACCTCAAAATGCCTTTATGGAATGGGTTCGGGTGCTAAAACCGGGTGGGGAAATCATTATTACCGATTATCATCCCGACGCATTGAGCAAAGGAGGAAATAGAACATTTACGGTTAATGGTAAAATGATAGCTGTTAAAAATTATGTTCATCCGATTAGTGAGATAAAAAGAATTATTGCAGATTTACAGTTGGAAATATTACATTTTGATGAAAGGGTAATAGACGATAGTGTGAAACATTATTATGAAAAGCAGAACGCCATGCATGTTTTTGAGCGATTTAAAGGAACTCCCATCATTTATGGTATACACTTAAAGAAAAAGGATGCTACTGCGTAATCTATATTCAGTGAACGATAATGAGAGAATTGATATCCAGGTTTCTGGTAATAAAATTTTATCTGTATATAATCAAGGTGAATATAAAAGCAATTCAAGTGAAGAAATAATATTCGAAGATGCTATAGTTTTTCCCGGCCTGATCAACTCCCATGACCATCTTGATTTTAATTCGTTTCCGCAATTAGGGAATAGAGTTTATAATAATTATATAGAGTGGGGGGATGATATACATGATAAGGACAAAAAGATAATTGATAGTGTATTGAAGATACCTAAGCCCTTGCGTGTTCAATGGGGAGTTTACAAAAACTTATTAAATGGTGTGACGACGGTTGTGAATCACGGAGCGCCTATAACAATAATGGATGAATTGATAACTGTCTTTCAGAAAAGCCATGTATTACATTCAGTGCAGCTCGAAAAAGGGTGGAAATATAAACTGAATAAGCCGTCTTTCAGAAAATGGCCTTATGTTATTCATGTGGGCGAAGGCACAGACACAAAAAGCAGCAGCGAAATTGATCAATTGATTAAATGGAATCTTTTTAAAAAGGATATTATTGGCATTCATGGTGTTGCCATGAATGAACAACAAGCTGCAGCCTTCGAAGCTTTGATATGGTGCCCTGTGTCCAATTGTTTTTTAGTTGGGAAAACGTCACCCGTCGATCAGCTAAAACACAAAACCACGATTCTATTTGGTACAGATTCCACTGTATCAGCCAGTTGGAATATTTGGGACCATTTTAGAGTTGCTCAACAACAAAAGTTGGTCAGCAACCGCGAATTGTTCGGAATGCTCACCTCTGCTCCTTCTGCTATATGGCAATTACCCGGCTATGGCAAGATCGCATCTGGATGTATTGCGGATATAGTTATCGCAAAAGGGAAAAAAGATATGATGGGTTTAGATGCATTTTTTGCTATTTCACCCGAAGATATATTACTCGTGATGCATAAAGGTAATATACGATTGATTGATAAAGAGATATATAAACAAGTGGAAAGAAAAAATACTTATAGAAATTATAATGAAATATATGTAAAGGATTCCTGCAAATATGTTCAGGGTGATTTACAATTGTTAATGAAACAAATAAGCAAGTTTTATCCGGATGTTAATTTTCCCATTTCGTATGGATAAACCCACAAATCAGCATAGTATTTACGTCTTTAATAAAGAAAGGCAATATTTTTGATATGCTCTTGGATTAAATAAAGGTTTATTTTTATTATGATGAACAAAATAGTGTTGTTTAACCCGCGTAGTTTGACAGCAAAGCCCCGCCTGCCAAATTCCATTCTCTCAGTAGCTGCATCAATAGACGGGAAATATGATTATGTAATAGTTGATGGTAATTTTGAAGTAGATCCTACTGATAAGCTTTTCGATTATTTCAGAACCGGGGAATACAAATATTTTGGTTGTACTTGTATGCCTGGTCCTCAATTGAAACAGGCAATTCCAATTTCAAAAAAAATAAGGGAATTTTTTCCCGACGTAAAAATAATCTGGGGCGGATATTTCCCTTCCAATCATTCTAAAGTAACTCTCAATTCCGGTTACGTTGATTTTATTATCAATGGTCCCGGTGATAAAAGTTTTCTATCCCTGATAAATGCTTTGGAAAATAATCAACCATACGAACTTATAAACAACCTTATTTATAAAGTTGGCGACCAGATCATCAAAACAAAACGTGATGAGCTTTATGATCTGGATGCTCTGCCTCGGTTGCCTTATGATAAGTTGAATAGTTTTTATCCTATTCGCCGTTATTTAGGTAAATCCTATCTAGGTACAAAAACAATCGCTTATCATTCAAGCTTTGGTTGTCCTTTCAAATGCTCTTTTTGCGGTATTGTCCCTATATATAATGCCAGGTGGAGAGGCAAATCAGCCGAGGGTATTTATAAGGATATAAAATTCCTCAAAGAACATTATGGCGGCAATGCTATAGAGTTTCATGATAACAACTTTTTTGTTTCAGAAAAGAGAGTGATTGATTTTTCAAATCTTATCATGAAGGAAAACATGATATGGTGGGGATGGGGACGTATTGATACCGTTGACAGGTACTCTGATGAAACACTGGCATTGATGCGGAAATCAGGATGCAAGATGATATTTTTTGGTGCAGAAAGTGGCAATGATAAAGTGCTGGAACAGATGGATAAAGGCGGGACACAAACAGGCGCACAGCTAAAGGCGTTTGCCGCCCGTATGGCTAAATTTGATATAATACCTGAGTATTCGTTTGTATTAGGTACTCCGGCAGATACACCAGAGCAGGTAATGGAGCAGATAGATTTTGATATTTCGTTCATCAAGGAGATAAAACAAATCAATCCTGATACCGAAATTATAATGTATGTATATAGCCCTGTGCCAATGGATGGTACTGAAATGTACAACCAGGTATTATCAAGTGGTTTTCATTTTCCGCAAACATTGGAGGATTGGGTAAGTCCCCATTGGGAGAATTTTGATTTGCGTAAGAATCCAATGACGCCATGGCTCACTCCTGAAATGATAAATAAGATCAAAAATTTTGAAACAGTTTTGAATGGATATTATCCTACGGTTTCAGATGTGCGCTTAAGCAAACTCAAACGCAAACTGATACGTTTCATTTCTGCTATCAGGTATAAGACTAATTTCTATTGGAGACCGTATGAGCTTAAAGCTTTACAGTTATGGTGGAAATATCGTCAGCCGGAGATTGAAGGGTTTTAATAAGTGAATTGGAAAATGATGGGTAAAACAGATATGAATAATATCCTTTTTTCGCACTCTTATTTTTTACGTTACGATCCCAAACAATGGGAATTAGGGCAGCCGTATGCGCCATTAGGCACGCTATATGCTGCTGCCTTAATGCGGGAAAAGGGATATCAGGTATCGCTTTTTGATACCATGTTTGTTAGTGACCCAGATGAGGTAATTACTGCAATAGAAAAGAGTACACCGGATTTTTTCGTTATATACGATGATGGGTTTAATTATCTTACGAAAATGTGCCTTACAAATATGCGGGAGGCTGCATTCAGGATGATTAAACTGGCAAAAGAACGAGGATGTGTAGTAATTGTTTCAAGTTCTGATTCCACAGACCATTATGATGGATATCTTGAACAAGGTGCGGATTTTATTCTCATCGGAGAAGCTGAAGCAACTTTGTTAGAGCTGGTGAGCGCAATTAATAATAATGAAAAAGATTTTTCGATGATCGCCGGTCTTGCGTTTAAAAGCAATGATGGAATAATTAAAACGCAGAGGCGCAATGTTATAAAAGATCTTGATAGCTTACCCTTTCCAGCCTGGGATATAATCGATATTGAGCCTTATCGGGATTTGTGGCTCAAACACACTGGTTATTTTTCTATGAATATGGGTACAACAAGGGGTTGCCCTTTCAAATGTAATTGGTGCGCTAAGCCTATATATGGTAACCGGTATAACTCACGTTCGCCTCAGAATGTAGTAAATGAGCTGGTTTATCTGCGGCAACATTATCATTTTGACCATATCTGGTTTTGTGATGACATATTTGGATTAAAACCGGGTTGGGTAAACGAATTTGCAGATCTTGTACAAAAAGAAAAATTAGATTTCAGGTTTAAGATCCAATCGAGAGCAGATCTATTATTGCAGGAAAACAATATTAAAGCGCTTGCTCGTGCAGGTTGCGACAATGTATGGATGGGAGCAGAGAGCGGGTCGCAAAAAGTGCTCGATGCAATGGATAAAGGAATTACAACAGAACAAATTGCAGAAGCAACACGGCTGCTTAAGAAAAACGGTATCAAGCCGTCATTCTTTATACAATTTGGCTATCTGGGCGAAACAAAAGAAGATATTGATAAAACTATAGCAATGATAAACAACCTTTTGCCTTATAGTATAGGTATATCTGTGTCTTATCCTTTGCCAGGTACTATATTTTATGAAAGGGTAAAAAATGAGCTTAAAGAAAAGGCTAACTGGACAGATTCAGACGAATTGAAGTTGATGTTTAAAAACACTTATCAACCTGCATTTTATAAGCAGCTACATCGCTACGTTCAGAAAAATTATCGAAAACATCTTGCTTTTGAAGCTATAAAGAAGATTTTTACACAACCATCCTATTTTACACTGGCTACTTTTAAGAAAATTGCTTCAATCATTTATTATATTCCCGCAGTTTTCTTTGCAAAACAAAAGTTGAATGCTCTTGAGAAAGCGTAAAGAGAAATACAATGCCTGATAATATATCGCAAACAATTAAAGAACAGCAAGCTGCAGAAGCTTTTAGTAAGCAATCTTCATTGTTTGATGACATTTATTCTTCCAATACAATAATCCAATATAAAAGAGAGCATGTAAGGGAGAATGTAAATAAATTTTTGAAGCCTGATAGCAGGATACTGGAATTAAATGCCGGTACGGGAGAAGATGCTATTTATTTTGCACAGCAAGGCCATAAGGTACATGCAACTGATATTTCCGAAGGTATGTTGTCTCAGCTTTCAAAAAAAGTAAGTGAGCGCCACCTCAATGAGAAAATAAGCGTTGAAAAATGCTCTTACACAGCACTTAACGAACTAAATAATAAAGGCCCGTTTGATCTTATATTTTCAAATTTTGCAGGATTGAATTGTACAGACCAGCTGGATAAGGTCTTAAATTCTTTTGCGCCTTTACTTGCGCCTAATGGGCAAATTACATTAGTAGTGCTTCCTCCTTTTTGTTTGTGGGAAACGTTATTGGCGTTTCGTGGCCGTTTCAAAACAGCTTTTAGAAGGTTTAATAGCAAACATGGAACAAAAGCTCATATAGAAGGGGTTTATTTCACTTGCTGGTACTATAAGCCTTCCTTTATAATCAAAACGTTAGGCAAAGACTATGAATTACTAAGCCTGGAAGGATTATGTACGATTGTGCCTCCCTCTTACCTGGAACATTTTCCTGAAAAGCATCCTGGGCTATATAAATTTTTAAAAAGGCAAGAAGCGCATTTAAAGAATAAATGGCCGTGGAGAAATATTGGCGATTATTACATCATTACATTTAGAAGAAAACAATCATCATGAATCGCTTTTTAAGAGCCTGCAAAAAACCGGTATAAAGCACACCGCAAGCAAAGAATAAATAAATAGTTTCCAAAAGAATTTTCTACTATCGCCCCGCGAAGGATAATCAGGTGAAAGAAAACCGTGAAGCAATTCTATATTTTGCTGAGTTTCTCTTTTCTGCCACTCAAGCTGTGTTTCTTTTTCTTCCAGTTGTTCTTTATAGGAAAATAAGGTAGCAATATTGGTGAATCCGGCTATAGAATCCGATTTAACATTTTTTAGAAATATGCTGTAAGAATGAATGACAGAATCTATTGATGCGATATCCTTATCCATAAATTCTATTTTCTCATTAATTACTTTCATTTCTATTTCATTGTTCGTTTTTCTGAATGGACTATAATTATTCAGATAAGCGATTAATGCTGTTTGCAATGGCTCAAATACAGCCTTATCTGTGCTTTTTACTGTGATGTATATTGGTGACCTATCCGACGAAATATCTTTATATAAAGGATACCCTGCCATATTTCTGCCATCTATGCTGACAATTGATTTTGCCTGATCTAATGACAAACCCAGGTTTTTTGAAAGCGCGTCATAAGAGTGTGTTTTTGCGAGATTATCCAATTGTTGTATCACTTCGCCATGTGTTTTTTTCCCAAGGCTGTTAAACATGCAAACCATTTGGGATTCATACACCGGTTGCCGCGAATACCAGTAAAAGAAACCTGTGCCATTTATCGCAACAAATATGATAATTGCAAGCACAAAGTATTTTTTTATAGAGGCAGCTATATAATGAAATATACGTTTGATAAAAGACACAAATGCCGACAAAAAGTTTGTAATATCCTGTGTGTCAATCATTCCGTACTCGTCCATAGTATAGTTTTCTTGAAAAGTGCTAATTGTATCGAAATATAGCTATTTATTAAGGCGAATAAAAATATTTTTATGAAAAGGTATATAGTAAAGATGAACCGTGAATAAAGAAAGATGAAAATAAAGAGATTAAGGAAAAAGATCAAAGATGTTTTAAGTACATCACTGTTGTTGCTTTTTATATGGTATGATCCCGATGTCCAGTGCATACATTACTAAGCCTATACGTGTATTGAGTTTCAGTTTTTCAAAAAGCTGGTTCCTGTATCCCTCTATAGTGCGAACACTTAGTCCCATGACAACTGCAATTTCTTTATAATTCAGCTCGCTGCAACAAAGAGATAAAAATTCCATTTCCTTATCTGTGATGTTTGGAAGCATATTATCTTTTTGCAAAGCCTGGAAGAAACGGGCCGATACAAATTCAGAGAAGTAATACCCATAATCATAAATGTGTCTTAATGCCCGCTTTAGTTCTTTAGGATCAGAATTTTTCAGTAAATATCCATTGGCGCCTCCGCTAAGCATTTTTATAATACTATACTCATTATTGAACATCGTAAGCACCAGTACTTTTATGGAAGGCCATTTTTCTTTAACCTTCAGCAATGTTTCGTAGCCATTCATCCCAGGCATGTTTACATCCAGCACACATATGTCCGGCAGGTCTTCTGTAGCCTCTATTTTTGTCAGCAATTCTTTACCATTGCTTGCCTCTATCTCTACATTAAAATTGCCAAAAGTGGAGATAATCTCGCTAATTCCTTTCCGTACTATTGCATGGTCGTCTGCTAACGCAATTCTAATAGTAACTGGTCCCTTCATCCTTTTCTGTTAATAGTTAATGTTATTTTGGTGCCTGCACCTGGTATCGAGTCTACAGCCAATTTCCCATTCAGGAATGCAGCACGCTGATGCATATTGATGAATCCAATACCATCTGCCGCTTTGCTTGTATCAAAGCCGATACCATTATCAGATACATTAAGCACAAAGGTATCAGGTTCTTTGCAATTTATATTTATTTTAATAATACTCGCTTCAGCGTGCTTTATAATATTGTGCATAGCTTCCTGCACTATGCGATAAATAAGAAGCTCCTGCTCATCGTCAAAAGGTATGTAATCTCCATCCACGTCAATGGAACATTCCATGTTCAGCGATAGCTCTATGTTCTCAAAATCCTTCTTCAGCATATCCAATAAGCCAAGCTGTTTTATCAGATCATTATTTAGTGAATGACTTATATTCCGTAGCCCGGCTATGGCTTCACCCAGAAGATTATTGGTGCTATGTATGAGGCGTGTTTCTTTTTCTGATGTTGGCAAATCCGATATAGTGTACATATTCATCTGTGCCAGGCCCAACAATTGTCCTATATTATCGTGAATTTCTTTCGAGATCTGGTTCATCGAATATTCTTGTACCTCAAGGCGTGTACGCAATATCTCGTTTTTATAGCTATAGATCATCTTTTCCTTTTCTATTTGAAACCTGTTTTGCTTATTTTTTTGTATCAGCAAAAATGCTATCAGGAAAAATGCAAATAAGGTGAGCAACAATGTGCCGGCAATAAAAATGGGTATTATGTAGGCATCATTCATTTATTTTTTTCATTTTAGGATACAATAAAAAAACAACTCCTATTCCGGCATACATAATAAGGTTCACTATCCATAAGCCCATATTTACCATCCACATTCCGCTTCCTAACTTATCTATAAGTATTTTATAACAACCCCACAATAAAAAAGTCACGCTCCAGAACAATAATAAAAATGTAATGAACCAAAAATGAGGATATTGTAATAATACAAGCTGTTCATGTTTTAACAGCAATCTAAAAAAAGCAAACAATGCCATTCCTATAATACAAAACGCTTCAAATAACAAAAAGTAGGAGTTAAAGGTCTTGATTGATTGCAGGTAATGTAAATTTATTAGCCCTACAATTATTCCAATAATACCAATATAAACGCCAATATTCCATTTCCTGAAAAGGTCAATGGAAAAATTAAAATATAGTGAAATAATAAATAATTCTATTAGGCTATAAATGTTATATACCGGGTAATTATTATTATATTCTTTTGCAAAGAAAAAAGCTATTATTTCGTTAATGATTTCTATGCAGATAAGCAACAGTAATATTTTTGTTGGCCCATCGAAAAATTTAAATCTGGATGCACCAAAAATAAAGGTAATCACCAATACAAAAACGCCGATATATACCTGGATGGCAAAATTCATTTATCGCTATTGTAGTAAACCATTTCCTGCTGGGCCATTTGGACAGCTTGTAGGACATGGGACCATATGATCATATACTTCGTTTTGTGCATTATAAATATAATTTCCGTTTGCGTCATAGCCTACAACTATTAAAGTTAACGCACCACTGCGGTATCCTGCATATTTGCCACGTCCCCCCGAATTAATGTAATTCATTGTATGCGCAAATACGATTTTCAGATTTGCAATTTTACCACGGCTTGTATCATTAAGATACTGCCTTAATGAATCTGCACTAATTGAGAACGATTGTACATCTGTATCAGTATTTCCCTGGATACTCTGGAGATAACTACTGATCATCACATTGGCTGTGTCAATTGTTATTGGTTGCGAGCCACCAAGTGATCCACCAAAGCCATAAAATTTCATTTCAGGTTGTTGCGGTATTACTGCATTGCTACCAGTACCCGGATCATTTTTTTTGTTACATGACAAAATAGCAAATAGTGATATGCTGGTCGCTGCGAGGAAAGTTACTGTCTTTTTCATAACATTTTTTTTAGAGGATAAAAGAGATTTTCTGAAAAGTATTAGGGGAAAGAAAAATCTGGTAGCGCTAATGAACTGAATTTTTACACACAAAAAACGGTAGGTGATGCGTCCTGTAACTATCTAAAATGCTATGTTATTATAAAAAAAATGCATGCAAAAGATGGAATACTGTGATATTATAAATAAATCTGTATATACAGATAAAAGGCTGATTTTTAGATGTTTTCAGCTGTTTTTTTAGCGGTACAAAGGTACCGTTTTTTAACGGTAGAGATTTACCGTTAAAAAAGTTAAAAAAATCCGTTTTTCAGCTCTTTTTACTCATTGTTTTTTGGAGAAATTTTACTGTAAGTTTTAAAAATGGGTCTTTAAGGCTGTTTTCGAGAGTAAAGGATGAGGGAAAAATTACTTTACTAATGCTCATCATGGTTTTTTAGATCCATTTTTAAAACTCATTTGGGTAAATATATTAAATAGCTTAATTACAGTAAGCCTGCTTTAAAAATTCGTTTTTTAGAATTGATTAAAGATATCGCAGAGCACCCTACATGGTAAGGGTAAAGAGAAAAACGAAATAAAATGCATGGATTTTAAATCACAAAAATGCATTCCTGTTGTGGTAAAGTTGCCTCTCATAAGAGGCAATTTTATTTTAATTAAAACCCAGAGTTAATCTATTTAAGCAGCAATGTAATTTTTAAAGAAGGAGTGGCCTCGCCAGGAATCGAACCTGGATCTGGAGCTTCGGAAACTCTTATACTATCCATTGTACTACGGGGCCGAGGAATGAGATAACTTTTAGACCTTGGTAACATGTGCAAAGCTTAAAATTTCACGTGCTTGCCAAGCTCAAGTCTTCGGGAAAAACAGCGGCAAAAGTATACATATTTGTTCAACTTTTTGTTATTATCAATGGAACATTTATAGTTGAACGCGCATTTGCATGGATTTATCTTATTAACTCAACATCACCTTTTGCCATAATCTCGTAGATATTGGGAAACGCAATGGTTATTTTTGCATAATAATAGTAGGTACCTACTTCCATAGGAATGCCATAATAATTGCCATCCCAGCCGTTGTTTTGATCAAATGATTCATATACTATTTGTCCAAACCTGTTTGCAATTACGAGATGATAGCCTTGTAACGGACATCGAAGGAGGGGCCTGAAAAAGTCGTTTTTACCATCACCATTAGGGGTGAATGCAGATGGCACCCATATACAACTATCGCAAGGTTTTACCATTACATTTATGCTATCAGTATTTTGTCCGCATATATTTGAGACCTGTAAAGTATAGGTAGCTGATTGGTTTACTGTAATACAACAAGTAGTCTCTCCCGTGCTCCAATTGTAACTTATACTATCTATAGGAATGCCTAGGTTCAAGGCTTTCCCATTGCAAATAGTTGTGTCGTTACCGAGATACACTGTGGGTTTGCTTATAATGTTTATCGCAATAGGGACAGGGATACTTTTACAATTATTAAATTGTTCTGCCACATATAAAATCTGACTTCCAATATCGTTGGTATTAATGGGAGGTTGAGTTGCGGTTCCTGTAATGGTAGTGTCATTGTACCATAACAAAGTTGCTCCTACTACATTTGGAGCAACGTGAAATACCGGACTTGGAGCATATTGACAGATAATGGTATCGGCTACATGCAAAGGTAGCAACTGAGGAGCTATCTGAATATTGATAGTATCTTTTTTTGTTTCACATATGTCAGATACAGTTAGTATGTATTGGCCATTGTGTTTTACAATTATCGAGCTGGTAGTATCTCCGGTATTCCAAATATATGTTGTAAAGTTTGGATTTGCTGAGAGCGTGATACTGTCTTTTCCACAATAAGCTGTATCTGGTCCCAAATTGAGCTGTTGTAGCTGGGAAACCCTAAAGGTATCTACAGAAAATGCGCAGGTATTGCTCAATAAGCGCCAATACACTCCGGGCTTATTTAAGGTGATGCTTGCCGTAGTGTCGTCAGTACTCCATATGTACGTACCTATTATAGAAGAGGTATCACTTAAAACAAGAGGGAAAGTGGGGGTACAAATGGTAGTATCGAAAATTTTAGAAATAGCACCTGAATCGGCCAGGTCGATCACACACACATCATCTAGATAGACATAAGAAACTGCTTTGGCATTTCGCCCAGGACTTACGACGACAAATTTTGGAATCGTAGAATCGTCGAATGCGCCTAATGTGAGCCATTGCTCGCCACCGGTAGCTTTATAAACGCCACTTACTTTTGTCCAGTTTATTGTGTCTGTTATGAAGTTTCCATGCGGATTTCTAACATTAGCGGATAAAAAAAGCGTATAGGGAAAGCAATCGGCGGGAGAATCACTTATCTGATTTTTGGAAAAGTGTGCGCCGACATTGTCTACACCAATTATATTGAAAAAATGTCCAAAACCTACGATCCCAATAAGGTTTACATAAAAGCTAACCAAGTAGCTATGCCCGGCAGAAAGGGGCTGCAGCAATTTGCATTCTATGTATTCCCTATAATCACCTATTTCAGTTGTATCGCCATTGTAGAGATACATTCCTACATAAGCATTGCCAAAATGGGCATCCTGATGACCAAAGCCGTTATCAGGCACACCTACGCCTGAAGTAGCAGATGCACAGGAATGGTAATAATCGGGAGAGCCGCATCCCTGCGGATTTACCCACGCCTTAACTGTTGGGAAGCTAGAGTAGGTAGGAGAGTAATCGATACCGGATAATCCTGAAGGGCATCTATTAAGTTCTTCAAAGCTGGGATTGGGTACTAGATTTTGCGCCCAGATATTAGTGCTATTACATGATAACAAGGCTATTAAAATAAAGACTTGATAAAACAAATGAGAAAATATCTTTTTGAAGAATGTTAACATAAGCAGCTATTTTGATTTAAACACTGACTTTTACCTGGTAAGTGATATTTTTATAGTGACTGATCTTTGCTCATTTACTATTCGTATATAATAATTACCATCGGGTATATTGCTCGCGCTAACATTTATAAGAGAGCTGTTTTTGGATTCTATTTTGAAACTATTTGTAACATCCACTCCCAGATAGTTGTAAAGTCTTAATGATTGATAATTGTTTAAATCGGGAGGTAGCTTTACTGTAAAACTTCCTGCCGATGGGTTGGGATAAATTGTTATTTCGTTATTTTTTAAAATCTGCAGTGTATAGGTGTTTGTGGTGTCCGTATCAGGCTTTGTATGTATTAGATACTGATAACAAATAATAGTGTCTTTATACCCGCTTTGTACAAGCGGAGTTTTATCGGTAATTGTTGCTGAAATAGTATCCTGATTAGAATAAGAAACCGGTGTTGTAGCGATAGGGTTGTTAATCGGTGTTATATTTGATTCGAAGCAGCCACTGCTGTCGTCATTTGTTGTTCTTACAAAAAAGAAATCTTCAAGTCCCGTACCGAATCCTATAGAAGTTCCTACAATAGCAAGTCCTGTATCTTTTGTTTCGACCGCCGAAATTCCAGATTCGTATTTGCCGGTATCGCCGTAAACAAAAGACGAGAGAACAAGCCCTTGAGTATCTGTGCGCACTATAAATGCATCGAAAGTTTTGTCGGAAGAAAATGAGCTTGTTTCGCCTATAAGCACAAATCATTTTTTTGATAAGATAACACCATGCTTAAAATCGATCCCATCACCGCCATATTTACTATTCCATATAACATTTCCAATGGAATCCACTCTTATTAAAAGCATATCGGCTCCTGTTTCCGGATTCACAAATTGTCCTCCGATTATGTAGCCTCCATTGCTCAATTGATAGGCTGCAGTACCTCTTGTGTTTCTTGATGGAGCGTATGTATTTATCCATTGCTGATTGCCATTACTATCGATTTTGATACAGATAATATTATAATCATGCGTTGCTACGTAAAAGGAATTTCCTGTGATGACAAAGCCGCCATCGTTTGTAAAACTTATGTTATTGGGAACATCGGTGTAAAACTCATTTCCATTATACCCTCTCCCCCATATTACATTTCCCGTACTGTCTATTTTCAGCAGAAAGATCTCTTTGTCGTTATCAGCGTCTTTATATGTAGCACCACTTATGACAAATTGATTTGAATTTATTTTTTTGATCACTGATCCTCTGGCGTCGTTATTGATGGTGTATATTTTATTCCATAGCAGATTGCCCTTATCGTCTATATGCAATAAGTTTACTGCGCTGTATGTAGTGGAAAGGTTTACTGCATTGCCCAGAATAAAGTATCCTGAGTTGACTTTTTCAATAGAAAATGCTTCTTCCATTTCGGAGTCTCCATATGTCTTTGCCCATTCTGTCTTACCTGTAGAATCAGTTTTTATAATGTAGGCATCGTTATCTCCAAGATAGCTTCCGCCGTAACTTTGTGTTCTGCCGGCCATTAAATAACCACCATCATTGGTGTTAATTATGGTATTGGCAATGTCGGTTTGCGTACCTCCATACACTCTTTCAAACCTCAGTTGTGCGAAAGAAAGTATACTACATATGCTAAAGGGGCATATTAATGTTATTGTATAAAATAATTTCTTGCTACTCATAGGATAATATTTTTAAAGGTTATCGTGATGAAAAAATGTCTCTTTCTTATTGTATATATAGACGATGTAAATGAACATATAGTTTGTATAAATTAGTAATAGCCAATTTTTAATGCTTAAATAAAATATCAAATAAGTAATTATTTTTACCCCTATTAGTAACCCTTTTTCACAATGCTTTTTTAATCTGAGTTTAAAAGAAAAATTCTTAATAAGAAGAAGGTATTAAAATAAAATACTCACTAGTAAATACTTATATACGGTGACCTTTGAATATGAAGTATTGTGACAAAAATCTTATAGAAGCTTTTTGTCACCCAAATAGAGGGAGGAATTTTTTTTTTTTAAGTTATTAAGATTGGGAACTATTATTGCTAGTCTATACTAATGTTTTCTCAAATACGATTAATTCTATTTAATATAAATAATCCCTATGATTTATTATTAGTCGTTTATCCAATTATAAAGTTTTTTTGAGGGCTGTAAACATTTAGAGGCGCAAGAGCTATTTACAGTTCTAACCTAATAGAATTTTAAAATGCATATTGCATTCGCATTAAAAAAGCTTAAATGCGGAAACATATGGCTGTCATCATTTAAAAATAATAAAGTAAGCCGGTGCTTATACTGCACATGTAACTGGTCGAAACTTTTGAATAAGAAATTTCCTTATTGCCTCTGACTCCAAACACAATTATCTTAACTTTTGTGACTGTATTGTAATTTTGAAAGTTTGAAAAGAAAAAAGGCTTGTAAATTAATTTTACAAGCCTTTTGGTAATTTACTAAGTAGCACGTACGGGAGTCGAACCCGTCATTCCTCCGTGAAAGGGAGGCGTCTTAGCCGATTGACCAACGCGCCTTTTCTTTTTTGAGACTGCAAAGATAAGGCTCTATTTCTTTACGTACAAATTTTGAGTTAAAATTTATGCCTCGATCATAGCATTCACAATGCCTAAAAATTCGTCTGCCTTCAGAGATGCGCCACCTATCAGCCCTCCATCCACATCCGGGCATGCAAATAATTCTCCCGCATTCGATGGCTTGCAGCTTCCCCCATATAGTATGGTCATATCGTTGGCTGCATCGGCTCCATATTGTTGTTTTATTACATTGCGTATATGTGCGTGCATATCCTGTGCTTGTGCTGAACTTGCAGTGCGGCCTGTGCCTATTGCCCATATAGGCTCGTATGCTATTACTATATTCTGTAGTTGTTCATTACTCAGATGAAAAAGTCCGGCTTTTATCTGTTTTTCCACATATTCATTCTGTGTATTTGCGTCGCGTATTTCCAGTGGTTCACCACAGCAAAATATTACATGCAGACCGTTTTTCAGTGCCATGCCTGTCTTCTTTGCCAGCAACGCATTATCTTCTTTAAAGTATTCCCTGCGTTCTGAATGGCCTAATATTACATAATGAACACCCGCGCTGTGTAGCATAGCCGCAGATACTTCACCTGTATATGCCCCTGATGCTTCACTATAGCAGTTCTGTGCTCCCAGGTGTATATGTTCATATTCATCAAGCTGTGTTGCTGTTTGTGTCAGGTGCACAAAGGGTGGGGCTATAACCACCTGTTTGCTTTCATTCAGTTCATTTAGTCCGCTCAATATGCCTTCTACCAGTGCCTTACCTTCTTCTAAAGTGAGGTTCATTTTCCAATTGGCAGCAACTATTTTCTTACGCATAGAATTATTTATAAGTAAATGATTTTGGTTAGATCTTAATTGTTAGTGAAAATGTCTCTTTGTGGAACTGTTTTTTCAAATATGTGGCGAAACATTTCCTTTTCTTGTTCTGTCAGTATTTTATTCCTTCTTGCCATCATGCGTTGAGCTGTATCGATAGCCCGGTTAAAATCATAAGTAGTCATTCCATCACTTCCTCCCCAACAAAATGAAGGGACAAACTTTTCAGGAAACCCACCTCCCCATATATTGCTGGACACACCTACTATTGTTCCTGTATTAAACATAGTATTGATACCACATTTAGAGTGATCGCCCATCATCAAGCCGCAAAATGTTAACCCGGTCTTTACCGATTTGTTTTTGTATTCATCCCACACTTTCACCTCATCATAGTTGTTCTTCAGGTTTGAGCAGTTGGTATCTGCACCCAGGTTGCACCATTCACCTATCACAGCATTACCCAGGTATCCGTCATGCGATTTATTGCTGTTGGCAAAAAATACTGCATTGTTTATTTCACCACCTGTTTTGCAACCGGGGCCTATTGTTGTGGCGCCATATATTTTAGCTCCCATTTTTAGTACTCCATGTTCGCATACTGCTAACGGCCCACGTATCATGGTTCCTTCCAGTACCTCTGCATCTTTTCCTATATATACAGGTCCTGTAGCTGCGTTAATGATACACCCGGCATATATGTTAGCGCCGTCTTCTATAAACAGGTTTTCCTTACCACTAACTATTACGTGCTCGGGAATTGCAGCGCTCTTCCGGCCCTTTGTTATGGTATTAAAATCATCCCTGATAGCCCTGTCATTTAATGAGAATATATCCCAGGTATTGCTTAACAGGTAAATTTCTTCCTTGTATTCTTTAGTGGAAAGAGTTGCTGTCCGCTGCTCCAAATCTTTGAAGTTGACAGCGTTTTTAGTTCTTGCAGCAAGCAGTATATTATTTTTTACCAGTTTTTCTTCAGGTTGCAGCGCCTTTATAGCTTCCGCAAGTGCAGCATTAGCAAACACTCTACCACTAACAAGCAGATTATCACCGGCACTCTTTAATGGGAACACAGGTTGCAGATAGCTTTCTGCAAGAGTGCTGGTTGTGGCTTTTAAAAAAAGTTCCCAACGCTCTCTCATGGTATATATGCCGCATCTTATATCAGCAATAGGCCGCGTATGCGTAAACGGCAGTAGATTATAGCGTGTTGTATCGTCGAATAATACTATTTCCATAAAGAAAAAATCCCGGCAAAAGTCGGGATTTTTAATGCGTAATGCAAGTAATATTAAATAAAGCTACTATTTGGCTTTCTTTTCGTAACGCTTTTTGAATTTTTCGATACGGCCTGCTGTATCTACGAACATAGATTTGCCTGTATAGAAAGGATGTGAGGTATTTGAAATTTCCACTTTTATCAGGGGATATTCGTTACCATCTTCCCATTTTATAGTTTCTTTTGTTGCAGCGGTAGAACGTGTAAGAAATGTATATTCGTTAGACATGTCTTTGAACACTACTAATCGATAGCTGCCTGGATGGATATCTTTTTTCATTGTATTGCCTTTTTACTGCATGGGTTTTGCCATGCTTCAAATGAGGTGCAAAGGTAGCGAAAAATAACTAGTTGAGAAAGAATAAATATATATTTAATAATTAGTTATTTGTATGGCTATCTTTCAATAGCTTCTTTAAATCGGGCTCTGCCTCGCTTATATCATTGTATTTGCCTACAACGGTTCCATGCTCATCTATCAGGAAAGACTGGGGTATATATTGCACTCCGTACTCTTCGGCAGTTTTTGATTGCCAGCCACCCAGATCGCTCATATGATACGGCCATGTAAGATTGTCTTTTTCTATTGCTTTCGACCAGGCATCTTTATTTTTATCTAATGATACACTTACTATAGTAAATCCTTTCTTAGCATGCTTGAATTTCTCGTCTTTATATTGTTTATATAATTCTACCACCCGGGGATTTGCATGGCGACACGGCCCGCACCACGATGCCCAAAAGTCAAGTAATATCACACGGTGTTTGTTTATTTTAGAAAGTTTTAGTGTCTCTCCGTTCGGATTTGAAAATTCAAGTTCAGGGGCTTTTTGTCCCACTTTTATCTTTTCATTCTCATATTGAGCGTGGGATGTGTAAGCTCCGAACAGGAAAAGTAGAGTAGTAACAATCTTTTTCATTTCAATTTTTGTGTAAGTAAATTAACTAAGAATCAGTAAGATAATCAAATTAAAGTTCTACCACCAACTTGTCGTAGGCAAGGTGCATACCTTTAGGCAGATGAGCATCTATTTCGGCATGCAGCCCTAACTGATGACTGATGTGTGTAAAATAAGTTTGTTCTGCCCCCACCTGACGAGCTATTTCTACTGCTTCTGAAAGTGTATAATGAGATATGTGCTGCTCATGGCGTAGGGCATTAAGCACAAAGATCTTACTGCCCGACGCTTTTTTTAATTCTTCAGGGGCGATATAGTTGGCATCAGTAATATATGTAAAATCTCCTATTCGAAAACCAAGTACTTCTAACTTATAATGCATTACAAGAATTGGTATAAACGTCAATTCATTTATGCTAAATGGCACTCCATTTTTTATTGTATTCAGATTAATGACAGGTATTCCGGGATAGGTTTTGTTATTAAAAACATATGCAAATTCTCTACGTAATATTTCCTGCGTTTCGTCTGTTGCATATACTTCCATGGCGGCATCCTGTATATAATTATATGCCCTCACATCATCAAGACCAGCTGTATGGTCTTTATGGCCATGTGTAAATACTACAGCATCAAGTTTTTTCACATTGGCTCTAAGCATCTGGTATCTGAAATCAGGACCACTGTCTATTACCACACTCGTTGCAGGCGTTTCTATCCATATAGAAGTGCGCAGTCTTTTGTCCCGCTTGTCAGTAGAAGTGCACACAGCACAATCGCAACCTATTACGGGTACTCCCTGAGATGTGCCAGTGCCTAAAAATGTGACTTTCACCTAAAGCTCCATTTGTGTTTGTGTAGATGAATCGTTGCCTGTCATAGGCGCTTCTTTTAGCTGCTTATACCATTTTAGCATTTCGCCGCTCAGTTCATTTTCGTTTACAGAAATGGTCGGCAATATTTCGATCAATGCGTTGATGCGTCCCTCTATACTTAGGAATTTGTTGATTACTACCACACGTTTATCTTCAAGTACACAATAGCCTGAATTGAAATTCCCTTTTTCATAACGTATTATGTAGCGCGCCTCTTCGTATAGCTGTTCCAGTTTTTTTAGCGTGTTTGCTGTATATTTGAAGCTCATTTCGCAATTGCGGTTTCAATGACTAAAATTAGAAAATTCGCGGCATTAGTAATTTTATTTCTTTTATGCGGCCATTTCAATAACATCTTTGCACAGGAAAATTATTACGTCGAGCAGCAGCGTACATTCTATGCCGGGCTGATTGCAGGTGCTAATTTTGCTCAGGTTGATGGCGATTATTTTGCGGGTTATTACAAGTTTGGAGCCAATGTTGGTGGTGTTGTTTATGCTCAGTTTGCAGAGCATTTAGCAGGTAGCCTCGAGATATTGTATTCCCAACAAGGGAGCAAAAACAATATTGAGCGGCTTACAAGTGTCAATGGAACACCCTATGTAATTCAGAAATATGGCATTAATTTAAATTATGCAGAGATCCCTGTAATGATAAATTATTTTGACAAACGCAAAAGTCATTTTGGCGCCGGGTTGGCTTTTGAAAGACTGGCAGCATCTACGGAACAATTAAGTACATATCCTTCGCCACCACCTGTCGACCTTACAAAATACCCATTCAAGAATAATGGGCTTGAGGCTATCGCGGGTGCTGAGCTGCATTTATATAAAGGCTTGTTTTTAAATGTACGTTTTCAATATTCTATTATTCCCATACGTACGGATACTCCCCCTAATTTTTCCCGCGCCCACCAGTTCAATAATTTGTGGGTTGTTAGGTTTATGTATTTATTTATATAGGATTCAATTATCTATTTTTCTTAATGTCTTCTGCCGCTTTTAGTCCGCTGGCTAATGCAGCTTCTACTGTGCCCATTATCTGTCCTTCATAAAATGCTTCACCTGCAAAAAATAATGTATCGGCAATAGTACTTCCCAATACTTTTCTTGCTTCCTTAGTTGCTACAGTCGCATAAGTATAAGAGCCTCTTGAAAAAGGTTCAGCAGTCCAATTGACAACATGCCATTGTATAAGTTTTTGTTTCAGCTTGTTTGCATCTGTTTTAAAGATATGCGCAAGTGCCTCCAGGCTAATTTGCAGGATGTCTTTATTACTCGTGTCTTTATATTTCATAGCTTCAGGGCCACCGAGCCATCCCGTAAGCAATGATGATTTTACAGGTAGCTGTGTCCACCAGGTAGGTATTTTCTCTTGCGAAAAAATAAATCCTAACTCCTTTGGCGGCTTATCTTTAAGTTCTTTAACATCTGTTCCCTCCCAGAAAGCATCTTCAAATCGCAACAGCACTTTTATAATTGCTCCC
>Ga0134128_10003071_pt1 | contig 20429 bp, 19 predicted proteins | sample KB31754_FD_96462 | JGI IMG/M metagenome (GOLD analysis project Ga0134128, IMG submission 96462) | Terrestrial soil microbial communities with excess Nitrogen fertilizer from Kellogg Biological Station, Michigan, USA - KB3-175-4 | ecosystem: Environmental > Terrestrial > Soil > Unclassified ...
CTAACATGCAAACCGGTGAACTGCTTAATAACTACAACGTAGAACCCAACGTATGGGACGAGATGTATGCGGCCCTTTCCGTGCGACCGCAATACCAGGGTGTCGTCGAATTCCTGCAACAGATGAGCATCGAGGAGCTCAACAAAAAAGAGGAGCTCGCCAAACGGCTTTTTATGAGCCAGGGTATCACTTTTACCGTCTATAGCAGCGGCGAGGGCATCGAGAAGATCTTCCCCTTCGACATCATCCCGAGGATCATCACCGCGGCCGAATGGTCCTATATCGAGTCCGGGATCAAACAGCGGCTAAAGGCACTGAACCTTTTTCTTAAAGATGTATACAACAATCAGTTCATCCTGAAGGACGGGATCGTGCCCGTGGAGATGATCTACAGCAGTCCGCATTTTCTGCGGGAGATGCATGGATTCCCGGTGCCGCACGATATCTATGTTCATATTGCCGGCATCGATCTTATCCGGGATCACGACGGGACCTTTTATGTACTCGAGGACAATTTGCGTACGCCCAGCGGAGTAAGCTATATGCTGGAGAACCGCGAGATCACCAAACGCATTTTCCCCGATATCATCCCCCGGAGCAATGTCCGTACGGTAATGGAATATCCGGTTATCCTTCACCGGAACCTTGTCTCGCTTTCTCCCCGCCAGACCGCGAATCCGACCATCGTGCTGCTGACACCGGGCATCTACAACTCGGCGTATTTCGAACATACGACATTGGCGCGGCTAATGGGCGTAGAGCTGGTCGAAGGCCGCGATCTCGTGGTAGACAACCACCGCGTATATATGAAGACCACGGCGGGACTCCAGCAGGTGGATGTGATCTATCGCCGGGTCGATGACGATTTCCTGGACCCCCTTGTCTTCCAGCCCGACAGCATGCTGGGTGTCGCAGGGATCATGAGCGCCTATCGCAAGGGCAATGTCGCCATCGTCAACGCCGTCGGCAACGGGGTGGCCGACGACAAGGCCATTTATGCTTTTGTACCCGCGATGATCCGTTACTATCTCAATGAAGAACCGATACTCAAGAATGTGCCGACCTATCAGCTCGGCCGGCCCGAAGAACGGGAGCATGTCTTCGGGAATATGAGTCGTATGGTCATCAAGAAGACCAATGAGAGCGGGGGATATGGAATGTTGATGGGGCATACCGCCTCCGACGAAGAGATCGACAGGTACAAACATGAAATACTCCGCGATCCACGGCAATATATCGCCCAGCCGATCATCAGTCTTTCTACATCGCCTTGCTATATGAACGGCCGGCTCAAACCGCGGCGGATCGATCTGCGACCGTATGCGCTTTGCGGACCCGACGGCATCGAGATCGTGCCGGGCGGACTCACGCGGGTGGCACTGCGGGAGGGATCGCTGGTCGTAAATTCTTCACAAGGCGGAGGCAGCAAGGATACATGGGTACTGGCAGGATAGGCAGCGCAGACCGGCACAATAAAAAAATGAAAACATGCTAAGTAGGGTAGCCGACAGTTTATATTGGATGAGCCGCTATATGGAACGCACCGATGGCATCCTCCGGATGTTGCGGATCAACTATGCATCTTCACAGGACGATATCCAGGAGTTCTCGTGGAAGCCCGTGCTGCGTATCTTTTCCTATCTGGACGAAGAAAAGAGTACCAGTCTTGCGCAACAGTCCAGGGCCGTATTGCAATACATGGTCACCGAAAAGGAGAATGTCAATTCCGTGCTGAATATCGTCACACGGGCGCGCGAGAACGCCCGCAGCGTACAGGATCATATCACCAAGGAAGTATGGCAATGTCTAAATGACTTCTATCATACCATCCGCGACGAAAGCGTGAACCGAAATCTCTATATTGAAGACCCGGTATCCACCCTGGACGTGCTGATCCGCCATGGGTTGCTATATTATGGAACGATGGATATCACCATGGCGCGGGGCGAAGGATATGCCTTTATCAATATCGGAAAATATCTCGAGCGCGGTGTTCAGAGCGCCGATATCCTCGACATCAAATTCAGCGATCTGCAATACGATGTGGAACGGATGGATACTACTTATTGGAAGTATTTGCTGTTGTCGATCTCGGGATATGAGCTATATCTCAAGACCTACCGCACCGGTTTCGATGCGCGTAATGTCGTCGGGCAGATCGTGCTCAGCGAGGATTTCCCCCGTAGCGTGCTTTATTCGGTGAACCAGCTTCGCCGATATTTCGAGCGGGTCAAGAGCGACGGGAACAAAGAAGCATGGAAAAAGATCGAATTCATGATCGGCCGGATCCAGAGCCGGATCGAGTACTCGACAGTCGAGTCGATCCTCCGGCAGGGGTTACACCCCTACCTCAACGGGGTGAAAGAAGAGCTTTACGAGGTCGGCATCGCCCTCAATCAACATTATTTTGCGTACTCTTAAGTTCGCCTATCTTTATGTATTATGCCCCGATTTAACATACATCACGTCACGAAGTACACCTATGAGGGTCCCGTGAGGGACAGCGCCAACCAGATCATCCTTTTTCCCGTGAAAGACGCGTGCCAGGAAGTCCTCCGGCAGGAGCTGAACATCACCGGCGAACCACCCGTGGATACCTACATGGACTATTACGGAAACGAGATCGGTTCATTCAGTCATGCCGAGCCGCATACGGTGCTCGTGATCGATTCGCAGGTAGAAGTTGTCACGAAACCGCGGCCGCCAATCGATGACTCGGCGCCCGCGGATACGCAATGGGCCTTGCTAGCAGATTCGCTGGCAGGTGCCGTATATCGATTTCCTGAAACAGGAGCGATTCGAATCGCTCGCGGAAGTCCTCGAGTCCGTGGGTACCGTCAATGCCCGGGGCGGGACGCCGTTGCAAGCGGCAATGGAGCTGCGGAACTATGTCTACGAGAACTTCAAATATATCAAGGGGGTCACCAGTGTCGAGTCGACCATCGATGAGGTCTGGCGATTGAGGGCGGGCGTCTGCCAGGATTTTGCGCATATGCTAATGGTCTTTTTGCGCCAGATACAAATACCGGCACGTTACGTCAGCGGGTATATCTGTCCGAACAAAAACGGAATGCGCGGTGAGGGCGCAACGCACGCGTGGATCGAGGCATATATCCCTTTCAATGGCTGGGTGGGTCTCGACCCTACCAATAACTGTATCGCCGACGATCTGCATGTTCGCCTCGCGATGGGGCGGAGCTTCTCCGATGTCTCGCCTGTGAAAGGAATGTACAAGGGCACCGCGGGACAGCAGCTGGAGGTGGGCGTTTCGGTCTCCTATGAAAACGGTCGCTTAGCGGAGGAAGAGGCCATGACGGTTCTTTCTCCACAGCCTTCCGCAAATGGAGACACGTCAAATTCTTATCGCCGGTATATGGAAATGATGCAGCAACAGCAGCAGCAACAGCAGTGATGCCGGCGTCTCCGGCCGGGCGTTTTTAACTGTTCAGCATCAGAGGCATCACCAGCATCAGCACTTCTTCGTTGTCGTCTTCTTCCAGCGGCTTGATGATGCCGGCCTTGGTAGGCGTGGAAAGCTCCATGCGGACTTCATCGCTATCGGCGGAAGCCAGCATCTCGATGAGGAAGCGGGCATTGAATGCGATCGCCAGGTCTTCACCATCGTATTGGCACTTCATCCTTTCGTTACCTTCGAACGAGAAGTCTACGTCCTGGGCGGTCAATTGCAGCTCGCTGCCCTGGATGTTGAGGACGACCTGATTGGTGCTCTTATTGCTGAAGATGCTGACGCGGCGGAGTGCAGACTGGAAATCGTTGCGGCCGACGACCAATTTATAAGGATTGTCGGCGGGGATCACCACTTTATAATCGGGGAAGCGGGCGTCGATCAACCGGCAGCTCATCTGGGTGGTGCCGTGGCTAACGAAGAGGTGGTTGCTGTTGTAGCTGATGGTGATCTCGTCTTCGTTCATGGGGAGCGCCGATTTCAGCAGGTTCAACGGCTTTTTAGGAACGATGAGCGAATCACTTTTGGGGCAGGAGACGTCCTTGCGTTTGAACCTAACGAGGCGATGTGCATCGGTGGCGACAAACTGCAGGCCTTTCTTGTCCATTTCGAAATACACACCCGTCATCGCCGGACGAAGATCATCGTTGCTCACGGCGAACAGGGTCTTGTTGATCGCGGTGACGAGGGCCGAAGAGGTCATCTTGAAGGAGGTCGTCTCGTCGCTGGCGGGTTCTTTGGGGAAGTTATCGGGATTTTCGCCCATGACCTTATACTTTCCGTTGTCGCTGGTGAGTTCGACGGCGAAATGTTTGTCGATGTTGAAGGTCAGGGGTTGATCCGGAATATTTTTCAGGGAGTCGATGAGGATCTTGGCGGGGATGCACACCTTGCCGGTATCTTTGGCTTCGATATCGAGGTGCACTTTCATGACGGTTTCCAAATCGGTGGCAACGACAGTTAGTTTGTTCTTTTCCACTTCGAACAAAAAGTCCTCCAGGATTGGCAATACGGTATTCGCATTGATCACACCGCTAATCTGTTGCAATTGCTTCAATAATGCCGAGGAGGAAACGATAAACTTCATGGAATGTATACTTTGTGGCGAAACTAACGATTTTTCGGTAATAGCCAATAGCTTATGAGACGCGGCTTACGGCGGCGGACCAATTGTGCATTTCGTGTGATTAACCGGCTCCAATGTGGTAAATTCGCGGCTACCAATCGATTATGTGGAAAAAACAGGCATTGTCGCCGGAACAGGCGCTGCAAAAAGCCCGGCATTACTGCGGTTACCAGGAGCGCTGCCATAGCGAGGCGCAGGAAAAGTTGTATTCTTTCGGCTTGCGGAAGCCGCAGGTCGAGGCAGCGTTGGCCACCCTCATCGAGGAGGGCTATCTCAACGAGGAGCGGTTTGCCATTCAATATGCCGGCGGACATTTCCGGTTAAAACAATGGGGAAAAGTGCGCATCCGCTACCAGCTCAAACAAAAACACGTTTCGGACTATTGCATAAAAAAAGCACTGGCGGCCATTGACGAGGAAGAATATAGCAGGACGCTGGCCCGGCTGGCGGAACAGAAATGGGAGTCGTTAAAGGAAGAAGAAAACGTTCTGACGCGAAAACAGAAGCTACAATCATTCCTGCAACAAAAAGGTTACGAAATCGACTTGATAAAAGCAGTAGCAGAAAAAACAAATGATGGTTTTGCCTAATGCGTTATCGGGATCTCAGATTTTAAAAATCGATCTGCGTAAAGGGGGTAACTTTAAGGAAACCTTTTTCTATGCAGCGTGCCGTAGCGGAAAAACGACTTAAACAGATCTTTGGCTTCGAGGGCTTTTACGATGATCAGTGGGCGACGATCAAGCGGATACTCGAAGGACAAAGAATTTTATTGATCGAGAAGACTGGTTTTGGCAAGTCGCTGTGTTATCAATTTCCTGCCATTATATTCGAAGGAGTAACGGTTATTTTTTCTCCCTTGATCGCATTAATGCGCGATCAGGTCATGAAGCTCAAGTCTCTTGGGATCGCCACGGAATGCATCAACAGCGAGCAATCAACGGATGTCAACACCGCTTTTTTGCAACAGGCCATAGACGGTAAGTTAAAAATTCTTTATATAGCTCCTGAAAGACAGGAGAATAGTGAATGGTTGGAAAAAGTACGCCAGATGAAGCTTTCTATGGTAGTGGTTGACGAGGCGCACTGTATTTCTACATGGGGGCATGACTTTAGACCGGCTTTTCGAAGGATCATTAACCTTGTAAAGTTATTGCCCAAAGACCTTCCGGTCCTCGCGACCACGGCAACGGCAACAGAACGAGTCCAAAAAGATATAGTGGAACAGATGGGCGCCGGGCTCACGGTGATAAGAGGGAATCTGGTGAGAGACAATTTCAACCTGTATGTGGTCAGGGTGAACTCGCAAGAGGAGAAAATGGCGTGGCTGGCGCAACATTATGATGAGTTGGAAGGCACGGGGATCTTATATACCGGGACGAGAAGTGAGGCGGAGACCTATTCGCGATGGCTTGAATATACCGGCATTAGCAGCGTCGATTACCATGCTGGGCTCGACCCCGCTTCCAGGATCGAAGTGGAAAAGGGATTGATGACTAACCGGTGGAAGATCATTGTTTCGACGAATGCACTTGGAATGGGAATCGACAAGCCGGATATAAGATTCATCATCCATACGCAGATCCCTCAATCGCCGGTTCATTATTATCAGGAGATTGGCAGGGCGGGGAGAGATGGAAAGCTGGCCAGGGTCATACTTTTTTACGGTCCCGGCGACAGGGATCTGCCAGAGGCATTTATCGAATCCGCCAAACCGGCTCTTTCCAGGTACGAGCGGGTGATCGAATGTGTAAGAAATGAACTGCTGTCGGAGAATGAGATCTTAAAAAAGGCTAATATTAAACGCACACATTTCCGGGTGATCAAGGCAGATCTTCTCGAACAGGGGATCATTCGTGAAGTAAAAAGCGGATCGACAAAAAGACATGAATATGTTTTCGGTGCTCCGCCGTTGGATAGCGGAAGTTTCGAGGCGTTGAGATCGGCGAAATATGACGATCTCGAAAGCATGGTCGGGTATGTAGATATACAGACTTCCCGGATGAAATATCTCTGTAATTTCCTGGGGGAGGTCACTCGCCAAAATTTTACGAACTGCGACAATACCGGGTTGCCCAAATTTACGAGCCGACTGACTCCGGAATGGCAAAGTAAGATACAGGAATTCAGGGAAAATTTCTTTCCCGAATTGATAGTGGACACAAAGGATCAAAGCAAAAACGGTGTCGCGGCCTCCTATTATGGGGTCTCCACCGTGGGCAGAGTCATACACCGCAGCAAATACGAGGACGGTGGTGACTTTCCGGACTATTTATTAAAACTTACTCTAAAGGCTTTTCGCAAAAGATTCGGCCGGGAGAAGTTTGATCTGCTTGTCTATGTTCCACCAACCAAATCGGGGCCTTTAGTAAAAAATTTTGCGCTTCAACTTTCAGAAAATTTGAAAATCCCAATTTCCCATAGTTTGATCAAGACAAGGGAGACGGACGAGCAAAAGATATTTGAAAGTAGCGTTAGTAAGCGGGATAATATTTCGGGGGCTTTTGCCTATTCAGCGCCGGCTGAGGTGACCGGAAAACGCATTTTACTTTTTGATGACATCTTTGACAGCGGTGCAACAGTTAAAGAAATCGGTAAATTATTTAGTAAATTAGGGGCGGCAAATGTAACACCCATTGTCATTGCAAAAACCGTGGGTGGCGACCTTGCCTGAGGCCGGTAAAAGAATGAAAAAATGGAAAAAAGCGAAATACCATATTGGATCTCGTTAGCGCATATTCCCGGGTGGGGGGCAGCGAAGATCAATTCGATCGTTGTAAAATTTTTCCATGAGCAGAAATGCTCTATACAGGATTTCTTTCATCTTGAAAAAGCGGCATGGAGAAATGTTTATGGTTTGGACGACAGCGATATTGCCGATCTTGAAAAGGCGGGAGAACAGGTGGCTGGGAATGCTTTTTTAGCCGAGACGCTTTTGAACGAAGGATACGAGATCATTCCCCTAAACGCTCCTGATTATTCGCCGACACTTAAATTGAATTTAAAAGCGTCACATTCCCCGGTTATCCTCTACGTTAAAGGGAATAAGCAACTATTGAAAGAGGATTCGATTGCCATTGTCGGATCAAGAGAAGCGGCGGACGTATCGCTGCGGTTTACCGACAATATCGCCAGAATGGCGGCGAAACACAATAAAGTCGTCGTCAGCGGATTTGCCAAAGGAGTGGATAGGCAGGCATTGAATTCGGCTGTCGGGGCAGGCGGGCAAAGCATCATTGTCCTGCCACAGGGGATAATGACCTTCTCGACAGGTTTCAGGGAATACTATAAGCAGGTTGTCGGGGGAAAGGTGCTGGTTTTAAGTACTTTTTCGCCCAAGGCGCCCTGGCAGAAGGAGCTCGCAATGGCCAGAAATCCGATCATCTATGGTTTGGCAAATGATATATACGTTGCCGAGTCAAGCGAAAAAGGAGGAACGTGGGCGGGAGTAATCGATGGATTAAGGAAAAAAAGAAGGATTTTTGTGCGTCAATCCGATTTACACGAGCAAAATGCCAATGCGATATTAATCGAAAAAGGCGCGATAGCCGTCAATTTGGATGGTAAGGAAATTTACGAAGAATCCCTGGTCGTAAGCGAGCCGGAATCCATCTATATGCCGGCGCCAGCGGTACCATTAGAGGAGAGAATACTGGCAATTTTAAATGGAAGACCTGTAACAGCGCAAGAGATATTGGATAGATTACAGTTGAATTTGACCAGTCAGCAACTTAACAAAGTATTGAAGGGTCTTTCACAGGTAGAGGTCATCAAAACAAAAAAGCCACATATGTTTCGATTAAAGGATAAAAGTGACCACGTGCATCAAAAGTCATTATTCTAATAATTATGCCCTCACTTACGATCACCACGATCCAAACCAACCTGAAATGGGAAGACAAGACGGCAAATCTCGAGCATTTTGAAGCCAGGATCGAATCCCTGAAAGAACCTACGGAGCTCGTGATCCTGCCCGAGATGTTCAGCACAGGTTTCAGCATGCAGCCGGAGCGGCTGGCCGAGACGATGGAGGGCCCCACCCTGCGCTGGATGGCAGCTATCGCCGCGCGGAAAAGGATCATTCTCACGGGCAGCGTCATCATCGAAGAGAACAAGCATTATTATAACCGACTGATCTGGATGCTCCCAACCGGACAATTTGGATATTATGACAAGCGGCACCGGTTTGCCTATGCCGGCGAGGACGGGCAGTATACGGCGGGCACGAAACGGCTGGTGGCGTCCGTAAAGGGCTGGCGGGTGCTTTTGATGGTTTGTTATGACCTGCGGTTTCCGGTGTGGAGCCGGCAGACCCCGCAGGCAGCCGCGGCCGATCCGGCAGGAGAAACGCGACCCGGCGACCCCTCCGGGGGAACGAGACCCGCTGGTGTCGAGGCCCCCGATCTCGAATACGACCTGCTGCTGTATGTGGCTAACTGGCCGGAGCGGCGGTCGCATGCCTGGAAGACATTGCTGCAGGCGCGGGCCATCGAAAATCAATGCTATGTTGCCGGGGTCAACCGGATCGGCAACGATGGCCATGACATTTATCACAGCGGCGATTCCATGATCATCGACCCATTGGGTGAGACCCTGTATCATGGCGGCGACCGGGACGAGACATTTACGCGTACCCTCCAAAAAGACGATCTCACGAAAGTGAGACAGCGGTTTCCTTTTTGGCGGGATGCAGATCATTTTTCTATAGAATCTTAGCAAAACTATGTCACAGGCAGCATTCATCACACGAGAGATCTTTACGGGTCACGAGATCCAGACCGGTAAGGCCGTATTGGTAAAAGACGGAACCATTGTAGACATCGTTCCGGTAAAAGCGGTACCGGCGGGTTACCGGGTGCGGGAGCTGCCCGGATATATGCTGGCTCCGGCCTTCCTGGATCTGCAGATCTATGGCGGCAACGGGCAGCTATTTTCGTCCGAGCTGACTACGGAGGCGCTCGAAGCCGTTTACGAATATTGTCTCGCCGGCGGCTGCACACAATTTATGATCACGCTGGCCACCAACTCGATCGAGAAATTCGTTCGCGGGCTGGAGGTGGCGCGGGAATACCGCAACAACGGCGGTAAAGGCCTGCTGGGTGTGCATCTCGAAGGGCCGTATATCAACCCCATCAAGAAAGGTGCGCACCTCGAGAAATTCATCAAGAAGCCTACGATCGACGAGATCGAACATCTCCTGCATAAAGGAAAGGATATCTTCAAGATGATGACGCTGGCGCCGGAACAATGCGACCACGCATGCATCGAGCTGCTGATGCGCAATGGCATCGTCGTTTCCGCCGGCCATAGTAACGCCACTTATGAACAGGCCATTGATGGATTTTACCTTGGGATACCCGCCGCGACTCATTTGTTCAATGCGATGTCACCCTTACAGGGACGTCAGCCGGGAGTCGTAGGCGCGGTGTATGATCATAATGACGTCCGGTGCAGCATCGTTTGTGACGGCGTGCATGTCGATTTCGCCTCGGTACGGATCAGCAAGAAGATCATGCAGGACCGGCTGTTCTTTATTACAGACGCTGTATCCGAAGTCGCCTATGGCGAGTATGTGCATGTCTTCAAGGGCGACCGGTATACACTGCCCGACGGCACGCTTAGCGGTTCCGCGTTGACGATGCTGCAGGCGGTACGCAACGGAGTCGAGAAGGCTGGCTTCCCCTTGCCCGAGGCGCTGCGGATGGCCTCCCTGTATCCCGCGACCGTGATCGGTCAGCAGGCCCGTTGGGGTGTGATCCAGCCAGGGGCTAATGCTGATCTTGTGGTGTTGGACGAACAGCTGAATCTGCTGCAGGTGATTGTCGAAGGGGAGGGCTGATCAGCTCCTTTGCCCGGACCATTTTGAAATCGACACCTTTACTTATGGCTTCCACACTGGGCAGGGCGGGAACATCCGGCAAAACGCCCCGGCCGTCTTTTACCCGGTTGCGATCGATCACCAGGCGGAACCGCGGCAGGCGGAAACGGATCTTTGTTTCCGGCAGCGTCACGTCGGGAATCATCCAGGCCGTATTCCCGTAATAAGCACCCCCCGTCTCCTCTCCCACCAGGGTAATATTCGACTGACCTTTGAGGGCGCCCGCGAACAGGCAGGTTGCTGAAAAGGAATTGCCGCCTATGAGGATATAGACATGCCCGTCAAAATGGTCCCGCGTGAAAGGCTTGAAATAGTGCCGCTCGAAATGACCGAAATGGTAGAACCCATCCTTGTGTTTTCGGGTGGCGAACCACGTGAGCAGGCTATAGATCCGGCCCTTGTTGATATAGCGGTCATAACGGCTGCTGCGTCGGATGGTATACAGCGAATCCGCAAGCTTGAATTTTTTGTCGATCAGGTAACGGGTCAGCAGCGTGGAGAGCGAGGCGTCACCGCCGCCATTGGAGCGGACATCGATCACGAGGTCTTTTATGTGCTTATCCTTGAGCTCATGAAAGGTATGCCGGAAAAATCCCCGTAGGTGATAGCCGTACTCGAAAGTGTTGAGCGTCATAAATGCCGTGGCGGTAGCCGAGTCCATGTGCAGGTCGCGGTTGAAAAGCAGCTCGGCCCGTCGCCGGCTCCGTTTACTGCGATGCCGCACCCGTTGCGCGGGACCCGGGCCTCGCTGGCCGGTTCCCGGTTGCAGCACCTTCCCGAGACTCTTATGCACGGTGTCGGCCCTTGGATTATACAATGGGACAAACGTCTCATGTACCCCGCCCGCCGTGTCGGCATAACGGATATCGAAGGAATCGGTGTATCCATAAAGCGCCGCATACCAGCTGCTGAAATGCAAGCCCGTGCTCAGATACTGATATTTTCCAATGGGACTGTATCCATCGGTGACGATATAAGGAAAGAGCGTGTCGGTGAATTGGCGCGCCGTCCTGCCATTGATCGACAAGATCTGGGTACCCCGGCGCAGCACCGTATCATGGCGGTTGAGGTTTAGGATGACGACCATGGTATCGGGCCAGAATTTCAGGATGAGCGGAAATTGTGCAAGCCGGGCCGTATCCAGGTAGTGCGCGTAGGCTTTGGAGTAACGAATAGAAGTGTGACCACAGTCTATCTGGGCTACCACGTGGCTAAGGACCGTCCGGAACTGCGGTTCCGTCATGGAGTCGGTGATCGCTGCATAACCCCGATCGAAATACCGGTCCATGCTGTCCTTGGGCGTATACCAATACAGGCTGGGATGCCAGGCCTCGAGCACATGCCGGAAGATGCGGTAATCCTTTTGCAGTTTTGCGACGGGAAACTTGCGATCCGGGCGGAAATTCTTTTCCGTCGAACAGGCGGTAAGAAGCAAGCAAAGACTATATAGTAGAATTCGGATCCGGTTCATGCATTAAGCTCATTTGGAGGCGAAGGCGTTCCATCCTTGCGCAGTAATATCGAACGTGTTGCCTCCTTTTGTGATGATCTTTGAGCCCTTTTCCGGTTCGGTCATATAGCCAATGACGCTTATCTGTTCGTTCAGGACCAATTTGTCATAATCCTGTTGGGAGACGGTGAACAATAGCTCGTAATCTTCTCCACCGCTAAGCGCGCACGCAGTGGGGTCGAGTTCGAATTTTAAGGCGGCCTTTCGGGTCGCTTCGGCGATAGGGATCTTTTCTTCATAGAGCACGCAGCCCAGCGAGCTTTGGCGGCAGATATGAAGGATCTCCGAACCGAGCCCGTCGCTGATGTCCATCATCGAAGTCGGGACGACGCCGGATTGTTCGAAGAATTCGATGATATCCTTACGGGCCTCCGGTTTCAGCAAACGGCCGATCACATATTTCTCGTCCTCGAGATCGGCCTTCACATTGGGGCTTTCGAGGAAGATCTTTTTCTCGCGTTCCAGGAAGACCAGACCAAGATAAGCGGCGCCAAGATCGCCCGAGCAGCAGAGCAGATCGCCCTTTTGCGCCGTGCTTCGTTTTACGAACTTATCGGGCGTGACCTCGCCAAGTGCGGTCACGGAGATGACGAAGCCTTTTTTTGAAGAAACCGTGTCGCCTCCAATGAGGTCTACACCATAGTTTTCGCAGGCGGCGTAGACGCCTTCGTAGAATTCGTCGAGGGCTTCCAGGCTGAAGCGGTTGCTGATGCCGATGCTCGTAGTGATCTGCGTCGGGGTGGCGTTCATCGCGTAGACATCGCTGAGATTGACGACCACGGACTTGTACCCCAGGTGCTGAAGGGGCGTATACATCAGATCGAAGTGAACCTCTTCGAGCAGGAGGTCGGTGGTCACCACCGTTTGTTTGCCAAAATGGTCGATGACGGCGGCATCGTCGCCCACGCCCACCAGGGTGGAGACATTCTTGATTTCGATGTTTCCCGTGAGATGTTCGATCAACCCAAATTCTCCAAGGGACGAGATCTCGGTCCTGTTTTCACTCATAGTTGTGTTATTTTGCCCCCGTTGACGACGTCCACCAGTTCATCGTGGATCTTGCCATTGGTGGCGATGATATGGGGTTGGTAGGGCGAATATCTGGAACCGGCGAAATCGGAAACGCGGCCGCCAGCCTCTTCTACGATCAGGAAACCGGCTGCGCTGTCCCAGGCCTGGAGCTTGTGCTCATAGAACCCGTCGAAACGACCTGCGGCAACCCAGCAGAGGTCCATGGCGGCGGAGCCCAATCTGCGGACGGGTACCCCGGCACGGATCAGCGTGGAGAACACTTCCAACGGACCGTTTGGCTGATCCAGGTAGCTATACGGGAAACCGGTGACGAGACAGGATTTAGCCAGGGACGTCTCATTGCTGACGGCAATCTTTTTATCATTCAACGTTGCACCATAGCCGCGTTGTGCAAAATAGAACTCCTTGATAAAGGGGTTGTATACTGCCCCCAGGATCATCTCACCGTCCTGTTCTACCGCGATGGAAACACAGCAGATGGGCAGGCCGTGTGCGAAGTTCACCGTTCCATCGATAGGGTCGATGATCCATTTATAGTTGGAGTCCATCTTGATCTCCCCGGCTTCTTCGCTCAACAGGTAATGATCCGGATAGTCTTCTCTGATCACCTCGAAGATCGCTTTTTCCGAGGCATGATCCGCTTCCGTGACCAGGTTATTAATGCCTTCCTTATTCGAGATCTTGAATTCGCCTTGAAAATACCTTTGCATAACGGCAGCGCCAGCTTCGGCCGCCCTGATGAGTGTTGATTTTAGCATGGCGTAAAGATAGGCCAGAAACTGCGTAAAGACATTAGATTACGCAAGCTGGCGTAAAGAGTCCGTGTACTCGTTGAGGACGCCTGTGTTCAAGGTATAATTGTAGTTCCTGCAATCTTTTTCGGCGCTGATCAGGCCGGATTCGATGAGGATCTTGACGTGGTGGGAAACGGACGGCTGTGCGAGACCGATAATTTCCTGTAAAGCCGAACATTCACCGCATCCGCCCTTGCCGGAGATATAGTTTAAGATCTTGAGTCGGTTGCTGTCTCCCAGGGCTTTTGATATCTTCTCGATTTGGAAAAGCGATAATCTCATCACTATGTAGCGTATATTGACAAATGCAAATATATTAAATATTGAGTTATCTTGGCGGTCAATGGTTCTTAGTGTGATCATCGTCAATTACCGGGTCCGGTATTTCCTGGAGCTCTGTCTGCACTCGGTTCAGCGGGCGCTGACGGACATCGGACCCAGCGAGATCATTGTCATCGACAATGCTTCGGCTGATGGGAGTATCGAGGCATTGCGGTCCTTGTTCCCTGCCGTACGGTTCGTGGAAAATCAAGAGAACGTCGGGTTTGCACGGGCAAATAACCAGGCATTGCGGCTGGCCGGAGGTGAGTATATCCTTTTTCTAAACCCCGATACCGTGTTGCCGGAAGATTTTGCCACGCGATGTCTGGAGTTTATGCGCTCGGAGCCATGCATGGGGCGGCCGTTGAGCCACGATCGGTCCGTCGCACGGGGCGTCGGCGAACCGGCAACTCGGGGCATCGGCGCCATCGGGGTCCGGATGATCGACGGCAGCGGCCGCTTTCTGCCCGAATCGCGGCGCGGGTTTCCCAGCCCCTGGGTGGCCTTTACAAAACTTACTGGATTGTCCGCCCTGTTTCCCCGGAGCCGGGTCTTTGCCGGTTATTATCTCGGCGGGTTGCCGGCGGATCGCGCACATCCCGCGCCGGTGCTTTCGGGCGCCTGTATGTTGGTGCCGCGGGCGATCCTCAGGCAGGTTGGCGGATTCGACGAGCGGTTCTTTATGTATGCCGAAGACATCGATCTCAGCTATCGCATAGAGAAGGCCGGGTATATGAACTATTATTTCCCGGGGACTACCATCGTTCATTTCAAAGGGGAGAGTACGCAAAAGGATATCCGGTATATCCGTTTGTTCTATAAGGCAATGAGCCAGTTCCGGCGAAAGCATTTCAATCGGGGTCTGCCGGCGTTATGGAATTGGGGGATGGAGCTGGCTATCTGGATAAGGGCGGGGCTGGGTACGCTGGGCCGCCTCACTCGGGGGCCGGGCCGCATGGTCAGGGACACCGCGCAAGCGGTTCGTGACGAAGGCCCGCGAGCGGGTGCCAGGCTTAGGCCGGAAGCGGGTGCCGTGCTTAGCCCGGAAGCGGGTGCCAGGCTTATCCCCGAACGCAAGCGAAGACTTTGGATTGCCGGCGATAGGACGGAAGCCGCCTTGGTAAGGCGTTTGCTTTCGGCTGCGGGCGGTTGGGAGATCACTTCGGAGCGTGGGACTGCTTCGGCGGTGCTTTTGTGTGAGGGCCCGGACTTTTCGTTCCGGAAATGTATCAGCACGTTGGAAACAGGCGCGACCGGACAGGAGCATTCGCAAAATCCACAGGAGCAGCCGGACCGGATCGTTTTGATCCATGCCGCTGGAAGCCGGTCCGCTGCGGGGAGTGCGGGCCGGAAGGACCACGGGGAAACACTTGTTTTTTAAAACGGGAACGTCCCGGCAAGAAATAAAATGTTAATTTCGCCGGAACACCCAATTTGACAGAGGCACTACATGGCATTGATTGATATTCAATTACCTAAATCTTTGGCCAAAGCTTTGCGGCTGCCCCAGAAATCCCCCCGGCGGCAGCAGCTCAAGGTATTGCGCAAACTGCTGAAGAAGGCAAGATTTACGGAGTTTGGTCAGAAATACCGGTTCGATGAGATCCTGCTGGACCGGCGGCATCCTGGAAAGAAATTCCAACAGCTTGTTCCTACATCCGATTATAATAAGATCTACGAGGCCTGGTGGCATCAGACACTCGAGGGAAAGGCCGATATCTGCTGGCCGGGTAAGATCAAATATTACGCGCTTTCTTCCGGAACATCGGAAGCGGGCAGCAAATATATTCCCATCACCACAGACCTGCTGCGCGGCAACCGGATCGTGATGGTCCGCCAGCTGCTCACCTTGCGGACTTACAAGGATATTCCGGTGAAGAGTCTTGGCAAAGGATGGCTGATGATCGGCGGCAGCACGAGTCTTCAAAAAGGCGCGGGCTACTATTCCGGGGATCTTAGCGGCATCACGGCGAGGAAGGTGCCATTTTGGTTCCAGCCATTTTATAAACCCGGGAAAAAGATCGCGAAAACCCAGGACTGGAGCAAGAAGCTGGAAGAGGTCGTGAGGCTGGCGCCGCAATGGGATATCGGTTTTCTCGTTGGCGTGCCCGGCTGGATCCAGCTATGCATGGAAAAGATCATCGAGCGGTACAACCTCAACAATATCCACGAGATCTGGCCCAACCTGGGATTTTTTGTGCATGGGGGCGTGTCCTTCGACCCCTACCGAAAGGGATTCGAGAAACTGCTTGGCAAGCCGATAACCTATATCGAGACCTATCTGGCTTCGGAGGGATTTATCGCCTACCAGGATCTTCAAAATGCCAAAGGGATGCGGTTGGTAACCAATCAGCATATCTTTTTGGAATTCGTGCCGTTCGACAACAAGAATTTCGACGCAGACGGGAATCTGATACCTAACCCGGAAGTATACATGATCCACGAGGTAGAAGAGGGGAAGGACTATGCGTTGCTGCTCAGCACAAGTGCGGGCGCCTGGCGGTATTTGATCGGCGATACGGTACGGTTTGTGGATAAAGAGCGATGTGAGATCATCATCACCGGCCGGACCAAGCATTTCCTCAGTCTGGTGGGTGAGCATCTCAGCGTCGACAATATGAACAAGGCGGTCCAGCTGGCCACCGAAGAGATGAATCTCTCCATTCCGGAATTTACGGTTGCCGGGGTTCCGCATGGTTTGTTTTTTGCTCATCAATGGTGGCTGGCGTGTAATGACACCGTCGATGAGTCGTTGTTGAGAGAGAAGATCGACCAACGGCTGAAAGAGCTGAATGATGACTACGCGGTAGAACGGGAAAGTGCGCTCAAAGATGTCTATGTAAAAGTATTACCCGAACAGAAATTCATGGAGTTTATGCGGCTAAAAGGAAAGATCGGCGGCCAGCATAAGTTTCCGCGGGTACTGAAAGGTAAGATGCTGCTTGACTGGCAAAAATTTCTGGAGACAGGAAGTCTCAATTCGTAATTGACATCGTATGCTGGAGTCCGTATTGAAAGGAGTGGCCCTGGGATTTGCCCTTGCCTTATCGGTGGGGCCCATTATCTTTATCATCATCAAGCACAGTCTGAATAACGGACACAAGGCGGGATTCAGTTTTGTGGCCGGGGTTTGGATCAGCGACATCATCCTGGTGGTGCTGAGCAATACGGTGTCGGCGGCCGTAAGCCTGCTGGATAAACACGAGAAGGTCGTAGGCTGCCTTGGCGGTCTCTTTCTGTTGAGCCTGGGAGTCTATTTTGCTTTTTTTAAGAAGGTCAAGCTACAAGACCCCGATAAGGCGGATGCCCGGTTCCGGAAACGCGATATGGCGCGGCTTTTCGCCTCGGGTTTTGCCATCAATACCCTGAACCCCAGCGTAATTTTTTTCTGGCTGATCAATGCGGCGCTCGTCGCAGGCACACATACGATCAAAGAGCGCATTATAATCTTCTCTATCTGTTTACTGATCAACATGAGCGCAGACGTCGGCAAGGTAATGATGGCCGGAAAACTGAGAAGCAAGCTAAACTATCACACGCTGAGAGTCGTCAACAAGATCTCCGGCAGCCTGCTGATCCTTTTTGGAGTAGTGCTCGCACTCGATGTCCTTGTGTTCCATAAGAAATAGTTTTTTTGCCAATGCCGGCCATTAACAATCAAATATCCGGGATAGTCGTAAGTTTGAATACCCACTATGCAACGCATTATCATACTGCTTTTTTGCGTGATCCCGTTCGTATCCCGGGCACAACACGACGTACTGGTATTGGAAAAAAATAACATGCACGTCCGGTCGTATACGGTTGGTGATCCCATGACCTTTGAAACGGTCTATGGCCAGTGGTTCACCGGTAACATCGATGAACTGCATCACGATACGGTGTATATCAACGGGCAGGCCTTCAGCTATAAGGAGATCGCGGCGCTTTCAAAGGAAAAGAGCAGCCTCGTCACTGGTAAGGGCGCCGGTCTTGCCGCTATCGTCGTCGGCACCGGTGTGTTCGTGTTGGGCGCCGTCAACGGAGGTATCCGGGGAGACCGCACCAAGGACTGGTATACCACGTCCGGTATTGTGCTCGGGGGTGCCCTGATCGCCACGGGCGCAGTGCTGATCGCGACGGCCAAACGCTATTACAAATTAGGCGGTCGATTTAAATTACAATATATGCAGATCGGCCGGCAATAGGTATATTGCAAGAAAATTGCAATATAAAGAATGTGGCGAATCATCAAGCGTGTTCTTCTTGCTCTCTTTATTCTCCAGTTCCTTTATATTCTCCTGCTCAAATGGGTCGATCCGCCTATTACGCTTACACAACTGGGTAGTCTGTTCGCCGGCGACGGTTTAAAACGCAGCTACGTGTCCATGAAAGAGATCTCGCCGTATGCGAAGCTGGCGGTGATCTGTTCCGAAGACCAGCTGTTTCCCGATCACGATGGGTTCGATTTCAAGAACATCGAAAAGGCGATGAAGCACAACCAGAAAAGCAAGTCGCTACATGGCGCCAGCACGATCAGTCAGCAGGTCGCGAAAAATGTCTTTCTCTGGCAGGGCCGCAATTGGGTCCGAAAGGGGTTCGAAGTCTATTTTACGTTCATGATCGAGCTGATCTGGGGGAAGAAGCGCATCCTGGAGATGTATCTCAACGTAAGCGAGATGGGAAAAGGGGTCTATGGGATCGAGGCGGCGGCACGATATTATTTTAATAAACCCGCGAAGTCGCTGACCCGGCTCGAGGCTGCCAGGATCGCCGCCTGCCTGCCTAATCCGAAGATCTATACCATCAAGCCGTTGTCTTCGCATGTCGCAAGCCGTAGTGCGTGGATCGTCGGACAGATGGGTGTTCTCCAGAATGATCCGGATATACAGAAATTACTTCAATGATCCGCTGGGTCGGATGCGCCGGTGAGCTGCGGCCGGGTGGGGCAGCCTATTCCGCAAGCAGCCGGTTTGCCGCCGCAATGCCTGCCGCGATGCGGTTCTCCCCCTGTCCGCCGATCTCCAGCCACGGTGTGGACTGGTTGACCAGACAATCTCGGTAAAGATGGAATAATTTTTCGCGGGAGGCGAGATCGGGATATTCGCGCAGGTCGTCGCGAACCCAGGGGAGATCGGTGCGACAAAGCAGATAGCCGTCGTACCGGCGGACCGCGATCTGGTCGAGGATCCAGGAATGGCAGCGGCCGAACACGAATTCGCACCAGACCTTCATTACATACATATCGGTGTCGATGAAAACCTGGCTCTTGCCTGCGGCGAGCGCGGCTGTACATGCGCGGTCTTCAAGCGCCAGTTGGCCGCGGGCCATGGCGAGCAGGTCGTCGAAGGAATAATCGGTGCCGTAGGTGGTGAGATATTCGCGGGCAAATTCCGGAACCCAGTGCGTACCAAAGTGTGCCGCCAGGGCCGCGCATAGCGAGGACTTACCGGTAGATTCGGGGCCGATGATGACGATTTTTTTAAGCGGTGGCATGGGCTTGCGTGCCCGGGTTTATTCGGCTTCGGCCACGACTTCTTTTACCTCGGGGATCATTCGCTTCATCATCCCTTCGATGCCGGCCTTCAGGGTGATCATGGAAGACGGGCAGCCCGAACAGGAGCCTTGCAGCATCAGGTTGACGACGCCATCGTTATAGCTTTTGAACTGGATGGCGCCACCGTCCATTTCAACGGCGGGTTTCACGTAGTTCTCAAGGAGTTCTTTGATGCGTTTTACGACATCATCGTCATCTGCGTCGATGGTATTGCCTTCTTTTTTGACGACGACGATCTCTTCTTCGTTGATCACGGGTTTACCTTCCTCGAGATATTCTTTGAGGAACTGACGGATGGCGGGGATCACATCGTCCCAGTCCGTATCCGGCGTCTTGGTGAGCGTGACGAAGTTGCTGGCGATAAACACCGCTTTGATAAAGGGGAAGCCGAAGAGCTCGATGGCGAGCGGCGACGGTTTGGCCGATTCGACGTCCGGGAAATCGATGATCTTGCCGGGGTACAACAACTTGTTGGCCACGAATTTCATCGTTTCCGGGTTTGGAGTCATTTCGGTATAGATGCTGATAACCGGGTTTCCTGTCTTTATCATAGTCTCGATGTTTCTGGCGTTTCATGCAAAGTTAGCAAATTGCCGCCAGTGGCGGTTGCCGGATCAGGAAAATCTGGAAAGCGGAGCCCACCCGCCGGACCATCCGGGCCCCTCCCCGCCGGACCGTCCGCGCCCCTCTCTCTTGGGCGCGTGCCCGCCTTCCGGCACCAGCGGTAGTTGAGCCAGTGTGCGCCGACGATCAGCAGGACGGCAAA
>Ga0134128_10003073_pt1 | contig 20424 bp, 11 predicted proteins | sample KB31754_FD_96462 | JGI IMG/M metagenome (GOLD analysis project Ga0134128, IMG submission 96462) | Terrestrial soil microbial communities with excess Nitrogen fertilizer from Kellogg Biological Station, Michigan, USA - KB3-175-4 | ecosystem: Environmental > Terrestrial > Soil > Unclassified ...
CCCGGCGCTGATCCCGAACGCCGTCTCGATCGCCGCCCGCTGCGGACCAGGCAGCTGTGCCAGGCCGTCCAGCAGCGGCGCGCACAGCTGCTGCAGGCCGGCGAAGGCCAGTTCCATCTCCGACTCCGCCCCCGACGCCCGGACCACTTGGAAACCCGACGCCGACGCCGATTCCACCGCGTACTCCAGCAGCGCCGACTTGCCCACGCCCGGCTCCCCGGCCACCAGCAGCACCCCGCTGGTCCCGGCCCGCGCCCGGCCGAGTAGGCCATCGACCGTGGCGCATTCTTCGGCCCGGCCCAGCAGCACCGATCCGGCGGCCCGCGAACTCACAAGACGAACGATAAACCTTGCCCGACGCCGCCGGATCGGCCTGAGGCACCGAATCTGGGCACCCGCATGGGTGGTCACCGCGCCCGGGCCCGGTGGCAAGACTGGGCGATCGGGAGATTCGACCGCGGCCGCGCACCCGGCACGATGCAGGCATGGAAGTAATGGAAGCACAGCACGGCCTGGCAGAGGTGAGGGACATGAACCAAGCACAGGCGGAACCGGTTCGGCTTCCCCGGGCGGACGGCCGTGCGCCGCAGGGCCTTGAACTGCGGCACCTGCGGTACTTCGCGGCCGTCGCCGAGGCGGGTACCTTTACCCGCGCCGCAGAGCGGTTGTTCATCGCGCAGCCGACCCTGAGCCAGCAGGTCGGACGGCTGGAACAGCTCGTCGGCACCCGGCTGTTGCACCGCCACCGGGACGGGGTGGCGCTCACCGCGGCAGGCGCCGTGATGCTGGACGCCGCCCGGGACGTGCTGTCCGCGGTCGATCACGCGGTCAGCCAGACCCGGCAGGCGGCGGGCCTGGGGCGGCCGCGGCTGCGGGTCGTCCTGCCGGCGGATCTGCCGGACTGCCTGGCCGTCCAGACCGTCTCCCGGCTGCGCTCGGCCGCCGATTCCGCCGGGATCGCCGTCACCTGGATGGACTCACCGCTGGACGCGGAGTTCTCGCCGATCCGCGAGCACCGTGCCGATGCCGGCCTGGGCTGGCTGACGGCCAGCCCAGACACGCTGCCCGCCCCGCTGGATGCCATGACCCTGGGACGGTTCGAGCCCGAGGTGTGGATTCCCCGATCGCACCCGGCCGCCCGCCGCGGGGTTATCGGCCTGAACGAGCTGGCCAGCCTGGACGTCATCCACGGGCCCCGCCCCGCCAGCATCGCGACCTACGACCGGTGGCTGACGATCCTGCGGGCCTCGGATCCGCGGTTCGAATTCACCGACCCCCCAGTCCGGTACTCCCTGCCGACGGCACTCGCCTTCGCCGCCACTGCGAGACCGCCCGCCGCGGTCCTGACCGGCCCGGCTGCCGTCGCTGACGTCCCGCCCGGCGTGACCCGGCTCCCCCAGTCCGCGGGCGCCGGTGACATGGTCCGGGTCAGAATCGACGGCCAGCCGCTGACCGCCACAGCGGCTCTGGCCTGGAACGGCGACCTGCCCCGCCCGCTGCAGCAGATCCTGTTCGACACCGCCGACGACCTGACCCGGCCAGCATCAGCGTCACCGCCCCGTGCTGGTTGATCACAAGCCCGCAGCGGGAATGCTGCCCCGTCCGACTCCGCCGTGAAGTCACGGCACCTGCCCCGGACGTGGCCGCTCCACCGTGCGTGAATAGATCGACAGCGCTAATCGAGGGCTAGACGTTGCTCGCTGAGATCCCTGAATGGACGCCACTAGATGCTCGCCTCGACGCCAGGGAAGACGGGATAAGACAGATGAATACCGGCACCACGATAAGCCCCAGAAGTACAAGGGGAACAACGACAGCAGCAATGACTATCGCAGCGAGTGTTTCCATCATTCCCTCTATCTCGATAACGTCCATCTACCTGGAAGCGACCGGATTGAAGCCGGAGACCCAGGCTCGGGTGCCCGGCAGCGATAAGGGTTAGGCCCTTTGCGGGACGGGTGCGAGCAGGCCTAGGGCACGGGCCCGGTTGATGGCCTCCAGGCGGCGGTGGGCGCCGAGCTTGTCGTATAGGTGCCGCATGTGGGTCCGGACCGTGTTCACCGACACGTAGAGCTCGCGGGCGATCTCCGGCGCGGAAAGGCTGGTCTGCAGCAAGCGCAGGACGCGGGCCTCGGCCTGGCTGATCGGCTCGGCCAGGGGCTGTGCCGGGTCCGCGGCCGGTGCCGCCGGTGTGGTGCCGCCTAGCGTGATGATGATCTTCCGGATCAGCGCGGGATGGGCGGTGCGCTGCCGGGCGTGGCGCTCAAGTAGCTCCGGCACTGGGTGCAGCAGGAACGGGAAGAGCAGGCCATCGGACTCGGCGAGATCGAGCGCTCGCTCGAGGGCGTGTCCGGCAGCCTTCCGCTCGCCGAGCGCGTCCCGGGAGCTCGCCTCCAGCAGCAAAGCCGTGATCTGCCATACCTGATGGGCTCCCGGGGCCGGGCTGTCCAGAACGGGCGCGAGCGCGGCGGCCGCCGCTCGCGGGCCGTCCTGGGCGAGCCGCAGCGCCGCCACGGCGGTGCGGATATCTGGCCTTTCGCGTTCCTGTTCGGCTGTCTCGGTCAGGACGGCATCCGCTTGCACGGTCTCCCCCAGCTGCACCAGGACGTGCAGGAGGAACCCGCGCACCTGCGTGGTGAGCGGGTGTGCTGCGCTGAGCAGCTGTCCGGGCAGGCGCTCGGCGGCACGCAGGGTGGCTAGCGCCGCCTGCAGGTGGCCGCGGGCGATCTCGAGAAAACCCCGGACCAGCTGGAACAGCATTTCTGTCGCCGGCTCGACCTCGGACTGGAGCGCCCGCTCCCCTTCTGCGAGCCACCGTTCGGCCTCCGCTAGTTCTCCCTGCCCGGCCAGCGAGCCAGCCAGCATCAGATAGGCGATCGCGACGGCTGGCTCCCCGCTCCAGCCGTGCCGCCGCGCCAGCTCGATCGCTTGCCGGCCGCGCTCGGCCGCCAGTGCGGACGACTGGAAGCTCGCGGCCACGGCCCAGTGCGCCAGGCCGTTGATCTCCAGGTAGGGTCGCCCGATCCGGCGCGCCAGAGCGACACCCCGCTCAAGCTGGGTTTCGGCTTCGCCGACTCGCACCGACCAGAGCTCGGCGATGCCCAGGCTGATCAGCGCGAGCGCGCGCAGTTCCTCGCTGAGCCCGGGCTGCGCCCCGTCCAGGGCGTCGGCCGACTTCAGCTGCTCCGCCTCCTGGGCGATAGCCTCAAGATCGCCGCGCTGACGGGCGAGGTAAAGGCGCAGGACGGCCAGCGTGACACGGAACTGCTCGCGCCTGTCCGCGGGCACCGACGCTGCCCCCGCCGCGGCGAGCGCTAGATACCGCGCACCTTCCTCTAGCGATCCATCCGTCAGCTCGGCGGCGGCCGCTACCGCGGTGAGCTCCGCATTGGCGGTGACGGCATCAGCCGGGAACGAGGCGACGAGCTGGTACGCAGCGGCGGCCTGCCCGTCCAGGGTGGCGTCGAGCCAATGATCGGCCAGCAGGCGGCCAGCCAGCTCCCAGTCCTGCGTCGCCTGGGCGTGGCGGACTCCCTCCACCGGGAACCCGTGCTCGGCGAACCAGCCGGCCGCCGTACCGTGCAGGGCGGCTAGTTCAGCCGGCTCGGTATGCCGCAGCTCCAGCTCGAGCAGGTCGGCGAACAGCCGGTGGTAGCGGAACCAGGATCGCCGCGCGTCCAGTGCGACCACGAAAGCCCCGGCCTGCTCGAGCTCCTGCAAGATCCGCCCCCCGCCAGACCCCCCGGTCAGCTCGTCAGCCAGCGGGCCGCTGACCCGCTCGAGCACGCAGGTCCGCGACAGCAGCCGCCGCGCCTCCTCGCTCTGCCGCTCGAGAACCTCGGCGAGCAGATATTCGGCCACCGTGCGCTCGCTGCCGCAGAACTCGGCCGCGAACTGTTCCGGATCGGGGTGCCCGGCTAGCGACAGCGCCGCCAGCCGCAGCCCGGCCGCCCAGCCCTCCGTGCGCTCGTGCAGCAGGGCCAGAGCTGATTCGGTCAACCGCACCCCTGCGGTCTCGATAAGCGCCCGTGCCTCGTCGCGGCTGAACCTCAGACTGGCCGCGCGGATCTCGGTCAGCTCGCCTTCCAGCCGCAGCCGGTGCAGGCCCAAACGCAGATTATGCCGGCTGGCGAGCACGAACCGCAGCCCGGCCGGCGCGCGCATGAGCAACAGCTCGAGCTGCCGCAACGCCTCGGCGGAGCCCAGCGCGTGCACGTCGTCGATGACCAGCCAGATCCGCTCCCGCAGCGGGCCTAGGTCCGCCAGCAGCCGTTCGACGACCGCCCACCCGTCCAGATCCGGCGTCGCGGTCAAGGGCTGGATGAGCGCCGAACCGGCCGCCGTGTCCCGCAGCGCGTCGGTCACCGAGGTCCAGAATCGCTGCGGATCGTGATCCTCGTCCTGTACCGACACCTGGGCGGCGTGCTCCTCCAGGCCCGCTTCATCGATCCACGACCGCAGCAGCACCGACTTGCCGCTCCCGGCCGGCCCCGACACCTCGGTGATCCGGCCGGCTCGGTTCAGCCGCTCGAACAGCTCACCGCGGACGACCACCCCCCCGGCAACACGAACCGGATCGCCGGCGGACCTCCCGGTCATGCCCGTCACCTTGATGCACCGATCCAGCGGCACGGTCCTTGTCTCAATAGCCGCGAGCGTCATGACAAGGACTATTCCTCAATCTCCTATCGGAATCATCGTCACCAGCATGTACCGGCCCCTGCCGACTGACCCTAACCGGCGGGTACACGCTAGCCGGGGGGTCATGGCTCGGGTCGGCTCGCACGTTTGCGCGGGGTGCACCGCGGACCGTTCGGGTCAATGGTCGTCTGCGGTGACAGGGAGCAGCACGGTCAGTACGGTGCCGGCCCCGGGCGGGCTGTCCAGGGTGATACTGCCGCCCACGGCCTCCACCCGGTCACGCAGGCCGGTCAGGCCCGAGCCGCGGCTGGCGTCGGCGCCTCCGACGCCGTCGTCGCGGACCTGGACGGTCAGAGTGCCGTCGGCCTGCTCGATAAGGATGTCCACCGCAGAGGCGTTCGCGTGCTTGGCGGCGTTGGTAAAGGCCTCGGCGGCGACATAGTAGGCGGTGACCTCGCAGGAGCCGGGGAGCCTGCCGTCGGCTCGCAGCTGCACCCGGACCGGCAGCGGTGAGCGCCGGGCCAGCGCGCGGATAGCCGCCCCGAGGCCAGCCTCGACGAGGATGGCCGGATGCACGCCCTGGCAGATGTCCCGCAGCTCCCGGCGCGTGGTGGCCAGGTCTTCCCGCACCTCGTCCAGGTCGGCGCGTACGTCCGCCGGGACCCGGTCGCGGATACCGCTCAGCAGCAGGGCCTGGGTAACCAGCCGCTGCTGGACGCCATCGTGCAGGTCCCGCTCGATCCGGCGGCGCGTCTCGTCCGCGGCTGCGACGATCCGGGCCCGCGAGGCGGACACCTCGGCCCGCGCCTCGGCATTCGCGATCGCGGTCGCGACCAGCTCAGTGAACCCGGCCAGCCTCACCTCGGTATCCGTCGGCAGCGGCTCAGAGCGGCTGGACAGGATCATGACGCCCCACAGCCGGCCCGCCACGCTGATCGGCACGCCGACCGACGCCTGGACGCCGGCCTCGCGGGCAAAGTCGGCGAACGGGCCCGCAGCGTCGGCGTAGCCGTCGATCCGCGCCGACCGCCCCGTCTGGAACACCAGCGACGTCACGTTCCGCCCGCCGAGAGGCAGCCGGATGCCGACCGCGGCGGCCGGACCGTCAGGGGCGGCCCAGGTGCCGACGAACGCCCCGCTGCCATCTGGGGCGTACCGGTTCAGGAAGGCGAGATCGGCCGCGTGCAGCCGCCCGGCCTCGGCGGTGACCGCGGCGAACACCTCTTCCGGCGGCGCCGCCCGGGCCACGAGCTCCGCCACCCGCCGCAGCGCCGCCTGCTCGTCGGCGGAGCCCTGCAGCTCCACCCGCGCCTGCATGTTGGCGATCGCGGTCGCGACCAGCTCGGTGAACCCGGTCAGCCGCGCCTCGGCATCCGCCGGCAACAACTCCCCTCGGGTCAACGCCACGACCATGACACCCCATAGCCGGCCCTCGACCTTGATCGGTACGCCCACCGACGACCGCAGCGCCCAGTCCCGGGTGGCGACGTCACCGATCACGCCCGACATGTCGGCATCGTCGGTCCGCGCCGTCTGGCCGGTTTGGAACACTAGCGTGCTTGCGTTATTCCCGCCCAGCGGAAACTGGCTGCCGATCGGGGTCGGCGGCGCGGCACCCGTGATGGTCCACGCGCCGACCACCGTGATCGCGTCCCGCGGGTCATACCGGACCAGGACCGCGACGTCCACGCCCAGCAGCCGTCCGACCTCCCCGGTGACCGTGGCGAAGACGGCCTCCGGCGATGCCGCCTGGGCCACGAGCATCGCCACCCGCCGCAACGCGGCCTGCTCGCCGGCGACCTGGCGGAACCCGGCGTACAGCTGGGCGTTGTCGAGGGAGACGGCGAGCTGGCCGGCGATGAGGTTGACCGCGTCGAGCCGCCCGGCCGTGAACGCGGCGCGGATCAGGCGGTTTTCCAGCAGCAGCACCGCCCGCAACGCCCCGCGGCTCTGGATCGGCACGGCCAGCAGCGAACAGCAAGTGATGTCGGTGAAGTAGGGGTCGCGGGAGAACCGGTCGTCGTCGGCGGCGTCGGCCACGACCAGGGGCTCGAGCGTCCGCTGGACGTAGCGCAGCACCGCCATCGGCGCCGCGCCATCCTGGCCGGTGCCGCTGACCGGTACGGTGCCGCCGCCGGGTGCCGGCAGCAGCCAGTCCTGGCGGTGCTCGTCCCGCAGCAGCAGATGCACGCCGGTCGCGCCAGTCATGGCGCTGAGCACCCCGACCACCCGGGCGTGCAGCCGGCCGATGCTGGTCTCCGAGCTCAGCGCCTGCGACGCCGACACGATCCCGAGCAGGTCGACCGTCCCGGCCGTGACGGCGGCACGGCGATGGGGAAGATCGCCGGACTGCTGGTCGGCGGTGGCGGCCGCGCCAGAAGGTGTCCGCAGGACCGGGTAGGCCCAGTCCAGCTGTTCCACTTTGGCGGTCGCCCCCCAGGCGAGGTATTCCTGGCGGGCCTGGGCGAGCGGGTCGTGGCCGGTGTGTTCGAGGCCGCGGGCGAGGTAGAAGCGGGCGGCGTGTTCGGCGATCAGGGCGCGGTGCCAGGGCCGCTGGCGCGGGGCGGCCTCGCGCCGGGCGGCGTCGAAGGCCAGGGCGGCGGCGCGGAAGTCGCCGGCCACCCAGGCCCGCTCGGCCTCGAGCAGCCGCAGCAGGTGCAGAAAGTTGCCGGGCGCGTCCGCGGCGCGGTCGGCCAGCCACCGGGTCACCTCTTCCAGTTCGGCCAGCAGGCCGCTGCGCTGGCCGGCGTCCGCGCTGCGGGCCTGCCCGGCCAGAGCCAGCCCGCGCAGCAGGTGGGCGACGGCCGTCGAGTAGAGGCCCGGGAACACCGGAACGAGTGGCATGACGGCCGCGGTGTGCTGCTCCAGGGCGGCTTGATCGCCGAAGATGGCGGCAGCGTTCGCCTGATTGAGATGCGCAACAAAAAGCGCGCCCGGGTCACCGGCGTACTTGTCGGCGGAAACCGCCTCACCGGCCGCGGCCGCGCTTTCGCCGAGCAGCACACCAGCCAGCCAGCGGTAGGTGCCGAACACCTGAACCACCTCCTCGCTACCGGTACGGCGCACAAAGGCCAGCGCCGCTTCGGCCTCGGTGAGGTAGCGGTCCAGTGCGGGCGCGCTGTCCAACAGGCCGGCCAGCGCCGCGTAATAGGTGTAGGCGGCGTTGGCCAGGTCGCCCCCTGCGATCAGTCCCTCTCTGGCTCGCTGACTTGCCTGGATACTGGTTTCGATCGGTTCGGCCCAGCAGCTGAGGAGACCGCAGAGCATGCGAACGTTGGAGGTGCCGGGCTCGTAGCCGCGGGCTTCGCCCAGCGCTAGGATTCGCTGCGCCGCCCGGTATGCGGCGATGTAGTCGCCGCGCAGCAGCACCGCACCGAGGGCGGTGTGGGCCGCCGGGCTGACCAAGGCAGGGGCCGGGCCGTGCTCCAGGCAGATCCGCAGTGCTCCCAGGCTCAGCCAGGTGAGCGTGGCGGGGTCGCCGACGAAGAAGGCCGCCGTCAGGGTCGCGTTGATCAGGCCGCACGCGGCGAGCAGCGTGGGGTCGGTGAGGTCGGACCGAGCCAGGTCGTCAGCGATTTCGGTATGGTCCAGCCACTGATACAGATAGTCGAACTGGTGGTCTAGCTCGGCAGCGAGCCGGTCCGCGGCCGGGACGGTGACGCCGAGTTCACGCAGCGACTCCAGGCCGAGCCCGAGCGCATCCGCATAACGGGTCCGGTGCATCACGCTGAACACCTGCACCGCCGTCGCGTCCGCGCGATCGACCACGGCCGGGCACAGCCGCTCGATCGTGCGGTACACCTCGTCGGCCTCCTCCAGCCGACCTAGGCAGTACAGCGCGGCGTGACGACCGGTGTGCACCCCGGCGAGCGTGGCGGTATCGCCAGGGTCCACCGCCGTAAGCGCGGCGGTCAGGAGCGTATTGACCAGCGCGTAATCCCCGATCAGCGCGCCCTGGCCAGCGGCGCGCCGCAGCAGCCCGGCCACCTGGCGCCGCTCGGCGGCATCGGTGACCGCGCCGAGAGCGGGCAGGTACTGCTCCGCCGCGACTGCGAACAACTCCGGCACCCCGGCCAGCCGCCGCGCCATGGCCAGCTGCACGCTGCGCCGCCGCCCAGGCTCCATCCCGCCCAGCACCGCCTCGCGGATCCGGTCGTGTCGGAACCGCACCGCCGGATGTACCCCGGGCTCGGTCACCAGCAGGCCCTCCTCGAGGGCGGGTGCCAGCGCCTGGTCCACCACGTCGGCCGGCTCGCCGGTGGCGGCCTGCAGCAGGCTCAGCTCGGCCCGCCCGCTCAGGCACGCCATCGCCTCCACCACCCGCTGGGACTCCTCCGGCAGGGCGGTAGCGTGCGCCGCCACCAGCCCGGCGACCTCGGACCGGCTCAGGTGCGCGCGCGCCGCCGCCTCGTCCCACCGCCACCCGGCCGCCGTCACGGTCAGCAGCTCGTCGCGGCGCAGCGCGTTCAGCAGCTCCACGGTCTCGTACGGGTTGCCGCGCGTGTACGGTTCGATCACCTCGGCCAGGCCCTCTGCCGCCGCCCGGTCCACCCGCAGCATCTCGGCGACCATGGTGGCCAGGCTGGGCTCCGGCAAGTTGTCGAGGTGCAGGTGCTGCACCGTTGCCTGATCGAGCCAGCGGGACAGCGGCGCCATCAGCGGATGCGCCGCGTCCACGTCGCCGTCCCGGTACGCTCCGACCAGCAGCAGGCCATCGACCCGCTCCTCGCTCAGCACCAGATCGAACAGGCCGAGCGGGGTACGCCCCGCCCACTGCAGGTCATCGAGGAACAGCACGACCGGCCGCTCCCGCGACGCGACCGCCCGCAACACCGCCGCGGCCGCCCGCTGCACCCGCGTCTGCGCCGTCAGCCGATCCCCCGCCTCCGGCGCCACCCCCAGCAGCGTCGCGAACTCCGGCACCACCGCGGCCAGCAGGCCCGCGTTCGACCCCACCGCCGCCACGATCCGCTCCCGCAGCCGCGCCAGCTCATCCTCCAGCTCGGCCAACAGCAGCCGGCCCAAAGCCCGGAACGCCTGATGGGACGCATCAAACTCCAGATCCCGCCGGTAAGCGTCGAACTTGCCCGCCACGAACCAGCCGTCACCGCCGGTCACCACCGGCCGCAGCTGGTCGATCAACGCCGTCTTGCCCACCCCCGGCGCACCGGCCACCAGCACCCCGCGAGACTGGCCCGCCAGCGCGCCGGCGAACGCGGCCTCCAGCGCCGCCACCTCATCCTCGCGTCCGGCCAGCCGCGACGGCGGCAACAGCCGCACCGGGACATCATGCTCACCGGCCCCGAACACAGCCGGAGCCGGGTGCGCCCGCGCGCCGCGCAGCCGCTCCAGGTCATAGACCAGGCCGTCCGCGGTCTGGTACCGGTTGTCCGGTTCCTTCTCCAGCAGGTGCAGGATGATCTCGGACAACGGGGCCGGCAGAGCCTGGTTCGCCTCGGCAGGCGGTACCGGCACCCGGGCCAGGTGATCGTGGATGAGCCGCAGCGGATCCCCGGCGCCGAAGGGCGGTGCGCCGGTGGCCAGCTCGTACAGCGTCGCCCCCAGGGCGTACAGGTCGGCCCGCTGATCCACCGGCCTCCCGGTCCGCCCGGTAGCCTCCGGCGCCAGGTACGCCAGCGCCCCGGTGATCTCGCTGTGCGGGGTGAACTCCGGGCGGATCTCGGCAAACGAACTCGCCAGTGCGAAATCCACCAGGCACGGACAGCCGTCGCCGCTGAACACGATGTTCGCCGGGGTGATGTCCCGGTGCATCACCCCCCGCCGGTGCATCCCCGCCACCGCCCGGGCCAGTCCCAGCCCAAGCCCGGCCAGCTCATCGGCCGCCAGCGGCTTCGTCATGCCTGCGAGGTTCGTGTCCCCATGGTCGGCCAGCACCACCGACCCCGGATACCGCGGCGCTCCGGCCAGCTGCGCCACCCCCGCCACACCGCGCAGCCGCTCCAGCATCGTGGCCTCATGCCGCGCCCGGCGTTCGGTGTCCGGCCCCAGCGGCTCCTTGCGGATAACCGTCCCCCCGGGCACCACCAGCCGGGTGATCCGCGTGCGCCCGCTCTCGTGCACAATCTCAGCCGGGGCGGGCTCAACTGGGTCCGGCAGTACCCTGTCTGCCTCCATCCAGCACCTCCATGCACGGCCGGCCCCTCGCAAGGCCCGCGTACATCAATCCTGCATACACCGATTCGAGGCCGAATGCGAGGGTTCAGCTGACCATCGCGCACCGCGGCATACGCCATGCTCTTCCAGGATCTCCTCGCCGACATCACCAATTGTTGTGATGCCGGCTCACCAAGCCCGGCCGAAGACTTGGCGCGAGCCGGACTGAGCTGAACAGACAGCCAGATCGGGCTTCGCTAGCACGCACGGGAGGAAGATATTCATGAACGTACGGGACGCCTTTTACGAGGTGCTGCGCACCCACGGGATCACCACCATCTTCGGGAACCCCGGCTCTAACGAGCTGCCGCTGCTCAGTGACCTTCCGGATGACTTCCGCTATGTCCTGGCGCTGCAGGAGGGCGCGGCCATCGGGATGGCGGACGGCTTCGCGCAGGCCACCGGGAAGCCGTCGCTGGTGAACCTGCACGCCGCGGCGGGCATGGGCAACGCGATGGGGAACCTGACGAACACCCAGTCCGGGCACGTGCCGGTGATCGTCACCTCGGGCCAGCAGGCCCGCAAGTACACCGAGCTGAAGGCCTACCTCACCAACGTGGACGCGCCGAAGCTGGTCGAGCCGCTGGTGAAGTGGAGCCACGAGCCGGCCCGCCCGCAGGACGCCCCGCAGTCCCTGTCGAAGGCGATCTTGCTGGCGACCGCCGCGCCGGCCGGGCCGGTATACCTCTCGCTGCCACTGGATGACTGGGAGCAGGACGCGGACGCCAGCGCGCTGGGGCACCTGAAATCGCGGGTCACCGACGGGAACCCCGTGGTCCCCGAGGAGGCGCTCGGCGGGCTGCGTGAGCGGCTGGCCGCGGCGCACAACCCGGTCATGGTGGCCGGGCCGGGCATCGACACCCCGGCCGGGTGGGACGGCGCGGTGCGGCTGGCCGAGAAGCTGTCGCTGCCGGTGCTGGTGGCACCCAGCCCCGCCCGGTGCCCGTTCCCCACCCGCCACCCCAGCTACCGAGGCGTCCTGCCCGCGAGCATCCCCGCCCTCGCCAGCCACCTCGCCGGGCATGACCTCGTCGTTGCGTTCGGCGCCCCGATTTTCATGTACCACGAGTTTGCCGACGGCGACTACCTCCCGGCGGGCACCGAACTGTGGGCCGTGACCGCTGACCCGGATGAGGCGGCCCGGGCACCGGTCGGGCACATCCTCATCGGCGACCCTGCGGAAGCCGTCAAGCGGCTCGCGGACACCATCGCGGGCGCCGGGCGGCCGCCGCTGCCGGCCCGCGAACCGCTCCCGCAAGCCGACACCAGCGGCCCCGCCTACACCGAGGAGGCGATCATGGACGCGGTAAACGCAGCGAAGACCGACAGCACCGTCATCGCGCACGAGTGGACCTCGACCTTGGTCAACGTGTGGGACCGGCTGGAGATCACGCGTCCGGGGAGCATGTACATGAGCGCGGCCGGCGGCCTGGGCTGGGGGCTGCCCGGGGCCATCGGCCTGCAGCTCGGCGACCCGTCCCGGCGGGTGGTGGCGCTGCTCGGCGACGGCGCGGTGCACTACTCGGTCAGCGGGCTATGGACCGCCGCCCAGTACAACATCCCGGTCGTCTTCGTCGTCGCGCGCAACAGCGAATACCGGGCGCTGAAGGAGTTCAGCCGGTTCATGCACGATCCGGACGCGCCCGGCATGGAACTGCCCGACATAGACATCCCCGGGATCGCCACCGCCTACGGCATCCCGTCCGAGCGGGTGAAGACGCTCTCCGACCTCACCCGCGCCGTCAAGGACGGCCTCTCATCCGACCGGCCGAGCCTGGTCGAGATCCCCCAGCGTCGCATCGGCGACTCCTGAGTGGTCCGGGGACCCATGACGAGCCTGCATGACCGTACCGAGCGGCTGCGCGAGGCGGTCGTTCCGGGCTGGCTGGCCGAGGCGATGCCGGACTGGCTGACCGAGGCCGTGCGGCCCAGGCCCGCGCCGGTCCCGTGGGGAGCGATGGTCCGCGCTGCGCTGGCCGTCTGCGTGCCGCTGTCGGTCGGTATCGTGGTCGGCCGCCGCGACATCGGGCTGGTGCCGGCGGTGGGCGGGCTGATCGGCATGATCATCGACACCGGCGGCCCGTACGTGGTGCGGGTCAAGCTTGTGGTCACCGCCGCCGTATTTGGCGGTGCCGCCGGTCTGGTGATCGGGATGTTCATCCACCACCGAGGGTGGGTCGCCGTGGCCAGCCTGGTCGTCGTCGCAGGCCTCTCTGCCATGATCTCCAGGCTGGGCAGGACCGGATCGGTCACCGGGCTGCTACTGCTGGTATTCACCTCGCTGGGCCTGGGCCCGTTCGGCGCACTACGGCCCTGGTGGCACATCGTACTGGGCTTCGCCGCCGGCGTCGCCTGGGCGCTGCTGCTCCTCGTGCCGGGCTGGCTGCTGTCGCCCCGGTCCGCCGAACAGAGCGCCGTCGCCGACGTCTACCACGCGCTCGCCGGCGACCTGCGCGCGATCGGCACCGACCGCACCGGCCAGACCCGGCGCGCGGTCACGGCCGCGCTCAATACGGCGTACGACACCCTGCTCACCGCGCGGGCGACGGTCGGCGGCCGAAGCCGGCGCCTGACGCACCTGATGGCGGTGCTCAACGCCAGTTCCCCGGTGTCCGAGGCGGTCGTCACGCTGCACCGCGAGGGCACCCGGCCGCCGCCGCTCGTTGCCGACACCCTCGACCGGTACGCCGACGCGATAGCGGCGGGCGACGCGCCCCATGGCGGGCCGCTGCACCGCGGCCCGCATCCGGACGGCGTGCCGCCGATCCCGCCAGCGTGGTCGTCCAGCCCTGGCTCCCTCGAGCTGCGGGATGGCCTGGCGGCCCTCGCGCGCACTATCGCGTGGACGCCCGCCACGTCGCCCGAACCGGCGCCGCGGACACCGCTGAGCGAGCGCGCCCGGGCCGTGCCCGGCACCCTGCTCGACCGGCTTCGGGGCGGACGGCTCGCCTGGACCTTCACCATCCGGCTGATGGTGTGCGTCGGCGTGGCCGCCGTGGCGAGCGAGGTGCTTCCGCTGCAGCGGTCCTACTGGGTGGTACTCACCGTCGCCATCGTGGTGAAGCCCGACAACGGCTCGGTGTTCGCCCGCGCCCTGCAGCGCGGCATCGGCACCATCGTTGGCGTGGTGCTGGGCGCCGTCATCCTGGCGGTGGTTCCGTACGGGCCGTGGCTGCTGTTCCCGCTGGCCGCGCTGGCGGCAGGGCAGCCGTACGGGCGCCTCCGCAACTTCGGCCTGGGGGCTACGTTCATGACCCCGATAGTCGTGCTGCTGATCGACCTGCTGGCGCCCGCCGGATGGCGGCTCCCCGAAGAACGGCTGGTCGACACGCTGCTCGGCTGCGCGATCGTGCTGCTCGTCGGGTACGCGTCGTGGTCGAGTAGCTGGCACTCGCACCTGCCACGACAGTTCGCCGCTACGCTGCGCGACATCTGCCGGTTCATGGAGGCGGCGCTCATCCCGGACCCGGCGGCCCGCGACCGCGGCTGGCAGCTGCGCCGCCAGGGCTACCGAGCTCTCGGCGACCTGCACGGGGAGTACCAGCGGGCCATGTCGAGCCGGCGGCCGTGAGCCGCCGCGCGTCGGCCTGGTGGCCCGCGATCGTCGCGCTCGACGAGGTGGCCGACACGGCGACCGCCACCAGGGTCGCGATCGGCCACGGCGCGCCCGCCCCGTCGCCCGACGCGGTAAACCAGCTGACCGCGGCGCTCTACGACATCGCCGACGCGATCGACGCCGGCGTCCCGCCCCGGGCCGGCGAGCTGCCCGACGACGAGGCACTCAAGCCGGTCACTGACGCCGTGCGTCCCGTGCTGTCTGTGCTCGAGCCGGACCGCAGTCGGCCCGGCCAGGTTAGAAGCTAGTGGTGATGCGGGCGCCGCGGCCGGGCTGGCACACTGGGCGCATGCCGCTACAGTGCATCATCGTCGATGACTACCAGCCATTCATCACGGTAGCCCGGACCAAGCTGGAGCGGCAGGGCATGGCCGTGGTTGGTGTCGCCAGCAACGGCGCCGAGGCGCTGCGCCAGGCACGAGAGCTGAGCCCGGACGTGGCCCTGGTCGACATCTCGCTTGGCACCGAGAGTGGTTTCGACGTCGCACGGGAGATCGGCCCCTACGTCGGGTGCGTGATCCTGATCTCCTCTGACGATCACTATGAGGACGACGACTATGCCGAGCTGATCGCGGGTAGTCCCGCGGTGGGCTTCTTGAGCAAGGCCACCCTGTCGGCGGACGTGATCAGCCGGCTCGTCCCCTAGGCCGGTCCGCCCGCGCAGGCCGTTCCGTATCGTGGTTACATACTTGGGTGAGTGATCCAAGCGATCCCGGCCGTCCGGTGCGGGTCGTGCTGGCCGAGGACAACGTGCTGTTGCGCGAAGGCGTGGCAGGGCTGCTGGAGCGGGCGGGATTCGAGGTCGCCGGCCAGGCCGGAGACGCGAACGGCCTCATCGCCCTGGTCCGGACGCAGCGCCCGGATCTTGTCTTGGTCGACATCCGGATGCCGCCCGGTCATTCCACCGAAGGGCTCGGCGCGGCTACAACCATTCGCGAGGAGTTCCCGGAGACCGGCATCATGGTGCTGTCGGCCTTTGTACACGCCGAGCACGCGGTGGAACTGCTTTCCAGCGGGCAAGGGATCGGTTACCTGCTCAAAGATCGCGTCGAAGACGTCACGGAGTTCGTCCGGTCGCTGCAGCGCGTCGCGGACGGCGGCGTGGTGATCGACCCGGCCCTGGTGCAAGACCTGGTTCGCACCCGGCAGGGCCACGATCCGCTTGTCATGCTGACCGCGCGCGAGCGGGAGGTCCTCGCACTGATGGCTGAGGGCCGCTCCAACGCGGGGATCGCCCGGCAGATCTGGGTCGCCGAGGCAACGGTGGAAAAGCACGTGCACAGCATCTTGGGCAAGCTCGACCTGCCAGACAGCTCCGACGATCACCGCCGGGTGCTGGCCGTACTGGCCTATCTCAGCTCCGCCGGAACCTGACCAGACGATCCAGTGTTTCCGCCCGGATCGGGTGAATCACCCAGACATGTGATGCCGGCTCACCAGACCTGTTGACACGCTTGGCACGACCCACACGGCCCGCCAAAAGGCCGTGCCGCCAAGCCTTCAGGGGAAGCCGACGATGTACCCGCGCAGCATCCGCGATCTCCAGGCCGACGCCTTGTTCGCGTCGGCACTGCAGCCGAGCGATCAACTCAGCGTCAGCCAGATCCGGCGGGCTATCGCCGTGGCCCTCGATGCGTACGGCGGTGCAGGCTGCGCCGGGCGGGTCGCGCAGGAGTTCGGCGACCATCCGGAGGCTGCGGTCGGCCGGATGCGCTGGGCCCGTGCCGGTATGGCGGCCCTGGATCGCCAGCCCACCCCGAGGGTACGGCGGGTACCGGTGGCTGGCGATCGCGTCATGGACGACGAGCTGATCCGGGTGTGCGCGGTGGCCGCTCGTGGCGCCTGCCGGCGGATGACTCCGCGGTACCTGAGGGCCCTGCACGACAGCGTTGAGCAGGCCTGCTGCCTGCCGAGTCGCCTTGACTGGGACCGGAAGGCCGCGTTGCACGCGGAGATCGTCAACCTGCTGGCCGACGCGACCGGCGATCCGGCCCTGGCCGTGCTGGTCCGGGACGTTCCCGGACAGCTCCATGACCTGATGATCGCGGTTGGCCCGGCGGCAAGCGGCATCATCGCCGGTTCGCGCCGCCGATTGCTGGCGTTGCTCCGGGCCGGCGACACCGACGGTGCGGCACGCGAGATGGAGCAGCATCTCGGGGGCCTGCTCTGGATGCGCCGCGTCTCCCGTCGCCCCGCCCCTAGCACGGTCCACGGCGATATCGCCGTCTGAGAACGAGTGGACAGATGACTGGCTGCTGACCGCAGGGGCGTACAGCTGACCGGTTAGGTGTACCACGGCCCGTTCGGATCAAATGATCTCACCGAACGGTCCGTGGCGCTTGTGCCCCACCTCGTCAGTCAGGTGCGCCGAGCGGATCATTGCTCATGGGCTGTCTCACGCGGGGTGGAACTGCTGGCACAGCAGCAGGACGTTCAGAGCGACGATCAGCGCCACGCAGATACCCCCGGCGATGGTGGTGCGGCGCTGGTTGACGTGACAGCCCATCACGTCGCGTCGGCTGGTCAGGATGACCAGCGGCACCAACGCGAACGGGATGCCGAAGGACAGCACGACCTGGCTGAGCACCAGGGCGCTGGTGGGGTTGACCCCGGCCGCCAGGATCACCAGCGCGGGAAGCATAGTGATCGTCCGGCGGGCCAGCAGCGGGACCCGGAGCCGGACGAAGCCGGCCATGATGACCTCGCCGGCGTAGGTGCCGACGCTGGACGAGGAGACGCCGGAGGCGAGCAGCGCCACCGCGAACACCAGCGCCGCGCCGCCGCCAGCCAGCCGGCCGAGCTCAGCGTGCGCCTGCCCGATGGTGTCCAGCCCGGCCAGCGCCGGGGTGTGGAAGGCGCGGGCGGCGACGGCGAGCATCGCCATGTTCGCCAGGCCGGCCAGGCCCAGAGCCACGAGCACGTCGAGTTGCTGGAACCGGAGCAGGCGCCGGCGGTCGCGGTCATCGCGGCTGGGCGTGCGGTCCTTGGTCAGGGCCGAATGCAGGTAGATAACGTGCGGCATCACGGTGGCGCCGAGGATCGCGGCGGCCAGGTACAGCGAGCCGGCGCCATCTAGGCCAGGCACCAGGCCATGCAGCGAACCGGGGACGGAAGGGCCGAGCCTGAGGGCCTCATACAAGAAGCCGGCGACGACAAGCCCGAGCAGCGCGATGATGGCCAGCTCGAAGCGGCGCCGGCCACGGGCCTTAAGGCCCAGGACGGTGAAGGTGACCAGCCCGGTGATCAGCCCGGCCGGCAGCATCGGCATGCCGAACAACAGGTTCAGCCCGAGCGCCGCGCCGATGAACTCGGCGACGTCGGTGGCCATGGCCACCACCTCGCCCTGCACCCACATGCCCCAGGTGGCCGGGCGGGGAAGCCGGTCGCGGACCAGTTCGGGCAGCGCGCGGCCGGTGACGATGCCCAGCTTGGCGGACAGGTACTGCACCACCATCGCCATCAGGTTCGCGGCGAGGACCACCCACAGCAGCAGGTAGCCGTACTGCGCCCCGCCCTGGACGTTGGTAGCGAAGTTCCCGGGGTCGACGTAGGCCACCGAGGCGACGAACGCCGGGCCCAGCATGGCCAGCACGCCCCGGATCCGTCCCCGGGCCAGCAGCCGGCCAAGCGGGTTCGGCCCGGCGGTCAGCGAGGGCTCCTGACCCGGCACCGGAAGGCCAGCATCCGTGGCTGTGAACTCAGCCTGCGCGGTGGTCATTGAATCCTCCGTGGTCAGTGGCCCGTTATGGGACAGCACTGAGCCTCGCGCACCGCCTGATGAGCGGAAATCACATGTTCTTGTGATTCGCGGTCACCAAGCCGACCCGAAGACTTGCCTACATCGGCGGGGATAGCAACCGCCTCGAGGGAAGACGAAAGAGGAAAGCTAATGGGCTCGAACGAAACCCAGGTACCCCATCACGAGACCCCCACCTTGGGGAATCCGGATCTGCCCCAGGAAGGCATGCAGACCACCGCCGGGGATCCGGCCGGCGCGAAGATGACGGGCCCGCAAAACCCGGTGCTGGAGAGCCAGTTCCCTAACCAGATCAAGGCGCCGGCGACGGACGTCAGCACGCAGCCGTTCTTCTGGTCCTCGTTCAACATCTCGCCCCGCCGCCAGCAGGCCGGGGGCTGGGCGCGCGAGGTCACGCAGGCCGATTTCGCGATCTCCGACGAGATCTCCGGCGTGAACATGTACCTCGAGACGGGTGCCATCCGCGAGCTGCACTGGCACCAGACCGCCGAGTGGGCGATCATGACGCAGGGCAAATGCCGGATCACGACCCTCAGCCGTGAAGGCATGCCGAGCGTCGAGGATGTCTTTAAGGACGACCTCTGGTTCTTCCCCGAAGGGCTGCCGCACTCCCTGCAGGGAATGGGCCCGGACGGCGCGGAATTCGTGCTCGCGTTCGACAACGGCGCCCAGTCCGAGAGCAACACGCTGCTCCTGACGGACTGGTTCGCGCACACCCCGCCCGACGTGCTGGCGAAGAACTTCCGGGTGGCCCAGGAGACCTTCAACGACATCCCCCTGCACAACCTCTGGATCTTCCCCGGTGAAGAACCGGGTGATCTCGAGGCGGACCAGGTCGCAGCCGGCGTCAAATGGGGCGGAACGGAGCCGGTGATCTTCCGGATGTCAAAGCAGAAGCCGACGTACGAGAACAGCGGCGGCAACATCCGTATCGCGGACAGCACGAACTTCCCGGCGTCGAAGACGGTGGCGGCCGCCCTGGTCACGGTCAAGCCGGGCAGCATGCGGGAGTTGCACTGGCACCCGAATGCCGACGAGTGGCAGTACTACATGCAAGGTTCCGCTCGGATGACGGTGTTCAACACGGGCCCGCACGCCAACACCACCGACTTCCGGGCCGGTGATGTCGGCCTGGTCCGGCGCAATTGCGGCCACTACGTCGAGAACACCGGCGACGATGACCTCGTCTTCATCGAAACGTTCCGCAGCGACCGCTACGAAGAGGTCTCGCTGGCCAACTGGCTCAGCCACCTGCCGCCCAAGCTGGTTTCCGCGCACCTGAACATTCCCGAGGAGACCCTCGCGAAGTTCCCGCGCGGCGCGCAGGGAATCGTGCCGCTGGCATAGGCGTGTGAGGCTGGGGCCCGCTCGCCGAGCGGGGCCCCAGCCCTGGCCTGGGTCGGCATACAGGTCAAGAGGCTCCTCCGGACTCTATCTGTCCCCCAGAGATGCGCTAGGTCAAGACCGTGCCGTCCGTCGCGCCGGTGCGTAAGCGTCATCCGGGGCGAAGCTTCCGACAGCTTGCGCGAAGGCGGGCAGATCGAGGCGTGCCAGGTACTTCATGACGTTTCTCCGGACGCTGGCCAGGGCGTACGGGTAGGCCTGTTCCAGGCGGCGCAACCCGGCCTCGGTCAGCTGCGCCACCCGGCCGCGCCCGTCGTCGGCGAACGGTTCGCGGCTGACCAGTCCCTGCCGAACCAGCCGTTCGATCAAGCGCGACAGGCCACTACGGGACAGGTCCGTCAGCGTCGCCAGCTCGTTCATGCGCAGCGCCCGGCCCGGCGCCTGGGACAGCTCCACCAGCGTGACGTATTCGGCCAGGTTGAGGCCGGCGCCTTCGATCAGGTCCGCGTCGAGCACCCGGGGCACGACGATGACGGCGCGAGCCAGCGCGCGCCACGCCGCCTCCTCGTCGGGGTCCAGCGGGAGAGTCGGATCGGCCGGATCGTGTCGCCTGGTTTCCTGGGGCACGTTCTCCAAGATAGATGCTTGACGCCGCAACTTCCAGGACATAATGTTGATTGCGCGATCAACTATATCGCCTGTCCTGACCGGCGAGCGCGAGTGCCGGACCGTTCCCCCAGGTAAGGAGTCCCGTCATGTCCGATCAGGCCCAGCTCGAGGCGAACAAGAGCATTGCCCGCGAGTACATCCAGCGCGTCTTCAACGAGCACCGCCCCGACCTGTCCACCGAGTACGTCACCGACGACGTCGTCTGGCACGGCGGCATCCTCGG
>Ga0134128_10003077_pt1 | contig 20414 bp, 16 predicted proteins | sample KB31754_FD_96462 | JGI IMG/M metagenome (GOLD analysis project Ga0134128, IMG submission 96462) | Terrestrial soil microbial communities with excess Nitrogen fertilizer from Kellogg Biological Station, Michigan, USA - KB3-175-4 | ecosystem: Environmental > Terrestrial > Soil > Unclassified ...
AGGCCGAAGAACAGCGGCAGGTCGTGGCTCGCCTCACCCGTGAGCTGCCGCCCGAGCGCCGCGAGTTGCGGCGCGAGCGGATCGACGATGGCGACATCCTGTCGGGCCCGCACGCGCACGAACTGCATCCAGGCGGCGATCGGCACTGCCAGTCGGACGAGCGGCTGTCCGCCGCCCAGGGCATCCGTGATGGTGCCGAGAATGCGGATGGGCAGCTTCTGCGAGCCATCCCAGGCGATCTGCGCGAGTTGGTGGCGCATGGCCGGGTTCTCGAAGCGGCGCAGGATCGACTGGCGATACGCGGTGAGGGCGCCGGGCTGCAGGACGGCCAGCGTCGGCTCGATGTCCTCGATCATCAGGCGCTCGACGAAGGTCCGCAGCAGCGGCTCTCGCATGGCTCCCGCGACGGTCTCCAGGCCCGCCAGCAAACCCAGGTAGGCGAGGGTGGAGTGCGCACCATTCAACAGGCGAAGCTTCGCGCGCTCGTAAGCCGTCACGTCACGGCTCAACGTGACGCCGACCGAAGCCCAGTCCGGTTGGCCGGGAAAATCAACCTCCTCCACGACCCACTGCACGAATCGCTCCCGCTGGACCGGCCATGCGTCCTCGAGGCCCGTGGCCTGCGCGACTCGCTCGCGCAGGCGCTGGTCGGTGGCAGGCGTGATGCTGTCGACCATCGTGCGCGGAAAGCGCGCCCTCTCTTCTATCCAGGCTGCGAGCCCGGCGTCGCGCCGCGCCGCGTAAGCCAACACCGCGCGCTGTAAGGTCGGACCGTTGTCCGACAGGTTGTCGCAACAGACCACGAGATAGGGGTCGAGTCCGCGCTCGCGCCGCAGCTCGAGGCCGCGCACCAGCCAGCCGACGAGGCTGCGGGGTGCCTCGGGACGGGTCAGATCGTGGGCGATGTCGGGGTGAGCGAAGTCGAGCCGGCCGGCGCCGTCGAGGCAGTAGCCTTTTTCCGTCACCGTCATGGTGACGAGCGAGGTGTCAGGATCGCAGAGGCGGCGGCTTATGGCGGCGGCATCCTCCGCGGCGACCAGCAGCTCGCGGTGACAGCCGATGGCGCGCAACGTCGGCGCCTCGTCGAGCTCCGCCAGGGTGTAGAGGCCGTCCTGCGGGGCAAGCGCGTCGCGGAGCGAGGAAGTCTTGAGGGAGACTGCGCAGATGGCGCGAGTCGGGTCTTTCTCCAGCAGGCGGTCGAAGTAGAACGCCTGGTGCGCGCGGTGAAATGCGCCCGGCCCGAAGTGCACCGCGCCGATGCGCGTCTGCGAGCGGCGGTAGGCCGGCCGGAGGAGCTGAGGCGAGCCGCGCTCCAGGGTACGCTCGCTGAGGCGCTCGGCGCCCGGTCCAGGCGCCGGTGTACCCGCCCGCGCATCGGTCAAAGCGTCACTCCGGTCTTCCAGATCGCGAGCTCGCGCTCGCCGTTGCGCTCGGCGCAGGTCGTTTGGCCGGAGGCGGTCGCCACGATCAGATCGAGCAGCGCCCGGCTTAGCTCGTCCATGTCGGCGCCCGTGAGGAGCGTGCCGGCATCGAAATCGATCCAGTGCGGCTTCGCCTGCGCGAGCGTGCTGTGGGTCGAGATCTTCAGGGTCGGGGCCGGAAACCCGAGCGGCGTGCCCCGGCCCGTGGTGAAGAGTAGCAGTGTGGCGCCGGCCGCGGCCAGAGCCGTGCCGGAGATGGCGTCATTCCCTGGCGCTTCCAGCAGCGCGAGCCCCGGGCGATGCACGCGCTCCCCATAGCGCAGCACCTGTGTCAGTGGCGCCTCCCCCGCCTTTTGCACTGCTCCGAGCGACTTCTCCTCCAGCGTCGTGATGCCCCCGGCCAGGTTGCCCGGCGAGGGATTCTCCGAGACCGGTTGCCCGGCGGCGATGAAGTAATGCTTGAAATCGTTGATCAGCGTGCCTACGGCCTCGAATACGCTCCGGTCCACCGCCCGCGCCATGAGTAGCGGCTCGGCGCCGAAGGTCTCGGGAATCTCGGTGAGAATGGGCGTACCGCCGGCGCGCGCGAGCTCCGTGCTCACGCGGCCCACCAAAGGATTCGCGGTGAGTCCGCTGAAGGCGTCGGAGCCGCCGCACTTGAGGCCGAGGACCAGGTCGGAGAGCGGGCTGGGCTCGCGCACGTCGCGGGCCAGCAGTGCGGCGAGCTCCTCGAGCGCACGGACGCCTTCCTCGACCTCGTCACTGACGGCCTGCGCATTGAAGCTGCGGACGCGCTCCGGATCAAAGTCCGCCGTGCCGAGCAACGCCGCGAGCTGATTGTTCTCGCAGCCGAGGCCGACCACGAGCACGCCGCCCGCGTTGGGATGCGTGACGAGGGAGGCGAGGAGCTTGCGGGTGTGGGTGAGATCGTCGCCGAGCTGCGAGCAGCCGAAGGGGTGTGTCAGGGCGTAGATGCCGTCGACCTTGCCGCGGAGCCGGTCGCCGGCGATGTCGGCGATGCGCCGCGCGGTGCGTGCGACGCAACCGACAGTACAGACGACCCAGAGCTCGTTGCGGGTCCCCACGCGGCCGTTGCGGCGCCGGTAGCCGAGAAAGGTGCGCGGCTCGACCTGAACGGCTTTCGCGCCGGCTGCGGGCGGCGTGTAGGCATAAGCGGAATGACCCGTGAGAGTCGTGGCGAGGTTGTGAGTATGGACGTGCTCGCCCTGAGCGATATCGCGCGTGGCGCGGCCGATGGGCCAGCCATACTTGCGGATCAGACTTCCGGCTGCCATAGCGGCGACGGCGATTTTGTGTCCACGCGGAACTGCGGTGCGCGCAACGACGACGTCGGATGCCGAGCGCACCGTCTCCCCCTCCTGCAGGTCGCGCAATGCGACGAGCACGTCGTCCTGCGGATGCACTCGCAACGCATCGGAGAGAAGCGGTCCGGCCATGCGCCTATGGTAACCGGTAGCAGAACCAGCGCAAGCGGCGGCTGACGATGGGCTTCCGGAAACGGCTCTGCTACAGTCCGCCGGCAAAAAGACGGGCAGCCTGAGATTCCCCGCTTGAAAACCTCCCATCGCCCGCCCAGGGCGAAACGCGACCCCAGCGACCGCGGCGAGCCGCCGGCTTCCAAACGATCCCGGACGCGCTCGCGGCTGACGATCACCGACATCGCGCGCCTCGCCGGCGTGTCGAAGAAGACGGTCTCGCGGGTCATCAATCAGGCGCCTTATGTCCAGGCCGAGACGCGCGCGCGCATCGAGGCCATCATCGCCGAGCACGGCTACCAGCCGGATCCGCAGGCGCGCGGGCTCGCGTTCCGCCGCTCCTTCCTGGTCGGACTGATCCACGACAACCCCAATCCCCAGTACGTCGAGAACATCCAGCTCGGCATCCTCGATGCGCTGGCCGGCCGTGGGTACGAGCTCGTGATCCGGCCGTGCGACCGTCGCAGCCCGACCTTCCTCGACGACATGCGGGGGTTCGTCGAGCGCCTGCGTCTCTTCGGCGTCGTGTTGACGCCCTCCGTGTCGGAGGACGATCGCCTCGCCAAGCTGCTGGAAAGCGCCGACTGCCCTTACGTGCGCATCGCGTGCGCGACGGTCGACAAGTCCTCGCGCATGGTTCTGACGCACGACGCGCGCGGCGCGGCCGCGGCTGCCCGGCGGCTGGCGGAGCTGGGCCATCGCCGCATCGCCTACCTTTCCGGCCCGCCGCTCTTTCGCTCCTCGCACGAGCGCCGCGCCGGGTTCATTGCCGGGCTCGCGGAGTACGGTCTGGAGCTGGCCCCGGATCTCGCCGTCCTCGGCGCCTACACGTACGAGTCGGGGCTAGCCCGCGGGCGGGAGCTGCTCGCCCGGTCCGATCGGCCGACGGCGATCTTCGCGGGCAACGACGAGATGGCGACCGGCGTGTACAGCGCGGCGCACGAGCTCGGGATCCGCATTCCGGAGGACCTGTCGGTGATCGGCTTCGATGATGCACCGATTGCGACCCGGATCTGGCCCGCCATGACCTCGGTCCGCTTGCCGGTGCGGGAGATGGGTCGCACGGCCGCCGAGGGGCTCTTTGCGACTTCCAAGACCGCAGCCGCCAAAGCGCCCGTGGCGGAATACACCCCGACTCTCATGGAGCGGGACTCGACCGCACCCCCGCCGCGCGCACGGGCGTCCCGCTCCTGACGCCCTGGCCGACGGCCGGAGGTCCTCTCATGAGGCAGCGGCGGACAAGATCCCGTTGCAGGATGTGACACCGGTTACCTATAATGACTCCATGCCGCGCCCACTCACTCTGCATCCCGACCGCCTGTTCCCGGCGGAGCCTGGCGTGCGCGCCATCGCGCGCTCGCTCTATGCGCACGTGCGCGATCTGCCGATCGTCAGTCCGCACGGACACACCGATCCCGCCTGGTTCGCCTACGATGAGCCGTTCGGCGACGCCGTGGACCTGCTGCTCGCGCCGGATCATTACCTCTATCGCATGCTCCACAGTCAGGGTGTGGCTCTCGATGCGCTCGGGGTGCGCTCCCGCTGCGGCGCTCCGGAGTATGAGCCGCGCGAGGCCTGGCGCCAGTTCGCCAGACGTTACGAGCTCTTCCGGGGGACGCCGTCGGCACTGTGGCTCGAGCAGGTGTTTGCGCAGGTGTTCGGTCTGACGGTGCGCCTCGAGGAGGAGACCGCCGATCTTTATTTCGACGCCATCGGCGCCGCCCTCGCCAGCGCGCCCTTCCGCCCCCGCGCTCTGTTCGAGCGATTCAACATCGAGGTGCTGGCGACCACCGAGAGTCCCACCGACCCTCTCGCGGCGCACGCCGCGATCCGCCGCAGCGGCTGGCCCGGGCGGGTGATCAGCACCTATCGACCCGATCCGGTGGTCGATCCCGAGCACGAGCTCTTCCGCGAGTCCCTGGAGGAGCTCGGACGGATGACGGGCCAGGACGTCCACTCCTGGCGCGGCTATCTGCAGGCGCATCGGCTGCGCCGCGCGGCCTTCATCGCGCTCGGGACTACGGCGAGCGATCACGGGCACCCGAGCGCCGCCACCGCCGACCTCGCGGAGGCCGAAGCGCAGGCGCTCTTCGGGCGGGTCATCTCCGGCCGCTGCAGCGCGGCGGACGCGGAGCTCTTTCGCGCGCAGATGCTGACCGAGATGGCCGCCATGAGCGTCGACGACGGCCTGGTCATGCAGATTCACCCCGGGGCGCTGCGCAATCACGATCGGGCGACCTTCACCCGTTACGGCCGTGACAAGGGAGCCGACATCCCGCAGCGCACCGATTACGTGCATGCGCTGAAGCCGCTGCTCGATCGCTTCGGCGACCATCCGCATCTCTCCGTCATCCTCTTCACCCTGGACGAGTCGACCTACAGCCGGGAGCTCGCCCCCCTCGCCGGCCACTATCCGGTGCTGAAGCTGGGTCCCGCCTGGTGGTTTCACGACAGCCCCGAAGGGCTGCGCCGCTTCCGCGAGCAGACGACGGAGACCGCCGGGTTCTACAACACGGTCGGCTTCAACGACGATACGCGCGCCTTCCTCTCGATTCCCGCGCGCCATGACGTGGCGCGCCGCATCGATTGCGCCTTCCTCGCGCGCCTGGTAGCGGAGCATCGCCTCGCCGAGGACGAGGCCGCCGAGACCGCGATCGACCTCGCCTATCGCCTGCCGAAGAAGGCGTATCGGCTCTGAGCGGCTCTTCTCCTGCGCTCGGTCTCAACCTCCGGGAGGATTCGCCTTGGCTTTCATCCGCCTGAGCTACCTGATCCTGGCGCTCGCCTTCGCTGTCATGCCCGCCGCCTACGCGCAGGACTTGCGGCACGTCACGCGGCCAAACATCCCGGCTTCCTGCGTGGTGCTCCACGCCCGGCTTTCCGCGCCGCACGGAGTCCTACCACCCGATGCCGAGCGGCATGCCGATACCGGGCGCATCCAACAGGCGATCGACCGTTGCGCGGCGGGCCGGGCCGTGGAGCTGCGGGCGGACGGCGCCAGGCGAGTATTCCTGAGCGGTCCGTTGGCGCTGCGCTCGGGGGTAACGCTGGTCATCGACGGCAATACAGTGCTGGCGGCGTCCACCAATCCGCGGCTCTACGACATCACGCCCGGCAGCTGCGGCTTGCTCGGCAAGCGCGCGGAGGGGTGCAAGCCGCTCCTGAGCGCGACCGGGGTCGTTCACAGCGGCATCATGGGCGCCGGCGCCATCGACGGCCGGGGCGGCGATCCCCTCGCCGGCGGTAAGGTCACCTGGTGGCAGCTCGCTCATCGCGCGAAGGTGCTCGACCTGAATCAAAAGGTCCCGGGGCTCATCGTCTTGAGCCGGGTGCGCGATTTCACGCTGTACGACATCACGCTGCGCGATTCTCCGCGCTACCACGTCGACGTCAGGGACTCGGATGGGTTCACTGCCTGGGGTGTCAAGATCATGACGCCCGGTACTGCTCGCAATACCGACGGCATAGATCCAGTCTCATCCACCAACGTAACGATCACCCACTGCTACATCCACGCCGGTGACGATGACGTCGCGATCAGCTCCCACCAGGGCGGGGCGGCTGCGCACATTTCCGTTCTCGACAACCACTTCTACACCGGGCACGGAATGTCCATCGGCAGCGGCACCGCCGGCGGCGTCAGCGACGTGCTGGTGAGGAATCTCACCATCGACGGCGCGCTGAACGGGATCCGCATCAAGTCCGACCCCAGCCGCGGGGGCCTGGTTCACGATGTCGAATACGAGAACGTCTGTATCCGCAACGTCACCAATCCGATCGTCCTGACGCCGCACTACACCAATTTCTCGGGCACCCACGATCCCGATTACCGCGATATCGTGCTGCGTGACGTGCGAGTCCTCACGCCGGGCTACTACGTCTTCAGCGGACTCGACTCCAGGCATGTACTCGGTGTAACTCTGGACAATGTCTTCGCCGAAGAGCTCGAGCCCTCGCGCCTCCTTGCAGCCGACGCTCGCATCAATCTCGGTCCCTCGGTCGGAAATCTGTTGCCGACCGGACGGGATGTCGCGGTAAACAGGATGCCCCACAGTCATCCAGGGACCCCACCGGCATGCGCATCGCGCTTCGTGCCGTTTCCGGCGTTGCCGACGGCTCCCCGTCTGGTCGTCAAAGTCCCTCCGGTCGATCACACGTTGTATGTCGCCGCGGACGGGACCGGAGACTACTACTCGATTCAGCGCGCGATCGACGTGGCGCCCGCGCGCGGCGCGCTGATCTCAGTTGCGCCCGGGACCTACCACGAGGCGCTGACGATCGGGAAGCCGCACATCGTGCTCCGCAGCCCTTATGCGGACGCCGGCAGGACCGTCGTAGCGGCACCGGATGGCGGCGCTTCATCGCCGACCATGACCGTGACTGCGAACGATTTTCTGGCTGAGAACCTGACGCTCGAAGGCGCTTCCGCCCCGGCGGGCGCCCGACAGTCGGGGTCCTCGCAGCCCTTGGTGCTGAAGGTGAGCGGAGAGCACGATGTCTTCAGGAACGTACGCGTGCTCGGGAGAGCTCTGAGGTGGAAGAGACATTCGACACCGCCGCCGTGAGGCAGGAGGTGGCGGAGCGCTTCGTCGCGGCGCGGCTGTCGGCGCGCGCGTTGCCGGAATATCCGGGGCCGCTGCCGAAGACGCTCGCTGACGCGTACGCCCGTCAGGATGCAGCCATGGCCCTTTGGCCCGACGACATCGCAGGTTGGAAGGTCGGCGGGATTCCCGCTCCGTGGACCGCCCGCCTGCGCGAATCGCGCCTGGTCGGCCCGATATTCCGCCGCCAACTCTGGCGCGCCAGCGCCGCGACGACGGCCTCGCTGCCGGTCATCCCGGGAGGATTTGCCGCCGTCGAAGCCGAATATGTGTTCGTGCTGGCCGAATCCGCCCCGTTGGGGCGTACGGAATGGACCCCGGGGCAGGCGGCCGAGCTGGTTCGGGAGCTGCGGGTCGGGATCGAGCTCGCCGGTAGTCCGCTCGCCACCATCAATGAGCTGGGGCCCGCGGTCGTCGTCTCGGATTTCGGCAACAACGCGGGACTGCTCCTCGGCCCGCCGATCGCCGACTGGCGCTCGCAGCCGCTCGAGTCCCTGACCTGCGAGACGCACGTCGGCGGCAGATGCGTCGGGCGAGGCGGCGCCGCGTCGCTCGCCGGCGGGCCGCTCGCCGCCCTGGCCTTCGCGCTCGGCTGTTGTGCGCGCCGCGGCCGGCCGCCGCGGGCCGGAGATGTCATTTCCACGGGAGCCTGCACGGGCATCCATCCGGTGGCGGCCGGCCAGCAAGCGCGGGTCTCCTTCGGCGCGACGCAGCTCTGCTGCCGCATGATCCGCGCGACGCCCGCGGATACCCGGCGGACCTCCTGAGGCCCGGTGCGTCGGCCCACGGGCCGGCGCCTGGCGGCCTTGCGGGTTACGGGAGATCTTGCTAACGTACCTGCTACCGGTGTCACACGCGCTACCTGCCGGCGCGAGCCAAAAAGACGGGGCTGCGCGTGCTACCGGTAGCATTCCGGTCCGCCATACGCGACGGAGGGGGAGATGAAGAAGACCGATCACCGCTCGAACGAGCTGTCCGCCGGCCTGGTCAGCAGCGCTGTGGCCGCAATCCTCGCGCTCGGCATGGCGTGCGCGGGCGCGGCGAATGCACAGCCCACCGCGCCGGCCGCCGGCACGACTACCACCGCCGCGGGAGCCGCCCCCGCCGGCGGCCCACAGTCCACCGCCGATCCGAGCACGGCCGATGCTGCCGCCTCGGCGATGCAACTGCAGGAGGTGGTCGTCACCGGCTATCGCAACAGCCTGCAGCAGGCTCTCAGGATCAAGGAGGACATGGCCTCCGAGGTCGACACGATCCTCGCCGAAGACATCGGCAAATTCCCCGATCAGAATCTGGCGGAATCGTTGCAGCGCATCCCCGGCGTCGCGATCACGCGCGAGCAGGGCGAGGGCCGGGAAATCACCGTTCGGGGTCTCGGCCCCCAATTCACTCGCGTGCGCGTCAATGGCATGGAGACGCTGACGACCACGGGCGGACCCGACAACGAAGGCGGCGTCAACCGCACGCGTGCCTTCGACTTCAACATCTTCTCTTCGGACCTGTTCAATGAGCTGACTGTGCGCAAGACCTCCGAGGCCGACGTGGACGAGGGCTCGCTCGGGGCTACCGTCGACCTCACCACCGCGCATCCGTTGGATTACCACAAGTTCGTGTTCATCACTCAGGCGAAAGGAAACTACAACGACCTCTCCGGCACGGTCGGGCCCCAGGTCTCGGGGCTAATCTCCAACGTGTTCGACGACGGCAAGTTCGGTGCGCTGGCATCCGTCTCCTGGAGCAAGCGCGACTATCTCGACGACGGAGCGAGCACGGTGCGCTGGGACGAAGGCAAGGTACTCAAGACGGGCACGAACCCCTATGGCGCGTCCCCTTATGGCTTCGCGTCCGTTGGCGGCACGCCCTGTATCGGTACCGCACCGACGCTGCCCGCGGCGTGCCAGGCGGCCGACTCGGCCCTGCATCCCCGGTTCCCGCGCTACGATAACTTCCAGGACGGCGAGAATCGTCTGGGGTTGACAGGGTCGTTGCAGTGGAAGCCGAACGCCGCGAACCTGCTGTCGCTGGACCTCCTGCACTCGTACTACGCGGAGACACGGCAGGAGCAGTATCTCGAGGCGCCTGGCTTCTCCGGCCAGGGCAAATGTACCAATCCGGCCAAGACGGTCAGCATTGGCTGCATCTCCGTCCTCTCCGACACCATCGACGGCGCCGGGGTCATGACGGCCGGCACCTTCAGCGGCGTGGACACGCGGGTGGAAGACCGGTTCGACAGCATGCATACCAACTTCACCCAGGTCACTCTGAACGGCAACCACGACCTCGGCGAGAAGTGGAGCATCGATGAGCTACTCGGCTATTCCAGGTCCCTCTTCAACAACCCGCAGCAAACGACGCTGGGCTGGGATCAGTACGGCCAGACCGTCAGCTATGATTTCGCCAGTCGGATCCCCTACCTGAACTTCGGCACGGAGAACGTGGGCGCCACCGGGCCCTGGCTGCTGACGGAGGTGCGCGAGCGGCCGCAGAGCACGACCAACGATTTCAAGGATGTCGAGCTCAACGTCCACTTCACACCCGACGACACCGTCAATTTCGCCGGCGGCCTGCAGTTGAAGCAATACGACTTCGGCACGACCTCGCTCAGGCTGGTCAACGGCGAGACGGTGAATTCGAAAAATGCCTACAGCGGTCTGCAGTCGGTACCCATCGGCAGTTACGCGCAGACCGTCAACTTCGGCAGCGCTTCCGGGGTTCCCGTGCCCGGGGGCAGCACTGCGGCCTGGGCCACCCCGAGCGTGTTCCTGGCGCAGAATGCGCTCGGCATCTATTCGAACGGCAGCCTCTTCGCGCTGAGCACCGCCGGCGATCTCGGCAACAACGTGCGGGTGCGCGAGCGCGATTCCGGGGCGTATCTGCAGATGAATTGGGACGCCCATCTGCTGTCGCGGGAGTTGCGCGGCAACCTGGGTGTGCGGGTGGTCAGAACCAGCCAGTGGTCCCAGGGCTATTCCTCTACCTTGCTGCCCATCACCGCCAGCCGCGACTACAACGACGTGCTGCCGGCGCTGAACCTCGTCTGGTCCCTGCGGTCCGACCTTCTGCTGCGCTTCGCGGCCTCGCGGGACATGTCGCGGCCAAATCTGACGGACGTCGCGGCGAGCACCAGCGTGAGCGTCTCCGGGACGCAGTTCAACGTCAAGACCGGCAATCCGAGCATCGACCCCTTCCTCGCCAACGCCTACGACCTGTCGCTCGAGTGGTATCCGGCGCCCGGCACACTGGTGTCGGTGGCGCCGTTCCGCAAGGACGTGCTGAGCTTTTCCTCCTCGGAGACGATCAACACGGTGTTTCACGGGAATCCATTCGGTGTGCCGGACTCGCTCGCCATCCAGGCCTGCGGCTCCACGCCCGGCTGCAGCCCGGATGCGACCTGGGCATTCTCCGTTCCGGTCAATTCACCGGGCGGCAAAGTCAATGGAGTGGAGCTCAACTATCAGCAGCCGCTGCGCTTCCTGCCCGGCTTCCTGCACAACCTCGGCGTGCAGATGAACTACACCTACGTCACCTCGACGGTCAAATACCTGGCCGGTCCGAACACCTACGTGACCGGAGAGCTCGAGGGATTATCGAAGAACACGGCCGGTGCCACGCTCTACTACGAGGACCCGAAGTGGAGCGTGCGTGTCTCCGGCGCCTACCGCAGCGCCTATCTGATCCGGGTGCCCGGGCAGGAGACGGGTACGGACGCCGACGGTTATGATGCGACATTCAACCTTGACGCTTCCGTTCAGTACAACCTGACCGAGCGCTTCAGGCTGACCCTCGAAGGCGTCAACCTGACCGATCAGTACGAGAGCGAGTTCGACGATACCGCGCGTGACCTGGTGTACTACTATCACAACCAGGGGCGCGAGATTCTGTTCGGGGTGCGCTATCAGTACTGATCTCCTTCAGGGGTTGCGGTGCGGTTGAAGGTTTTGCAGGCTACCCATCCCGACATGCTCGTCGGGATGGACTCGGCGGCGCTGCGCCGGCACTATCTGGCGACGGAGCTGTTCGGCGCGGGAGATGTTCGCCTCTGCTACAGCCACGTGGAGCGGCTGATCGTGGGCGGCGTCCAGCCGCACGAACGCCCGCTGCGGCTCGAGGCGGTGCCCGAGGGCGGGTCCGCGCCGCTGCTCGCGCGGCGCGAGCTCGGCATGATCAACATCGGCGGACCGGGACGCGTGACGGTCGACGGCCGGGAGCACGCCATGCAACCGCGCGACGGCCTCTATGTCGGCAAGGAGAGCGCCGAGGTGATCTTCGAGTCGAGCGATCCGGCGGCTCCGGCGAAGTACTACCTGGTGAGCGCGCCGGCCCATGCCCGCTTCGAGACGGTGAAGATCCCGATCGAGGAGGCGAGGCCCACCAGCATGGGAGCGCCCGAGACGGCCAACCGGCGGACGATCCATCAGTACGTTCATCCGGATGTCTGCCGGTCGTCTCAGCTTCTCATGGGGCTCACCGCGCTCGAGACGGGCAGCGTGTGGAACACCATGCCCTGCCACCTGCACGACCGGCGCTCGGAGGTCTACTTCTACTTCGACATGAGGCCGCAGGAGCGGGTGTTTCATTTCATGGGTCCGCCGGTCGAGACCCGTCACCTCGTGGTTGCCAACGAGGAGGCCGTGATCTCGCCGCCCTGGTCGATTCACATGGGGGCGGGTACCGGCCGGTACGCCTTCATCTGGGCGATGGCGGGAGAGAATCAGGACTACCGCGACATGGATCCCGTGCCGACCCAGATGCTGCGGTGAGCGATGTGGCCGAGCGACTCCCGCTGGCTGGCCGCATCGCCGTGGTCACCGGCGCCAACTCGGGCATAGGGCAGGCGATCGCGGTCGCGCTGGCGGCGGCAGGCGCCGACATCACCGTGGTCGGCCGTACCGCCGCCGATGAAACCGCCGCGCGCGTGCGGGGCGAAGGATGCCGCTTCCTCTCCATCGAGGCGGAGCTCGGCCCGGTTGCCGGCTGCGCGGCAATCGTCGAGAAGACGTGTGCCGGCCTCGGAGGCATCGACATCCTGGTCAACAATGCCGGCACCATCCGCCGCCGCGAGGCGCTCGAATTTTCCGAGGCGGACTGGGACTCGGTCATGGACGTCAACCTGAAGACGGTATTCTTCCTGTCCCAGGCCGCTGCGCGTCACATGATCCCGCGCGGCGGCGGCAAGATCATCAACATCGCCTCGATGCTCTCCTTCCAGGGAGGGGTGCGCGTCGCCTCCTACACCGCCAGCAAGAGCGGTATGGCGGGCCTCACCCGGCTGCTGGCGAACGAATGGGCGGCGAAAGGAATCAACGTGAATGCCATCGCGCCGGGTTACATTGCGACCCGCAACACCGACGCGTTGCGGCATGACGAGGCGCGCAACCGCGAGATCCTCGGCCGCATCCCGGCCGCGCGCTGGGGTGTGCCGGAGGATCTCGGCGGCGCGGCCGTATTTCTCGCCTCTCGCGCCTCCGATTACGTCCATGGAGCCATCATCCCCGTCGACGGAGGTTGGCTGGCGCGGTAGCCTCCAACGGCTCAGGTGCCCTGCTGGATGTAGGGTACTTGCGCAAACAGGCGCCGCTCCGCCCCGCGCGGGTCATCGGCCAGACGCGGCTCGTCATCGAGCAGCATCGTGCGGCGCCGTGGAAGCTCATAACGATCCCAGGTGGGCAGTCCGCGGGTGTTTGGATCGCCGCTGCGGGCGAAGGCGATGAAGGCGTCGCCCATCGCAGCCGCCATTGTGCGCGACCGCTCTCCCGTGCCGATTCGCGTCCCCTTCAGGTCGACCGGTGCGTCGAGATTGCCGAACACCAGCGGGATGTCGAGGCCATGTGGCGCGCCCCACCGGCCGCCATCCTCCGGCGACCTCCAGTCGAGCTGATAGACGAACGCCGGCGATCCCTGCGCGGCGCGCAGCTCCGCCTCGATCACCGCCGGGCGCCAGGACCGGCTCGCGGTCGTGGCGGCGAAGAAAACGTCGCTCGCGGTCGCCTGCGGATACAGCCGGCGATACTCGGCGATGACGTGCTCCGGAAGGATATCGGCGCGCATGTCCCTGGCCAGCGCGCCGGGCAACTGCTCCCAGGTGAGATGGAACGTGGCCGGATCGGGCCCGCCGATGAGACCTCGAGTCTCATCGTGAGTGTTGCCGATCATCAGCGGCACCGTCGCCGATTGGGCCGGCGCATCCGGATAGAAGGGATGCCGCCGGAGCGAGCGCTCATCGAGAACCGGCCCGAAATAGATTCCGCCGTGGCCGATGACCGGATCGGTCGTCGCCAGCGCCTCGACCAGGCGGGCGGCCGGAAGCTCCGCAACGCGAGCCGCATCGCCGACCGGAATCCGCAGCGCCTGGAGGAGCGCCTGCGCGCGCCGCGTGGCGTGCAAGGGTCCCGACGCGGTGATCTCCTCGCCGCTCATGGTCGCCGCGCGATGGAAGAGACGCGTTCCGGCACGTGGGCCGTCGGGCAGCCGGCGCCCGGCGCCAACCGCCGCCGGCATGGCCATCAGCGTCGCGATTTTCGCTCCGCCTCCGGACTGGCCGAAGACCATCACGCGGTTGGGGTCGCCGCCGAATTCCGCGATGTTGTCCCGCACCCAACCCAGCGCCAGGATCAGATCGAGCATGCCCGCATTACCGGAATCGGCGTACTCCGGCCCGGCGACCCGGGCGAGGTACAGGTACCCGAACGCGTTGAGGCGGTGATTCACCGTGACCAGGACGACATCGCCACGCCGGCAAAGCCGCGTACCGTCGTAGAGTGGGCTCGATCCGGAGCCCTCGTCGAAGGCGCCGCCGTGGATATAGCAGAGCACGGGCCGCGCGCCGCCGTCCCGCAGTGCGGGTGTCCAGACATTGAGGAAGAGACAGTCCTCGCTCGTCGGCTCCTTCAGCGCCCCCCGCTGCGGGCAGCCCGGCCCGTAATCCACTGCATCCTGAACCCCGCTCCAGGGCGCCGGGGATCGCGGCGGCAGAAAGCGCCGCGTCGTTGTGTCGGCCCCATATCGCACGCCTCTGAAGGCGTGTATTCCGTCCTCCAACACCCCACGCACACGGCCCGCGCTCGTCCGCACTACTACCGAGGGCGCCGCGCCGGCGAAGACCGTCGGCAGCGCGAGGCCCGTGGCGGCCGCGCCGGCGCAGGCGCTCGAGCGGCGCAGGAACTCCCGCCGCGGCAACATGGATCGCTCCCGCTGCGCCATCGTGTCCGGGCCGGCCTACTGGGCGCCGTCTCTCTCCATCATCCGCTTGTAGGCGGGACGGCTCGTGATTCTCGCCGTGTAGTCCTTCAACGCCGGCGTCTCGCTCATCAGCTTGAACATCAACATGAAGTTGATGGTGCCGCCGACCGAGATGTCGGCGGCGGAAAACTCATCGCCCAGGAGGTACTTCCGTCCGGAGAGTACCGCGTTCAGCACTTCCTCCACCTCGCCCGCCTCCGCCCAACCCATCATGCCCGGAACGTGCTTCACCTCGAGCCGTCGCATGATCATCGAGGGCTCGAGAACGCCGGGCCGATAGGCGAGCCAGGAGAGGTACTCGCCGCGCTTCGGATCGCCCACCCGCGGGCCGAGCTTCGCTTGCGGATACAGGTCAGTCAGATAGAGCGTAATGGCGGCAATCTCGAAGATGCGTTGTCCATCATGTTGCAGGCACGGCACCTTGCCGTGCGGATGCGGATTGGCGGCATCCCGTGCCCCGCTGCCGTCGCCCCGGCGGATGTTGACGAGCTTCGTCTCGTAAGGGACGCCCAGCTCCTCGAGCAGCCACACGATGCCGCCGGAGCGGGACTTCGGGGCATGAAACAGCGTCAGCATGACAGCCTCCTCGTTGCGTCGATGCGCCATCATAGCCGACGCCATGAGGCGTGGCCAGCCCACTCAACAGCGTTCGAGCGCTCTACGTGCAAGCGACTCGGTGCGTTGGCGGATGTCCGCCGAAACGAGATCCAGGCCCTTTCCTGCTCGGACGGCGAGCCTGCGTGCCGTCGCCGGAAACTTCCTGGCTGCGCGGATCACATCGTCCAGACATTCCTGCGCCCGTGCGACTCGCCACTCTTTCGCGACCGTCAGGAGAATCTCTCGTGTCGGGCAGCCGTAGCCGTATTGGAAAGCGAGAGTGTGATGCTCGCGCCGTTCTGCGACGTCGGGGACGAGATCGAAAGCCGGAGCCGAGCGATAGCCGGACGGACCGTTCAACATCCAGAAATTCTTCAGGTGATCATCCACATTGCCGATTGCGGCATTGAATGTCATGTGCCGGAACAATGCCGCAACATCCTCGGCCGGCAACGCGGAGTATTTCCTCAATGCCAGTGCGAGATCCGTGTAGCTCGTCACGTAGACTCCGGGCCTTTCCCGGCAGAGCGTGCGCATGCTGATCATGTGGGCACGACCACCCGCTTTCGTTACGTCGAAACGTCGGACTAGAAGCACACGCCTTCTGCCGAAGGCTTGCAACCGCGTCTCAGGAACCGTCAGGCCCGCTCGCCTGGCGAGCTCCAGACAGGTCGCTTCGAGCCCGACGATGTCGAATATCCCGTCGCGGCTGCGGCTCGGAAACTTGGCGAGCCACTCACCCTGCTCATCATGAACGAGAGCCTTGGGACGGGCGCCGCCGGCGCGACTGCTGCCCTCGAGCAACTTGCGAAATTCATCCCCGGGAGGGAGCGTGCCGGCCTCGAAGCGCGCAGCCGCGGAGAGCAGGCCGGCTAGTGATTGCGTCGGCGGAGTCGTGGCGGGGGTGGGCGGCGACGGACTCTCGGTAAACATGAGCGCTCCCGGCCCACCTCCCTGCAGGGCCAGAAGCATTTCCGGGGGGGATGGCGTCCTGCCCTCCAGGCTGAGCGATCTCGCCAGCAGACGCCTGCCCCAGTCGTCAGGCAGGGAGTCGTCGAAAATCGAGAGAGGCGGGTAGCGCTGCTCGGCCCGGAAGCGGCGCCCGAGCGGTTGCAGGGGCAAGGATGCCGGATCGAGAGGAAAGGCACGAGGGTCCGGAATCGAATCGACCTGCGGTCGAGGGCTCGGTGGTCGCAAGCTCGCCCACGAAGCGTGTCTCGCCGTGAGTGCACCGCACCCATACGTACAGACGTTTCACTTGCTGCGTTTGGATGCGCGTTGGCGCTCGACTTCGCTGCTTTCACGTCGTGCACGATCGAGGACGCTCTCGCGTCTTTCGAGCAGCCGCTCGAGTGGCTCCAGCTCATTCAGCACCCACAAAGCATCGAGCCATGTCCCGATCTGCACGGTGGGCGCACCCCGTTCCATGGCACGAACGGTCTGCTCGGAGACTCCGATGCGTTGTCCGAATATTGCCATGCTGTCGTTGCGCTCGAGCCGACTCCGACGCAGCCGACCGCCGAGCACCGCCAGCGCCTTGCGTGTTTCTGCAACCCGCGTCATACCAAAGGTTAAGACTCAATACCAGCCTTGACAGGTAGTATAACATAGTTTGAATGGACTCTGGAGGTCGCGGCAGGTCGGGCCTGCGGGAGCGCGCGCGTTAAGCGTGCGGGTTGCCGGTTCGCGGCTGCGTCCGAATCGGGCGAACGGGCCGGACCTCCACGCAACCGACCTGCGCCGGCGGGATCTTGGCGGCGATCTGGATCGCTTCGTTGAGGTCGCGCGCCTCGACCAGATAGAAGCCGGCGAGCTGCTCCTTCGTCTCGGCGAAGGGGCCGTCGGTCACTGCCAGGCGGCCATTGCGCACCCGCACCGTGGTCGCAGTGGCGACCGGCTCCAGCGCTTCCGAGGCGATGCATTGTCCGCGCGCACGCAGGTCGGCATCACAAGCCAGACAGTCGCGGTCGTCCATGTCACCGATCTTCTGCTCCTCACCGTATACCAGACACAGGTATTTCATCCCCGCACCCTCGCACTGATTTTGGAGTGTTGAATCCTGAGGATGGTACCACCGGCTCGCCGGTGTCACTCCGCTGGAGCGCCCATGGACCAGAGCACACCGAAGCGGTCGCGCAGCTGTCCCCACCGGTCGCCCCAAAACATCACCTGCAGCGGAGTGGCGACCTCGAGGCCGGCGGCGACGGCGCGGCGCCACCACGCTTCGACGTCATCGACCTGAAGGTGCAGCGTGTATCCCTGATGCGGCTTGAAAGGGCAGCCGTGCTCGGGATAGGCGTCGGAAAGCATGAGCGAGCCGCCGTTGACGTACAGGTGTACGTGCATCGTCCGGCCCTTGTCGTCCGCCGGGACGTGCCCGACTTCCTCGGCTCCGAAAGCCTTCTGATAGAGCTCGGAGGCGCGCAGCGCGCCCTCCACGATGAGGTAGGGAACCGGACCGCCCAGGACTTCCGGGCGCGGCATGGGGATATTGGGTGTGGCGTTCATGGTGTGTGCTCCCGAGGATCGTTCCCATGAGGTAGCCGAGCGGGGAGAGTCCGGATCGACATCCCGCCGATAGAAGGTCCCGTTTTCCCCGGGACGCCCGGCTCAGTCCGCTGCCAGCTCCGCCAGCCGGCGCCGCAGGAACTGCCGCTCCGGCTCCGATTGCGTCAGCGCGAGGGCACGCTCGTAGGATTCCCTGGCTTCCACTCTCCTGCCGAGTCTCCGGCAGAGGTCCGCGCGGGCGGCGTGCGTCAGCCGGTAACCGGCCAGCTCGCCCCTGCCGAGGAGCTCATCGACCAGGGCCAGCCCCGCGGCCGGGCCGTCCCGCATGGCCACGGCGACAGCTCGATTGAGCTCGACGATGGGCGTCGGCTCGATCCGCAACAGCAGATCGTACAGGTAGACGATCTCGTTCCAATCGGTATCGCCGGCGCGCGCGGCCCGGCAATGGACCGCGCCGATCGCGGCCTGCAGCGTGTAGGGGCCGAAGCGACGGGTCGACAGGGCCCGTCTCACCAGGGCCGAGCCCTCTTCGATCTGCGCCCGGTTCCAAAGCGAGCGGTCCTGCTCCTCCAGCACGATCAGCTCGCCGGCGGGCGAAGCCCGCGCGTGACGGCGGGAATCGTGCAGCAGCATCAGCGCCAGGAGGCCGATGGCCTCGGTCTCGGGCAGCATCTCGACGAGCAGCCTCCCCAGGCGGATCGCCTCACTCGCCAGGTCGAGGCGCATCAGCTCCCTGCCGCTGCTCGCCGTATAGCCTTCGTTGAAGACGAGATAAATGACTCGCAGCACGGTCGCGAGACGCTCCGTGAGCTCCTCGGCCGCGGGCACTTCGTACGGAATGCGGGCATCGCGGATCTTCCCCTTCGAGCGGACGATTCGCTGCGCCAGCGTGGGCACCGGCGTCAGGAATGCCTGCGCGATCTGCTCCGTGGTCAGGCCGCAGACTTCCCGCAGGGTCAAGGCGATCTGCGCATCGGGCGCCAGGGCAGGGTGGCAACAGGTGAAGATCAGCCGCAGGCGGTCGTCCGGAACGCTCGGATCGTCTTCCTCCGCGGGTGTCGGCTGGTCGCCGGCGATATCGTGAGTCCGCGGGTCGAAGGACTCGAAGCGCGCCTGCCGCCGCAGTTGATCGATGCTGCGGAAGCGTCCTGCGGAAACCAACCAGGCGCGGGGATTCTCCGGCAGTCCCTGTTCCGGCCACTTCTCGAGCGCCGCCCGAAACGCTTCGTGCAGCGCCTCCTCGGCCCGGTCGAAATCGCCGAGCAGCCGGATCAGGGTCGCGAGTACCGCGCGCGATTCGCTCTGGTAGACCGCTTCGATGCGTTGCTTGAAGTCCGCGTTGGGCATGATTGAGGCCGCGCCTCAGCGCGAGTGAACGTGCCGCGCCCTGTAGGCGCCCGGCGTCAGACCCGTTGCGCGGCGGAATTGGCGGTTGAAAGTCGAGAGGTCCTCGAACCCGCAGTCGAGCGCCACGACCGCGATGGTGTCATCGCTTCGGCGCAGCCTGACCGCCGCGCGATGCAGGCGCATGCGCAGCATGTACTGTCCGGGCGTGACTCCCACGACCCGCTCGAAGATGCGCAGGAAGTGAAATGGGCTCAGCGCCGCCCCCGCCGCCAGCTCATCGAGGGTGAGCCGCGCACCCTGCAGGGCTTCGATGCGGCGCAGCGCAGCGGCCACCTTCCGCTCGTCCCGTGCCGTTGGCGAGCGCCGCGACGGCGCGGCCTCCTCATTGAGCGCCTCGCGTACCGCCCCGGCAACACGTAACGCCAACTCCCCGAACTCTTCCGTCGCGCCGCCCGCATCGCGCAGGGCCTGAGCGGCCGCGAACGTCGCCAGAACCGACTGCGAAGGAGTCAACCTGGGTGCGCCGAGCGTCAATCGCCGGTTGCCCGGCACCGACGCCGCAACCGATTCGAACAGTTCCGCGGAGAAGTGAAACGCGAGGCATCGATCGCCCCGAGTGTGTTGATGGCCGCACTCGAAGCAGGCGCCATCGTTGCCCAGCAGCAATGAGCCCGGCGTCATCAGCGCCGAGCCTTGGGCGGTGCGGTACTGGAAGTTGCCGTCCGTCACGAGCGCAATGCTGTAGGCGCTGTGTTGCTCTACATAGCAGGGGTCGCGCGGCCCGGACGTGCAGACCACGTCGCTCACGCGCCAACCGGTTCCGGATGCCAGCAGTGTCGCCGAGAGCGGCATGGGCCAAGGATAGCAATTTTTCCCAAGCCGCTGAGGAGGGGGGTGCTTACCCTGATCTGGACCCCACGACCGTACCCACTGGAGACCGCCATGATCGACCACGTTTCGATAGGAGTACGCAACGTCGCCGCCAGCAAGCGCTTCTACGATGCCGTGCTGCAACCTCTCGGCTATCGTTGCATCAGCGATTCCGCCGGATCCCTCGGCTACGGCGCGGAATCGCCCGCCCTCTGGATCAGCGCGAGCGACCGGCCGGTACCGCCGGACACCGGCTCGGGCGTGCACTTCTGCTTCGCGGCTCCAAACCGCAAGTCGGTGGATGCATTCCATGCCGGCGGCCTCGCCTCCGGCGG
>Ga0134128_10003079_pt1 | contig 20412 bp, 13 predicted proteins | sample KB31754_FD_96462 | JGI IMG/M metagenome (GOLD analysis project Ga0134128, IMG submission 96462) | Terrestrial soil microbial communities with excess Nitrogen fertilizer from Kellogg Biological Station, Michigan, USA - KB3-175-4 | ecosystem: Environmental > Terrestrial > Soil > Unclassified ...
GTGGACGACCAGGTCGAAACCAAGCTGGAACAATGGAAAGAGCAGATGGTGGATGCGGAGGCGCGGCTGGAGTCGCTCTGCCAGCTGCAGGACCGGCTGCAAGCTCACGTCACTGTGCTCAGCGAGATCGTCAAAGAGAAAGTTAAGCCGGAAGCAGAAAGCAGCAGCCCAGCGGGAGTTTCGGACGGCTCGTCCCAGGCTCAAGCCGGCGACTCCGGGCAGGCGGCAGCGAGTGCGGCCCAGGTGGAGGAAATCCGGCAGCTGCAGCAATGGATGCAGTCGCTCATTCATCTGGTCCCGCAGGCGGTGGAGCAGCATGCCAACGAGGCGGTGGGAGCAGCGGAACAGAGACTGCACGCGCAAGCCGAAGAACAGTTTGAAGGCCTGCGAAAGCAGATGGCAGAGCTGCAGGAGCGTCTGCAGGAGGCAACAGCAACCCAGTCCTCCGCTGCGCAGCAGGGTCTGGCGGAAGAGGAAAGGCGCAAGGCGTCAGAAGATGCTTTGCAGGCCGCCGGCGAAGAAATTCGGGCATCTCTGCAGCGCTCCCTGCGCGAGCAGACAGAAAAACTGCAGGACCAGCTTAAGCAGGCACAACAAGCGGCACAGGATGAGGCCGAGCGGCTGCGCAAGCTGCAGGAAGAGGCGGCGGCGCAGACCAATCAACGTTCGGCTGACGCCAGTGAACACGCGGAGAAGCTCAAGGCGGCGCAAAGCAGCGTGCGCGAAATCGGCGATCAGTTGCGGGCCGAGTTACGCGCCACCCTGCAGGCGGAGCTGGAGGCCCAGAAGCAGCAAATGCAGCAAGCCGCAGCGGCGGTGGAGGAGAAATCCAGCCGTCTGCAAGCTCAGATCAGCGAACTCAGCGCCAGCAGCGAGGAAGCGCGCCGCGCCCGCGAGTCGCTGGAGTCCATGGTGGCATCGTTGACCCAGGCGGCCAGCCAGCAGATCAAGGAAGATGTAGCCACCGGGCTGCAAAGGTTCACCAGCGAAGTGCAGCAGGAAGCCGAGCGCCGGGAAAAGGAAATCGGCGAGAAGGTGGGAGAGGCACAGCGCCTCGCGGCCAGCGCGCAGGATCAGCTGCGGCAAATAACCGTGCAGTCGGTCGAACTCTCTGCCCGGCTGGAACAGGGAGAGCGCAATCGCGAATCCCTGCAAGAACAGCTGGAATCCGCCATCTCGGCGGCTGAGCAGAGAGTGGGGAGCAGCGCCGCCGGGCTTCTGCAACGGGTGAGCAGTCAGTCTGATGAACAGATCCAGCGCCTGGAAGAGCAGGTGAGCGCGCAGCAGAAAAGGCTGGACGAACTTACCCAGCAACGGCAACAAGAGCTGCGGTCCGCTCTCGACGTGCACATGGCGGAATTGCGCAATTCCTCGGAGAGCATGCTGCGTAAGGTAAGCGATGAGCTGCGCGGGTCACTTAATAGCCATCTGAAGGAGGAATTCGCCAGCCAGCGCCACATCTGGGAGAAGCAGAGAGAGGCCAGCCAGGCGGAAAAGGCATGGGTGGAGACCCGGGCCAACGAGCTGGCGGGACGCTGGGAGGCAAGGCTGCAGGGCTACATTGAGCGTGCTACCGGCGAAGCGGTGAATAAGCTGCGCACGGATGTGGAGAGGGCGGCAGCCGTCATCATCCGCGAGCAAATGGAGGCTGTGGAGAAGCGGCTCAGCGGGTCGCTGGAGCCGCTGCTGGCGCGCGCCGAGAACAGCAACCACGGTCTGGAGAAGCTGCTGGCTTCAGTTCAACAGGAAACACAGCGCGCGGAGGCGGAGAACGCTGCCTTCCAGCGCCAGCGAGATGGCGCCCAGGACTGGATGGAAAAGCAGATGGAGCGGCTGCGGCAGGCGGTGCACGACGCTGTGGTCGAGACCAGCGGGGAAATCAAGGGCCGCATCCACATGGCGGTGGAGATGGCGCGCGAACCCATCGAGCAGCGCAGCCGGGAAGCCCAGCGCCAGGTGGAGGAACTGGCGGAACGCAAGTCGCGGGAGATGTGCGATCGCTTGTCAGAATTCGAAAAGGCTATGACCCCGCGTCTGGAAGAGCACCTGGCAGAAGTGATGGAGAAGTTCCAGAAAGATACCGAGGAAATGGCCCAGAAGTCGGTTCACCGCTGCCAGGACGACCTGGCGGAAACTCTGGATTCCATGCTGCACCTGGTGCGCGGCAAGCGCGAGGGCAAGGCAAAATAAGGCTTACTCGCTTATTATCAGCTCCCCGTTTTCCACCCGTAGATCCTTCACGAATGCCGGCAGCTTCATTTTTTCGCGGTTCTCCGGGTCGGCCAGCTTGTTCTGCAGCGCGGGATTTACCAGAGAAACGGGCACACTCAAGTCCCCCACCTTGAATTCCGTCGGTTCAAAGGTAACGTAGCCATCGCGGCTGCCCAGGTGGCCGGCTACAGTGATGTAAACGTTTCTGCCATAGAGCTCGGTCAGGAACTGCCCTTTCACTACGTCATCGTCAAAGCTCACCAGCGTGGACTTGATGGGCACCTGTTCGGCTGCGGGCGGTGGCGCGGGCTGCGCGGCTGGCGTGGGACGCGCCGGCGCGGGTTGGGGAACCGTTGCCTGCACGATAGCGGCATTCACCTCGGGCGCAGTGAAGTGGACTTCGGTGCCCGTATCGCCTGCCGATTGCGCGTTCGCCAGTTCGGTAAGCTTTTGCTGGAAAGACTCGGCGTTCTGCTGGACCACAGCCGGATCGAGGGCCGGGGCGACCGGGGCGGGACTCTTCAGCAGCAGGAAGATACCGATTATCAGCCCGCCGAAACTGGCCCAGCGCACCACTCGGTAGATCTTCTTAATTTGCTCCATCCTGAGTACGCTAGCCTATCCCCGCGCAGGGTCAAGTGACCGGAGGGCTAATCCACAGGGTACAATCGCGGCCATGGCTGAAGGCGAGCTGCGGAGCAAGGCGGCGCTGGTAACGGGAGGGGCGCGGCGGATCGGGCGGGAGATCGCCCTGGCCCTGGCGGCAGCTGGCGCAGACGTGGCCATCACCTACCTGGAATCAGCGCGCGAGGCGCGGCAAACGGCTGAGGACATTCGCCGGCTGGGGGTACGGGGCGTGGCCCTGGGCTGCGATGTGCGGCAGGAAAGAAGCGTGCGCAACGCGGTCGAAAAAGTAGCGGGCGAATTTGGCGGCCTGGACATGCTGGTCAACAATGCCGCCATTTACGAGACGGTGGAGTTCGAAAAGATCACCCTGCGCCAGTGGGACGATATGTTCGCCGTCAATGCCCGCGGCCCGTTCCTGATGTCACAGGCCGCGCTGAAGCCCCTGCGGCAGCGCCAGGGACGCATCATTCACCTGGGTTCCCTGGGTGGGCTGCGGCCCTGGGCTACTCATGCTCACTACTGCGCTTCCAAGGCGGCGCTCACCATGTTGACCCAGGTGATGGCCAAAGCGCTGGCGCCGCAAATCGCGGTGAATTGCGTGGCCCCAGGCATGATTGACCTGGGAGACGGCAGAGATGCCGCCTTGCTTCGACGAGTCGCGAGGAAGACGCCCATGCAACGGAACGGAAGGGCGGCGGAAGTGGTGCGCGCGGTACTGTTCTTCGCCACCGCCCCCCAGTTTATTACGGGGCAGGTGCTGGCCGTGGATGGCGGGCTGGGACTGGAGTAAATGTGTACCGGTCCCATAGGCGAAAAGCCCAAACAGCCGGTGTCTGATGAAGAATGCAACAGGCAATCCACGGGCCGCAACGCCCCAAAAATTTTCAACACGGTTGTGGAAAATTATGTGGAAAACTGGGTCAGTATCGAAGTAAGCCTCTCAACACACGTAACTTCTACGGGTTGCACCTGTTAAAGTGCGCAGCTGCAGAAAGAAAATCACAGCGACTCAAAATTGAAGGTGCGCATAGACAAGTTGCTGGTGCAAAGGAAGCTGACGCCCTCGCGGGAGCGCGCCCAGGCCCTGGTGCTTGCCGGACGCGTGCTGGTCAATGGGCAAAAGGTTGAAAAAGCGGGGGCGGAGGTGGATTCAGAGGCGGAAATCCGCCTGCTGGGACCGGACCTGAAATATGTGAGCCGCGGCGGTTTGAAGCTGGAAGGGGCGCTGCATCGCTGGAAGGTGGACGTGGCGGGGAAGATCTGCCTGGACGTTGGGGCATCTACGGGCGGTTTTACCGATTGCCTGCTGCAACACGAGGCGGCGCGCGTGATTTCGTTAGACACCGGGTATGGACAAATTAACTTCCGCCTGCGGCAGGATGCCCGGGTGCGCCTCCTGGAAAAGACCAATGCGCGCTATCTGAAACCTGAGGATATCGGGGACGCCGTTGACCTGGTGGTCATGGACGTGTCGTTTATCTCCGCCACCCTGGTGCTGCCGGCAGTGGTGGCTGCCGCATTTCCAGCTGCGCAACGCCTTAACAAAAAAGTAATTGTGCTGGTAAAGCCGCAATTTGAGGTGGGCAGGGAAAGGGTGGGAAAAGGCGGGATTGTGCGCGACCCGGAAGCGCAAAAGGAAGCGGTGGAGAAGGTGCGCGCGCAGTTGCTGGAACTGGGCTGCCGCGAAACCGAGGTCATGGAGTCGCCCATCCTGGGAGCAGAGGGCAACCGGGAATTCCTCTTGTACGGCACGTTCTAGAGGCGGGCGGCTGACCAACTTCAGGCCCAGGCTGTACAATCAGCGATTCTGATTCAGGGACATAGTGGACATGAAATCGGCCGCCATTTTTTCCAAGCCCGCCAAACCGGAACTGGCGCAAGTTGTCCCGGAACTGCTGCGCTGGTTCCAGGAACATGACTACAAGGTGGTAGTGGACCACGAGACCGCGGCCTACGCTTCCGGACCGGAGGTGGTGGAACGTTCAGCGGTGGCCGCCCGCAGCCCCAAGTTTGTGGTCGTGCTTGGGGGCGACGGCACATTGCTGGCGGCCGCGCGCGCCGTGGCCAGGGCCGGAATACCCGTGCTGGGGGTCAACCTGGGCTCGCTTGGCTTTCTGACCGAAGTGCCACTGGCGGACCTTTATTCCACCCTGACGGGCATGGACCAGAACAAGTGCGGCACCGAACTGCGCTCCATGCTGGATTGCCAGTTGCTGCGCGAAGGTAAATGCGTAGCCCAGTATCACGCGTTAAATGATGTGGTGGTGAACAAGAGCGCCATCGCGCGACTGGCCGATTTCGACCTCTATATCGACCAGGATTTTGTCTCCAACTACAAGGCGGACGGACTTATCGTGGCTACGCCCACGGGTTCGACGGCGTATTCGCTGGCGGCGGGAGGACCCATCCTGATGCCCTCGGTGGAAGGTTTTGTGATCACGCCGGTTTCGCCGCATGCGCTCACCCACCGTCCCCTGGTGGTGCGCGACTCGGTAGAGATTTCCATCGTGGTCAAGGCGGCGGAGGAGAATGCCTTCCTCAGCGTGGACGGACAAATCGGCATGCCGTTGCTGGAAGGCGACCGGGTCACCTGCCGCAAGTCGGAGCACAAGGTGCAGTTGTTGCGCATGAAGAGGACATTTTTCGATGTGCTGCGCGCGAAGCTGAAATGGGGACAGAGGTAAAACCAGTGGTCAGTTATCGGTGGCAAGTGGTCAGTTAACGCGGTGGCAGGATCGAATGATTGTTCGCCCGAAATCCAGCCATAAAACAAATCGCAGATCGCCTGCAAACCGCAGATTCTGGTGGCAAATGCCGATGCTCCTGGTCATAGCCGGCACGGTGTGGGCGCAGGACCAGAACCGGCCGTCGGCGGACCTGATCATCACCAACGCCAGGGTTTACACGGTCGATAAGCAGCAACCACGGGCGGAAGCGGTGGCGATACTGGGAGAGCGCATCGCGGCGGTGGGCAGCGCCTCCGCCATTGATGCGTGGCGCGGACCCGGGACACGGGTGATTGACGCCGGAGGCAGGCTGGTGCTGCCGGGCTTTGACGACGCCCACGTGCACTTCCTGGACAGCGGGCTGGGGCTGGCCAGCGTGCAACTGAAAGACGCCGGCAGCCCGCAGGAATTCGCCGCCCGCATCGCGCAATATGCGGCCAAACAGCCGAAGGGACGGTGGATCCTTGGAGGGACCTGGGACGAGCAGCGCTGGAACCCGCCCCAACTGCCCACGCGGGAGATGATTGACAAGGTCACGCCTGACAACCCAGTGGCTGTGGGGCGATACGACGGCCACATGTACCTGGCCAACTCCCGGGCGCTAAAGCTGGCGCACATCACGGCCGAGACTCCCGATCCGCCCGGGGGAGAGATCGGGCGGGACGCGCACGGCAATCCCACTGGAATTCTGAAGGATGCGGCCAAGAGCCTGGTCGAGGCAGTCATTCCGCCGCTCAGCCATGAGCAACGGCTAGAAGCCGTGCGCAGCGCCCTGAAACTCGCCCGCAGCGTAGGCGTGACCAGCGTGCAGGAGATGGCCAATTCCAATGAGGATTTGTCGCGTAACCTGGAGGCTTACAAGGAGCTACAGGAAAAAGGCGAGTTGACCACCCGCATCTACGTAGCGCCTCTGATTGACGACTGGCAAAGTTACGCCAGGGTTGGCATGCGGCACGCCTTCGGCTCCAGCCTTCTGCGTACGGGCGCGATGAAAGCCTTTGCCGACGGTTCGCTGGGATCAACCACGGCCTACTTCTTCCAGCCTTATACAGATGACCCCAAAACCCGAGGCCTGCTCACCGACGAAATGCAGCCACTTTCCAAGATGCGCGCGCGCCTCATCGGAGCCGACAAAGCGGGTTTGCAACTCTGCGTGCACGCCATTGGCGATGAGGCAATTTCCCTGGTACTGGACCTGTTCCAGAATGTAGCCAAGGCGAATGGGGAGAAGGACCGACGCTGGCGCATCGAACACGCCCAGCATATGGCGCCCAAGGATTTTGAGCGCTTTGCCCGGCTGGGAGTGATCGCCTCGGTGCAGCCCTATCATGCCATTGACGACGGGCGCTGGGCGGAACGCCGCATTGGACCGGAGCGCATCAAGACCACCTATGCCTTTCGAACGTTTCTGGATCATGGAGTAAAGCTGGCGCTGGGCACCGATTGGGACGTAGCGCCGCTCAACCCCCTGCTGACGATTTATGCGGCGGTGACCCGTGCCACCCTCGATGGCAAGAATCCCAACGGCTGGCTGCCGGAGCAGAAGCTCAGCGTGGCAGAAGCGGTGCAGGCCTACACCATGGGCTCGGCTTACGCGGAATTTCAAGAAAACGAGAAGGGCTCGATCATCCCCGGCAAACTGGCCGACATGGTAATTCTGAGCGACGACATCTTCGCCATTGATCCCAAGCTGATCCGCAACGTGCAAGTGGAAACCACCATCATGGGCGGCAAAGTGGTGTGGCAACGCAGTGCGCAATAACCGGGCCGACAAAAGCCTTCAACGCAGAGGTCGCGGAGAAAGATCTTCGGCGCCGAGAACGCAGAGGAAGATTAGAAGTCAGCAACGTTCTGCTGGGAAGAAGTCCGGGAAGACGGCTGGGCTCGCACTCGCTCAGGATGACATCCGGGATTTCTCCTTAATGATCTCTGCGAGCTCTGGGTTAACGCTTTTTAGAAGTTTTCCAGTCGCAGCAGGTCAGAAAGTTTCTCCCGGCGGCGGATGAGGCGCGCCGTACCGCCATCCACCAGAACCTCGGCGGGACGAGGGCGGGTGTTGTAATTGGAGGCCAGCACCATGCCGTAAGCGCCGGCATCGAGGATGGCCAGCAGATCACCATCCTTCACCGGGGGCATCTCGCGGCCGCGGGCAAAAAAGTCTCCCGTTTCGCAGATGGGACCCACCACGTCGAACAATTCGTGCTTGCCGGCAGGAAGGCGCAGGACGGGCACAATTTCGTGGTAGGCGTCGTAGAGTGCGGGCCTGAGCAGGTCATTCATTGCCGCATCCACCACCAGAAATTTCTTGCTGTTGTTGCTCTTGTGATAAAGCACGCGGGTGAGAAGCACGCCTGCCGGTCCCACGATGGAGCGTCCCGGCTCCAGCAGTAAATGCAGTTTGAGGCCCCGCAGGGGGGCGATGAGGGCGGCAGCATAGTGGGCGGTAAAGTCCGCGAACTCGGGCAGGCCAAGCTGAGTATAGGAAATGCCGAGCCCGCCACCAGCGTCCACGTAGCCAATGGTGTGGCCGTCTGCGCGCAAGCCTCGCACCAGGTCCGCCACACGCTCCATGGCGGCAGTAAACGGCGCCAGATTTGTAATTTGCGAGCCGATGTGCACGCTAACGCCGGCTACTTCCAAAAACAGGCTGTCGGCGGCGCGGGCGTAAAGGCGGGGTGCATCGTGAATGGGTACCCCAAACTTGTGACGATGCAATCCGGTGGAGATGTAGGGATGAGTTTCCGCGGGCACATCGGGATTGACGCGCAGGGCGACACGGGCAGTAACGCGGCGGCGCTGGGCGCGTTCGGCCAGCAACTCCAACTCACTCTCACTCTCCAGGTTAAACAGCAGGATGCCGGCTTTGAGGGCCGCATCCATTTCAGCAGCAGTTTTGCCCACGCCGGAAAAGACGACCTTCCTGGCGGCGCGGCGGTCCGCCTGCAGTACGCGCTCCAGTTCGCCGCCGGAGACCACGTCGAAGCCGCAGCCTAGTCCCGCCAACAGCCGTAAGATCGCCAGATTGGAGTTAGCCTTTACGGAGTAGCAGACGGTGTGGGGCGAGCCGCGGAAGGCGCGGTCGAACTCGCGATAGCGTCGCCGAATTGTGCCGGCGGAGTAGCCGTACAACGGGGTAGAGAACTCTTCAGCCAGCGAAGACAGGGGAACACGCTCGCAATACAGCGCGGTCTCCGCGGCCGCACTCTTGTCTCGCCGACCTGCGATCCGGCGGTATGCGAAGCCGGGCGAGCGCAAAAGGACGGGAAGCGCGGCGGGACGTTTAGCTGCAGATTGGGATTTGGACTTGGCCACCTACTTGACCTTCAAAGCGACCACGGTTTGATCGTCGAACGCCTCCACCCCGGCGGCGTGATGATTGACCGCGGTGAAGATTTCCGCGACCACATCCGTGGCTGAGCCTTCGCCAGTGCGGGCCACCACCTTCTCCAGGCGCTCGCGTCCGAATAGGGTGCCGTTGTGACTGCGGGCGTCAAGAATGCCGTCGCTGAAGAAGACAAACAGGTCACCGGGATGGGTTTCAAAGCCGAATTCGTCGTAATCGGCGTTCTCGAACAAACCAAGGGGAAGACCGGTGGCTTCGATGATTTCAACTTTGCCGCTGTGCCAGTAAATGGGACGGGGCAGGCCGGAGTTGGCGATGCGCAGGTGGCGTTCATCGTCGTCCCAGACCGAATAGATGATAGAAACGAACTGGGCTTCGATGGGGCGCTCGCCCAGGGAGAGGTTCACGGCGGAAAGCATTTCCGCGGGCGAGGGCTCAACCGCGCAGTGCGAACGCAGGATGCCGCTGACCAGGGCGGCATAGATGGCGGCGGGAGCGCCCTTGCCGCTGACGTCGCCTACGGCGATGGCATGCCGGGCGAGCGAGTAGTCGAGGAAATCGTAGAGGTCTCCGCCAATGGCGCGGGCCGGCACAAAGCGCGCGGCCACGTCCAGGTTCTTCATCTTGGGCTGCGCCGGAGGCAGGAGCCGGATCTGCAACTCGCGGGCCAAGGTCAGGTCACGCTCCAGGCGGCGCTCCTGTTTCGCTACCTGTTCGTAAAGGCGGGCGTTCTCGATGGCGATGGCGATCTGCGCCGCCAGCGTGGTGACGGTGCGCTGGTGGTCCTCGGTGAAATATCCCACCCGGGTGTGCTCGATATCGAGCACGCCAATGGCGTTATCCTTGTAGATGAGCGGCACGCAGAGCTCGGAGCCGGTTTCCGGGTTGAGCGCTATGTAGCGCGGATCCTTGCTGACATCCGGAACCAGGACGGGCTGCTTATGGCGCGCCGCCCAGCCCACCAGCCCGCGGTCCAGCGGGATATCGTGCTTGATGTGCACGCTGGTCTTGAAGCGCAGGGAGAAGCGGTGCTGCAGCTTGCTGCCGGTGGGATCGAGCAGAAGCACGCTGAACATCTGGTAGTCCATGAGCCGGTTGATGAGCTCGCCAATGCGCTTGAACAGCTGGTCGAGATTCAGGATGGAGGTGAGCTCGCGGCTGATCTCGTTAAGCAGGGTAAGCGTGCGCGCCTGGCGATTGGTGCGGGTGTAAAGGCGGGCATTCTCGATGCCGATGGCCACGCGCGAGGCGATCAGCGCCAGCACGCGCCGGTGCTCTTCGGTGAAGTAGTTGCGGTAGGGCGCCTCGATATCAATCACGCCGATGACGCGGTTCTTCACGATCAGGGGTACGGCCAGCTCGGAGCGGACGCGAGGAATGGCGTTGATGTAAGCGGGCTCTTCGGCCACATCGTTGACCAGCACGGCGTCGCGGCGCTGGGCTGCCAGGCCGGTAACGCCTTCGCCTGCCTTGATGCGGATGCGCTCGGCCACCTCGGGAGGATGGCCGATCTGAAAGCGGATGCGCAGCTCCTGCGTCTTCTCATTGAGCAGCAGGATGGCGAAAATCTCGTAGTCAATGATGCGGCGCACCAGCTCGGCCACACGGCTGAGGGTGGTGTCCAGGTCAAGCGAGGTGTTAACCGCGTCAGCCACTTCCAGCAGGAAGGACTCGACCTTCGCCGGCGAAACGGTTTGCGCTTGCGTGCTCTCCACTTTGCCTATGATACCAGTGGGCCGTTGCGGGGCAGGCAAGAGGCGCATCAAGTGGGTACTGGCAAGTCCGCGCGGGCACCCATTACACTTAATTTGTGAAGATTGCCCTGGGACAGATCAACACCACCATAGGGGACTTCAGCGGCAATGCGGCCAAGATTGTCACTTTTGCGCAGCGGGCGCGGGCCGCGGGCGCCGGGCTGATTCTGTTCCCTGAGCTGGCGGTGTGCGGCTATCCGCCGCGCGACCTGGTGGAGCGGCCCTCCTTCGTAGCCCACAACCGGGAGGCGCTGGAGCGCATTGCCAGCCAGACGCAAGGCATAGCCGTGGTTTGCGGGGTGGCGACACCGGCGCAAGCGGAGACGGGCAAGCCGGTGATGAACTCCGCGGCCCTGCTGCGCGACGGGCAAGTGGCCATGATGCAGTCCAAGATGCTGCTGCCCACCTACGATGTTTTTGATGAAATGCGTAACTTCGCGCCCGCCCAGCGGCAGGAACTGTTCTCCTTCTGCGGCAAAAAAATGGCGCTGACCATCTGCGAAGACGCCTGGAATGACAAACATTTCTGGCCCCGGCGCCTGTACGGCTTTGACCCGGTTGAGGCGCTGTTGAGCGCCGGCGGCAACTTTCTGCTCAATATTTCGGCCTCGCCCTTCTGGATCGGCAAACGCGAGTTTCGGCAGAAAATGCTGGCGACGGTGGCCCATAACGACAAGGTGCCGGTGGCGATGGTGAACCTGGTGGGGGGCAACGACAGCCTGGTGTTCGACGGTTCCAGCTTCGTGCTCGCCCCGGACGGACGGGTGGTGGCGCAGGGCAAATCGTTTGAGGAAGACTTGATCTTTTTCGATCCAGACGCCCTGGCGGGCGACCTGCACGAGCAGGTGGAGGGCGAGGATGCCAGCGCCTACGCCGCCCTGGTGCTGGGCACGCGCGACTACTGCCGCAAGTGCGGGTTTACGCGGGTGACTATCGGGTTGAGCGGAGGCATTGATTCGGCGCTCACTGCCTGCATCGCCGTGGATGCGCTAGGCGCGGAAAACGTGCTCGGGGTGAGCATGCCCAGCCAGTATTCCTCCCCGGGCAGCATTGAGGATTCGCGCGCGCTGGCCGCCAACCTGGGCATCCGCTTCGAAGTGCTGTCCATTGGCGAGCTGTTCGACAGCTACCGCAAGACGTTGCGGCCGGCGTTCGGCAACCTGCCGGAAGACGTGAGCGAAGAGAACATACAGTCACGCATACGGGGCACACTGCTGATGGCACATTCCAACAAGTTTGGAGGCATTGTGCTATCCACCGGCAATAAATCGGAACTGGCGGTGGGCTATTGCACCCTGTATGGTGATATGGCCGGAGGGCTGGCGGTGATTTCCGACGTGCCCAAGACCATGGTTTACCGGCTGGCGGAATACGTAAATTCGCAGGCCCCGCGAATTCCGCGGGCCACGATTGAGAAGCCGCCCTCGGCGGAGTTGCGGCCCAATCAGAAGGACACGGACACGTTGCCGCCCTACGAGGTCCTGGACCGGATACTGGAAGACTACATCGAGGACCTGAAGACGCCGGAGCAGATCGCCCAGGAGCGCGGCTTCGATTCCCGGCTAGTGCGGCGGGTGGTGTGCATGGTGGACCGGTCTGAGTACAAGCGCCAGCAAGCGGCGCCCGGGTTGAAGATTACGGAGAAGGCTTTCGGCGTGGGGCGCAGGTTCCCGATCGCGGCCAAGTACGAGTAGACCAGAGATAGGTTCACCACAGAGGCACGGAGACACAGAGAAAAGCGCTTTAAGGTTCACTTCCAGTATCCCGCAGTTCGCAGTTGAAGCAGAAAACCAGAAATCGCCAAATACAAAGGAAGAATCAATGTCCCACAGCCCCCGCAAACTAGTTGTTCTGTTGCTGATCGGCTATGCCGGCCTGAGCTTCGCGGCAAAGCAGAAACCGTCGCCGGCCAAGGCCCACAGCGCTGCGCCCGCGGCCAGCGCGTCGCACCTGCCCACGGAAGCCACAGTCAACGATTTTCTGAAACATATGTTCGGTTACGATGCGTCCATCAGCTGGAAGGTGGAGTCCGTCAAGCCGGCTAAGGATCCCTCGGTGACCGAGGTGAATGTGATTATGACCGGCAAGCAGGGGGCGGAGAGGCTAACCTTCTTCGTGACGCCGGACAATCAGTACGCCATTTCCGGCAACATGGTGCCCTTTGGCGACAACCCTTTCGCCAAGGCGCGCGCGGAACTGGAGCGGGGAGCGCATGGTCCGTCCAAGGGCCCAGCCACTGCTTCGGTTACGCTGGTGGAGTTCAGCGACCTGCAGTGCCCGCATTGCAAAGAGGCTCAGCCCACGTTGGAAAAGCTGCTGGCGCAGGAACCGAATGTGCGGTTTATCTCTGAAAATTTTCCTCTGCCCTCGCACAACTGGGCGTTCAAGGCGGCTTCGTTCGCCGACTGTGTGGGTCGGGAAAACAACACCGCATACTGGAAGTTTGCGGACAGCGTTTATGACCAGCAGCAGAACATCACGGAATCGAACGCAGAGGAGAAGTTGACCGGCTTGGCCACGGCGGCTGGAGTGAACGGGAAGGCAACAGCGGCCTGCGCAGCGGAACCCGCGACCAAGCAGCGAGTGGAGCAGTCCATTGCCTTGGGCAAGGAAGTGGGCGTTACCGGCACGCCTACGCTCTACATCAACGGCCGCGCCACCAGCATGGGCATTCCGGTGGAGGTTCTGAAACAGATAGTGGACTTCGCCGCTATTGAGAAATAACTCCCAGGCAAGCTCTGGCGAGATGTTTGGCTTGGCGGATAGTAAAAAGCGATAATTCTGCTCATGGCCGATCCGGCGATCCTGACCTCCGACTCGATGCGCGCGGAAAAGCGCGCCGTCGCCGGCAATTCGGTGGTGGCCGCCATCGGCATCACCGCGCTGAAGGTGGTGGTCGGCCTTTCCACGGGCAGCCTGGGCATTCTTTCCGAAGCCGCTCACTCCGGACTCGACCTGATCGCGGCGATCATCACTCTTTTTTCCGTCCGCGTATCGGACAAGCCGGCGGACGCAGATCACCAATACGGCCACGGCAAGGTGGAGAGCTTCTCCGCCTTCCTGGAAACCGGCCTGCTGCTGCTCACCTGCGTGTGGATCATCTACGAGGCCATCGTCCGCCTGTTTTACCGGCACATCGAGATCGAGCCCAGCATAGCCGCATTCCTAGTCATGTTCCTGTCCATGGGGGTGGATTTCTGGCGTTCGCGGGCGCTGGGGCGCATTGCCGCGAAATATGACAGCCAGGCCCTGGAAGCGGACGCGCTGCATTTCAGCACCGACATCTGGTCAAGCGCGGTGGTGGTGCTCGGACTGCTGTTAGTGACCCTGGGGAGAGTTCTTCGGGTGGACTGGCTGCGCGATGCCGATCCCATGGCGGCCCTGTTCGTAGCCGGCGTCATCATGTACGTAAGTTCGCGTTTGGCGCGCAAGACGGTGGACGCCCTGCTCGATGCCGCACCTGCCGGCGTGCGCGCCCGTATTATCGAAGAAGTTTCCAAGGTGGATGGCGTATTGGAACTGGAGCGGGTGCGCATCCGCCGGTCCGGCAACCATTACTTTGCCGATGTGTCGGTGGGGTTGGGGAGGACTCTCACCTTCCAGCGCTCGGAGCAGATGGCGCGCTCGGTCAGGGCGGCGGTACACCGGATTCTGCCCGACGCTGACGTCATGGTGCACTCCATTCCCCAGGAGCGCCGTGGCGAAAACATTTTTGACCGCATCCGCGCCGTTGCCATGCGCAACAATCTGAACGTCCACGACGTCAGCGTGCAGGATCTGCGGGGCAAGCTGCACGTGGAACAACACCTGGAACTGGATGAGCAGCTCAGCCTGGTGCAGGCACATGACCGCGTCACCACACTTGAATCAGAGATTCGCGACGAGGTGCCGGAAATTTCCTCCATCCTCACCCATATTGAGAGCGAGCCCTCCACCATCGAGCCCGGGGATGAAATCGGGGAAAATCGCGAGCTTGAGCGCAAATTAAAGCGGATTGTAAGGGATTTTCAGGAAGTACTTGATTTACATGATGTTCAGATCAAGCGCGTGCGCGGCCGTTTGTACCTGTCTTGCCACGTGACCATGTCAGACAACCTGGCGTTGTCGCGGGTGCACGATGTGATCACCGAACTGGAAATCCGCTTCAAGCAGGCCGCACCGCAGTTGTTTCGCGTTCTGATTCATCCTGAGCCGCAGACGGACAACACGCGATAACGGAAGCATGATGATCGGTCAATTAGTACAATCTTCATTCTCTAATCATGATTAACTGAAAATGATAACTGCTTACGCAAAGTTTACCGACAACGAGCGTTTCCTGGGCCAGGCCACGAGCGGACACGCCGTGGTGCTGGATGCCGCGAAGGAAAAAAGCGCGCCCAGCCCCATGGAACTGGTGCTGATCGGGCTGTGCGGCTGCACCGCCACCGATGTGGTGAACATTCTGCGCAAAAAGCGCGAGCCCTTCACCTCGCTGGAGGTGCGCGCCGAAGCCGAGCGCGCCCCCGAGCCGCCCACGGTGTACACTTCCATTAAGCTTACCTACCGGGTGGGAGGCCAGGTCTCAAAGAAGGGAATGGAAGACGCGGTCCGGCTCTCCAAGGAAAAATACTGCTCGGTTTCAGCCATGCTGCAGAAAACAGCAAAGATTACCGCCGTCATCGAATACATCTGACCATTTAGAAAGCGGTTCTGGTAGTCTCGTAAAACGTTTCATGCGGCTATGAAAACTCCCATCGTGGTATTCACACAACCTGGCTGACCGCCTTGCCGAACCGTAAAGGCCTACCTCTCGGCGAGAGGTATCGAATTCGAAGAACGCGACGTCAGCTCCGACCCCAACGCCGTACGCGACCTGGTGGAAACCTACCAAAGCCGCTCCACGCCCACGCTGGTGATCGGGCAGGAGGTGATGATCGGCTTTGATCCGGAGCGCCTCGACGAACTTCTTGCCGGCTAGGGCCCACACCCTCCGTGGCTATCTGTACATAGCCGCGGCCGCGCTGTGTTTCGGCATATCCGCCACTTTAGGACGGGCGGCCTTTACCGGACGCGTCCTGGCGGGCACGCCGGGGCTGGGGGCCATTGACCCGCTCATCCTGGCGCAGACGCGCACCACTTTTTCCCTGCTGCTGCTGGCCCCATTTTTGTGGTGGCGGCGCGGGCGAGCGGGTATGGCGCTGCCTCGAGCCGATTTCGTCCGCTGCCTGGTGCTCGGGGTACTGGGCGTGGCCGCGTCTAATTACCTCTATTACTTCGCCATCCAGAAGACAACCGTGGCGGTGGCCATCATCCTGCAATACACGGCTCCGGTGTGGGTGCTGTTGTACATGGTGGCGCGGGGCCGGCAGCGCGCCACCGGCCGCCGGGTAAGCTCGGTCGCGCTGGCCGTGGTGGGCAGCGCCCTGGCTATCGGCGTGATTGGCGGCGGGCGCTTCCACCTGGACGAGTGGGGAGTAGCGGCGGCGCTGGTAGCAGCATTCGCCTTCGCCTTTTACAACGTCGCCGGGCACGACCTGCTCACCCGTCACGATCATTGGCGCGTTCTTGTGTATGTGCTGCTGGGCGCCGCGGCGTTCTGGCTGGCGGTCAATCCACCCTGGAAGATCGCGGCGGCGCACTATGGCGCTGGGGAATGGCTGTTTCTGCTGCTGTTTGCCCTGGTGTCGGTGCTGGTGCCGTATCTGTTTTACTTTGCCGGACTGCGCCACCTGGATGCTACCCGCGCCATTGTCACCAGCTGCCTGGAGCCGGTGTTTTCCATTGTGATCGCGGCCCTGGCACTGGGAGAGCTGGTTCGGCCGGTGCAGGTGGCGGGAATCGTGCTCGTACTGCTGGCTACCGTGCTGGTGCAACTGCCCAGCACAACGGATACGGAGTCCGCTATTCTCGAACCGATTGAATAGCGGACCCCGTGGTGCAGACGCGAGGAGGAACCTTTATTTCAGAGCGAAAGAATGAGCGCCGCGCAGGGCAGTGGTTGCAGGACGCAGCGGCGATACCACCTTCATCTGCTGCCAGTCGTAGGCAAATTCCTTGCCGCAATCCAGGCAGACAACATAAGCGCCGGTGGTGGCGGCGGCCGCCGACCGCTGTTTCAAAATCTTGCTGCTGATAGGGAAGCTGTAGTGTTGATGACGGCAACCAAAGAACACATCCCACAGAGCTAAGAACAGATCCCGCAGAACTGAGAACATATCCTACCCCCTGGCCGGGACGCACCAACCACAGTCACTAGGCCCACAGAACCATTCAGCTACTTAGATTCAGCTCTGCAGCAAAAGGTTTCGTAATTCGCAACATTGCTTGCAAACCCTTGCACCACGGGCAGGTAGAGGGACCGGCGCGACGCGAACGCCGAATTACAAGTCCCGCCGGCTAAAGCGGCCGATGGCGAAAAGCAATGCCAGGGCGGTGTAGGCGCCGGCATAAACGACCATGGTGGAACTGGGCAACGAAGCGGGAATACTGCTTCGAATTCCGCTTCCGGCCACTGCATGGAGCGAGACTTGCGGGCCGGACCAAGGGCGTTGAGGGATTGCGCTGTTTCCCCTATCACAAGAACTCCGCTTCTCAGCTCTTAATACGCCTGCCAGGAAGAAATTGTGACACGAAAGCGCGGCCGACATCAGGCAGCGCTTCCCCCGGCCGCGCCTGCGGGCAAGTGCCGTGACTTCCAGATGGCGAAAATGGGCGGATAGACCACCAGTTCCATGAGAAAGGAGGTGAGGATTCCGCCGATCAAAGGCGCGGCGATGCGGCGCATCACATCGGCGCCGCTGCCCGCCGACCACATGATGGGCAGCAGCCCAAATAACATGCAGGACACGGTCATGACTTTAGGCCGCAGGCGCTTGACCGCCCCGGTGATGATGGCCTGGCGCAGGTCGTCCCAGTTACGCATGTGGCCGCGCTGCAGCGCTTCGTGATAGGCGAGGTCGAGATAGAGCAGCATGAAGACGGCGGTCTCCGCATCCACGCCCAGCAGCGCAATCAACCCCACCCAGACGGCGATGCTCAGGTTGTAGTGCAGCAGGTAAAGCAGCCAGATGGCGCCGATGGCGGAGAAAGGCACCGCCAGCAAGATAATGCAGGTTTTTATCCCCGAGCCGGTATTGAAATAGAGCAGGAGGAAGATGATTAGAAGTGTAATTGGCACAACCAGTTCCAGCCGGTCCTTCACCCGTTGCATGTATTCGTATTGGCCGGACCAGACCAGGCGATAGCCGGGGGGGATCTGCACGGCGCGCCCCACCGCGGCCTTAGCGTCGCGCACGTAACCGCCGATGTCACGCCCAGTGACGTCCACGTAGACGTATCCGCTGAGGCTGCCGTCTTCGTCACGGATCATGCCCGGGCCGGTGCGCAGGCGCAGCGTAGCCAGTTCGCCGATGGGAACCTGGGCGCCGGAAGGGGTGCTCACCAGAACCCGCTGCAGGCTGGCTGGATTGCTGCGGTAATCGCGCAGGTAGCGGATGTTGACGGGATAGCGTTCGCGGCCCTCGACAGTGGTGCTGACAGAATCGCCGCCCACTGCCGACATCAGTACTTCCTGGGCATCGCCCACAGTCAGCCCATAGCGGGCGAGTTGGTCACGGTGAAGGTCGAAATCCAGGAAATAGCCGCCCACGGTGCGTTCGGCGAAGACGCTGGTGGTGCCGGGAACGTCCTTAAGGGCGCCTTCCACCTGCTCGCCGATATGCTGGATGGTGGCCAGATCCGGGCCCAGCACCTTGATGCCTACCGGGGTGCGGATGCCGGTGGTGAGCATGTCAATGCGGTTGCGGATGGGCATCGTCCAGGCGTTGGTCACGCCGGGCAGAGAGAGAGCTTCGTTCATGCCGCCGGGACCGTAAACCAATTCCTGGGTGCTGACGTGATCGGGCCAGATGCGGGCAAGCACCGCCTGCAGAAAGCGCGGCGTCCAGCTGGAGTACCAGCGGCGTTTTTTCGGCCATTGGTCCTGCGGCTTGAGCACGACAACGGTTTCAGCCATGGAGAAGGGAGCGGGGTCGGTGGCGGTTTCAACTCTGCCAGCCTTGCCGAATACTCGTTCTACTTGGGGAAATGACCGCAGGATTTTGTCCTGCACCTGCAGCAAACGAGCGGCTTCGGTAACCGATATGCCGGGCACGGTAGTCGGCATGTAGAGCAGGCTGCCTTCATCCAGAGGAGGCATGAACTCCGAGCCCAGACGGAAGAACACTGGAACGGTTACGGCCATCGCCAGCAAGGCAACGGCGATGGTGCTCCAGCGATGCTGCAGGACAAATTCGACCACGGGGTGGTAAAGCTTCATCAGGGGACGGCTGAGGGGATGGTTTTCTTCGCTGTGAATTTTTCCCACCAGCAACGCATTGGTCAGCCGGGCCAGCCAGGCAGGACGAAAGCTGAAATGCTTCATCCGCGTGAACAGCAGGCGCAGCGCGGGATCGAGCGTGATAGCCAGCACGGCTGCAATGGCCATGGCGAAATTCTTGGTAAAGGCCAGGGGCCTGAACAAACGGCCTTCCTGCGCCTGCAGTGCGAACACCGGCAGGAATGCTACGGCAATCACCAGCAATGCGAAGAAACTGGGGCCACCGACCTCTTTCACCGCGGAGATAATCACATCACGATAGTCGCCGGCGCGGCCCTCGGCTTCCCAGTGTTCCAGCTTCTTGTGGGTTTGCTCCACCACTACCACCGCGGCGTCCACCATGGCGCCGATGGCTACGGCAATGCCGCCCAAGGACATGATATTGGCGGTCATGCCGCTCAACTGAATGGGAATGAAGGCCAGCACCACAGTCAAGGGAATGGTGATGATGGGGATCACCGCGCTGGGAAAGTGCCAGAGAAAAATCAGAATAACCAAGCTGACAATGATGAGCTCTTCGATGAGGGTGTGCTTCAGATTGTCAATGGAGCGCTCGATCAGCTGCGAGCGATCGTAAGTGGTCACGATCTTCATGCCGGGCGGAAGACCCGGTTCGATTTCCTGGAGCCTTTCTTTGACCCGCTCGATCACCCTTTCCGCGTTTTCCCCAAAGCGCATGATGACTACGCCGCCCACGACTTCGCCTTTGCCGTCGAGTTCGGCGATGCCGCGCCGGAGATCGGGCCCCAGGGTGACCGCTCCCAGATCGCGCACCAGCACCGGAGTACCGGTCCGGGGATTGGCCGCCACCACGATGTTCTGCAGATCTTGCAGCGATTTGATGTAGCCCAGCCCGCGCACCATGTACTCGCGGCCGCTCATCTCCAGCAAACGGGCGCCCACTTCGTTATTGCTCTTGCGCACCGCCTCCACCACGGCGTTGATGGGCAGGTTGTAGGCCAGCAGGCGGTCGGGATCAATATTCACCTGGTATTGGCGTACAAATCCCCCCACGGGCGCCACTTCTGAAACCCCGGGCACCGCTTGCAACGCGTAGCGCAGGTACCAGTCCTGCGCACTGCGCATCTGGTCGAGGCTGTAACGGTGGGTCGGGTCCACCAGCGCGTACTGGAAGACCCAGCCTACGGCAGTGTTGTCTTTGGCCAGTTCCACCTTGACGCCCTGGGGCAGCTTAGAAATGACGGAGTTCAAATATTCCAGGGTGCGGGAGCGGGCCCAGTAGAGATCGGTGCCGTCTTCAAAAATCACGTAAACGTAGGAGTAGCCGAAATCGGAGAAGCCGCGAACGTCCTTAACCTTGGGCATGCCCAGCAGGGCAGAGGTGATGGGATAAGTGACCTGGTCTTCGATAATGTCAGGGCTGCGGTCCCA
>Ga0134128_10003080_pt1 | contig 20408 bp, 10 predicted proteins | sample KB31754_FD_96462 | JGI IMG/M metagenome (GOLD analysis project Ga0134128, IMG submission 96462) | Terrestrial soil microbial communities with excess Nitrogen fertilizer from Kellogg Biological Station, Michigan, USA - KB3-175-4 | ecosystem: Environmental > Terrestrial > Soil > Unclassified ...
ATCCATCGCTTGCACGCCATTGGCGCCTTCATAGGTCTGGTTGATGCGGCCATCGCGCACGAACTGCTCCACGCCATTGTCGCGGATATAGCCATGGCCGCCATAGCATTGCATGCCCAGGTTGGCCGCCTCGAACCCCATGTCGGTGCAAAAGGCCTTCAGCACCGGCGTCATCAGATCGGCGACAAAGCCGGCGGCCTCTGCTTCCGCGCGCTGGGAATGGGAGATCGACATGTTGAGCGCGGTCCAGCACAGAAGCGCGCGTGCCCCTTCGACGAAGGCGCGGCAATGCAGCAGCATGCGCTTGACGTCGGGATGGACGATCTCCAGATCGGCAGGCTTGTCAGGCTCGGCGGGGCCGGTGAGCGCATGGCCCACCCGCCGCTCATGGGCATAGGCATAGCCGTTCTGGTAGGCGACATCGCCGATGGCGATGCCCTGCAGGCCCACGCCCAGCCGCGCCGCATTCATGATGATGAACATGCCCGCCATGCCGGCGGAGGCCGAGCGCTTCTCGCCCGGCTTGAGTGGCTCGGGCTTCGGTCCCAGGCGCCAGGCGACGGCGTCGTCGAAATTGAGCACACAGGTGGCCTGGCCCTTGATCCCCATCTTGTGCTCGATGCCGCCGGTGTTGACGCCGTTCCTCGCACCCATCTTGCCGTCTTCGCTGACCAGGAATTTCGGCACCATGAAGAAATTCACGGTGGAGAGGTCGTCGTGAATCTGGCCCTTTTCGTCGGGAATCTTGGCGATCACCATATGGATGATATTGTCGGTCAGGTCCTGGTCGCCGCCCGAGATGAAGATCTTGGTGCCCTTCACGCGATAGGTGCCGTCGGGCTGTTCCACGGCGCGGGTCTTCATCAGGCGCAGGTCCGTGCCGCAGCCGGACTCGGTCAGGCACATGGTGCCCGCCCATTCGCCCGACACCATCTTGGGCACAATGTGTTCCTTCATCCAATCGGCGCCAGTGGCGATCAGCGCGCCATAGGCGCCCGAAGTGAGGCCGGGATACATGGCGAAACTCTGGTTCGCGGCCGACGCCATTTCGCTCACCGCCAGGCCCATCAGGATCGGCATGCCCGAACCGCCATGTTCGACGGGCGCAGACAATCCGCCCCAGCCGCCTTCGCTGAACGCGCGATAAGCGTCTTTGAAACCCTTGGGCGTGCGGACCACGCCATTCTCGAAATGGCAGCCTTCCTCGTCGCCGGACTGGTTGATGGGCTGGAGCACTTCCTCGCAGATCTTGCCCGCATTGGTGAGGATGTCGTCGATCAGGTCGGGCGAGAGGTCCTCGAAGCCGGGCAGGTCGCGCTGTTTTTCCGCTTCCAGGAATTCGTGGATCAGGAAGCGGTAATCCTCCACGGGCGCGCGATAGATTGGCATGTGATCGATTCCCTCCGGCGAGCGAAACGGTTGTACGCCCGGGGCAGTTAAGAAAAAAGCGGCCCGGGCATGCCGGGCCGCTTCGTTAGGTACTCTTATATAAGTCCTATTTCACCGAGCCCGAACCCGAGGCCGAGCCGGACGCCGAGGCGCTGGCGCCGCTGTTGTTAAGGGTATCGGAGGCCTGGGATTGCGCGTCATTGGTGGTGGCTTCGCCCTTCTCCACGGCGCGGTTGGCCTTCTTGATGGTGCGACCGGTGGTGTCGTTGGCCATGGCGGTGGCTTCCGGAGTCGAAGCGCCGCCGGACGCGCCCACGCTGTTGCCGTCCACGGTGGCGCCGGCCGAACCGCTGGCGCCCGCCGATGCGGTCTGGTCCACCGTCGAGGTGGTGTTTTGCTCGGCGCCGGAGGCAGTGTTCTCGGTGCTGCCCACCGTGCCGTTCGCGGTGTTTTCGGCGCTGCTGGTGGTCGAACCCACCGCGCCGGTCACGGGCGCAGTCGAGGGCGTGGTGGCCCGGGCGCCACCGCTCATGCTGCCGGCGCCGCTGACGCCGCGCGTGGTGGTGACGGTGCCGCTGCCCATGCCGCCGATGGACGAACCCACACCGCCGACGGTGCCGCCCACCGCGCCGCCGGCGCGGCCGCCCAGAAGCTGGGCCGAAGCGGGGGTGACGATCAAAGCCGCGCCGCCCAACAGGGCCAAGGCCGCGGCACTGTGCATAAATGTCTTCATGTCTCTCTCCTTTGGGACGCGGGGAGTCCCGCGCCTTATCTTCTCGCGGGGAGGAAACGCGCGCGCTTCGAAACTCTTTCCCCGGGCGTGGGGATTTTCCCTGTTCCGGCATGAGGTTGCGGCCAAATCTGGGCGCTACCTCCCGCAATTGTGACGCTTCTTGGGCGGGTTTGGCGGAAATTGGGAGCACACTTATAATCCAGGCATTGCTGGCGGGGAGAGACGGCATGATCCGGACATGGTTTGGCTTTGGCCTGGGCGTGGTGTTCGCGAGCACGCTGGCCGTTACCGCAGCCGAGGCGCGGGTGGTGAGCCTGGAGGTTCAGCGCCACGAACCGATTCTCAATGGCAAGCAATTCGGGGGCGCGGGCGCCTACGAGAAACTGGTGGGCAAGGTGCATTTCGCGCTCGACCCCAAAGCGGCCATCAACCAGCGCATCGTCGATTTGAATCTCGCGCCCAAAAACGCCCAAGGCGAAGTCGAATTTACCGCCGACTTCTTCATGTTGAAGCCCACCGATCCCAAAAAGGGCAATCACCGCCTGTTCTATGAAGTGGGCAATCGCGGCGGCAAATCCATGCTGCGCTATTTCCAGAAGGCCAAGAACGCCAAGGACCCGACCTCTGCCGAGGAGATCGGCGACGGCGCACTCATGAATCAAGGCTGGACGCTTCTCTGGATGGGCTGGCAATGGGACGTGCCCCAAGGCCAGATGCGCATGGACCAGCCCATCGCCACCGACAATGGCAAGCCCATCAAGGGCATGGTGCGCGGCAATTTCATTCCCAACGACCGCTCGCCCACCCAGCCCCTGGCCGACCGCAATCACTTCGCCTATCCGGTGGACGATCCCGGCGGTGCGGAAAATGTGATGACGGTCAGGGACAATTACGCCGATGCGCCGCAGGTGATCCCGCGCGCCAAATGGCATTTCGTCGGCGATTCATCCGTATCGCTGGATGGCGGCTTCCAGATGGGCCGCATCTATGACGTGGTCTATCGTTCGCGCGATCCCCGCGTGGTGGGGACGGGACTTTCCGGCACGCGCGACCTGATCAGCTTCATGAAGCATGACACCAGCGCGGGCAATCCCATGCCGGGCATCCAATATGCCTATGGCTGGGGGGTCTCGCAGTCGGGCCGGTTCCTGCGCCAGATGCTTTATGAGGGCTTCAACGAGGACGAACAGCACCGCATCGTCTTCGACGGCGTGATCGACGAAGTGGGGGGCGCGGGCCGCGGCTCGTTCAACATCCGCTTCGGCCAGGCCTCGCGCGACGCCGAGGAATTCTTCAACGTCTTCTATCCGGCGGACATGTTTCCCTTCACCGACGGCGCGGAAACCGATCCCGTCACCGGCCAGAGCGGCTCGCTTCTGGCCGACGCCGAGGCCCATCATGTGCGGCCCAAGCTGTTCCACATCTTCTCCAACTCGGAATATTTCAATCGCGGCGGCTCGCTGATCCATACCGACGTGACGGGGACGAAAGACATCGCGCCCCCGCCCGACAGCCGCATCTATTTCGTCTCGTCAGGGCCTCACGCCTATGGTCCAACTCCGCCCAAGCAATTCGCGGGCGCCGCCGGCTTCAACAATCCCCTGAACCGCGATCCCATCGTGCGCGCCCTGTTGAAGGACATGGACGATTGGGTGACGAAAGGCGTGGCCCCGCCGGACAGCCGCATCCCCCACATCGCCGACGGCACCCTGGTGCCGACCGCGAACGCCGGCTGGCCGAAAATTCCCGGTGTGCATTTCCCGGTGCCCAATCTCAAGGAATATCGCCTGGATTTCGGCCCCGACTTTGCCAAGGGCATCGTCCGCGAGCCGCCCAAGGTGGGCCAGATTTATGTGAATCTGGTGCCTGCGGTGGACGAGGCGGGCAACAGCCGCGCCGGCATCCGCCTTCCCGCCATCGCCATGCCGGTCGGCACCTATGGCGGCTGGAATTTCCGCGATCCCGCCATCGGCCGGCCCGACCAGCTGTTCGGCGAGATGGGATCTTTCCATCCCATGGCCCGCACCAGGGAGGAGCGGTTGAAAGAGGGCGACTCCAGGCTTTCCATCGCCGAACGCTACAAGAGCCGCGACGAATACATCGCCAAGGTGACGGCGGTGGCCAAAGAGATGGTGAAGGACCGCTTCCTCTTGCCGGAAGACCTCAACGATCCCATCGACCAGGCCGTGGCGCTCTATGATTGGGCGGTCAAGCCGGACCGCGCTGAGCTTCAGGCGATCTCGTTCGCGCCGAAGAGGTGAAGTGCTTCACGCCGCGTGGCGGGCGCAGGCTTTTTTGGCAGGCGTTTCCAGGCGGCTTAATTGTTTGCGGTAGTGATCGGCAATCTTGCGCCAGCCCACCCGGTCCCTTTCATTCGTGCAGCGCGCGGCCAAATCTTCGGCTTCTTCGATGCGCTGGACGAAATCCTGATGCATGATGGATCGCTCTTCCATGCCCAGGATCATGGGCGACGCGGATTACCAGGTGCTTACGCCAAACTTACGGATCATATCTGAACGGATTTTGCGCAGAAAGGCCAGATGACGCGCACGGAAACAAAGCGGCCTAGAATCTCAGGCTCACCGTGGCGCCACCGCCGTTGGTTTCGGCAATCGTCACCATGCCGCCATGAAGGGTGGCGATCTGGCGGGCCAAAGTGAGGCCCACCCCGCTGCCTTGCCGCTTGGTGGTGAAGAAAGGCACGAACACTTTCTCGCGGCTCTCGGCCGGAATGCCGGGCCCATTGTCGGCTACCGCGATCACGACGCGGCTATCCACGTCGCGTGCCGCCGAAAGCGTGATCTTTGCATCGGGCACATCGCGCAAGGCCTCGATGGCGTTGCGCACCAGATTGATCAGCGCCTGGTCCAGCAATTCGGCATCGGCCTCGATCTCCAAGGTCTGCGGCTCGACGGCGATGGCAAATGTGATCGCGCGCTGGGCGAAATCGGCGGCGAGCAACCGGCCCAGCCGGGCGAAGACGCGCTCGATCCGGATGCGCTCCAGCTTGGCCACCATGCGCTTGGTGATGCGCCGATGGTTCTGCACGAAATGGAGCAGCCCTTCGCTTCTGCGGGCTAAAGTCTCCAGCGCCTCGTTGGCGTCGGCCAACGCCGGCTGGTTGGCGTCCTCTTCGGGCAGGTTCTGGGATACCTGTGCGATCAGACCTTCGGCCGTGGCGGCCAGTGAGGTCACCGGGGTGAGCGAGTTCATCACCTCATGCGCCATCACCCGGATCACGGTCTGCCAGGCCACCAACTCATGGGCCGAAAGCTCGTTCTCGATATTCTGGAGCGAGATCAGCCGTCGCCGCTTGCCGGAGAGCGCCAGGTCGGTGGCGGCAGCTTTCAACTGCAGCACACCCGCCTTGCGCTCCATGCGCAAAATGGCGCCGTCGCCCGGCTTGAGATTCTCGATGCCGGCAGCGAAGGCTTCGCCATAGCGGGGAAAATCCATCACACCGGTGCACGGGCCTTCGAACAGGCGGCGCGCGGCGAAGTTGAGCAACTGAACCTGACCGGAATCCTCGATCCCCAGCAGCGCCACCGGCACATGGTTGATCAGCGCCTGGAGATATTGCGCCTGTTCCTCGCGCTCGGAGCGGCCGTGGGAAAGCCGCTCCATCACGCGGCCCATGGCGATCCCCAATTCGCGGAAGACGCGGTCGCTTTTCAGGCCTGAAAACCGCGCGGTGGTGTCCTCGAACGACACCGCCTCCAGGAAGCGCGTCACTTCGCGCGACCATCTGGTGGCGAAATGCAGCAGGAACATGGTTTCGGCAATGGCGGCGGCGGCGAGCAACCCCATGCTCACATACCAATCAGTGTGGGCGACCATCCAGGCCAGGAGGATGATGGTCGAAATCAGCAGCGCGATGCGCAGCGCGATGCCGACATAGTAACGGTCAGAGACCATATTTCTCCATCCGCCGGTAAAGTGAGGTGCGGGTGAGGCCGAGCGACTGGGCGGCGCGGCTCACATTGTTGTTGTGGCGCTTGAGCGCGCGCGCAATCGCGTCTTTCTCCACCTGGTCGAGGCGCGAGGAGGCGGGACCGGCCTCGTCGGTGTCTTTTGCCTCGTCGGCAAAGGGAAAGTCGGCTTCGCCCAGCATCGCGCCTTCGGAAAGGATCACAGCGCGTTCCACCGCATGGCGGAGCGCGCGCACATTGCCAGGCCAGGCATAGGCGGTGAGCTTGTCCATCAGCGAAGCGCCGAAGCGCTTCGCCGGCAGATTGTATTTCTGGGAATAGATGCCGGCATAATGTTCAAGCAGGGGCGCGACGTCCTCTTGCCGCTCGCGCAAGGGCGGAAGCGCGATCTCCACCGTATTGATGCGATAGAGCAGGTCGGGCCGGAACAGATTCTCGTCACGCAGCCGCTCGGGCTTCAGATTGGTGGCGCTGATCAGGCGCACATCGATCGCTTCCGGCTTTTCCGCGCCCACCGGCGCCACTTCGCGCCGCTCCAGCGCGGTCAGGAGCTTGGCCTGGAGATGGAGGGGGACATTGCCGATCTCGTCCAGGAACAGCGTGCCCCCCTTGGCGGCGCGGAAATAGCCCACCCGGTCTTCCCTGGCGTCGGTGAAGGCGCCCTTGCGATGGCCGAACAGTTCGCTTTCGAACAGGTTGGGCGAAAGCGCGCCCAGATCCACCCGCATGAACACTTCCTTGGCGCGGTTCGACAGGCGGTGGATTTCGCGCGCCGCCAATTCCTTGCCGGTGCCGTTCTCGCCCAGGATCAGCACATTGGCCGAGGTGGGGGCGGCGCGCGCTATCGCGCTGAACACTTTGAGCATCGAAGGCGAGGTGCCGATGATCTCGGGGCCCGCATGGGTGGCGGCAGCCAGCCCGCGATTGACTTGGCGCAATTCCGCCGCTTCGAGCTTGGTGTGGCGCAGATTGAGCGCCGAGCGCAATGTGGCGAGCAGGCGCTCATTCTCCCATGGCTTGGTGACGAAATCGGTAGCGCCGCGCTTCATCGCTTCCACCGCCAGCTCCACATCGCTGTGCGCGGTGACAGGGATCACCACCGCCTGATCGTCGGCCTTGAGCACTTCGGACAGCGCGTTCAGGCCTTCGGCCCCGTCATCGGCGCCTTGTGTGAAATTCATGTCCAGCAGAAGCACGTCGAAGGCCCGCGCCCTGGCGCGCGCCGTCAGTTCAGCCGGACTGTTGAGGGTTTCGATCGAGCCGAAATGCCGCTTGAGCAAAAGGCGCGCGGCCCGCAGCACGTCTTCATTGTCGTCCACCACCAGGATGCGCGCGGCCTGCGGATGAGATGTCATGCTTGCCCCTCGAGTGTTCGTATCCGGACGGTATATCTTCAATTGTACGCAGGCGGACACTGGTTTGCCAAACGAAACCACTAAGCATCTGATCTTGAAGGCAAAAAAGTTTGGCACGTCCGATGCAATGTCTCCGGTGCATACCAATCCGGGAGATCACGATGTCAAACCAACCCATCTCGTCGAAACTGAATCGCCTATGCCGTGAGGCCGCTCTCATCCTCGTATCTCTGGCATTGGCCTCGGTGCCCTTCACGGCCGCCCAAGTTCAGATCACCGCGCACCTCGTATCGACCTCGTTCACCTGATCGCTGGCGGACACTACACGGACCTACTGTCCGCTGGCGGACATGATTTCTTGCCGCAATTTCGGATAAGCGACTGAATGGAAATGGAAAAGGTCTGGCACGGGGTTTGCTTAACCATTTGGATATGCGCCGGAGCCCCGGCCGTGTAATTTGTCATACAAGATATCTTGCACAGCAAGATACTTTGCGATAAGTGAGACGTAGGGACGAACTATGGACAGACCCAGACAGAAATCCGACTGGAAAAGCCGCTTCTCGGTTTTGACCGGAGGCGCGAGCCGGCCCGATTCTGGCCCGAACACCAGCAGCACCCTCTCCAACATGGACCGGGTGGTGGCGAAGAAGCCGCTGTGGAAGCGGCTGGCGATCCCCGCGGGCGTGGCGGTCGTTGTGGCGGGCGCGGCGGTGTGGGCGCTTTCCGGTCCCGGCGGCTCGGTTTATCGCGTGCCGGCCGACCAGCTCACCATCGGCACGGTGACGAAGGGCCCGTTCGAGGATTTCATCGCGGTGCGCGGCTCGGTCGCGCCGCTCATCATCGACTATCTCACCACCCAGCAGGGCGGCTCGGTGAAAGAAGTGCTGGTCGAGGACGGGGCAATGGTGAAGAAGGGCCAACCCCTGATCGTCCTGTCCAATCCGGCGCTGCAGTTGCAGGTCGCGGCCCAGCAGCTTGCCTTCGAGCAGACCCGCTTCAAATACCAGCACGACATCCTGGACATCGAGCATGAGATCGACCGGCTCAAAAATCTTCTGGTCGTCGACAAGACCCTGCTCGATGGGCAGGCGCTCGCGCCCAACGTCTATAAGCAGGTGCAAGACGACTACGCGTATAACGTGAAGCTGCGCCAGGCGATGATCGCCTCGGAAGATGCCGAACAGCGCATCCGCGCTTCGCAGATCTCGGGCGGCACCACCACCGACGCCAGCGGCGCGGCGGTGGCCAATGCGGGCGTCGAAGCGCTCACCATCCGCGCGCCGATGGACGGGCAACTCTCCGCCCTCGACGCCGAAGTGGGCCAGACCAAAGCGGAAGGCGCGGTGATGGGGCAGGTGAATTCCGCCGACCGCTTCAAGCTCCAGGCCGATGTGGACGAATTCTATCTCGGCCGGGTGAATATGGGCCAGGAGACGCTCTTCACCATCGACGGCGAGAATTTCAAGGCCGAGGTGGCGAAAGTCTATCCGCAGGTCACCAACGGCACCTTCAAGGTGGATTTCCATTTCGTCGGCAAGGCACCCCAGGGCATCCATGTGGGCCAGGCGGTCGATCTGCGCGTCGAATTGGGCGGCGCCAATGAGGCGGTGATGCTGCCCAACGGGCCATTCTATCAGGACACCGGCGGCAACTGGGTGTTCGTGGTGACGCCCGACGGCAAATCGGCGATCAAGCGCAATGTGCGGCTGGGCCGGAAGAATCCGAATTTCGTGGAAGTGGTGGAGGGGCTTTCCCCGGGCGAGAAGGTGATCGTCTCGGGTTATGAGGCCTATCAGAAAATGGACCGGGTCGAGTTCGAAAAAGCAAGTTCTGGCGGTTGAAAGAAGGGGTAGACATGATCATCAGGCTGAAGAATCTGGAAAAGACTTATCGCACCGACGAGGTCGAGACCTTGGCGATCCGCGACATGTCACTGGACGTCAACAATGGCGAGTTCCTGGCGGTGATGGGGCCGTCGGGCTGCGGCAAGTCCACGCTCCTCAACATCGTGGGCATGCTGGATTCGCCCAGTTCCGGCCAATACTGGTTCGGCAACGAGGATATCGCCGGCTATTCGGAAGGTCAGCTTTCGACCCTGCGCAAGCAGGCGATCGGCTTCGTCTTCCAAAGCTTCAACCTGATCGACGAGTTGAACGTGTCGGAGAATGTCGAGCTGGCGCTGCTCTATCACGACGACGTGCCGGCCTCGGAGCGCAAGAAGCGGGTGGGTGAGGCCCTGGAGCGGATGAAGATTTCGCACCGTGCCCGCCACATGCCTTCGCAGCTTTCCGGCGGCCAGCAGCAACGCGTGGCGATCGCCCGCGCCGTGGTCAAGCGGCCCAAGCTGATCCTGGCCGACGAGCCCACCGGCAATCTCGACACCGCCAATGGCGAGGAAGTGATGCAGCTTTTGACCCAGTTGAACGAGGAGGGCACCACCATCGTGATGGTGACGCACTCCCACAGCCATGCCGAATATGCCCACCGCATCGTCAATCTTCTGGATGGCGCCATCGTCACCGAAAGCATCAGACAGGTGTTGTGAATGACCGAGGGCCTGACATTACGCTCACAGTCACGGCCATCGGTCTCGCGGGCCATCCGCAGCAGCCCATGCTCGATTTCCAACCGTCGAGCGGACAGCGCCCGGATGGCCCGCATTTTTCGATTTCCTCACCCTCAGCTTGTCGAAGGGTGAGGACTGAAGGTCCGCCAGCACGGTCCTCATGCTTCGACAGGCTCAGCATGAGGAGATGGAGGGAATAGATGTTCCGCAATTATCTGGTCACGGCGCTGAGGAATTTCGCCCGCCACAAGCTTTACAGCTTCATCAATATCGCCGGCCTCACGATCGGGCTGACCTGCGCGATCTTCATCATCCTTCTGCTGCGCGATGAACTCTCCTACGACAAATGGATTGCGGGGACGGAAAATCTCTATCGCGTCGAGGGCACCTTCAGCGTGCCGGGTCAGCCGACCATGATGGGCACCAGCGCCACCTTCCCGGAGCCCGACGCGATGGTCGCGCAGATTCCCGAAGTGAAGGCGGCTGTTCATCTTACGCGCCGCAAGATGACGGTGACGACGGGGAACCGCCAATTCCTGGACCAGATCGACATCGTCAGTCCCAATTTCTTCCAGATCATCCAGCTTCCGTTGATAGCGGGAAACCGCGCCAGCCTTCTGGCCCAATCGGAATCGGCGGTGATCACCCAGAGCATGGCGAAGAAATATTTTGGCGATACACCGGCCCTGGGAAAGATGCTGCATGTGGGTCCCGCCTGCGAGTCCGGGCCCGAGCCGGAATTGCAGGGGGCTTGCGTGATCCGCCAGGCCGATGTGCTGGTGACGGGCGTGGTGCGCGATCTTCCCCACAACACCCAACTCAACGGGGATGTCTTCATTCCCAACACTTCCAGCGCCGATCCCATGTCGCCGGGTGAAAAGCACAAATGGCTGGACAATAACGGCTATGGCTATGTGGTGCTGGCGCCGGGCTCGGATGTTCCGCTGGTGATCAAGAAAATGGCGGCGCTGATCGACCGTTCCGTGGATCTCGAAAAGCTGGCGGGCGTGAAGATCCAGGCGAGCAAGGTCATGGCGCCCAGGCTGGTCGCCTTCCGTGACGTGCATCTGTCCACCGACCGTTATGGCGGAATGACGCCGGGCGGAAGCTGGACCATGGTCTATGGCTTCGCTGCCATCGCGGTCCTGATTCTGCTGGTGGCGGTTTTCAATTTCACCAATCTTGCCACCGCGCGGGCAATGGTGAGGGCGCGCGAGATTTCCTTGCGCAAGGTGGTGGGCGCCAGGCGCGGCCAGCTCGTGGTGCAGTTCCTGAGTGAGTCGGTGCTGATCTCGCTGATCTCGTTTGCGCTCGCGCTCTCGCTCACCGAATTGCTGCTGCCCGTCTTCGACCGCGTGGTGGGGCAGCCCATCGCGCTGCGCTATCTCGCCGGCTGGCCGCTCATTCTGGTTTTCGTCGGCAGCGCCCTCCTGACGGGGCTCCTTGCGGGCACCTATCCCGCCCTGGTCCTCTCGGGCTTTCGGCCTGCGCTGGCGCTTCGGAACAACAGCGCCGCCAACCAGGGCGCGGGCCTGGTGCGCACCGCTCTGGTGGTGGTGCAGTTCGCGGTTTCGATCGGGCTGGGCATCGCCGCCTTGGTCGTGTTCGCGCAAATCTCCTTTGCCCATGCGGTCGATCTGGGCCTCAACAAGGACGGGATGGTGGTGATCCGCATGAACGGGGTCTTGCCTGCAGCCAGCCAGAGCATGGTGCGGGCGATGGCCGCCGATCCCGCGCTGAAAGGCGCGGCCCTGTCAAGCGACGTCCCGTTTTCCGGTAACAGCAGCAACGACGTGGTGCAACTGCCGGGGGAACAGCGCCAAAGCGTCATCCGGACCGTGGGCGTAGGTCCCGATTTCTTTTCACTCTATGGCGTCAAGCTTCTGAGCGGCCGCACGCTGTCATGGGGGGATGCGTTCCGCCAACATTCGCCCTTCAACGTGGTCATCAACCAGTCGCTCGCAAGGCGCATGGGCCTCTCACCCGACGCGGCGGTGGGCAAGACCTTCTCGGCCGGGGATGACGGAGCGAACCTTACCGAAAGAGTGCGCGCCACCATCGTGGGCGTGACGTCCGATTTCATGTTCGAGGGCGACCGCAAGCTGATTGTGCCGACTTTCTATATCTTCTATCCGGATACCGGCGATATCTCGGTCAAGGTGCCGGCCAACGGCGTGGCGCAAGCGCTGGTCGCGATCGACCGCATCTGGCACCGGTTCGAGCCGTCTTTGGCAATAGACCGGCATTTCCTAAATGACGATTTCGAGAAACAGTTCAAGGCCGATGAGCAGGAAGGCCGCATCTTCGGCATCTTCGTGGGCATCGCCATCTTCATCGCCTGCCTGGGCCTGTTCGGGCTGGCGGCGTTCTCGACCGAGCGGCGCACCAAGGAGATAGGCATCCGCAAAAGCTTCGGCGCCCGGAGCCGCGACATCGTCTGGATGCTCTTGTGGCAGTTTTCCATTCCGGTCTTGATCGCCAACCTGATCGCCTGGCCGGTGGCGTATTACTATCTGCATGGCTGGCTGGAGGGGTATGCCTATCGCGTCACCCTCAACCCGCTTTATTTCCTGGGGGCAGGGGCGGCGGCGCTTTTGATCGCCTGGGCCACCGTGTTCCTGCACGCGAGCCGCGTGGCCAAGGCCAATCCGATCCATGCGCTGAGATACGAGTGAGAGGTGAACTCCTCACCCTGAGCTTGTCGAAGGGTGAGGATGGAAGCTCCGCCAGCACGCTCCTCATGCTTCGACAAGCTCAGCATGAGGAGATCGAACAGGAGGGAGACGAGCATGCTCCATAATTACCTGATCACCGCGCTCAGGAATTTCACCCGCCACAAGCTTTACAGCTTCATCAACATCGCGGGCCTGACGGTGGGGCTGACTTGCGCCATCTTCATCATCCTGTTTGTCCGCGACCAGCTTTCCTATGACCGCTGGATACCGGGGACGCAGAATCTCTACCGGGTCGAACTCACCGCGGTAAATCCTGGAGAGCGCCCAATCCGCAGCGCGACCGTGTCCTTTATCGTCACTCAGACGATGCTTGAACAAATACCCGAAGTGAAAGAAAGAACGCGCCTAGTTCAACGCTCGGTATCCATCTTAGTTGGGGACAAGCAATTTCCGGAACACATGGATGTCGTTGACCCCAACTTTTTTCAAGTCATCAAATTGCCTTTGGTAAGCGGGCAAGCGGCGACCGTCCTATCGCGGCCCGATTCCGTTGTCATTTCTGAAGCACGCGCGCGCAAATATTTCGGCGACGCCTCTGCCTTGGGCAAGACCTTAATCATGAGCGCGGAATATTGTGATCCCGCTTCCACCTTGAATGAGAATTGCGAGATCGAGCGCCATACCCTCACCGTTACCGGGATTCTTCGCAATCTGCCGCATAACAGCCAGCTTGCGGCAGATTTGATGATGTCGGACGTTTCTAACATCGCGCCTGTCACTGCAGAATTGAGAACCAATTGGGGCTATTTCAGTGGCTTCGGCTATGTGCGGCTGGCGCCAGGTTCCGACCCGGCTGCAGTGACCAGGAAGATAAGCGCGATGTTCGACCGCTCCTACAATCCGGCCGAACAGTACAAGATCAAACTCAAGGGAAGCCAAGTTCTCGTGCCGCATTTGACGCCCTTTCTGGACGATCATCTCTCGACAGACAAGTATGGCGGTATGACGCCTCCGGGAAGCTGGGCCATCATCTACGGCTTCGGTGCTATCGGCGTGCTGATCCTGCTCATCGCTTGCTTCAATTTCACCAACCTAGCTACCGCTAGAGCGATGATGCGAGCGCGTGAGATTTCGCTGCGCAAAGTAGTGGGTGCGCGCCGCGGCCAATTGGTAATGCAGTTCCTGGGCGAATCTATCCTCACGGGACTAATTGCGCTGGTCTTGGCGCTGGCTTTGGTCGAGATACTGCTGCCGACGTTCGGCCGCTTCCTGAACCTGCCCATAGCCTTCCATTATCTTCAGGATTGGCCACTGTTGTTGTTCATCCTTTGCATCGGACTTCTCACTGGACTACTTAGTGGCATCTATCCCGCTTTGGTGCTGTCGGGCTTTCGACCGGCGATGACGCTACGCTTGAACGGCGGGGGCAATCTGCAAGGCGCCGGGCTTACCCGCACTGCCCTCGTGGTGCTGCAATTCGCCGTATCCATCGGACTGGGCGTTGGGGCAGCGGTGATCTTTGCCCAAATTTCACTCGAACGAAGTGTCGATCTTGGTTTTCGACACGATGGAATCATGGTGCTCAGTACGGGAAACTTGCCGCAAACAGACACGCAAAGGTTAGCACTGGCTCTGGGGACCAGCCCCGACATTTCAGGCACCGCCTTCTCTCAGGCACTTCCTCTCAGCAGACTTCATAACAATTGGCCTGTGAGGCTTCCTGGGAGCCCTGCAAGCCAGATGTTCGTCTTGGTTCCGGCCAGCCCCGATTATATGCGCATCTTTGGCATCCGGCTCCTCGCGGGCCGATACCTATTGGACCAGCGTGCAAACGACATGGTCAATCCATCCGAACTGCAAAGTGGTAAATTGAGTATGCAGGCCAACGTGCTGATCAATGCCAGCGCCGCACACCGGTTGGGTTTCACCCCGGACCAGGCTATCGGCAAGGCCGTAATCCTTGCGGCTGGCAGGGTGACCATCGCGGGCGTTGTCGCAGATATGAAAGACGATGGTCCCGGCTCCGCCCCAAGTAGCGCCATCTATGCTTATTGGTCGAGATCTGCCGCCGACAATCTTTTTGTTCGCATTCGCGATGGCCGGGCGCGCGAGGCATTGGCTTTCGTTGAGCACCTTTGGGGGCGCTACGCTCCATCGGTCGCGCTGCAGTGGCATTTCCTGGACGACGATTACAACAAGCAGTTTCAAAGCGATGAACGGCAAGGGGCGATCTTCGACTTGTTTGTAGGCATCGCGATCTTCATTGCCGCGCTTGGTCTGTTCGGCCTGGCGGCGTTCTCGACCGAGCGGCGGACCAAAGAAATCGGCCTGCGCAAGACGTTCGGGGCGCGGACCAGGGACATTATCTTCATGCTGCTGTGGCAGTTCTCGATTCCGGTGCTGGTGGCCAACCTGATCGCCTGGCCGGTGGCGTATTACTATCTGCACGGCTGGCTGGAGGGCTATGCCTATCGCATCAGCCTCAGCCCACTTTATTTCGTGGGGGCAGGTGCAGTGGCGCTGGTGATCGCCTGGGCCACGGTGATCGTCCATGCCGCCCATGTGGCCCGCGCCAATCCGGTGCATGCGTTGAGATACGAGTGAAAGATCTCCTCGTGCTGAGCCTGTCGAAGTATGAGGATACCGCAGACTGACCTTCAGTCCTCACCCTTCGACAAGCTCAGGGTGAGCAAACCGCAAGAGGAGAGCGGCTCCCATGTTTCATAACTACCTGATCACCGCGCTTCGGAATTTCACCCGGCACAAACTCTACAGCTTCATCAACATCGCGGGCCTGACGGTGGGGCTGACTTGCGCGATCTTCATTGTCCTGTTCCTGCGCTATCAGCTCTCCTATGACCGCTGGATCCCGGACAGCGGCGGCCTTTACCGGGTCGAGATCACGGCCAACAATCCCGGCCAGCAGCCACTGCATTTCGCCGGCGCGTCGTTCCCCATCGCGCACGCCATGCTGCAGCAACTGCCCGAGATCAAGGCGGCGACGGTGCTTACGCCCGAGGACATGACGGTGATCTCGGGCAACCGCCAGTTCCCCGAAAATGTGGACGTGGTGGACCCCAATTTCCTCGACGTGGTCAAGCTGCCGCTGGTGGAAGGCGACGCCCGGACCGCGTTGCGTCAGCCCGATGGCGTGGTAATTTCGGAAAGCGCGGCGAAGAAATATTTCGGCAGTACCGACCCCATCGGCAAGACGCTGACGGTGAGCGGCAAGCCCTGGTACGGCAATGACCAGACCACTCACCAGCAAAACATGGTGGTCAAGGCGGTGATGCGCGATCTGCCCGCCAACAGCCAATTGGCCGGCGACTTTCTGTTACCCAACAATTCCAAGGCCGACCTGATGCCGGACGAGGAGAAACAGACCTGGGGCAATATCAACAGTTACGCCTATGTGGCGCTCGCGCCGGGCGCCACCGTTGCCCGGCTGATGCCCAAGCTTGACGCCCTGGTGGACCGTTCGGTGGCCGATCTCATGAGGACGATGCATGTGAACATGAAAGGCAGCGTCATCCTCGCGCCGACGCTCACGCCATTCTGGGATGTGCATCTTTCCACCGACCGTTATGGCGGCATGACGCCGGCGGGAAGCTGGGCCACCGTCTATGGCTTTGCCGTGATCGGTATTCTCATTTTGCTGGTGGCCTGTTTCAATTTCACCAACCTGGCCACGGCGCGCGCCATGATCCGCGCGCGGGAAATCTCGCTGCGCAAGGTGATGGGCGCGCGCCGCCGCCAACTGATCCTGCAATTCCTGGCTGAGTCGGTCCTGACCGCGCTGATCGCTCTGGTACTGGCGCTGGCGCTGGCGGAAATCCTGCTGCCCCTGTTCGATCGCCTGCTGGACGAGCCCATCTGGCTTTCCTATTCGGGCGACTGGGGGTTGATCCTGGCGGCTGGCGGCATGGCCGTGCTGGCGGGGCTGATCGGGGGCGCCTATCCGGCGCTGGTGCTTTCCGGTTTCCGGCCCGCTTTGGTGTTGCGCACCAATCGCAGCGGACTGTCCGGCTCGGGCGTGCTGCGCGCCGCCCTGGTGGTGCTTCAGTTCGCTGTCTCGATCGGGTTGGGGATCGCAGCCCTGGTGGTGTTCGAGCAGGTTTCCTTCGCCCGCGACATGGACATGGGCTTTAACCGCAACAATGTCGTCATCGTCTATGCTGACAATCTTACCCCCGATGCGCGGCAGAGCCTGGTTCGCGCCTTGCCCTCCGATCCGGCGATCGCGGCGGCGGCGCTATCCACCGCCACGCCGTTCGGCCATGGGATGAAGGACAATGTTTTTGTCCAGTTTCCGGGGCAGCCTTTCAAGGACAGTTTTCGCAACGTGAACTTCGCCCCAGGTTTCCTGAAGCTTTACGGCATCGGGCTGGCGGCGGGCAGGGACTTTTCCGACGCCCATGCCGCCGACCGCTTCGCCCGTGACGGCAAGATGCACAATGTGCTGATCAACGAAGCGGCGGCGCGCCGGATGGGCGTGACGCCCGCCGCCGCCCTGGGCAAGACGTTCGCGCTCAACGATACGCCGGTGACGGTGGTTGGCGTGACGCGGGACTTCAAGCTCGAAGGCGCCAAATCCGCGACCGTTCCCACGATTTACCGCGACCTGCCGGCCCCGAACTGGGTATCGGTCAAGCTCAAGCCCGGCAAGATCAGCGAGGGCGTGGCGGCGGTGGATCGCATCTGGCGCGGCTTCGCGCCCAGCGTGGCAATCGAGCGGCATTTCCTGGACCAGGACTTCGACAAGCAGTTCCAGGCCGACCAGAAGGAGGATTCGATGTTCGCGCTGTTCGTGGGCATCGCCATCTTCATCGCGGCGATGGGCCTGTTCGGGCTGGCAGCGTTCTCGACCGAGCGGCGCACCAAGGAGATCGGGTTGCGCAAGACCTTTGGCGCGCGGAGCCGGGACATTGTGTTGATGCTGCTATGGCAGTTCTCGGTTCCGGTGCTGGTGGCCAACCTGATCGCCTGGCCGGTGACGTATTATTATCTGCATGGCTGGCTGGAGGGCTATGCCTATCGCATCAGCCTGAACCCGCTTTACTTCGTGGGCGTGGGCGCGGCGGCCCTGGTGATCGCCTGGGCCACGGTGATTGTCCATGCCGCGCACGTTGCCCGCGCCAATCCCGTGCATGCGTTGAGGTATGAGTGAGGCGGCGATGATGTGCGACCTTTACACCTCGCGCTCTCCATGGCCGGCCTCCGAGCCGGCCATCCAGAGCAACGCGCGCGACTCTAAGACTGGATGGGCGGATCAAGTCCGCCATGGAGGAAGTAAAGATGTTTCATAACTACCTGATCACGGCGCTGAGGAATTTCACCCGCCACAAGCTCTACAGTTTCATCAACATCGCCGGCCTGACGGTGGGGCTCACCTGCGCCATCTTTATCATATTGTTCGTGCGGGACCAGCTTTCGTATGACAAATGGATTCCGGGTAGCGAGACTCTCTATCGGGTCGAGCGCGACATCTGCATGCCAAGCGTCGGCTGCAATGCGGGCTCGGAGATCACGTTTCCGCTTCCGCAAGCGATGCGGGACCAGATTCCGGAAGTGCGCGCCCGCACCCGGCTGATGCGCAACCGCGTCACCGTGCTGGCGGGGAACCAGCCCTTCCTCGAGAGGGTGGCTTCGGTCGATCCCAACTTCTTCCAGGTGATCCAATTGCCGCTGGTGGCGGGGAATCCGGCATCGGCTTTTGCCCAGCCGGATTCGGCGGTTCTTTCCCAAGCGACGGCGCGCAAATATTTCGGCAGCGCGTCACCTCTGGGCAAGACCATCATCATCAATGCGGATTATTGCGACAAGCAAGGCGCGAATTGCCAGTTGCAGCAGCACCCGCTGACCGTCACCGGAATCATGCGCGATCTGCCGCACAATACCCAATTGGCGCTCGATCTGGTGATCCCCAACACCTCCAGCGCCGATCCGACCTCGTGGGAGACGAAGACGAATTGGGGCGTGACGTCGGGCTGGGGTTATGTCGTGCTCGCGCCCGGCGCCGATCCTAATCAAGTGATCGCCAAGGCCAAAACCATCATCGACCATTCTTTCGACACCAGGACCATCGGGCTTCATATGAAAGCCAGCGACTGGCTGGTGCCGCGCCTCACACCTTTCCGAGATGACCATCTTTCGACCGACAAATATCAGAGCATGACGCCGGCCGGCAGTTGGACCACGGTTTATGGCTTTTCCGCCATCGGTGTTCTTATTTTGCTGGTGGCGTGTTTCAATTTCACCAATCTGGCCACTGCGCGCGCCATGGTCCGGGCGCGGGAGATTTCATTGCGCAAGGTGGCGGGCGCGGCACGCCGGCAATTGGTGGCGCAATTCCTGGGCGAGTCGGTCTTGATCGCGATGGTCGCCCTGGTGTTGGCCCTGGCGTTGAGCGAGATGCTGCTGCCCTTGTTCGACCGCTTCGTCAATGCGCCGATCGCGTTCGATTATGTGCGGGATTGGCCGGTCCTCCTCCTGATGATCGGCGTGGGCATCGTGGTTGGCCTGCTCAGCGGCGCCTATCCCGCCCTGGTGCTGTCCGGTATCCGGCCCGGCTTGGTGCTTCGCAGCAACAGCACGCGGCAATCGGGTTCCGGCCTGCTGCGTACCGCGTTGGTGGTGCTGCAATTCGCGGTCTCGATCGGGCTGGGCATCGCCGTCCTGGTGGTGTTTGCGCAAATCTCGTTCGCCCGCCATGTCGATCTGGGCTTCCACAAGGACGGCGTGCTGGTGATCGACGGCGGCAGCCTGTCGCCAAGTGAGCGTGACAGCCTCACCAAGGCGCTACGCGCTGGTCCCGGCGTCACCGGGGTCACGACTTCGGACAATACGTCGATCCCCTTCCTGGGCGACACCACCAACCAGGATGTCAACGTTCCCGGCAATCCCGCGACCATCACCTTTTGGGCACACGCGATCCGGCCCGACTATACGCAGGTCTATGGCGTCAGGCTTCTGGCCGGGCGGTTCCTGTCGGAACAGCGGGGCGGCGACACGGTGAGGGACATACACTTCACCAGCTCGGGCCTGATGGCGGCGCCTTACAACATCCTGGTCAATGAAACAGGCGCGCGCACCTTGGGCTATTCCACCTCAAGCGCGGTGGGAAAGACCATCAAGGTGCATGGCTCGTCCGCCACCATCGTGGGCGTGATCGCCGACGTTAAAATGGGCGGCGCCAGCCAGCCCACCGAGCCCAGGCTTTATCGCTACGTGCCGTCCTCCGGCTTCGAGATTTCGGTCAAGGTGAGCAGCGAGAATCTTCCAGCTGCGCTCGCCTTCATAGATCGGACCTGGCATGCCTTCGCCCCCAACGTGGTGCTGCGGCGCCATTTCCTGGATGACGATTTCGAGGCCCAATTCCTGGCCGAGGACCGGCAGGGCGCGATCTTCTCGCTGTTCGTGGGGATCGCCATCTTCATCGCCTGTCTGGGCCTGTTCGGGCTGGCGGCTTTTTCCACTCAGCGGCGCACCCGCGAGATCGGATTGCGCAAGACTTTCGGAGCGAAGACCAGGGACATCATCCTGCTCCTTCTGTGGCAGTTTTCGATCCCGGTGCTGGTGGCGAACCTGATCGCGTGGCCGGTAGCCTATTTCTACTTGCGCAACTGGCTGGAGGGCTATGCCTATCGCATCAGCCTCAGTCCGCTTTACTTCGTGGGCGTCGGCGCGGTGGCGCTGGTGATCGCCTGGGCCACGGTGATCGTCCATGCGGCCCATGTGGCCAGAGCCAATCCGGTGCAT
>Ga0134128_10003081_pt1 | contig 20405 bp, 20 predicted proteins | sample KB31754_FD_96462 | JGI IMG/M metagenome (GOLD analysis project Ga0134128, IMG submission 96462) | Terrestrial soil microbial communities with excess Nitrogen fertilizer from Kellogg Biological Station, Michigan, USA - KB3-175-4 | ecosystem: Environmental > Terrestrial > Soil > Unclassified ...
TACACCTGGCAGGGTTCGAACCTGCAACCTTCGGTTCCGTAGGCTCAGGCGCTATTCCGCGCGTCACGACGATACTACCTGTCGCCCCTCACTTTAGGGAAAGCGCCCTCCGCGGACAAGGGAGGATGACAGGTTCCGAAAGGGCCTGGTTTTTATGAGTGACCGGAGCCGTTCCGTGAGCGCGCTCACGGAATTGTTTGGATGCTTGTGCTGGTACGATCCTGGTACGCTTCACGTAGCCAACGTATACCACTCGCCGTCCAGTTCCTCCAGGCGCCGGGCCGGCTCGTCCCGGTTCCACACGCCGACGGCGCGGACGCGATCCACGTCCCTGCCCGTCAGCACTAGCGTGCCGCCCTTCTTCCAGCCGTGGTCGAAACGCCGCGCCAGCACGCTGGCCAACCAGGGGGCGTCGTTGCTCTGGATGACGTGGATCAGGCCGCGGCCGGCCGGCCGCGCGCCGGTGGTCACCTGGAGCCGGTAGCGCTCGCCCCGGCGGCGCAGCGCCACCCAGCCCGGCCGCGGCCGCCGCCAGCGGTTGCCGGCGTTGACCGTCCCGCCCAGCCGCGCCGCCAGCGCCGCGGCCTTCTCCTGGGCCTCGGCCTCGTTGTCCGTGCCGGCCGAACGACTGCAGCGCTTGCCCGTGCCAGGATCGTACCACTGCAAGTAGAGGCAATGGGCGTCGGCGCGGCGCTGCACCCAGACGCGCGGCGGCCGCCGGCGTGGCGGCGCGGCCGGCGGAGCGCTGGCCACGGCGGCGGCCGGTGCCACGGTTTTCTTTCGCTTCACGGCCGGCGCCAGGCGATCGATCTCCGGGTCGAGCGGCCCATCCTGGGCCGACCACGGGTTCAGCCCGCTGGCGATGCGCGCCTGCAAGACCTGCATCTTTTCCGCGCTGCCCGGCCGCGCCGAGGTGGCGCTCTTGGCCGCCGGCCGTGGACCGATCGTGTCCATGAAGGCGGGCATGCGGCGGCCGTGCGGCGACACGGGCGGATAGAGCAAGCGCACCTTGCGGTCCTTGTGACAGCGGCGGCACAGACCGCGCGGCCGCGTGCGCTTGTACTGGCGGCAGTGCTGGCAGAGGGGGTCCGGGCCGGGGAGCGTGCTCACGGGAGGGGGGAGGGTGTCGCTCATGGTGCCGTGGGAAGAGAGGAGGTCGCGCCGGAGGTTGCCCACAGCCTTTATACCTGGCCTTGCCGGCGGGCGGCAAGAGGGGAAGGCGGCAGCGCCTCCGCCGCGGCCACGCGGCGATAGCCGAGACTGCGGGCCACGGCGAGGATTTCGGTGAAGGAGGGGAAGGGCCGACGGCGCTGGCGCTGGTAGGCGTCGATGGCTTGCAGGAACTGGCGCTCCTCGTCCGTGTAGTTGGCGCCCTGGTCGATCGAAGAGTGGGTGTCGAGTGGCATAGTCCGAGTATGCCCGGAAGATGCAGCGCGGGCAAGAGAAAACCCCGGCGGGCGCTGGGCCAGCCGGGGCGGGGAGGCATTAACGCACGCGCACCTTGACCTTGCCGCGGCGCACCTTCACCTTGACCTTGGCCGGACGCGCCACGCGGACCGTGTTGACGCGCACCGCGGCGACCGGCACGGCGCCCACGGCCACGCCGTGCGCCACGAACGGCACGCCCACCACCGCGGGGACGGCGACGCGCTGCACGGCCACGGCGGGATAGGCCGCCTGCTGCACGGCCACGGCGCCGAGGCAGTTCGTGGCCCGCGCCGGCACGACGCCGGCCAGGGCCAGGATCAGGACCAGAGCGATTCGTTTCATGGCAGACTCCTCTCGGTTCGGGATGGGGAAACCGGAACACCCGTCAGTTGCTGACGAACAGTTGGACTTCCTCGGCCGTCAAGGGCGCGGCGTCCTTGGGCATGCGCTTGTCCTTGTCGGGCGTCAGCAGGCGCTGCCAGACCTTGGCCTTGTCGGCCAGGCTCAGCCCGGAATAGGCGGCCACGTCGAAGCCGCCTTCCTTTTTCTGTCCGGAGTGGCAGGCGGCGCAGCGCGCCGTCGCCAGGGCCGCGAAGGCACCGGGGGCGGTCCGCGCCGGTGGCGCATTGCCGTCGGCCGGCGCGGCGGGCGTCAGCTTGCCGTCGGCGCCGAGTTGGAACGTGAAGGTGCGCGTCTCCTGCGTGGTGCGGGCTTGCGGCTTGGCGGCGTCCAGCGCCGTTTTGGCGGCCTGGGCCTGGGCCAGGATCTCGGCCACGCGGGCGCGGTTCTTGCCTTCCTCGCCGACCAGCCCGTGGAAATCGCCCGTGGCCTGCCCGGCCAGGGTCTGGGCGTTCTGCGTCAGCCGCGCCGCCTGCTGGTAGAGGGCGTTCAAATTGGTATCGCCGTAGACATCCTTGATGGAGTTGTAGCTGTAGCCGTACACCGTGTTGCCGCTGGCCCCGTAGCTGCCCAGCGTGAGGCTGCCCGTTCCCGTCAGCCGCGGCAAGCCGTAAAGGTGCTGGCCGTAACCCAGCGTGCCGTAGGCCGGCAGGCGAAAGTTGCCGGTCAGGCCCAGGGCGTTGACGGCGTTCAGGTAGGCTTGCTGGTCCTGCTGGGCCAGGCGCAGCTTGCCCTCGACCTTGTCGCGGGCGGCGGCCAGGTCCAGGAGCTGGCCCTGCCAGCCCGGCGCGTAGGCCGGCGCCGGCGCCGCGGCCGCGGCGGGGGGATAGAAGTAGCCGTAGCCGCGCAGCCACCACCCCGTGCCGGTCCACTTGTACCAACCCGCCGGGAAGTAGGGGTAGCCGTTGTGGGCCAGCTGCTCGGCGTGGTAGTGGTAGGCGCCGTCCTTCTGGTTGACCGGGGCATAGCCGTAGCCGTAGCTGGGCACGTAGCCGGAGGAGACGTACTGGCCCTCGGCGGCCGGCACCGCCAGCAGCACGAGCAGCAGCAAAACCAGGGGAAGGCAGGCCAGGACGCGCATGGGATTCTCCTTTCGCGTGAGGTGAGTCGAGCTTACCGTTCCGCGCCGCCGTTCGGCAACGTCGGCTCAGCTAACGAATTGAGAATTGAGAATGGAGAATTGAGAATGAAAACCTGATCGCATTTCATTCTCAATTCTCCATTCTCAATTCTCAATTCGCTCCTTTCCGCGCCAGCGCCGCCTCCGCCCGCTGCGCCCGCTCGGCCGCGAAGCTGTAGACGAGCGCCCAGTCGGCGCGGGGAATGCCCAGCCCTTCCTTGAGCGCCGCCAGGCGGGGATCCTCGGGCAGAATCGCCCCCACCGCGCTGCGTTCGTCCGGCGGCAACAGCGTGCCCAGAAAGGCCGTCGCCTGGTCCCGGGGCACCTCCCAGCCCAGCTCGCGCAGCGCCCGCTGGGCGTCCACCAGGTCGTACTGGTAGCCGCGCGTGCTCGTGACCAGGTGGCTGACGGCGATCTTGACGACATCGACCTGGTCCTTGCTCTCCGGCCACGGTCCGGTGATCTTGAGGACCGTCTCGGCGTAGTCGTCGCGCGCCCGCCGCAGGTTCTTGGAAAAGTCGCCCGCGTACAGCCCGGCCAGGCGGTCGAGGGGGTCCGTCAGCAGGCGGTCCCGTTGCGACAGGTCGCCGAACACGTCCAGTTTCGTGTACTTGCCGCCCAAGAGCTGCTTGACCTCGTTGGTCATGCTCTTCCAGCCGTCGGAGCCTTCCGTCTCGTGGCAGGCCATGCAGGACAGCGCGCACTGCAAGCGCGGGGCGTGCGGCGCCGGCACCGTGCGATCGACGGCCACGTCGGCGCCGGCCTCGTCGAGCAGCTTGCCCTGGCCGTCAAAGAGGGCGTAGATGTGCGTGCCGTTGACGCGGTCGAAGATGGCCTCGCGGGCCTGGTCCACGGCGTTGAGCAGGTTGAGCACCGGGTGGCTGCCCACGTCGATGTCCTGGTCGCGCACGTCGTGGGTGATGGCGCCCCAGGACACGGTCTCGCGGCCGGAGGGCGTGTGAAAGAGGTCGACGCGGCGCGGCTTGCCGGTGACGCCGGAGCGGAACATGGCCAGGCGCTGGTCGGAACGCAGGGTCTCGAAAAACTGGGCGGCGTTGACGCCGGCGGCGATATTGCCGATGCCCAGCCGCTCGAAGAAGAGGTCTTCGTCCGTGGCCTCCTCCTTGCCCTTCACGTCGGCGGCCTTCTGGATGCCGGCGAATTCGTAATAGCGGCCGCCGAAGAGGAGCGCGTACAGTCCCTTGTCCTTGATGGTGGTCAGCACCCGGGCCTGGAAGTAGGGGGCCGCGACCACGGGAGCCTGGCTGCCGGTCAACAGGCCCAGGCGCGCCAGGGCCCGCGCATCGACGCCGGGAGACGTGAAGCGGAGGGTCTCCGCGGCGCGGGCGTGGCCGGCCACGAGCGCCCCCAGGAGCGTCCGGTCGCGCGACAGCCGGCTCTCGGCCACCCGCGCGCGCACGGCGGGCGTCAGCAGGTTGAGGGTGTCGCGCGTGACCAGCAGGGCAAAGAACGGGTCGAACTGGAAGTCCTCCCACAGCCGCAGCCAGTCCTCGAGATCCTGTTGCCGCGGGGCGAACTGGCGCAGGTCCACGCGCGCCAGCAGCAGTCCGGCCACGGGCGGCAGGCGCAGCGGCACCGTGGCGCGGCTGACGATGTTGAGGGACAGGGCGGCGTCCTTGAGCTCCTGCACGGTGCCGCCGGGCAGCCAGAGATAGCGGACGAAGCGCGCCTCGAAGGGGGACAGGCGTTCGGCGTCGGCCAGGGCCGTCAGCACGGCGTCGCTGGGGGTGGAGACGCGGCGGACCGCCGGCTTTGCCCGCGCCCCGTCCGGCCCGGAGGCGGAGGGGGAGGCCGCCAGCCCGAAGAGGTCGGCCAGCAGCGCGTCGAGGGCGGGCTGGCGGTGGTCGGCCTGAGAGGCCAGCGCCGTGAAGAGGACGGCGACGACGGCCAGCCAGGCCAGCCGGCGCAGGCCGCGCCGGCAAGCCGCGCCGAGGGCGGGCCAGTGGACGACGACCACAGGCGGGTTCGGCGCGGGAGTTGGCATGCGCTCACGGGGGCGGTTGTTTCTTGGCGGCGGCCAGCACGGCGTCGGCGATGCGGGCAATTTGCTCCCAGACGAGGACGACCGTGTCGCAGATGCGGCGGATGTTGTCCTCGGTGCTCTTGAGGGCCAGAGCCACGCACAGACAGACCGCGACGGTGATAAAGCAGGTCAGGAAGAGGGCGCCGAATGGACCGATGCCGAAGGGGTTCATAAGGGCATTCCTCGATAGAGCAGGAGGACATCCAGCAAGCAGGCAAACAGCGGGGCGTTGTCCGCGTAGGTTTTGGCAAAATCCTGCGCCTGGGGCGAATCCTCGCCATAGCGGGCCAGCAAGATGCCGTACTGGGCGGCCAGGAGCGCGTCGGTCTGGCTCAGGGCTTGGCCGGCGGCGTCCGCGCGCCGCGCGTCGGCGTGGAGAAGTTGCTGGCCCAGCCTGGCGATTTCCGCGTCGATCCAGCGGTTGAGGACCGTGAGCGATCCGGCCAGAAGCGGCAGCGCCTGCACCTCGGCTGCCAGGGCGGCAAACTCCTGGTCCACGGCGGCCGTCAGTCCCCGGACCACGGCCGCCACGTCCTGGGCCACCAGCTGGGGAAGCTGCGCGTCCACGGCGCGCTGGATCTTGGCGAGCACGGCCCGGATCAGCGGCCGGCCGGAGTATTCCCTTTCCAGATGGGCGAAGAAGCCGTCTACCCACTGCTGAACTTGTTGCGCGAGGGACATGGTGCTGCCTCCGGAAAAAAGGGGCGGCGGGCGGTAACCCGCCGCCCCCGACCCCCACCAATCGTCTAGGCTCCCGGCAAGGCCAGGAAGGTATCGATCGCCGCCTTGAGCGCGGCCAGGATGCCGGCCACGGTCGGGTTGGCGGCGAACACCGTCGTCAAGAGGCCCAGAACCATGTCGGCGAATTGCCGAATCTGGTCGGGCGTCAGGGCGTGCAGCGGGCCGCCGAAGGCTCCCGGTGCCAGGCCTCCCGACAGGAGGGTATCGATAGCGGCCTGCAGCTCCCGGAGCATGGGCAGCACGAGACTGGCCACGAGCGGGTGCAGCGCCACCTGCGCTTCGAGCTGGGCAAACAGGCTATCGATGAGCGCCTGCAAGCCCTGAGGCGCGGGGCCGGGCGCGGGCGCCGGGGACGGCCCCGGCGGTGGTGGCGGCGGAGGCGTGGGGTTGCCGCCGGGCAGGGCGTTCAGAACCCAGAAATCGCCGGCCTGGTTGGGGTCGAGCGCGTAGCCCTGGGCCGGGATATAGCCGTAGCCGCCGTCGCCCCAGGGCGTCGCGCCATCGAGCGTCCAGTGGTTGCGGAAGCGGAAGGTGCCCGCCGGCCACGTCTTGCCCGGCTGGATGCCCGGCAGGTCCACCGTGGTATAGCCGCAGACGGTCACGTCGTGGCCGCCCACCGGCGTGTCGCTGGCCGCGGGCACGCTCACGATGCCCGTCTGGGCCGCCTGGTCGGACAGCATCTGCTGGTAGACCGAGAAGCCGAAAATGAAGGGCAGTCCGCTGGCCAGCGTGCCGCGCATCTGATCGGCCGTTTGCGCCACGGCCGCGTAGTTCTGGATGCGGTTGGCCAGGGCCGCGTCCCAGCAGGCTTGCGGCGGCCGCTGGGTGAACTGGCTCGTGACGTAGGGCCACAGGCTTTCCGCGCAGAAACCGTACTGGTTGAGCGCCTTGAGCATGGTGCGGTTATCGACGCCGGAGTCCTGGCCAACCGTGCCCATGAGGGAGCGCGTCGCGTAGTAAATGAACAGCCGCGACGCCGAGGCCACCGGCAGGTTTTCGGCCTTCTGGTCGAAGAGGATACACTCGTCGGCCGTGCTGGGGCCGCAGGCGCCGAGGTTCTGCTGATCGAGTTGCGGACCCATGCCCGCCGTCACGTCCTGGGTTGGCCCCAGCGTGGCCAGCAGGCGCCGCGACGGCCGGAAGTGCCAGTCGCGGTGATCGGGTTGCTGGCGGCGCCAGCCGCTGACATTGAATCGGTTCGGCATAAAAATCTCGCCTCTTTCTTGGGGGTAAAACGCTGGGTGGCTTCCCGCGCGGACTCACGCCTCGTCGGGGGCGGAAATGGTCGGCTCCGGCGGCACGGCGATGCCTTGCTTCGAGCACAGCTGGGTCAGCAGCCCCATCAGGAAGACGATGCGCAGGTTGATGGTATGCAGCCGGCCGTTCATGCCGTGGGTGGCCTCGTGGACGTAGCGGTCGAGCGTCTTGAGATTCTCTTCCAGCCGGTCGAGTTCCCGGTTCATCTCGCCGCGGGTGACGTATTCGAGATCGGGCTTTTCCTTGGGCTTGTGCAGCGCCGTCCAGACGTTGATGGCCGTGGACACCAGCACGCAGACGACGCTGACGACGGCGATCAACACCAGAACCGTGCTGCCAAAGAGCGCCGGGTCGCTCTCGACGCTGGCGAACAGTGTCATGCCTCTTCTCCTGTCCGGCCCCGTGGTCCGTTCGTCGTCTGCGAGAGTACCCGCTGCCCGGCTGCGGAACAAAGTCGGGACCGGCCGCTAGTCGCCGTCGAGGGTCAGGCGGCCGCGCGTCAGCGTCTTCTGTTTGCCGGCGGCGTCGAAGCCCAGCAGCTTGAAGTTCCACGTCCCCGGTCCCAGCGTCGTGCCCGACTGTTGGGACGAGACGTAGAAGTTGCAGTCGGCGGCGGCGGCGTCGATGAGAGCAAAGGCGCTGGTGTCGGAGGACAGCAGGGTCAAAAGGACGTTACCGTCCGGCCCCCAAAACAGGCATTGGAAGGTCCAGCCGGCGATGCCGCCTGGCGGCACGGGCCGCACCTGCACGGCCAGAGTCAGATCGTCGCCGGCGTCGGCTTGGAGGTTTTTGCGCTGGCTCATGGGGTCGCTCGCCTGGAGGACAAGGAGGGTAGTGGCGGCTGCCGGCACGGTCAGGAGCGTAGCGTCCCCGCCCGGCACGCGGCAAAGCGTGGCGTCCGCGGCCGGGACGCGGAGGATGCGGCGCAGGAGCAGCGTCTGGGCATTGAGGACGATGACGGAGAGCGCCTCGGTGGCCGCCGAGGCGGCGAAGACGACGCGAATCAATGTCTGCCCCGCCTGGAGCAAGGCGCTCACCTGGGGCTGGTCGCTCAGCCGGCCTGTGGGTCCGAGCGTGGTGGCCGCGCTGTCGCCGCCGCGCGGAGCATCGGAGGTCATGATAATCCCGAAGACGGCGCGGCGGACGGCGTCGCGGGTCTGACTGGCAGCGGCCGCCAGGCGGGCGACGCTCGATTGTCGCCAGGGAGAGTCCGCCGTCTGGGGCGTCTCGGCGCTAGTCCGGCCGCTGGTCGAGACGCGGCCGGCCTGGTCCGCGATCGTCGGCGCGTCGGCAGCCGCGAGGCTCCGTGCCTGGCCGGTGCTCAGAGCGTCGCCACCCTGAGGCGCGTCCGCGTCGGCGCGCGCGGCCCCCGTGGTGCGGCGAGCTTCCTCGATGGCCACCGGATGATCGTCGCTCTGCCGGCTGGCCGCCAGCACCCGCGCGGGCGTGTCGCCGCCAAGGGACGCGTCGGGCGCGGACCGTGTCAGCGTGAGCCGCCGCGTGGACGTGTCGTCGCTAGCGGGCGCGTCGGCCAGCGCGCGGCCAAGGACCAGGCGGCGCGCCGCGCTGGCGCTGGTTTGCGGACCGTCGCCGCCGGTCCGCGCGAGCGTCGAGCGCCGCGCCGGGCTGTCGGCTGTCTGCGGGGCACCCGTCAGCGAGCGCCCGCCCGTGTAGCGCCGCGTCAGACTGCTGCTACTCTGTGGACTGTCGCCGGCCGCGCGCGTGTAGGCCGTGCCGCCAGCGGCCTTGAGCGCGAACTGCCCCCCTGCCCACACCGGATTGTTCGTATCGCTCCACGCGGGGTTCGTCGGCGAGGTTGGCCCGATGGCGTAGAGACCTTGCCCGATGCCGAAAACCTGTCCGGCGTTGTCAACCTGCTTGGCGACCGACGTATAGCCGCTGCCGGTGAAGTTGAAGGGAGGGCTGCCCGTCGAGTCCGAGTTGGTGCAACCGCAGAGGACGAGGTCGCCCGCCCCTACCGTCATGTTGCCAAGGCTGAATGTTCCGGCCGCGGTAGACGTGTTGCCTACCGGAGTACCACTGAGCGGGCTGGTAGCGGCCACGCCGGAAAATTCCGCCGCACAGACGTTGATTGTGGTCGTGCCACCCGCTGTGCCGTTGACGGTTGCCGTCGCCTTGAACGATGCCGCCGATGTCGTAACCCTGGCATAACCAGCGGCAAAATAAACGCGAATCGTGCCGGTAGTTTGCTTGACTTGGAAGACGTTCGCCGGCACCGTGTAGCTGTTGCCGCCGCTGTCCGTGAAGGTAACGCTGGTAGGCGTGGCGCCATCCACCTGCCCCCAGCACCAGGCCCCGATATTGTTGCCAACCGTGGGATTGCTGGGGAACGCCCCGCTCTGCTGGCTGGTGGCGCTGGTGTGAGATCCCAGCGCGGCGGTTTGGACCGGGAGGATGGCCATGCGATAGTAGCCTCCGCCGCCCGCTCAGCGTAGCTGCTGCCGCGCCCGGGCCCCGTCGCGGGTGCGTAGCTGCAAGGTTCGGGATGGGACGGTCGCGCCGTGGCCGGTAAGGAAGGCCTCGTGCTGGGCTAGTTGGGCGCGCAGGTGGGCCGCGCTCTCGGCGTCGCGGGCGTCCGGCTCCAGCCCCGCCAGATCATGCAGGCGCTGCCAGACACGCGCACGCTCGTGGGTCAGGTTCTCCCAGCGTGGGTAATCTTGCTGCGCCCCCTCGATCGCGGCGTCCAGCTCCGTGAGGCGCTGGTCGAGCTGGGCAAACTCGGCAACGAGGGCGTCCTGGTGGGCGTCCCAGTGCGCTTGCTTGGCCGCCAGCAGGGCCAGGTTGTGCTGGCAGACTTCGATACCGGCGCGGACGTTGGCTTCCCTGGCCACGGGCGTGTGCGCCGCCACGTCCGTGGCCGCGAGACCCAGCGCGGCCAGCCGCTCCGGCGTGGCGGCGGCGAGAACTTCCCAGTTGTCCGGCTGGTAGGTCTTCTGCCCATCGGGGTGAAAGCGCACCCCGGCGCGGCAGACCGGACAGGCGCGCGGCACGACGCACTCGCCGGCGTGTTCGGAGCCGACAAGGTGGCCGCAGGTCTGGCAGCGAAAACTCGGCTTGGCATCGGCAGCTACTGGCATCGTTTTTCCCTTGAAATCATGTAAAATAAAGCGGGTCCGAGCCAGTGTCGTTACCACTGGACGGACCCTACACACGATGGCCGTAGGAGGGCCACAGCATGTCCAGTGATCTTAGCCATCCAACGACCGTCCGCCACAAAAGAAGCGCGGACCCAAGCCCAAATACACAACACTGGAAGACAAGCGCAAGATGGCGCGGTTGGCTACGGCCAAATATCGCGCCAAGTTGAAAGCGGCGAGGCTTTGCGTTAACTGTGGACAACGTCGTCCTGCAAATCGCAGTCGCGCCCTCTGCAATTTTTGCCTGCGCAAGATCAAAGAAAAACGCCAGGCTTTTGTGCAGCAAGGTGTCTGCCACGCCTGCGGCAAAAGAAAACCGGAAAAGGGCAGGCCCACCTGCACCTTTTGCCGTAAACGAACGCTTGGCTATGGTCAAGTGATGTATCGCCGACGCAGAAATCGGCTTCTCTGCACAGAGTGTGAAAATCCCGCCCTTCCGAACCACCGGCTGTGCGCTTCTTGTTTTGCCACGGAGAAACAGAGGGGCTTGGCTTTGCGCCTGGAGACCTTTATTGCCTACGGTGGCCCGAAGTGCGTCTGTTGTGGCAATGACGTTGGCGAATTCTTGACCCTGGAACATCCCGATAACGACGGCGGCAGGCATCGCCGCGAACTGGGCGGTAAAGGCGGCCAGGGCTTTTATCGCAAACTCAAGCATCTTGGCTTCCCTCAATCCCCGCGCATGGTCGTCATGTGCTGGAACTGCAATTTCGCGCGAAACTGTTTCGGCTACTGCCCCTGTCAGAGAAAGCGAGCCAAGCCAAATAACGAATAACAACTATCCGCTGAGAGTGAACGTCCAGGTCAGGGTGGCCGAATCCCCGCTCGCGACGGTCATATCGGCGTTGAGGGCCGTCTCATACAGCAGCGGCTCGCTGCCGGGGCTGGTTGGCAGGGCCGGGAACAAACCAGCCTTGTAGATGCCTGTGAGCGTTCCGGTAAAGGTGTAATTGACGGTCAGTGTCAAAGTGCCCGTTCCGCCGGTGTGTGCGAACACGCCAGTGGCTCGCGCGCCGCCGCTGGCCGTCACTTCGCTGGCGAGTGTTGTATCCGAAGCAGACGGCACGGCGGCATCGGTGCTGAGGGCGACGAAACGAAAGGCCGTGATACCGCCAGGACTGATTGTGAAAGCCGCCGTACTGGACGGCGTGGCGGCCGTGCTGTCATCGCCATTCCACCACTTATCAACGGTCGCTGCAGAACTGGTGTTGCTGCAAATGTTGCCATAAACCGGAGCGCCCGCACCACTGTCCGCATAGATACGCAGGCCAGCCAGCCCCAGGCCGCTCGTCGGCCAGGGCGTGCCGGTGGCCGTGAGGGAAGCCGCGGATGTGGCCGTGGCTGGGCTACCAATGCTGCCCAGTTTGTAACCCCACATATTGGCCAAAACGTCCCTGCCCGCGTTGGTCAACAGGTTCTTGCTGACGCCCAGATCCTCGACGGAGCCATCGGCGCGGGCGATCCAGGCGTGGACGCGGTTGGGGCCGACGCGCGTCTGGCCCAGGTGCTCGCGCGTGCCAGACTTGGCGCGCTCGCGCAACAGCGTGGCCAGAGCGCCGTGGCGATCGTGCCGCAGGGCGGCGCGGGGACGCAGCCAGCGGCTCAGGGGAGCGAGCAGGGGGAGCAGGATGCGCATGAGGTCGCCTCGCGGGTGCCGGGAAGCAAGGGGCGTCTGTGTCCCAGAATAACCGCGCGCGGAGCGGGGAGGCGAAGTCGGGACTAGGGAGAGGGAGCGATGTCGGGGTGTTCGGGGAGGGGTTGGCCTTCCTCGGGCCGAGAAAAGGCGAGACCTCTTGCCTATTCGGTCGTCTGGCTTCAAAATGAGGACAGCCGGGTGCCCCGATCAGGCCGTAGCGCTCGTCATCTGCCCCGCGTACTCCCGGAGCAGAAGGGCGAGCGGCCCGGAACACTCAGGAGTATTCTTATGGCGCATTCTGCCTGTCCCCGTCGTCCTCGTTTTGCCTTCACCTTGGTCGAACTCATGGTGGTGGTTCTCATCATTGCCATCCTCGTGAGCTTGGTAAGTGCCGCGGTGTTTAAGGCGATGGGACAGATCCCCATCACGCAGACATCCTCAGACATTGGCCAGTTAGGAGCTGCCATTGGCTCCTTCCGGGCAGATTTTCAGATAGACGCTCCGCCTCCTTCGTCAATCTGGATTTGCGAGAATCGCGCGCAATATTCGAGCAATGCGGCATACACCGCGTCACTAACTTACTTTCAGAAAATCTTTGGGAAGAATTTTGCTACTACCACCCCACCGGCCGGCTTTGACGACTGGAACGGCAATGGCGCGGCGGACGCGCCTTACTTACTCACAGGACCGCAGTGCTTGGTGTTCTGGTTGGGAGGCGTGCCGCAATCGTCCGGTGGCACAATATCCATGACCGGGTTTGCCAAATCAAACATCGCCCCGGCCGCGCCTGCCACGCCGGGAGAAAATCGACGTGGACCGTACTTTCAGTTCGCGCCAAGTCGTCTTGTGATCGACCCGCGCTGCCCAAGCTATCCCGTGTATCGTGATCCGTATGAAGCTAAGGCCCAGCCACAGCCGTATGCTTATTTCAGCACGGGGGGGCGTATGAACGGCTATTCCGCTGCCGACTCCTCGACGATTGGAGCTAGTATCTATTACACGGGACTGGCGAATGGTTCGCCAGCTTTCCTCAACAACAATACGTATCAGATTGTCAGCGCTGGCGCGGATGGCGTGTTCGGCTACGATGCCGCAACCCCCAACTTGATACTGTGGTCGCCCACCAGCGGTTTCCCCAACACAAGCGGACTGGACCCAAAAGGGCAGATTGCCGGCAACGACGATCAATCCAACTTCTCGTCCGGAACACTCAATGCTGGCCAACGCTAATCGGGTGGTGACCTATCATGCGATCATCGACGATGCTGCTGGTGATTTTGTTCCTGGTGGCGATCACCGCGCTCACAATGAATCTGATTTTTGCTCCCATGCTGGACGCCATCATTGTGCGGTACGCGGAGGAAAGCGTGCCGCACGCGATCATACCGGATGAGGTGCGCGAGAAGTGGGACCGCGAGGGCTGGCCAGACATCAAAACAGGAAAGCCGGGGAGGACGACCCAAAAGCGCAGTGCTCCCCCCTAAAAGGTGAAGAAGCAGACTCACGGCGCCGCTTTCATCTCACTGAGCCGATCACGCTCTTTGCCCAGCCGTAGGTAATCGGTAAGCCAACGCCGCGCTCATCTACTTTCGAGGAGCCTTTGACGGCTGCGAGGCGCAAGCCCAACCAAAACGAGTTGTCCCGTACCACTGCTCCGGCAGGCGACTTCCGGACTGGTCGTTAATCGGGACCGCAGCCGTTTTTCTCCTTCCCACTTCCCAAGCGTCCGACCGCGGCGATGGCGGGCTGTTTCAACTCATCCAGCACATGGGTCAACCCCAGCAGTTTGCAACCCTCGTAGAAAAACAGCCGGTAGGCGTCTTCGCCGAAGCGATAGCAATCGATAGGGAAACAGTGCAGCGGGAAACCGAACGTCGGCGTGGAAATCCACAGGTGGCCGCCGGGTTTCAAAACCTGCTTCATTTCTTCGATGACGCGCCAAGGGCGGACGCAATGCTCCAGCGTCTCGCAACAGATGACGGTATCGAAATACCGGGCAGGGAAGTGCCTCGTCAACTCCTCTCCGGACATGACGAAATCGACGCAGTTGCCGGTCGCGATGTCCACGCCGATGTAATCCGTCGCCAGGTGCTGAAAGACGGTTCGCGGGGTGCCGTTGACGTTCATGCTGCCCACTTCCAGCACCTGGCCGATGGGAAGAGACAGCGCCCGTTGCGTCGCCTCCATGAAATTCAGAATGCCTTGCATCATCGGTTGATCTCGCGATTGTGGTGCAGGATGCGCCTCGGCCCGCCGCTGCGCGCCTCATAACTCTCTTCGTAGTGCGGCATGCCCTGGAAGCTGGACGGGGCCGCGTAGCGGCACGGCAGCGTGTGGACCTGTTCGTAGCGCTTCGCCAGCTCGATGTTGATGGCCCATTCGTCGTAGCCGCGTTCGTCCTGGTGGACCCATTCCGTTTGCGTCAGAAGTTCCCGGAGGGCTTGCTTGGCGCCGCCGAACAGACAGCACTGCCAGTAAAGATCCCGCGTTTCCGCCGGCAAGCGGTGATGCAGGCGTTCGGGAAGGATGGCACGCGGATTGTCGTAGGCCAGATGGCGGACGAACGTGAAGGGCTTGCCGGGCTGGACAAAATCCTCGGCCAGCAAACGGCAGAGGAATTCACAGTCGGCGTCGATCCAGAAAACATATTCGCTGTCAACGGAGGGAAGGAGGCGACGCAGGATTTGTAGCTTCAGGCAGTGTCGCCAGGCGGTCGGTTCGACGATTTCCGTTAGCAGGGAAAAGCCAGAACCCAGTCGCGGCAAACTCTCCTGCAAGCGCGTCAAATCGTCCAGGTAGGACGGCGTGGCCGCCGAGAGGAAGGTGATGTGCTGCGACGGTTGCGGTTCCGGCGGCAGCACCCAGTTCCAATCGAAATGACCGCTCCACGTCACCTGTCCCAGGCAGCCGTAAGAGTAGGCATTGCAGCGCCGGGTCGGCGAGCTGCCGATCCACAACTCGCACGAATAGCGGACCAGGCCGCGCTGATGGTGAAACGCCACGAAGTCGGGCAACTGCCGGATCCAAGCGGCACGCGCCATCCAGAACGTGCCGGAGAAATGCTCGTCGCCGAAGTTCCACCAGTTGAAACCGACCGCGTCCCGCTCTTGGAGGATGTCGAGATTCTCGCGCCAGCGGTCCAGGACGTAGCGTTCCATCGTCCAGCGCCAGACGTGCTTGGTGCGGTCGTCCGGGTTGGAGACGCCCTTGGTGTGAAAATACAGAATGGGGCGGTCAATCTGTTCCACCTTGGCGAGACGTTCGATTTCCATCATGGCGAACGTCTCGTAGTGGCCCGTGTTGGGGTCCGAGCGCACGATGGTGATCGGAATGTCCTGAAGCGCCGCTTCGGCCTCGATAACGTCCAGGTGATGCCCGACGTGCGTGACGCGGACGGTATCGCCGCTGGCGCGGAGGGCTTGCGCCAGTCCGCAGCGGCGCAGTTTGAAAAACTGGTCCTTGATAACGTCGTGCCAGTTGCCCATCGCGGCAATGTGATAGACGACGACAGGCGGAACCATGAGTCTACTCCTGCTGGGCGCGCCATTGTTCCAACGCCTCTTCCGCGCTGGTCGCCTCGATGACCACGACCGAGCGCTCCGTGACTTCCTTGACCATCACGGGCGTCAGGTCGGGATGCCACACGACCGGGAGACCGTCGCGGATGGTTTCCGCTTCTTCCGCCAGCGTCTTGATGATTTGCCGCAGCGTGGAAGGCTTCTTGTCGCCGGCCCATTCGCGCAGGCCGTTGTCGAGATCCGTGACCGGGTCGCGCCAGTGCCCGGTGTGCCAGCCCAGACCGCGCAGGATGCCAACCGTGGCGCGGTCCGCTTGCAGGTGAATCACCACTTCCGAACGCAAGCGTTTCTTCCGCGTCCCGCTGCCCGACGGCGCGGACGGCAGTTGCGGCAACGCTTCTTCCAGGGTGGCCGCCGTGACGGTAATCGTCGGCCCCGACCAGCACTTTTGCAGGAGTTCCGCCGTCGCGCGCGGGTGCCAGACGCCCAGCACCATGCCTTCCTCGCTGGCAACCTCCCATTGCAGATCGACCAGCCATTGCCGCAACTTGTTCTCTGGGTCTTTGTGGCGAAAAACCTCCTGCAAGCCGCGGTCGAGGTCCGTTTGCGGATCGCGGTCGTAGCCGGTGTGAACGCCGTAGTCGCGGCGCAAGACCTTGACCACCTCGGCGGGACAGTCCAGCAGCAACACGGGTTCCTGGCCGGTTGGCGGCACCCAGAACTTGGTCGGGTTGAGCCGGCCGTTGATGTCCGATTGGCTACGCGCCTGACCGACGAGGAAAGGGTCTGGCGCGTAGACGTGATAGCGTTCCTGCATCGGCCCCATTTGCCAGTCGATGTGAACCGTGGATTTCGTGCTCATCCACACGGAGTACAGGTCGCGCAGGAAGCGGCCGCGCACGGCATAGGCGTGCGTGCGCTGGCAGTTGAGGCAACGCACCAGGCCCGGCTGAACCAGACGCGCCCCGCGCAGGTGCTGGCCGCCGAGCATGAGTTGATCCCAATCGTCCGGCACCTGCGCGAAGAAGCGTTCGGCCTCCGCGCCGAAGTCGGAACGCAAGCAGAGATCGTCTTCCAGGACGAGCAGATGGTTGACGCCGTCCATCATGGCGCGTTCCAGCACCTGGCAATGCGACTGGCGGCAACCGTAAGCGCCGCCGCCCTGCGTCCACCCCGGCGGCGTGGGTACGCGGTTGCCATCGACGGCGGCGAACACTTCCGGCTCGCGGAAGGGCCAACCCTTGCCGGTCAACTCCTGCCGCGCCGCCGCCAGTCGATCGGGACGGCGCTGCAGGTTGATGAGAACCACGCGGTCAAAGTAGGTGGACAGGTCCACGGTCATGTCTCCAAAAGTTCCTCATGCGTCAGTGGCGGGTTGCTGCCGCTGCCCTCGATGGCGGTTTTCGCAGTAGCGATCATGTCCTGTGTGGACTGGCGCGCCGCGTCCTGTTCCGGGCAGGGACGCGGCTGCGGTTGGCTGCCGAGCAATCGCCCTAGCCAACCGCGCGCCGTCTCCACGGCTTGCCCTGCTGTTACCTGCGCCCACTCCGACAGGTCGTTGAGCCGCTTCTGGCGCTCGACGCAGCCGCAGGGACGGCCCAGCCAGTCCTCGACGCGCTCCTTGGTGACGCCGACTTTGCTGAGGGCGGACTCGACGGCGTCGCCGAGTTGGAAACGGGGCGCTGGTGGCTGTGCCGCATGAGGCGCAGAGAGCTTACCCTCTTCGCAGAGGCGCCGATGGCGAGAGTCCGGATGGTAGTGTTTGCAATCAATCATAGAGCAACCAATCAAAGGTTGTTCCGTTCGGTGCGCAGGGAGGAGGATTGAAACTGGAGATAGTGACGGTTCCGGACGCTTGCAAGGGCAAGCAGGTGAAAGTGCCTGGTGACGCAAAACCATAAAAACCGTATCCCGTTCCACTACAGTTGATGCCGATGTTCCAACTCCCTCCGCCACAACTAGCGAAAAATTGCAGGTAGCTGAATCCTCCCAAGGGGATAGTATTCGACTGAAACCAAGTGTCACTCACACTGTTCCAAACCAAGGGCCAGCTGCCATTCAACGCAGCAATGGTTGAGTTGGTGATATTCAGGTAGAGCGTTGTAGGCAGAAGGACTCCGGGACAGCAGGTAGTAGCTATCGTTCCTGATTGTCCGTTACTGTTGCTCCCTGTACTGCCGCCGCTTCCTCTCACGGACCCCTGACTGGCTAAGCCCCCTGAACTGGACGAACTGGACGAACTGGACCCGGAGGCACATTCGCACAGCCCTATCCCGGTGACGGTCAAGGCCGGCGGGTAACTACTCACCGCCGTGCCCAGCACGGTAACTTCCAGGATCGCCTGCTCCGCCGTCAGTTGCAGCTGGATCGACGTGCCGTTGCTGTTGAGCAAGTACCAGGTGCATTCGCCCTGGTAGGCCAGGTTGTAAGCGCCGTCGATGCCGGCCTCGGACGGGAAGCCGGCGAGGTCGATGCCCCATTCCTGGTACGTGCCGAAGGCGCACACCGCGCAGGTACAGACCGCTTGCAGAGTGCCCGAACCCGAAGCGCCGCCGACCGCCTGTGTTACGGGCGTCAGGGTGACGGCAGCGGGCCAGTTGCTACAGAGAGTCGGAGGAACAGGAAGCCCTGGCGGTGTCGTCAACGGAAGCGACAAGTCGGATTGACAGTCCCAACTCGGCACCGGCGCGCCTTCGTAGAGCGTGTAGCGGTTGGCGTCGAAGTCGTACAGCGACAGCCGCCAGAACAGAAAGGGCTGCGCGGTGTCGGGTTCGAGCTGGAAGTAATACCGCGTCGGCACGCCGCCGCAGTCGATTTGGAAAACGGCGCTCTGCCAGACGCAGTTGCCGGCATAGTTGAGGACGATTTGTCCGCCGAAGGCCGTGCAATCGCAGCTGCCGTTGCTGAGGCCCGCCAGCGTGAAGGTAAAAGCCTGCGCGGGAGCCTTGCCGCAATACGTGCAGGGCGAGCCGGTGGGCGTGTAGATCCGCGCCGGCGCGTTGTAGCTATAGGCGAGCGTGTTGCTGGCCCCCGTCGCCAGACAGCAGTTCCAGGCATCGATCGGCAGGGTGTACGCGAAGGTGGTGGCGTTGGCTGGCGGCGGCGGCAGAGGACCACCCCCGCCCCCCTGGCTGCCTGTGGACGATAGCGCGGAGGCGCTGCTTCCGGATAGCGCGGAGGCCAGGCTCGTTACCAGGGACGCGAGCGGGCCGCTGGTGCTAGCGAGCGAGACGCCGCTGGACAGGGCTTGCGACAGGCTCGACAGGGACGCCGACAGGGGCGCGAGCGAACTGCTGCTGAAAGTCGGCGCCGACGGAGAAGCGGACGCGGGCTGGCTGGCGGGCGGCGCCGACGGTCCCGACGCCGCCGAGGGAGCGCCCGTTGGCGAGGCCAGGGCACTGGACGAACTCGACGACGACGACCCCGAAGACGAACCTGCTGGCGCAGCGCCGGCACGGACCGGCGGCGAACTCGATGCCGAGGCCGAACCGCTGGCAGACGACGAAGTGCTGGACGAGGCCGCAGCGCTGGACGAACTCGACGACGACAATAGCAGCGCCGACAGCGCGGCGAGCGACGAGGCGGCGCTTCCCGACAGGGACGCGGCCAGGCTCGACAGGGATTGCGCGAGGGAGCCACTAACACTACTCAGCGACGCGCCACTGCTCAACGCCTGCGAAATGCTGGTCAAGGACGCCGAAATAGTGGCGAGCGAACTGCTGCTCGACGACGACGAAGACGACGAGGAGGAGGAACTCGACGACGACGACGACGAAGACGACGAAGACGACGACGGCCTGGACGATGCCGAACCCGACGCGGAACTGCTCGACGACGAGGAAGAACTCCCCTGCGGGCAGCAGGCGAAGGCAAAGATCCTCTTGCCGTTGACGCGCAGGCTGCCTTGCGGGATGGCCGTGACGCGCCAGCCGTCCAGATACCAACCCTCGAAGCATCCCGCGAACGCCCGCACGGGATGCCCCTGATAACCGAGACTCTGCAACACCGCGATCCGGCGCGTGCCTTCATCGCAGGCGATGGCGAACACGCGCTTGCCGTTGACGACCCGGCCCGTGTCCACAGCGGGATAGCGCCAACCCTTAATCAGTTGCAAGGCACTCCCCCTGAGTCATTCGTTGGCGTTGACGAGCCACACATTCTCCACCCCAGACCAGATTTTCGTTGTGGGATCGTAGCGCTGGACGGAACCCGCGAGCAGCCCCGTCGCGGGGTCCGGATCGGTCGAATCGAGGGCGGCGATCTCCGTCCGCAGCGCCTCCGTCGCCCAGATCGCCACGCCGTCCGCATCCACGCCCAGCAGCCAGCAGCGATAGCGCGCGTCCAGCGTCGGCACCTCGCCGTTGACGCCGTAGAACCACACGCTGGCCGTTTCCGCGTCCCAGGCGGCCTGTTCGTCCGCGGTGGTCTCGCCGTCCCAGCCGGTGCGCTGGGCCGCGTAGACGTGCAGCGTGTCGCCGGTGGCCTTGAGGGTGGCCGTCTGCACGGCGGTGCTGGTCACTTGCAGCCACGTCTCCGGCATCTCCGGCTGCGCCGGCAAGGGCGGCGCGGCCGGTGCCGGTTCCGTCCGGGCCTCCTGCACCATGCCCCGGCCGCGGTCGCCCCAGCGGCTGCTGGTGATTTGCGCGCCGGGCGTCAGGGCGGAGGTGTTCTGCGGCCTCCCCAGCACGCGGCGCAGCGGATCCTGCGCCGCCACCCGGAAGTAAGCCGCCGCGCGGTCGGCGGCGCGGTCGTCGAGGTCGCTCGTGTTGAGCAGCGTCCCGGCGGCGTCGTAGCGCGCCGCCAGGTCGTCGAAGAGGACCGCCTTCGTGCCCGGCTCGACGCCGGCGGGCGTGCCGTCGGGGTTGGTCTGGTCCACCAGGTAGTAGGGCGAGGCTCCCGACGTGTCGGGCACCGCCAGCTGCTTGCGAAAGGCGACGCGAACCTGCTCCGGCTGGCGGCCGCGGTCGCTCACCAGGGGGTCGTCGTCCCAGACGCACACGGGGTCCGCGGCGGCCAGGGCGGCGGCGGCGGCCGCGTCCGTGGCGCCGGCCAGGGCCACGGCGAAGGTGTCCGTCAGCGGGTCCAGGGTCAACAGACAGCCGCA
>Ga0134128_10003082_pt1 | contig 20395 bp, 13 predicted proteins | sample KB31754_FD_96462 | JGI IMG/M metagenome (GOLD analysis project Ga0134128, IMG submission 96462) | Terrestrial soil microbial communities with excess Nitrogen fertilizer from Kellogg Biological Station, Michigan, USA - KB3-175-4 | ecosystem: Environmental > Terrestrial > Soil > Unclassified ...
AATACCTGGCCGTATCGCTATCGGCCGCCGATGAGTTGATCGACGTGCCGACCGCCGAGCTGCGTAGGCATTTTCTACCCGCGCTCACATCGATCCTGCCTGGACTCGAATCCGCCTCGCTGCAAGACTTTTTCGTGACGCGCGAGCGAGACGCGACGTTTATGCCGTCACCGGGAACGGCACGACTGAGGCCGGCACCACGCACGGCGGCTTCCGGCCTTTACCTGGCGGGCGCATGGACGGCGACCGGGTGGCCCGCGACGATGGAAGGCGCCGTACGCAGCGGCGAAGCGGCGGCAGCTGCACTGCTCGCCGACATGAGCGCGTTGTCGACGGAGGCGGCGTCATGTCGATAACGCACGCGTTGGAATCCTCGCGGGAATTGATCACCCCGCTGCTGCGCAAGATGGTGCACCGGCTGGACCCGGGCATCCGGCTCGTTGTCTCATACCATCTCGGTTGGTGTGACGAGCACGGCATACCCGCGAATACCAATGGCGGCAAAGCGGTTCGCCCCAGCCTGGCCCTGATGGGCGCACGCGCAGCGGGCGCCCCAGCCGAGACTGCAGTTGCCGGCGCGGTCGCCGTGGAATTGGTGCACAACTTCTCGCTTGTCCACGACGACCTGATGGATCGCGATGCCGAACGTCGGCATCGGGCTACCGTGTGGGCGCTGTGGGGGGATGCGACGGCGATACTCGCGGGTGACGCGATGCTGTCGCTGGCCCATGAGGTGCTTCTCGATGTTGCTTCGCCCCATGCGCGTCCCGCGGGCGCGTTGATCTCAACTGCCACCCGGGAATTGATTCGGGGACAAGCTCTCGACATGGCGTTCGAGAACCGTCATTTCGTGAGCCTCGACGAATGCATGGACATGGCCCGCGGCAAGACGGCGGCACTGATGTCGGCCAGCGCGGCGATCGGTGCAGTGCTGGCCGGTGCTCCTGTAACGGTGACGAACGCGTTGGCAGCATACGGCGATCAGCTTGGCCTGGTGTTCCAACTGATCGACGATGTGCTCGGCATCTGGGGTCAGCCCGAAATCACCGGCAAGCCAGTGTATTCCGATCTGCGATCTCGCAAGAAGACGCTACCTGTCACCTGGGTCGTCGAGAATGGCGGGCCGGCGGGTCGGGAACTTGCTGCGTGGCTGGCCAGCGAGGTGCGCGACCCAACCGACGCCGAACTCGCCGATGTCGCTGAGCTTGTCGACCGAGGCGGCGGGCGTACTTGGGCCGCCGAAGAAGTCCGCCGCCGCACCAACCTGGCCGAAGAGGCGATCTCGCACGCCGGTGCCGCACCAGAGTCCGTCGGCCAGTTGCAAGCGCTTGCTCGTTACCTCATCGATAGGGAGGCATAGATGTCGACTACCGCAAGCCGTGTACCCGAACCCGCCGCCGCGCCAGACGATCTGGGTGTGGCGGCCGCGCTGGATGCCGCAGTCTCCCTGTTGCGTTCGCAGCAACAGCCGGCGGGCTGGTGGAAGGGTGACCTGGACACCAACGTGACGATGGACGCCGAAGACCTACTGATGCGCGCGTTCCTCGGCATCTCGACGCCCGAGGCAACCGAGCCAACCGCACGCTGGATCCGCTCGCAGCAGCGCGCGGATGGCAGCTGGGCGGTATATCCCGGCGGTCCGGGCGACCTGTCGACCTCGGCCGAGGCTTGGGTGGCATTGCGATTAGCCGGGGACGGCCCCGAAGAGCCACACATGACGAAAGCGGCCGAGTTTGTGCGCGGCGAAGGTGGAGTCGAAAACAGTCGCGTATTCACCCGAATATGGTTTGCTCTTTCTGGTTTGTGGCCCTGGGACGACTGCCCGGAGCTGCCGCCGGAGCTCATCTTCTTCCCCTCGTGGGCGCCGTTGAACATTTACAACTGGGGCTGTTGGGCACGCGGAACGATTGTGCCGCTGATGATCGTCTGCACGCTAAAACCTGTGCGCCCTCTAGCATTTGGTATCGACGAGCTGCGTTCGCGACGGCGCCGCAAGCTCGAAAGGCCGTGGACCGTCGCGGGCATGTTCCAGCGGCTCGACCAACTACTGCACTGGTATTCGCGGCATCCGTTTCGAGTGCTGCGAAACTCGGCGATGAAGCAGGCCCTGGAATGGATCCTGGCTCGCCAGGAGGCCGACGGCGCGTGGGGCGGGATCCAGCCCCCGACGGTGTATTCGCTGCTGGCGCTGCGCCTCATGGGATACCCGATGGACCACCCCGCGGTCCGCGCCGGCATGGCTGGGCTCGAGGGCTTCCTGATCCACGAGGACACTCCCGGCGGGCCAACCCGCAGGCTCGAGGGCTGCCAGTCACCGGTGTGGGACACCGCGCTATCGCTCGCCGCGTTGCTGGACGCCGGTGTGGCTCCTGATGACCCGACGGTGCTGCGTGCCGCCGACTGGCTACTCGAAAAGCAGATCACCCGACCCGGAGATTGGGCCGTGCGTCGTCCCGAATTGACGCCTGGGGCATGGGCTTTCGAGTTCGCAAACGACAACTACCCCGACACGGACGACACCGCAGAGGTGATCCTGGGCTTGAGTCGGGTCGAGCATCCCGACGCCGCCCGGATCGCTTCCGCCGTCCAGCTGGCGGTGGACTGGACTGCGGGCATGCAGTCGCGCGACGGTGGCTGGGGTGCGTTCGATGCCGACAACACCAGTGCGTTGGTGGCCAAGCTGCCGTTCTGCGACTTCGGCGAGGTCACCGACCCGCCCTCCGCCGACGTCACTGCCCACGTTGTCGAGATGCTCGCTACCGAGGGTGTGCACCCCGAACGATGTGAGCGGGGGGTGCGGTGGCTGCTTGATCACCAAGAACCGGACGGATCCTGGTACGGCCGATGGGGGGTCAACTACATCTACGGAACAGGCGCGGTGATACCGGCATTGATCGCCGCCGGCGTTGATGCTCACGCGGTGCCGATCCGTTCCGCGGTGGATTGGTTGAAACGACACCAGAACGACGACGGCGGCTGGGGAGAGGATGCGCGCTCGTATGTCGACTACGCCTGGGTGGGACGTGGGGCGTCAACCCCTTCGCAGACCGCGTGGGCGTTGCTCGCCCTGTTAGCCGCCGGGGATGACACCGAGGTAGTGCGGCGTGGGATCGCGTGGCTGGTGGCCAGTCAGCGCCCCGACGGCGGATGGGACGAGGAGTATTTCACTGGTACCGGATTTCCGGTCGACATGTATATCAACTACGAGATGTACAAGCTCGTTTTTCCGATGTGGGCACTTGGCCGTTATCTGCGGGCACACACATGACGTCGGCGGTCGTGTACCTGCCGATGAGGCAGGAGCGACCCGGACCGTTCGGACCCGTGCTGATCGCCGACATTGCGCCACCGTCGACCGCCGCTCCGAACTCCGGAGATCTTGTCGTGGCAAGCGAATTACGTTGCGACGATACGGTATTGCCGACTCACGCCGGCCCGCTCGTCGCGAGTGCACTACGGCGGCTTGGGCTTCGGGTTGATGTCGGTCCTCTTGTCCCGCAGGCCGAGTGGGCATGTGCCGCGTCTGCGGGCGCCGAACAGACCGTCGCGCTACGCATCACCGCCCGCGGCGCGGATGACGCGCGCGCCATTTTGGGCGCCGCCGGACCGGCGATTCACCAGTGGGCAGCCGCCGTGGGCGACCGCGAGATCATTCTGGCCGGCCCACGCTCTTTCTGCGCCGGCGTGGATCGGGCGATCGAGATTGTCGAACGCGCACTGCAACTTTTCGGCGCGCCCGTGTATGTGCGTCGCCAGATCGTTCACAACGGTTATGTGGTGCGCGATCTCGAAAGGCGCGGCGCGGTATTCGTTGATGAGGTCGACGATGTCCCCGTGGGAAGCACCGTGGTCCTTGCTGCGCATGGGGTTGCGCCGTCGGTGCGCCGCGACGCTGCCGCGCGCAGTCTGCACGTGATCGACGCGACGTGCCCGCTGGTGGCAAAGGTGCACGCCGAAGTGCGCCGGTTCGCGGCCGGCGGGAATACCGTGTTTCTCATCGGCCACGCCGAGCACGAGGAAGTGGTGGGCAGCCGAGGTGAAGCACCGGAAAACGTGGTCGTGGTAGGAAGTCCCGCCGACGCCGAGATCGTCCAGCCGAAGAACCCCGACAAGGTGGCTTACGCCACGCAAACCACCCTCGCCACCGATGAGGCCGAACGCACCGCGGCGGTGCTGCGGGAACGTTTTCCCGCGATCGCCTCGCCGCCCCAGGAGGACATTTGCTACGCGACGACCAACCGTCAGGCGGCCGTCCGTGAGGTGGCCGCGCAGTGCGACCTGGTTCTGGTGCTGGGCTCGGACAACTCGTCGAATTCCCACCGTCTGGTGGAGGTGGCCGAAAGATGTGGCACCGCGGCATATCTGGTGGAGGATGGTAGCGCCGTCGATTTGCGCTGGCTGTCGGGCGCTCGCCGGGTGGGTGTGACCGCGGGGGCGTCCGCGCCGCCGCACTTGGTGGACGAGCTCGTGCGTACTCTCTCTGGACTGGGGCAGGCCACCGTATAGGAAGTTTCCATCGTCGACGAAAAAGTCGAATTCAGCCTCCCCCTTGAGGTGAGATGAGGGGCGACGCCACGTGATCCGGCAGAGAATCCTCATCACGGGCGCGAGCTCGGGCCTGGGCGCCGGGATGGCACGGCAGTTTGCCGCAGAGGGGCGCCATCTCGCGCTGTGCGCGAGGCGTACCGACTTGTTGAATGAGCTGAAAGATAGCCTCTCTCAGCGGTATCCGGATATCAACATCGCCGTCGCGGGACTCGACGTAAACGACCACGAACGGGTTCCGGAGGTATTCGGTGCGCTCAGCGATGCCATAGGCGGGATCGATCGCGTGATCGTGAACGCCGGACTGGGCGAGGGAGCGCCACTGGGGTCGGGCGATCCGCGGGTCAACACGGCGATCATTGAGACCAACCTGGTGGCGGCACTCGTACAGACCGAAACAGCGTTGGAGATGTTCCGCAAGAGCGGCTCAGGCCATCTTGTCCTGATGTCCTCGATCGTTGGCGCGAGGGGAATCCCGGGCATTTGGGCTGCCTACGCGGCAAGCAAAGCTGGGCTGCGTTCGGTGGGCGAATCGCTGCGCGCCGAACATGCCACGGGCCCGATCAAGGTATCGGTGATCGAGCCGGGCTACATCGAGTCAGAGATGAATCCGAGATCTGGCCGCAAAATGCTTATGGTGGACAACGCAACTGGCGTCAAAGCGATAGTGGGCGCCATCGAACGGGAACGGGGTCGTGCCGTCGTGCCGTGGTGGCCGTGGGCGCCGATTGTTCAGCTATTGCGGTTCATACCGTTGTCGATGCTCACGCGGTTCGTGTAGCACTCGGAGGGAGGAGAAGCGAGTATGCACCCTCGATACCCGCATGTTTTCAGTCCGGTCCGGATCGGACCGGTGGAGCTGGGCAATCGCTACTATTTCTCGCCGCACGCGATTCCGCTCACTGTCGGAGCGAATCCTTCCGAAGATTTCGTGGCTTACTGCACCGAACGGGTGAAGGACGGCGGCTGTGGATTGGTGATCTTGAGCTGCACCGCACATCAGCGCGGGCGATCGTTTCAGCCGTCGCCGTACTCGAGGAAAAGCATTCCTGCGTTCGCCGCATTGGCCGATTCCATTCATCGGGAGGGCGGGAAGATCTTCGCGGAGGTCTGGTACCACTGGATGACTCCTGGCCACTGGATGCCGCTCTCGCCGCAGGCTCCGTCGTTTGCCCCGTCGGTATCGCAGTTTGCTTTCAACGGGCTGAGCGGTTCGACCCACGCAGCCACGCGCGAAGAGATTCGGATGATCGTCGATGCGCACCGCCAGTCGACCGCTCACCTTCGCGAAGCCGGCTTCGACGGAGTCGAGGTTCACGCCGCGCACGCCAGCATCGTCGAACAATTTCTGTCGCCCTATTTCAACCATCGCACAGACGAATACGGAGGGTCGCTCGAAAATCGGATGCGCCTGCTGGTCGAAGTGTTGGAGACGGTCCGTGCGGCGGCTGGGGCGGAAATGGCGGTCGGCGGCCGATTCAACTGTGACGAGCTGATCGAGGGCGGCTACGAGACAGCTGAGGCCTATGAGGTAGTTCGATCGATCTGTGAGCAGGATCTGGTCGACTTCGTTGATCTCGACGTCGGCATGGAGCCGATGCAGCTGAAATATGGTATGCCGACCGTCTTTACAGACGAAGGTTTCTATAAGCCCTATGTCGAGAAGGTTCGGACAGCGGCGCGGGATGTGCCGGTGCTCAGTGTGCTCGGCAGAGTAACTCGAATGGCCGATGCCGAAGCGGCTATCGGCTCGGGCGTTTGCGATCTCGTCGGTTCGGCACGTGAACTCATTGCCGAACCTCACTTCGTCCAGCACGCCCGTGCGGGCACCGAAGAGCAGTCCCGTACCTGCATTGCCTGTAACTGGTGTTTGAGCGGCATGAACTTTCGCGCGATCGGGTGCGCGATCAATCCAGGTTCGTTTCGGGAACGCCTTTGGGGCGAAGGCACATTGACCCAAGCAACGCAGCCATCGAAGGTAGTGGTTATCGGCGGCGGTCCGGCCGGGCTCGAGGCGGCGCGGGTCGCGGCGCGTCGAGGCCACGATGTCGTTTTGCTCGAGAAGCGCCAAGAGCTCGGCGGCGCACTGGATTTGTGGTCTCGGCTGCCGGGGCGTGAGTTCTACCGCCGCGCAATCGATTGGTGGGCGCGCGAGCTCGCACGACTTGGCGTGAATGTTCGAAGCGGCGAGTCAGTGACATCGAGTGAAGTGCTTGCGATGGTGCCCGACGCCGTCATTGTGGCGACCGGCGCGAGGTATAGCCGGACGGGCCGCAGTGCGTTCCTCGACCGGGATATTCCCGGCGCTGACAGGTCGCACGTATGTTGTCCCGAAGACATCTTGCTGGGTCGCTCGAGCCCGTCCGGCAAAGTCGTCGTACTCGATGCCGAGGGCTCTCATGCCGGCAGTGGTGTCGCCGAGCTGCTTGGCCGCCGTGGCGCCGACGTGATCATGCTGTCGCACGACTATGCGCCGTACTCGAGCCGCGAGCTGATGAGCTTCGAAGGCGAATCGATCGCCAAGCGCATGGCTGAGGCGAATGTCGCTTTCCGACCGACGACCTGGGTACGCGGCATCGGTGAGCACGAGGTACAGATCATTGATGTCATTAGCGGCCGCGAGTCAGTGATCTCCGATGTTGGCGCGGTCGTTTTGGCCACCGGCCGGATACCGGTTGACGGAATCGCGCGGGAGCTGGACGGTAAAGTCGCGCAGCTCTTCACAATTGGCGACGCCCTCGGCGTGCGGCCGTTGGCCACGGCAGCATTCGAAGGCCAAAAATTCGCGCGGTTGATCGGTGAACCCGATGCGCCCAGAAACATTGCCGAGGCCTATTTTTGCGGCCGCTAAACCATCGGCGAAAGTGAAAGCCATCGCCTGTACACGCGCGGCGGGATACACTGCCAGACGATCGCGTAGTGGCCTGCCTTAAGTGTCAGCCGCCGGTCTGTTAAACGGCGAAGCGGCACCCGGAGGACCACCTCGCGGGAAGCCCCTACGGGAGGATGCGTTGACAACCTTCAAAGCTCAGGGCGCGGAGGCACCGTCCGGACTCGCCAATCGGCCGGACAACACCGCCCGGAAATCAATGTCGCTGCACGAGGCACGACAGCTGCAAGATGCACCTCCTCCGTACCCGTTCGGTTGGTATGTCGCGGCGCTGTGCCGTGAGCTCGGCAAGGGCAAGGTTCTGACCCGTCAGTTCATGGATCGCGAGATCGTCATCTATCGCACCGAGTCTGGAGTGGTCTGCGCGGCCGAGGCATACTGCCCACATCTGGGGGCCCACCTCGGGCACGGCGGCAAAGTACTTGGCGAAGAACTGCGTTGCCCACTTCACCGCTTCCGTTTCGCGGTGAACGGTTCGTGCGTCTACTCGCCGACGGGCGCCCCGCCGCCGGCGGCACGCCTGGGGCTTCTGGAGGTCCGCGAGATCCATGGCGCCATCTTCGTTTGGCACGGCCCCGCCGGACAGGTTCCGTGGGAGATTGAGCCGCTGGATGGCGATGACTCGGACTGGCACAACCTAGGGCATTCGGTTCGGCGAGTGCATAACCATCCGCAGGAACTCGCCGAAAACGCTATCGACATCACGCATCTCAGTGCCTTGCACGAGTTCGGGAATGTCAAGGCGGTTGGGACTCCGACTTTTGACGGCCCGCGGCTGCGCGCTCGCTACACACTCACTCAGCCGACACCGTGGAAGTCTGGTGTCAACGTTGAAATGCTCATTCGAGCCGACGGTCTGGGTTTCGCTGTCAATGAGGTGGAGGTGGGCAAATGGTCGATGCGGCTATTCGGCTTCACAACTCCCGTCGGTGAACGCGAGACGACCCATTACCTTTGTGTCAGTGTGCGCAAACGAGGCCGAAGCCTGGCCGGCAAAGCGATGTGGCGCGCCATCGAGAAAGCGGCCGGGCCAGTCATCCTGCATGGAATGGTCAGCCAGGTCAAACAAGACGAATCGATATGGAATTACAAGAAGTATCTCCGCCGTCCGGCGGTCGCTGAGGGTGATGGCCCGATCCACGCGTACCGAAAATGGGCGAGCCAATTCTATCCCGAAGGGGCCGCCTGGTGAGGCCCTGACGAATCCGGGCCTGCGTTCGCCAAAGCGCGTGGATGCAACACACGCCGAACACCCGAGCGCACTTGCCAATTCGTTACCTGAATGAGTGCGGCTAGCGCTTATCCTTCCCCAATGGCGTCGAGCGTATCGGGGAAGGTTGGCTTCGTCACCGGTGGCGCGTCCGGCATCGGCGCCGCGTTGACGACGAAGTTGGTCGACGCAGGCGCTGAGGTGTGGATCGGTGATCGGCAGATCGACGTGGCGGTGGAGCTGGCGCAACGGCTCACCAGCGCTGGTGGAAAGGCACACGCGGTCGAGCTCGATGTGCGCAGCTACCCATCTGTTGAGCGCGCCGTCGCCGAGGCGGTGGAGCAATGCGGGAGGATCGACTATTTGTTCAACAACGCCGGCATCGGGGTCGGCGGCGAGGTCGACTCGTACACGCTTGATGACTGGAACGATGTCATCGACGTGAATCTGCGCGGGGTGTTGCACGGCATCCAAGCGGTCTACCCGATAATGATCCGCCAGCACTCCGGACACATCGTGAACACAGCCTCCCTGTCCGGTCTCGTCGCCGCTCCCGGTTCGGCGAGTTACACCGCCACCAAGCACGCCGTTGTTGGGATCTCGAAGGTGCTTCGGGTAGAGGCCGAGCGCCATGGGGTCCAGGTGTCGGTGCTGTGTCCGGGCGTGGTCAGAACCCCGATTCACGAAGGCACCGACGAGGAGCTACTCAAATTCTATGGACGGCTCCGGCTGATGGCACCGGAGAAGTTCGCCGAGCGCGCCCTTCGCGCCGTAATGCGGGGAGACGCAATCATTGTGGTGCCAGCGTGGTGGAAGGCGTGGTGGTATCTGGAGCGGCTCTCGCCGGCGTTATCAATGCGATTTGCAAAAGCAGGACTCAAGCGCATGCGCGAAACTCGACCGCATCCGTGACTGCCTGACAACGACGGACTCGATTCTCGATGGGTTTACCCGAATACAGCTCCGACCTCGACTGGAAATGCCGGAGATCCCCGCAATAGCGCGTGTGTCATGCGAGTGACCTACCGACCGCTCGTTTGTTAGCCTGCTGGATCATGCAGCGGCTCAGTGGATCCGACACACACAACCTGCGCATGGAGACCCCGGAACAGCCGATGACCGGGTGCGGCCTGTTCATGTTGGACACCTCGACCATGCGGGGCGGATATAGCTTTGAAGCGTTCCGCGACAAGCTATCTCGGCAAGTTGTCGCACTGCCCGAATTCCGCATGAAGCTGGCGGACAGCGTGCTGAATCTCGATAACCCGGTCTGGGTAAATGATCCCCACTTCGACCTTGACCGCCACCTGCACCGAGCCGAGCTGCCGGCGTCGGGTGGTCCGCGCGAACTTTCGGAGCTGGCCGGGCGTCTTGTCGCCGAGCGGATGGACCGCGACCGACCGGTGTGGGACATGTGGGTGGTCGAGGGCCTCGTCGGTGCCGATCCGAGCTCGAAGGCGGATGTCGCCGTGATACTGCGGATGCAGCACGTACTCGCTGATGGCGAGACCGCCCTGGACATTTTTTCCCGGCTTTGCAGCGCCGAAGCCGAACCGCCACTGCCAGACCCCGTTGACGGCGTTGGGACAGTCAGCAAGCGGCGGATCGTGCTTGACGGCTTGGTGCGGTTCGCTTGCCGGCCTTGGCATTTCGCCACGACGATAGTTCCCGCGTTGATCACCCTCCTGTTCGATGCCAGAAAGGCGCGTCGGTCCGCTCGAGGCAAAATGATGCCTCGCGCGTTTGTGCGAATGCCAAGCGCACCGCGAACACCGTTCAATGGCAACGTCACAAAGCGCCGCACTGCGGCCTATGTGCAGCTGAATTTGACGGACGCCAAGGCGGTCAAGGACAGATTTGGCGTCACGGTCAACGATGTGATGTTGGCTGTGTTGTCGGGAGCCTTGAGACAGTTTCTGCTCGACCGCCAAGCGTTGCCCCAAACCGGACTGCTAGCCGTAATGCCCGTCGCGGTTGTCGATGCGGCCCGTCCGGGCCGCAACAAATTGGCTATCCGGTTGACCAACTTGCACAGCGATATGGCCGACCCGGCGAAGCGGATCGAAGCCATCGCCGAGATGACTTCGCTTGCCAAGCAACACAGTTCGACGGCCGGCTCGGCGCTGCTACAGGACTGGCTGCAACTCGCCCCGGGCCTGCTGGCGATCGGAATGCGCTTCTACAAATGGTCTGGCCTCACCGAACGCCGGCCCGCCTACAACCTGAGCGTGTCCAACGTGCGGGGGCCGGAGACGCAGAGCTACCTGCTGGGTGCGGCGATTACCGGAAGGTACGCTTTCGGCCCGGTCGTCCACGGCTGCGGGCTCGACGTCATCGTGATGTCGCTCAACGGCAAACTCGACATCGGCCTCGTTTCCTGCTCAGATCTGCTGCCGGACCTTTGGGATTTGGCAGCCGGCATACCGACTGCACTCAACGAATTACAGGCTAGGACGGGATGACGGCAACTACCCCAACACATCGACGAGCAGGCCATGCGCCGGGTGCAACACCGTAGGTAGAGTCGGCCGGATCCGCTGCTCGGGTAGATACAACGACCGTTGCGCCAGCAGCCGCGCCAGCATCACAGTTAACTGTGTCGTTGCCAGATCCGCGCCGACGCAGCGGTGTGGGCCGGCCGCGAAAGGCAGAAATTGATCCGTCCCGCGTTTCTGGTACTCCGGCCCCGCGGGATCCCACCGCTGCGGCCGAAACGCCAGCGGATCGGGCCACAACTCCGGAAGTCGGTGCGTGACATAGGGACTGAATACCACTGTGCTGCCCTGCTTGACGCGGCGGCCACCGAACTCGAATTCGCGGGCCACATAGCGGGGAGAGACCACGGCTCCGGGATATAGCCGCAGTGCTTCGTGCACGACGCCCTTCAGATACGTCAGCCGGCTGAGATCTGCCGCGTTAGGCCGACGGTCACCAACGATGTCGCGAACCTCGGCCGCCGCCTGGTCCCACACCCCCGGGGTGCTGAGCATTCCGTAGATCGCCCACGCCATCACCGCACCCGTGGTCTCGTAGCTAACCATCATCAGGGCGACCACTTGATCGCGAACTTCCTTGTCGCTCAACGCATCATCGGCCGATTCAGCTCCGTGCACCAGTGAGGTGAGCATCGCGTCGTCGGTGTCAGCCGCGCCCCGTCGCACCCGGTCGATCTCGGCATACACCCGCTCATCGAGCCTGTCGCGCGCCGCGATCGCCGACCGCCACTGCGGCGTGGCGAGCCGCCGTTTCCAGGTTAAGACCGCCGGTAAGTTCTCAACCAGACTGAGCAGGATGTGAACGTGCTCTTCAAAGAAGGGTTCGTCTTCAGCCATCCGCCGGCCGAACAACGAGTGGAGGCTGGCGCGCAGGAACAAGGAGGCGAACCCCGGGTAGGTGTCGAATCGCTGGCCGGGCCGCCACTGCTCGATCGCAACGTCGGCGGTCTCGGCGGTGATCTCCAAGTAGTTCTCAACCTGACGATGATGCAGAGGCGGCTGCACGAGCCGACGCCGGCGGCGGTGCTCGGGACCGTCGCTCACGATCAGTGTGGTATCGCCCTCGACTGGAATGCGTCCTTCGAACGCCTCTCGCCAGCGGAACAATTCGGAATTCGCGAAAACGAACCGATTCGCTTCGGGCCCCAGCAGGCACACGTAGCGCCCCATGGATATGACTGGCCCGCGCCAGCGGTAGGCGGCCAACAGCGCCTCACCCGGAAAATACTTCAGCGTGCGGCCGCAGAACTGCTCGACCGAGCGAGTGATGCTGGTGTCACCAGAAGTTGGAGCCATCTGGATCCCTTCGCCACTTCGCTAAAGCTGCCAGGCGAACATATCAAGCGCCGAGAGCACCTGTCCATGGCGATTGATCGCCTGCTGCCGGGGCCGAGGTGCGCCTACTACCCCACTACATCAACGAGCAAGCCATGCGCCGGTCGCATACCGGCGAGCCTCGTCGGCCGGATCCGCTGCTCGGGTAGATACAGCGACCGTTGCGCCAGCAGCCGCGCCAGCATCACGGTTAACTGCGTCGTTGCCAAATCTGCGCCGACGCAGCGGTGCGGCCCAGCGGCGAAGGGCAGAAATTGATCCACCCCACGCTTCTGGTACTCCGGCCCCGCGGGGTCCCACCGCTGCGGCCGAAACGCCAGCGAGTCCGGCCACAACTCCGGAAGTCGGTGCGTGACATAGGGACTGAACACCAGCGTACTGCCCTGCTTGACGCGGCGGCCACCGAACTCGAATTCGTGGGCCACATACCGCAAAGAGAGCACCGAACTGTATAGCCGCAACGCTTCGTGCACGACCCCCTTCAGATAGGTCAGCTGGCTGAGATCTGTGGCGGCAGGCCGACGGTCACCAAGAACGTCGCGAACCTCGGCCGCCGCGTGGTCCCAGACCCCGGGGTTGCTGAGCATCCCGTAAATTGCCCACGCCATCACCGTGGTTGTGTTCTCGTAGCCACCCATCATCATGCTGACCATCTGATCGCGAACTTCGCTGTCGCTCAATGCATCACCGGGCGCTTCAGCTCCGTGCACCAGTGAGGTGAGCATCGCGTCGTCGGTGTCAGCCGCGCCCCGTCGCACCCGGTCGATCTCGGCATACACCCGCTCATCGAGCCTGTCACGGGCCGCCATCGCGGACCGCCACTGCGATGTGCCAAGCCGCCGCTTCGCCGTCAGGACCGCCGGCAAGTTCGTGAGCAGATTGAGCAGGATGTGAATCTGCTCTTCGAAGAACGGTTCGTCTTCGGCTATCCGCCGGCCGAACAACGAGTGGAGGGTTGAGCGCAGAAGCAGGGAGGCGAACGTCTGATGGATGTCGAATCGCTGCCCGGGCCGCCACTGCTCGATGGCAACGTCGGCCGTTTCGGCAATGATCGCCACGTAATTCTCGACCTGACGATGATGCAGAGGTGGCTGCACCAGCCGACGCCGGCGGCGGTGCTCGGCCCCGTCGCTCACGATCAGTGTGGTACCGCCCTGCAATGGAATCCAGCCCTCGAACGCTTCTCGCCAGCGGAACAATTCGGAGTTCGCGAAAACGAACCGATTCGCTTCGGGGCCTACCAGACACACGTAGTTACCCGTGAATGTGATTGGCCCGCGCCAGCGGTAGGCGGTTAACAGCGCTTCGCCCGAAAAGTTCTTTGGCGTGCGGCCACGGAAACGCTCGACTGAACGCGTGATGCTGGTATCACCAGAAGTCGGGGGCATCTGGATCCCTTCGGCCACTTCACCTTAGCTGCGGGGCGAACGTATCAAGCGCCAACATCACCTGCCACCGGTTCGAGCGGGGCGTAGGCAGCCAGGAAAATGCATCTTCGAAATCTCCTGGCTGGAAGACGCTTCGACGACGCGTGACACGCTAACCTGACCTCGCGAATATATGCGAAAAGTATTACGAATCGTTGTTGGTACGGCGAGGTAGTACTTGGGCGCGGTAGGCCTGGTTCCAGACAAACTGCCGCTTTGCTAGTCGTTGGGCGAATCAGATTTGAGGTTACCCGTGCTCGATACCCTCGCTCGATCCACTGCCGCCGCGCCGAAATTCGTGCTGTTCCTAGCCCTGCTGCTCATGGTCGCCGCCGCTCTTATAGGTGCCCCCGCGCCCCAAAAGCTGTCCACCGGGGGGTTCGCCGACCCCAACGCAGATTCGACAAAGGCAAGTGCGTTGTTGGCGGATAAGTTCCATATCGGCGGTGAACAGACGCTCCTGCTTGTCCGCGCCCGCGACGGGATCGACACCCCTGCGCCGCGCAAATTTGTCGAACAACTCGTCGCGCAGCTACGCACGGTGGACTATGTCAGCACCGTAACCTCTCCATGGGATTCGCCTAACCCGGTTGACGCTGGGGCGATCAGCCGTGACAAGCGCTCGGCGTTAGTCGTCGTCGGCCTCAAAGGCGGTGAATCCCGATCTGCTGTCTACGCCGCCGAACTCACGCACCGATTCGCCGGCGACCATGACGGCGGCATCACCATTTTGGCCGGCGGCACCGGTGTCGTCGACGCTGAGATCAGCGAACAAGCGCGACGCGACCTATCCCTGAGCGAAGCGATCGCCCTGCCAATCAGCTTCGTTGTCCTGGTTTGGGTATTCGGCGGGGTGATAGCCGCGCTGATCCCACTGACAGTAGGTTGTTTCGCGATCGTCGGCTCGACGGCCATTATCCGATTGCTTGCCGAGGTGACCCCGGTGTCGGCCTTCGCCTTGAACGTTTCCACGGTCATGGGCCTAGCGCTGGCAATCGATTACTCACTGCTCATTGTCAGCCGCTACCGTGAGGACATCGGCGCCGGGGCCGAGCCCGAAGAGGCGATCAGGCGGACGGTGCAGACCGCGGGACGTACCGTCACATTCTCTGCCATCACCGTCGGGCTGTGCCTGTCGGCGATGGCTCTGTTTCCGATGTACGCGTTGCGGTCGCTCGCATACGGCGGAGTTGCCGTCGTCCTGCTTGCGGGGCTGGCGTCCCTGGTCGTGACGCCAGCCATTATCCGCTTGACTACCAAGCGGATCGTGAAGGGCCGAGTGCCGCGTCATCGCTCCCAGAATGTGTGGTACCGGTGGGCGCGTACGGTGATGAGGCGGCCGATCGTGACGATCGTGGTTACGACGATTCCGCTATTGCTCATTGCATCGCCATTTCTGAATGCGCGGCTGGGACTTCCCGACGAACGCATACTCCCTTCGACATCTCAAGCTCCGCGGTTCGCCCAGGAGATCCACGCCAACTTCGATCGAGACGTGAGTCCCACCGTGCAAGTCGTCATTCCGGACTCCCAGCGCTTGAACGGCACTCAGATCCGCACTTATGCCGCTCAACTGTCGAGCGTTGCCGATGTCGTCGCTGTTGTCTCGCCCGACGCAACATTTGTTCGCGGAGCTCCCGCCGGTGGTGGCAGCGGGCAATCCGACCCTCGCGACGGCAGTGTTCTTCTCACAGTCTCGACCCGGACCACGCTGTTCAGCGACGAATCGCGAGTCGTGCTCGAGCATTTGCACGCGGTGCCGCGGCCCGCGAACACCACCGTGTGGTTCGGCGGAATGGAGCAGAGCAACCGGGACAGTATCAACAGCATCGTCTCCCGGCTGCCTCTGGTTCTCGGTTCCATTGCGGTCGTCATGTTCGCGCTTCTGTTCATGCTGACGGGAAGCATCACCGTTCCCGTTAAAGCATTAGTGCTCAATACCTTCTCGCTGTCTGCGACGTTCGGCGCCATGGTTTGGATCTTTCAAGAAGGGCATCTGGGCGGGCTGGGAACCACAGCGGGCCCGCTGCTCGCTATCATCCCAATCTTGCTGTTCTGCGTCGCTTTCGGTCTGTCGATGGACTACGAAGTTTTCTTGATCTCGCGGATGCGCGAGTTCTGGCTCGGCTCCGAAAAAACACGGGCCGCCAACGACGACGCTGTCGCTCTCGGCATCACGACCACCGGCCGAGTGGTGACTGCGGCCGCGCTGATCATGACTATCTCGTTCGCGGCTCTGATCGCGTCCCACGTCTCACTCATTCGCATCTTCGGGCTCGGCCTGACCCTGGCCGTCTTGTTGGACGCGACGGTCATCCGGATGGCGCTCCTGCCCGCTGCGATGGCTCTGCTCGGGCGCTGGAACTGGTGGGCTCCTTCGCTTATTCGACAACCTTCTCCCGCAACCTGACCACCTCAGCCGCGCTTTCCCGGTGAAAAATTCTAGCTTTCAATGGATTTCACTTTCCGGAGCCATATCAACGGGTGCGGCGCATCCGCGGTCATCGCGCACTCATCTGCGCAAAGCCTCCGGTCATCTCAGGTATCCGCTACTTCGGGAGAACCCAATCACCGGGCTCCCTGAAAAGTTTGCCTCGTAGGCGACTGATTGTTTTACTCTGTCACCGAGTCCGGTACGCGCCAAAAGTAAGGGAAATGGATGTCGAGAGCGACTCAGCCCGCTAGTTGGCAACCCGCCGGAAGCGACCCGGGGGCCGCGATACCGGCGACTGAACATCCTGCGAAACGGCTGAGTTGGGCGGCGATGACTCGTGGCGCCTTGGTGACTCAGCTAGAGCACCACCGAGGTTGGCACAAGCAACTTGCAGGCAACGATATTGCTTATTTTCGTTCCGGCACAAGGAAATTCGTATTCCTAGCGCATCCCAACTACATCGACCACGTACTGCACGAAGGTCGACTGAACTACCACAAGTCGGTGGACAACGAGCCGCTACGGGCGATGGCCGGCGTTAGCCTGCTGACCGATGAGGGCCAGTCATGGGGTTGGCACCGTGCCGTCATCAACCCCGGTCTGGTCAAGCGCAGGCTGAACGGGTTGGTCGAATTGATGACCGGCCCGATTACCGATCTGGCGAGCGAGATCGACCGTAACGTTGACGGCGCAACCGACCTGGATATGACCGACGCGATGGTGAAGCTGGCGCTCGACATCACCGGGAAGGTGGTGTTCAGCAGTAAATTTGAACCGATTACGCGCGCATTGTTCGATATGGTGGTCAACAACCCGGTCGGAGATCGGGTCACGCGCATTCTTTCGTTGGCCGAAATGCCCATCTGGTTCTTTCGTGCGGTGATATGGCTCGTCAAGTCGGCACTGCCGCTGCCCTGGCCGTTTCGCACGATCCAAGCGAGAGTTCGTTCTCTCGACCGTACGCCGTGGGATCTGATCCGGGAACGCCGCGCAAACCCCACGGATAGCCCTGATCTGCTCAACTATCTCTTGTATGCCGAAGACGAGTCGGGGTCTCGGCTGTCGGACCAGCGAGTCCACGACGAGTCGCTGACCTTCGTGGTGGCAGGCTACGAAACCACGGGTAACGGGCTGCAGTGGATGTGGTACTTGCTAGCGCTACATCCACAAGCACGAGAACAATTGCTCACCGAGGTCGATAGCGTCTTGGATGGACGTATTCCCACCGCCGCGGACTTGCCGCAATTGCGGTGGACGACTGCATGTTTCATGGAGGCCCTGCGTTACTACGGTCCATCATGGGTGATGTGGAGACGCGCCGTAGAACCCGACAACATCGGCGGGCACCGCATCCGCAAAGGTACGACGGTTCTGTTGGCGGCACACGCAGCGCATCACGACCCGCGGTGGTGGGATGATCCTGAGACATTCGATCCTTCAAGGTTTTTGCGGGCAGCCACGAAGGACCGCCCGCGCAGTGCGTTCATACCGTTCGGCGCGGGGAAGCGCATCTGTGTCGGCCAGAACTTGGCGCTGATGGAAGCCGTGCTGACCACTGCGGTGCTGAGCCAGCGATTTGTGTTCGACATCAAGCCCGGGCATCCCGTGGAGCCGGTGACTGCCATGGCCTTACGGCCCCGCCACCGACTAAAGATGGTCGTCCGACGTCGATGATCGGCGCCATGGTGACGATTACTCCCAAAAGCCGTGCCAGTCAGTCTCTTTCGCAAGCTTGGCTTTAAGCGCTAGATCATCCCGCGATGAGAATCGGCAGCGGCTAGTCAAGAACGTCGACGTGCAACCCATGCACGGGTCCCATCACGGGAATGTTCCCTGGCCGGATTCGCTGCTCGGGAAGATGCAATGAGCTGCGGGCCAGTAGCCGTGCGAGTATCACCGTGAGTTCCGTTACGGCCAGTTCTGCGCCCACGCATCGATGCGGTCCGGACACAAACGGTAGATACTCGTTGTTCCGGTGTTTGCGGTAGCTGGGATCAGTTGGATCCCAGCGCTGCGGCCGAAAGGCCAACGGCTCGGGCCAAAGCTCCGGCATGCGGTGGGTGATGTAGGGGCTGAACCAGACAGTGCTGCCGCGTCTGACGTGCCTACCGGCGAATTCGAAGTCCTTCACCACGTAGCGGAGCATGATCGCGGATGGCGGATACAGTCGCAAGGTCTCGTGCACGACACCGTTGAGATAGGTGAGCCGCTTCAAGTCGTCTGCTTCGGGCCAACGGTCACCGAGTATCTCCCGGACTTCAGACGCGGCCCGATCCCACGCTCCGGGAGCGGTAAGCATCCCATAGATCGCCCAAGGTATCAGCGGATGGGTAGTCTCGTCCGCGCTGATCAAGTTCACCACTTGATCACGAATCTCCTTGTCACTCAGTGGAACTCCGGATTCATCAACGGCGTGCGCAAGCGATGCAAGCAGATTGTCGCCGACATCAGCGCCGCACCTCACGCGACTGATCTCGGCGTATATTCGCTCATCCACCTTGCTCAGCGCAGCCATCGAGCGACGCCAGCGCGGTGTGGAGAGTCGCCGGTTCCACGTCACCACTGGCGCCACGCCGCTTCTGACTAAATCCAGCGGATCCCGAAGTTGCTCGGTGAAGAATTCCGTTTCCATACCCATTTGTCGGCCAAACAGCGAGTGAATGGTGCTGCGCCGTATCGCGGAGCGAAAAGCCTGGTCCACGTCGATTCTCTGCCCGGGACGCCAGCCGTCGATGACGGCGTCGGCGTTCTCCGCAACGATCGACATATGCCGTTGCACCTGAGCGAGGTGAAAGGACGGCTGCACTAGGCGACGCATGCGGCGATGGGCCGACCCGTCGCTGAGGATCAGCGCCGTATCACCGCTCACCGGAATGAACGCCCTGAAAGCCTCACGCCAGCTGAATAATTCGGTGTTGGCCAGAATGAACCGGTTGGCATCTGCACCCAAAAGACAGACAAACCTACCGATCCCGGCCACAGATCCACGCCGGCGATACACGGTTGAGAGTAGTTCGGCAGGAAGGAGATTCAACGTTCGATCGCGAAATCGCTCGGCCGAGCGGGCAGTAGTCGGATCGTCAGGAATATCGGCCATTCAGCCTCCCTACGTATAATTTCACGTCACGCCCAAGTCCAAGCCCCCAAATTGAGGTCTGGGTCAGAAGGCAGCCTCCTTAGATCCGACACCGTACTGCGGTTTTTTCAATCAGTCGATCGTGGCTAGCCTTTCGTCATAATGGCTTCGTAGTCCCACCGCGGAGGAGCTGGAGTGCCGGGAAACGCCAACGTCGAGTAAAGCTGGCCTTCGGGGTGCGCAATAGCGGTGGGTATAACTCCGAGTAGTTCACGGACCGCGTCGATGGGTTTGTCCAGCAGGTCTTCCCACGGCGCCGCCATGAGATTGTCAGCCCGGCGCCCCCGCTCGACTGCCTGCCAGAAGTAACGGAGCTTGCGGCGGAGCGGGGCTCCCGGATATATCACTGACAGGAACCAACCCGATCGCAAGAATGCACCGGCGGGTTCTGCTTGCCCGGAATGGAATCCGATGTTGGCCGCTTCGCCGGCAGCGTCGGCTCCGTAGCCGCCGATGGTGTGGAACAAGTCGTGCACCGCGGAGCCACGGATCATCATGTAGTAGTAATCGTCATTCCAGTTGTACTTCTCGGCGATTGCTCGGATCACCGTGTGGTCGTCGAACAGGCCCGGGTGCAGCTGGTGGAGCGTCATGAACGAGCGGTACGCATGCCCTAGCGTGCCCACCGGCAACGACGACAGGTACTGATCGTCCCGCAGAACCTCCAGCAGATCGGGCTTGTTCAGAAGGAGCCGACGGCCATTCGGGTGCGCACGCAGCCGATAGTAAGTGCGTGCGCTACTGGGTGTCGCCATGGCGAGAGCTGCCTCGTACGCCGGCTCGATGTAGTCGCGTGTACCGATCGCCCGACTCACACATCTCAGCACGGTCCGCCACCGCCATTGCTCGGGGACGACACCGCCCGGGTTGGTGTAGTCGTCGCCGCTAGTCGCCACTTTGCACCTAAGCCCTCCTGCCGTATG